>Ga0181579_10003496_pt1 | contig 12411 bp, 9 predicted proteins | sample 071ome_24_FD_132996 | JGI IMG/M metagenome (GOLD analysis project Ga0181579, IMG submission 132996) | Coastal salt marsh microbial communities from the Groves Creek Marsh, Skidaway Island, Georgia - 071402CT metaG (megahit assembly) | ecosystem: Environmental > Aquatic > Marine > Intertidal zone... | reverse complement strand
CAACCATTTGGGCACCCCGCTCTTGGACGATTAAGGCCGCTTCCCGCATTTCATCGGGAACGCCTCCAAAGAGCTGCACCGACATCGGTTGATCTCGAACGTCGGTGGCAATCATCTTGAAAGCCACGGGGCGTTTTTCAATCAAGGAACGGGCATTCACCAGATCCGTCGTGACCAGGCCCAAACCACCGAGCGACTTAGCCGTCAGCCGAAACGGGAGATTCGTGTAACCCGCCAAGGGCGATAAGCAGAGGTTGGACTCCAGTTCGATGCCACCCAGATTCATAGAGATTATGCCAAGCCGTAAACGCCTCTTCCGCTGTTTGGCAACTGATTTAAAATCGCGGGCGCCTCTCCCGCTGGGATTGAGCGATTCGCCCAATCCCCACTCACTAGAAAGCTAGATTTAAGCCGGCAGATTTGAATAATGCGGTCGAGCCGCCCCCGATCCTCCCGGATTACAAGCAACTAGATCTTGACGTCCAAACTAGCCAAGGCCGACTTCAAACTCGGATCCATCGGATGACCGTTGTAGAGCACCTCACCCTCGGGACTGACAAGAATCATGCGAGGGATGGAATCGATCATCAGCATCCGGCTAAGCGGGCGATCCTCTGGTTCCAGCAGCCAGGGCATGACATCCATGTTGTGCTGTTCTCGGACCTTCTTGGCCTTACCCACGGGATCATCGGCATCGGTATTCATGGCCATGACCACAACGCCTTGCGATGGCAGCGTTTCCGCCTTGGTCTTCAGTTCCGGCATCAGCTGTATGCAAGGCCCGCACCAGCTGGCCCAAAAGTCGATGAGCAAGGCTTGGTTTCCGCCTAGCCATTCGGTCAGTGTCTTCTTCTCCCCATCAGCGCTGGCGATTGTCAAATCCATGGGGATTCGGAGATTGGCCATAGCGGATTCCTGGATTTCCTTGCGCCGCAGTTCCGTCATCAACTGCAGCAGCCCGAATGCTTGATTGTACTGAGGAGCGTTAATGTAAGAGCTGGCCGCCTGTTTTTCGAACTCGGCGACGTCATTTGCTTCATAGGCTCGAATAGCCCTGATAGAGGCGATTAACCCAACCAACTGACGCTCCGATTGAAAGGGCTTATCCGTTCCATATTCCAAATCGCCAGAGACTGCTTCCAATTTTTCGAGATGGCCGAACAACTCGGGCATGTTCCCCGTAGAAAGGAAGTGGATGGTTTGAGCTTCCACCAAAAAAGGCTCTGCTACACCAGCCTCTTTAGCGGCTGCGTAGGCTTCCTCGAACGAGACTTCCGCCACCCGAGCCGCTTCGTACAAATGGTCCTTGGGAGAGTGCGAATGGCCATCTACTTCATCCGCCGAAACCAGCGGCCAACCAACCAAGGCCACCACGACGAGGCCGATACGCAAGTTCGCTTTCATGATTGGGATACGACCGAGCCTTGCCCTTACATGCAAGACGATTCGCCCGCTCGAGCACTTCTGCCTTTCTAAATTCGGCCAATTGAGCCAGATTCGCGTCATGTCCGACGCCACGCTTATCGAGGAAGCTCTCCAAGCCCTTAAACAGCACTTTGGGCACGATTCCTTTCGTCCTCTCCAAAAGGAAATCATAACTGATTCGCTGGGAGGCAAGGACATCTTCGCCCTTCTGCCCACCGGAGGAGGCAAATCGCTCTGCTACCAGCTACCCGCTGTCATGACGGACGGATTGACCGTCGTCATATCGCCTCTCATCGCCTTGATGAAAGACCAAGTGGACGGACTGGAAGCTAACGGCATACCGGCCACTTTCCTGAATTCTTCCCTTAACAAAACGGAGTCCAGAAAGCGCTACGCCAAACTCTTCGCTGGCGATTATCGCGTTCTCTATGTAGCCCCGGAAAGGCTGATGTTGTCCGGCTTTCTCGAAGACCTTCGCCAATGGAAGGTCTCCCGCTTTGCCGTCGACGAAGCCCATTGCATCAGCGAGTGGGGCCACGACTTTCGCCCCGAATATCGGCAGCTATCCAACCTTAGAAATCTTTTCCCCGACCTTCCCGTTCTCGCCCTTACCGCAACAGCTACCGATCGGGTCCGTACGGATATCCTAACTCAGTTGCGGTTGAAGAATCCGAAAACCTACGTCGCCAGCTTCAATCGCCCCAACTTAACCTATCGGGTCGAAACCAAACAGGCCGTTTTTCAACAGATTCTTCGACACGCTCAAAGCCGTCCTTTCGAGAGCGGCATCGTCTATTGCCACTCGCGCAAGGCCACCGAGTCATTGGCAGATCGGCTGCGGCAATCCGGGGTGGAAGCACTGCCCTATCACGCAGGCATGACGCCTCTCAAAAGGATGGAAAGCCAAGAGTCGTTCATCCGCGATGAAACCAAGGTCATTTGCGCCACCATCGCTTTCGGGATGGGGATCGACAAGCCCGACGTCCGCTACGTCATTCATCAGGATCTGCCCAAAAACGTCGAGGGCTACTACCAGGAAACCGGAAGAGCTGGACGGGACGGACTGCCCTCCGAGTGCATTCTTTTCTTCAGCCCGGGCGACGTCGCCAAGCAGCTCCAATTTATTTCGGAAAAACGCAACCGGAAAGAACGAAACGTAGCCAGCGAGCAACTACGGCAAATGGTTCACTATTCGGAATCCTCCGAATGCCGCCGCAAAACGCTTCTCGCCTACTTCTCCGAATCCTGGCCTCACGGGAATTGCGGCAACTGCGACAATTGCCAGAATCCCAAAAAGACCATCGACGGAACCGTGCCCGCTCAGAAATTCATGTCTTGCATCTTTCGCGTTCAACAAGCGAGCGGGTTCGGCGTCGGCATCAACCACATCGTGGACGTCCTTCTCGGTAGCAAGAACGAGAAGGTTCTCAAATGGGGCCACAACCGTCTTTCCACTTACAACATCGGCCAGGAGTACAAGCGAGCTGATTGGCAAGCCTTCGGCAGGGAGTTGATTCGCGAGGGCTACATCGACCAGAATCCGGAAAATCATAGCGTCCTAGAATTGACCTCCAAAGGCCGAATAGCCCTACGCGAACGAACGTCCATTTCCCTAACCCAACCAGCAAGCGTTGAAAAGCCCGCTCACCGCTCGTGCTACGGACAAACCGGAGCCATCGACTGCGACGAATCGCTATTCGCCACACTCCGAGCCGTACGCAAAGAGCTCGCTAATGAACAAGGTGTGCCGCCCTACGTTGTCTTCTCCGACGTGTCCTTGCGTGAGATGGCTCGGGACTTTCCCACGGACGAAGAACAGATGTCTGAGATTAGCGGCGTCGGTTTGAAGAAGCTCGAGCGATACGGAGAGCCATTCCTCTCGGCCATAAAAGAATATTTGCAAGCGAATCCCAATGCGGGCATTGAGACATTGGAAAACACAGTCGTTCCCGAATAATACCTTCAAGCTTTAGGTAGCGATCTCCCCATAGGATTAACCATAATGATTTCGCGGGATAAACCCGCTCCCCTGTTTAACCAACCTAGTTGAGCAAAACAGTCCAATGTATCAACGCAGCCTATTCCTTTTCCGACGCGACCTTCGATTGACGGACAATACCGGTCTGAACAAGGCCCTAGCCGAGTCACGAGAGGTGATCACAGCCTTCGTCTTCGATCCCAGGCAAATCGAGCCACACGACTATCGCAGCCTCCCCGGACTGTGGTTTATGAAGGACTCGCTTGAATCCCTGAGTCAAAGTCTTCGAAAAAAAGGGGGTGATCTGCATACATTCAAAGGTCGACCGGAAGACCTGGTCGGCCATTGGGTTAAGGAAAGCGAAATCGAAGCCGTTTGGGTTAACCGCGACTACACTCCCTTCAGCGGGCGACGTGATGATGCTATCCGGGCAGCCTGCCAAGATCATGGCATCGATTTTCGTTCCTGCCATGACCTGCTCATCAATACGCCCGACGCCACTCTCAAAGCCGACGGTACCCCCTATACCGTCTTCACTCCCTATTTTAACAACGCCAGAAAACGGCCAGTCGCCAAACCGGAGCCTCTAAAAGCGGATTCAGGAGCGATCTCCACGCTTCCCGTCGAAAATCCTATCGATGGCTTTCTCGATCTAATCGTGGACGGGATACCGAAGTACGACGCGTTCACCGGAGGACAAGCAGCAGCCCAACAGGCGCTCGACCAATCCAGCCGACTAGAAAACTACGAAACCGATCGAGACATTCCCGCCCTCAAGGCAACCAGCCATCTGTCTCCCCATCTCAAATTCGGCACCTGCTCTATCCGGCAAGCCTACTGGACTCTCGCTGGCAAACTGGGGCAGGGCCATCCCCTTCTTCGCCAATTCTATTGGCGAGACTTCCTCACCCACATAGCCTTCCACTTCCCCCATGTATTCGGAAAGGCCTTCAAATCCCAGTACGATGGAGTCGCTTGGAAACACGATGAGTCTTCGTTCCAGCTTTGGAAAGACGGGCAGACCGGATTCCCCATCGTCGACGCCGGCATGCGACAGCTCAACGAAACCGGCTTCATGCACAATCGGCTTCGCATGATTACCGCATCCTTCCTCACCAAGGACTTGCACATCGATTGGCGTTGGGGCGAACGCTACTTCGCCCAGAAGCTCGTCGATTATGATCCCTGTGTAAATAATGGAAATTGGCAATGGGCTGCCTCAACTGGCTGCGATGCCCAACCCTACTTCAGAATTTTCAATCCCTGGCGGCAACAAGAGCGCTTCGATCCAGATTGTCACTACATACGAGAATGGATTCCGGAACTCGCATCCGCCACAACAAAGCAAATACACCAGTGGCAAGGCGAACTAGGCAACGACTACCCAGCTCCTATCGTGGACCATAAACGGGCTAGCCAGAAAGCCAAAATGCTGTTCCAATCCTTTTAGAAAAATTTCCGACTTCTATTCTACCATGAAACGAATCGCTCTTCCCCTGATCGCTATTTTCCTAACATTGGCAACAGGACTAAGTAAACGCCCCAACATTGTCTTTCTATTCGCTGATGATCAGCGTCCAGACACGATCGCGGCCCACGGGAATGAATACATCCAAACGCCCCACTTGGACCGCCTAGCCGCCAATGGACTCAGCTTCACTCGCAACTACTGCGCCGGAAGCTATAGCGGCGCCGTCTGCGTGGCTAGTCGCAGTATGCTCATGACAGGCAGACACTGGCACCGAATTGATGATACCAAAGATTGGGAAAACCTGCTTACCTTGCCCGAACAACTCGGGAAGGCCGGCTACCGCACCTTCGCCGTGGGCAAGTGGCACAATGGTCATAAAACATTGGCTCGCTCCTTCCAGGCGGGACGCAATATCTATATGGGGGGCATGGCGGACCATACTAAGACCTCCGTTCAAGACCTCCTTCTCAATGGGGAGCTCACTGAAAAACGAACGGGCAATCGCTTTTCCAGTACCCTCTTCGCAGACGCCGCCGTCGACTTCATCGAATCCCATTCCAAAGACTCCCCTTACTTTCTCTACGTCGCCTTCACCGCTCCGCACGATCCAAGAAATCCGCCCCCTTCGTATCGAAAACTTTACTACGACAATCGCCCGCCGCTACCGAAAAACTTTTTACCCGACCATCCCTTCGATACCGGGCACTTGACAGGAGGGAAACGGGACGAAAGCCTGGCATCGCATCCCCGGAAGCGCAGCGACATCAGCGATCAGCTTTGCGAGTATTACGGATTGATAACCCAGCTAGACAGCCAAGTCGGTCGCATACTCGATGCCATCGAAACCAGCGGTCAAAGCGAAGACACCATTATCATTTACACGGCTGATCATGGCCTAGCCATGGGTTCGCATGGCTTGCTCGGGAAGCAGAACCTCTACGAGCACAGCATGGGATCCCCACTGATCATTTCCGGTCCCGGAGTTCCCAAAAATCGCCAGACGAACGCCTTCACTTACATTCTTGATCTCCACAAAACCATTTTGGGCCTGAGCGATACGCCCGTAACGGAAGATATCGATGGCGTGGATCTGCGCCCTCTATTCGACAATCCAGGCGGGGAGACGAGAGATTCGGTCTTCCTCGCCTTCCAGGATAAGATGCGGGCTGTCCGCGACAAGCGATACAAACTCCACGTGTATCCAAACATCAACCATACCCTACTGTTCGATCTCGAGAAAGACCCGAATGAAATGTACGACTTGGCCGACTCGCCGCTCTACGCGGACAAAGTAGCCGAGCTAACCAAGCTGATGAAACGCTGGCAGAAAACCGTGGGCGATCCCTCGCCTCTCAGCGCTCCCGACCCAGGGCCCAAGGAAATCGATTTTCGGACCATCGAACGCGTTCTGGATAGGTGGCAACCCGAGTGGATCCGCGAAAAGTACTTCGACGGACGGGACGATCCCGATCACGGAAATTAGCGTCCCGAAATCGGCATTCCTGACTCTACCTGGGATCGCCCGCGGCTCGCGGGCTCAAATTGAACCGGACTATTTCCCAAACGAATGGAACGCTTGCCAAGAGGAGGCGTCCTAAGTTTTCTCGCATCGTTTTGGATTTTCGCAAAAACACTCTATTACGCCTCGCCAGTCTGCGAACCGGCTCCCTCTGTCTCATTTTGTCGCTCGCCCTGGCTGGCTCTGGGCTAGCTCTCAATGCGGATGAAGAGACCGCTGACGACTCTTCTCTAACAGGCGAATCGATGGCAGCATACATCCTGAGGCAGCTGAACGATCGAGAGCAGGCCGCTTACTCAAGATATGAAAAAGCCCTCGCCAAAGAGGATGTTCACTCGGTCAAGACCGAACTGCAATCCATCGTCGATGGCTACGAAAGGCTTATCAACGCCTCGCCAGAGTTCGCGGCCGCCTACATTTCCTATGGGATGATGCTCCACCGAATTGGCGAACGGGTAACCAGCAACGCCATTCTCGCCCGGGCTGATGAGCTGGATCCCTATCACGCCATTGTTAAGAACCAACTCGGCAACTATCAGGCCGAAGAAGGCAACTACTTGGAAGCAATGGCCTTCTACAACATGGCCATCGACCTAAGGCCGGAGGAGCCGATGTATCATTATCAGTTGGGCAACCTGCTTTTCGCCTACAAGAAGTTCTTCATAGACGACAAACTCTTCCTCCCAGATGGAATCGATTTGGAAATACAAACGAAATTCCGCGAAGCCGCTATGCTGGCCCCCGCCCACTTGCCCTACCGCCTTCGCTACGCCCAAAGTTTTTTCGACGTGGCCCGGCCAAATTGGGAAGCCGCCCTCGAGGAATGGCAGCAGCTTGTGGACTTCGTCGAATCGCCCGAAGAAAAGCAAATGATGCAGCTTTACATGGCGAGAACTCGCTTTCTCATGGGCCACCACACGGCCGCTCGCAAAATCGTCAATAGGATCGACGAGCCGAGCCTAGAGCATTCCAAGCAATTGCTAATAGACGAAATCAACGCCAAGCAACCGAGGTAAGCAATTCACTGACTGCCGGACTATCTGTAGGGGCGCCGCTTGCGGCGATCCGCGTTAATCGATGTCTATTGAATTCCTCTCTCGAATTCAAAAAGATCGTCTCGTGGGATACTCAATGCCCATTCGTAGAACTCGCCAATTGTGGCGAGGTAGCAATTCAAAGCCCGATGCGCGATACTTCATAACGATTTGCCTCAGAGACCGAAATGAATACCTGTTAACACCTCTGGCCTCCCGAATTGCTAGATCAACTCGAATCGCACCAAGACGATGGAGACTTTGAATTGCAATGTGGCACTGTAATAGCTGATCGCCTACACCTAGTTATTAGATTAGGGAGCCGACTTTCTATCAGTCCAACTATGGCAAAATTTAAAGCAAAAACAACGTCATTGGCTTCATGGCAAAGGGATTTTTACGATCATCAAATCCGGACATATGAACCAGAGGAAGACTACGCATTCCACGTATTTATGAATCCGTATGTGGAAGGACTGTGCACGTTGAATGAAACCTGGCCGTGGTGGAGGCGGGGGCGAGACATCGCTTATGAGTTTGAAGAGAGGATAGCTGACAACCGTGCGGTGCCGTCGAGCTGGTTAAAACAGGAATGGAAACCGCATTTCAAACGCTAAACTAGTCTAATGCGGATCGCCGCAAGCGACGCCCCTGCAATTAGCGTCATTCGACGAGATCATGATCTCTCAATTCAAGCGCTAGCCCTACAAAATTTCTAATATCACCACTCCGCATGAAGAGCGTGATGACCCTACCCGCCTTCAAAGCCGAGTCCAGATGCGCGTCTTTCGCGAGACTAATGAGCTCAGCCTTCTACCCTATTTCCCCCAGGCTTCCAGCAGAGCGGTTCCCATGTCCGACGGGGTCTTGGCGACGACCACACCCGCGTCTTCCATAGCGGCTATCTTCGCAACCGCCGTACCACTACCGCCCGAAACAATGGCTCCCGCATGCCCCATTCGGCGACCCGGAGGAGCGGTGGTGCCCGCGATAAATCCAGCCACTGGCTTCTTAACATGCTCTTTGATGTAGGAGCATGCCTTTTCCTCAGCATCTCCTCCAATTTCGCCAATCATGACGATCGCTTCCGTATCCGGATCCTCGTTAAATAGCTTGATGGCATCCGTATGGTTCGTTCCGTTGATGGGATCACCTCCAATGCCAATGCAAGTCGACTGGCCATAGCCCAAGCAAGTCACTTGCCAAACCGCTTCGTAGGTGAGCGTACCCGAACGAGAGACGATTCCGACCGTACCGGGTTTATGGATATAGCCAGGCATGATGCCGATTTTGCACTCTCCCGGAGTGATAACTCCTGGGCAGTTGGGCCCAATCAGCCGGGCATTGGTCTCTAATAGCTTGCGCTTAACGATGGCCATATCCTTGACGGGAATGCCTTCGGTTATGGCGATAATCAACTCGATCCCGGCATCTAGGCATTCCAATATCGAGTCGGCCGCGAATGGCGGAGGCACGAATACGCAAGCCGTGTTAGCTCCCTCATTTTCAACAGCATCGGCAACGGTGTTGAACACCGGGACTTGATCTTCAAATTTCAATCCTCCCTTGCCCGGCGTTACTCCCGCGACGACTTTAGTTCCGTAATCCATGCATTGCTTGGCATGGAATCCGCCCGACTTGCCGGTAATTCCCGTGAAAACGACCCGAGTATCTTTGTTAACCAATACGCTCATTGTATAAATTCCTCAATTACAGTCCTCAGCTCTTTTTGCCTACGATATCCACTATCTTTTGAGCAGCATCCGCAAGGCTATCTGCGGAAGTAATCTCTATTCCGCTCTCGGCCAGAAGTTGCTTGCCCTTCTCTACATTCGTTCCTTCCAGGCGTACCACTAGCGGCTTGTCCAAGCTAACTGCTTTCGCTGCTTCGATAACGCCTTCCGCGATGACGTCGCACTGCATGATGCCGCCGAAAATGTTGACCAGGATGCCTTCCACTTTCGGGTCGCTGAGAATGATTTTGAATGCCGCTGTCACTTGCTCAGCCGTCGCGCCACCGCCAACGTCGAGGAAGTTGGCCGCCTCGCCGCCGCAGTGGTTGATAATGTCCATGGTAGCCATCGCCAATCCCGCCCCGTTAACCAAACAGGCGATGTTTCCATCTAGGGCAATGTAGTTGAGATTAAACTTCGAGGCTTCGATCTCCTTCGGGTCCTCTTCATTCAGATCGCGAAATTCTACGATGTCCTTGTGACGATAAAGAGCATTGGAATCGAAACTGACTTTGGCGTCCAAAGCCATCACGCCTCCATAGGAAGTGCTGATCATGGGATTGATTTCCACCATATCGGCATCGGTTTCCCAAAACATCTTGTAGAGATTGAAGATGAGATTGGCGCAGGCGCCTGCTTGCTTGCCTTCTAATCCCAGCTTAAAGGCAATACCGCGAGCCTGATAGGCCTGCAGGCCGATCACGGGATCGACGAAGGCTTTGAAGATCTTTTCCGGAGTTTCTTCCGCCACTTTCTCGATCTCCACTCCGCCCTCGGTCGACGCCACCACTACCGGTGCCGAAGTTGCCCGATCCATTAGGATGGCCAGGTAGTATTCCTTCTCAATATCGGCGCCTTCAGTGAAGTAGATCGTTTGCACTTCTCGCCCGGCGGGACCCGTTTGCACGGTAACGAGGGTGTTGTTGAGCATTCCGTTCGCGTACTCGATAGCCTCTTGTTTGGATTTCGCCAGTTTGACGCCCCCTTGGAAACCATCCGTAAAGGTTCCTTTACCGCGGCCTCCCGCGTGGATTTGCGACTTCACCACAATCAGCCCATCGCTTAGGCTATCGATGCAAGACGCGAACTCCTCCTTCGAGCTAGTGGCCGCCCCCTTTGGGCAAGGGATGCCATAGGATTCAAATAGCTGCTTCGCCTGGTATTCGTGAATATTCATTTTAAAGCCCTAACTGGGAAAGTTCTGCATTAAGATTGGCCGCGCGGAAAAATCAAAGAGATATCAAGGCATGAAGCCATTTTGCCGAAGCGAGAGACCGAAAACTGGAGAAAACGTCCCTAAGCTGTACTGGTAACGAGCAGCCGTTGGGTAAGGAAAGCCGTCTGCATCGAGGAAATTTCTTGGCACCCGTTCTTGGCCAAGGCCAATAGCGCCCCCAATTGCTCCTCTGAAAACGTCGCCTCTTCCCCCGTTCCCTGAACTTCGACATACTGGCCACTTCCGGTCATCACCACATTGAAATCGACACTGGCATCCCGATCTTCGAGATAGGGAAGGTCCAGCACCGGCTGGTCCTCGAAAACGCCGACGCTGACCGCCGCCACCGAGTCATTGAAAGGATTCTCCTTGATCGCCTCATCATCTAGAAGCTTCTGCACGCCGAGCCTGGCGGCGAGATAAGCGCCCGTGATCGATGCCGTGCGCGTTCCGCCATCCGCCTGCAGCACGTCGCAGTCTACCCAGAGCGTGTAGCCAGGAAGTTTCTTGAGATCCATTACCGCTCTGAGCGAACGGCCAATCAAACGCTGGATCTCCACCGATCGTCCGTCTAGGCGTCCCTTGGACGAATCCCGTTGCTTGCGATCGTGAGTGCTGTAGGGCAGCATCGAGTACTCAGCCGTTAGCCAGCCGCCTTCCACATTCTGAGCTCGCATCCACCCAGGGACCTTCTTCTCCAGCGTGGCCCCGCAAATCACCTTGGTGTTGCCAAAAGAAACCAGCACCGATCCCGTTGCATTCGGCGCGAAATCCGCCTCGAAAGTTATGGTCCGCAATGCGTCCGCTTCCCGTCCATCGGGTCGTGAAAATCCACTCATCCGGCGATCAGAACCCCTTCCCCAAAATCGAGCAAGGAGTTTGTTCGACAAATCCCGAGCGATTCGCACACTCGCACGGCGTTATGGAACCCAGTAGAATCTTGAAATTCCTTTTCGGCCCAGCAATCGCCCTCTGGGTGCCCGCAGCATTACTCGGCGCCGGCGCATTGCAGTGGGAGCGAACCAACGTCTCAGTGGATGCAGAGTTCGGCCAAAAGGAAGTGAACGCCCAATACGCATTCACCAACGCCAGCGACTCAGTAGTCACCATCACCAAAACCCAAGCTTCCTGCGGTTGCACCGTTCCCTCTTTGGAAAAGAAAACCTACGCTCCTCGTGAATCCGGCCAGCTTCACGCTCATTTCGACATCGGCAGCCGCGTCGGCATGCAACGCAAGGAGATCACCGTTGGCACCGAAGAGAGAGGCGACAACCATTCCTACACGCTCACTCTCAACGTTGAGATCCCGCAACTCATCCAACTCAAACGTCGAGCCCTGCTTTGGAAAGTCGGCGAAAAGCCCGGACCCAAAGATTGCGAAGTCATTATCCACACCAAACACCCAATGAAAATCGATGGCGTTGCTCTAAAGAATGGGGATCCCGCCGATTCCAGCTTCAATTTTGAAATCGAGGAACTGGAAGCCAATCACAAGTACCGACTTGTCATCACCCCGAAGAACACAGCCGCCAAAGTTCGGGAAACCTGCTACTTCACTAGCCCCGACGATTCGGAAAAACAGCTCATGAATTTTCCCATCTACGCCTGGATAAGATAGAGTATCAATAAGTATCTCCACAACAGGCTATGGAGTATTCCTGAAGGTAGAGGGGATCGGCTCGATCCTTCGAAACTCGAATGCGGGGACCCGTGCGTCTAGCTGTAGCTTTCCCGGATGTTGAAGCTGGTCCTCCCCACAAAAAGGCTGAAGCGAGTAAAGATCCCCGAGGCATTTACCCGGAGTAAATAAATTAACTGCCCTTCAGATACTTATCGAAAAACCCTAGAACCGTTTCCCGGACCTCGGGAGTATCGAATAGCTTTCCGCCGTGGCCCGCCCCTTCGATGACTTTCAACGTGGAAGGAACGCCATGCTCCCGCAACCGATCATGGAATTGGACGCTTTGCTGCAAGGGGACTCCCGGATCCTCATCCCCATGCATAATGAGAAAAGCCGCATCGTCGCTGGAAACGT
>Ga0181579_10003494_pt1 | contig 12416 bp, 13 predicted proteins | sample 071ome_24_FD_132996 | JGI IMG/M metagenome (GOLD analysis project Ga0181579, IMG submission 132996) | Coastal salt marsh microbial communities from the Groves Creek Marsh, Skidaway Island, Georgia - 071402CT metaG (megahit assembly) | ecosystem: Environmental > Aquatic > Marine > Intertidal... | reverse complement strand
CAGTGCAACACCCGGTGTGACAGGTTGATCTTTTGAGCTGAGCTAGTGGGTCGCCGGTTCGTTCAGAAAAGTGACGCGTTATATTTGTTCTTGAGGCGCAGATGACGGTTTCGCCTTTGCTGGCGGGTCTGGCGAAAAAAACAGCAGACAGAAAGAAGTGGAGTGTTAGATTTACCGCAAGTCAGGATGCATTGCTTGCGAAGCTAAACGATCGGACTGCTGTCTCAGCGACCGCAACTGAAGGCCATCGGCCAACGGTAATGACAAGCCGCTTACCACAACATGAATGGACTCCAGAACGATGACTGACCTACCTTCCGAGAATGCGAGCAACGCCTCCGGCCTTTTTAGTGGCCTACAAAAATAGATAAAAGCCGGCGCTGGAAAGTGCTGCTCAAAGAGGTTTTGCGGCATGGTCGCTCGGCGATACAAATGCTGAGCGCATTTGTGAGGACGTTATGAAGGCGCGGCGCAGTTATTCCGCAATGCTGCGTGTTAGACAAAAAGAAACGAAATAGCGAAAAGTTATCTGTGGCTAGAGTTTGGTCGGCGTCCGAAATACCCGTGAAAGATTATGCGCTGTTAGAACCTAATGCACGGTGCTGCTATTTGAGCGCGGGTTTGGCGCGTGGGATGCGGTGAATGACCTGCCATGGCTTCGAGAATAGCTAGTACCGCAAACAAGCTTGCACTAGGATTGGCCGATTCGAAGCTTGGGGAATTGGTTTGGTGACACCCTACATACTTTATGGCGCTTATGCCTCTTATTACACCGCGAAGAGTCGCGCCTATTTGCGCAAGAAAGGCATCCCGTTTGAAGAGCGACTGCCCAGCGACCCGCAGTTCAGGGAGTTGGTTCGCCCGAAATCGGGCACCCCAAAAATTCCACAAATGCTGACGCCGGAAGGCGAGGTCATCCAAGATACGGTCGAAATCGTGGATTATCTGGAGCCTCGTTTTCAGTCATTGCCGGCTTTTCCTGCCACACCCAAGCAGCGCGTTTTTGCGCATCTGATGGAGTTGCTGGCCAGTGAAGGATTGTTGCATCTGGCTTGGTTGCACCGATGGTTACATGAAGATAATTACTTTTTTGTGGAGATGGATTTCGGGCGCTCCTTTTCACCGCAGGGCAGCGATGCGGACCTTATGAAATATGGGCAGGTGATATCCAACCGGATGAAGACCGGGGGTCTTCTGCCCGAAGCGACGCCCGAAATGCTGGCGCGCATCCATCAACAGGTCGTCACCCTCTTGGCGTTGCTGGAGCAGCATTTTAGGCGCTATCCCTATCTGCTGGGCGGTCAGCCCTGTGTTGCCGATTATGCCATGATGGGCGCGCTGCACGCGCATATGGGTCGCGACCCCGTGCCGCTTCGTATCATGCAAGACCATGCGCCCCGCGTGTTTCGCTGGGTGGAACATATGCAAGTGCCGGAAGTCGCCGCGCCGGAATTTTTTGATACTGAGATAGCCTTCTTGGCCGATGATGCGGTGCCGGATACGGCTGTCGCGCTACTCAATCATATTGCCGACACCCATGGCGCGCCGTTTCTGCGCGATGCCTTGGCCTTTGCACACTATGTTGAACGGGACAAACCGGCATCCGGGCAGGGCTTTGATGAAACGAATATCGACCAAGAACTGAAAGTGACCGGTGTCGATATTGACGGTGAGAAGCAAGATGTGACGGTGCAGTTGCATCTCATCTGGATATTACAGCGATCACAAATTTACTTTCAGCAATTGGCAGAAAATGTGCGGCATGAGGTGTTGGACGGTCTCGGCGAAGGCGTGGCGGCCCGCTTGCTGCAAGTGCCGGCCAAGGCGGCCCTGCAACGGCGCAATTACCGTCTCTATATCAGCTGATTATCCCTTAAAGCCATTCAGCCTGTGCGATGTTTGACGAACACCACTTTGATATCACCCTGAGATGCGCTTTTGGGCTTACGCATCGCCCCGATAATATACCAAGGTCTGGCAACCAAGGCGCAGCGGTAAATGAGTATCGGTCAGGCCAGTGGGTCGAGTTACTGCTGCGAAAGGGACATAAGCTAGAAGATGCCATCGAGCAGGTGGCGACGGCGCAAGAACGTCTACCCGTCAGGGTTCGCACAGAATGGGAGAAGTTTCGAAAGAAGAGGGACTAGCGGCTGCCTTTTATACCCTTTTTGATGCTATATGGAATGTCGGCAAAAATTTACCAAATTAAATCAACGACTTAGTCGTTGAATTGGCGGAGGTTAAATTGGCGGAGAGAGAGGGATTCGAACCCTCGATAGGGGATTAACCTATACTCCCTTAGCAGGGGAGCGCCTTCAGCCACTCGGCCACCTCTCCGGGAAGACGCATTGTATCTCACTCCCTAGGGGTGTTGTCGACACATCTTCAGCTCTTTGCCGCAATAAAGGCGAAAAGTTCCTCAAAAGCACAAACGTTGTGGCTGCTCACCTAAACATCGACGCCGTCGCTCTCACTCCTCGATTCAGGACTGAAGTGACATCATCAGATCTGGTCGGTCGGTAAAAATTCCAGCAACCCCCCAACGTTTCAATTGCTGTGCTTCTTCGATGTCGTTGACGGTATAGACCAGCACTGGAAATCCCGCCCGTTGGCAGGCGCCAACGAAGTCTTCGCTCACCATAGAGCGACCGACATTGATAGAGGCCGCGCTCAAGGCTGTCGCCGTATCCAAATAAGAGCTTCGATGCCGATGGAACAGCGGCGCAACGGGGCACGCCGGCGCCAATACCCGAAAGGTTGCGAGTTCTTTGTGATCGAAAGAAGAGACCAGTACCAACGGTTTTGGCCGCTCCTGCAACAGCGCGGCGGTTGGCGCTGCGGTGCCTTTGCCTTTGAGCTCGATGTTGAGCCACGTCTCGGGTGAGCTATCAAGCAAAGCGATGACATCGGTCAGCAACGGCACGCCAGAACCGCCCCCGGCGTTCATCGCCGCTAATGCCTCGACGGTAAAGTCAGCCACCGAGCCGCGCGCGTTCGTGGTGCGATCCACCTTGGTATCGTGAATCACACATAGGTGTGTCTGTCCGAGGTGGTCTTTAGCGCAGTGAACGTCTAATTCAATTCCCCTGCACCCAAGTTGTATCGCTTGCTGGAAACTGGGTAGCGTATTTTCTGGGGCGAGTCCCGCGGCCCCCCGGTGCCCGAAAACAGTGAAACCCTGAAATAAGAGATGGCTAGTATTCATGTGTAACTTGCGTGGAGCCGTGAGGCGTAGAGCGCTAGACTAGCCGCTATGAGTTATGAAGTTCTAGCACGAAAGCTGCGGCCAACAGGTTTTGCCTCCTTAGTAGGGCAGGACCACGTGGTTCGTGCGCTGACTCATGCGCTGGACCACGACCGGCTGCATCACGCTTATTTGTTCACAGGCACGCGGGGCGTGGGGAAGACCACGATCGCCCGTATCTTGGCGAAAAGCTTGAACTGCGAGCAGGGGGTCAGCGCAACCCCTTGTGGTGAGTGCTCGATCTGCATCGAGGTAAAAGAAAATCGGTTTATCGATTTGATCGAAGTGGATGCCGCATCCCGCACCGGTGTCGACGATACCCGAGATTTGCTGGAAAACGCCCAGTACATGCCCACCCGCGGTCGCTACAAGGTCTATTTGATCGACGAAGTGCACATGCTCTCCATTGCCAGTTTTAATGCGCTGTTAAAGACGCTGGAAGAACCCCCAGAACACGTAAAGTTTTTGCTTGCCACCACGGATCCAAAGAAAGTCCCGGTGACGGTCTTGTCTCGGTGTTTGCAGTTTCAGCTGAAGAATATTTCTGCCCAAACCATTGCCGACTACATTGCCGGTGTGCTCACTGATGAGACCGTGAGCTTTGAGCCTGAGGCGCTGGATATCATCGCGCGGTCGGCGCAAGGAAGCATGCGCGACGCCTTGAGTCTGACGGATCAAGCCATTGCCTTTGGTCAGGGTGCGCTAAAACAAGCTGATGTCACCGAAATGTTGGGCGTGGTAGGGCGTAACGAGATTCAAGCCCTTATGACCGCGCTGCAGAGCGCAGACGCGACAGCTCTGCTGGGCCTCAGCGCGGAGCTTGCCGAACGCAACGCGGATTTTGCTGACGTATTAACGGGACTCATGGAAGCCTTGCACGATGCATCTGTGGCTGTTGCGACCCAACGAGCCCAAGGTCCTTTTTTGCCGGATGAGCTGCAGCTTTATTATCAGATCGCATTGATTGGGTTGCGGGATTTACCCATTGCACCAGATCCGCGCAGCGGCTTTGAAATGACCTTGTTGCGAATGCTGGCCTTCACGCCAGACCGGGACAGCAACGTGGCGCCGCGCACTCCGAGCGCTCAGTCCAGCGAGTCAGAGCCGTCGAGAGAAACCTCGGCGGAACAGCTAGGTCCCGCAGTAGCAGATAGCGGTGCCCCCCCGCCGTCTGATTCAGACCAGAACACGCCAGCCTCAAAGGCACTTGATCAAGAGGCTTCATTGCTGGCGCAAACCCTGAATGAGAGCCGAGAAGCTGCGGCAGCGCCGCAAGCAGATAACGGGCCTGGGGGTCAGCGAGTATTGGCGGGCCAAGACATGCCGGCTGCGGATCAGGCGGCTGAAGCCGCTCAAGCATCTGCCGATCCAGAGGTGCTTCGTACTGAGGATGCGGCCTCAGCGGGCAGTTTTTCGTCCGCCGACGCAGACGCCTTGGAGCGTTGGTATGCCATCGTCGCCGAGTTAAGCATGGGCGGCGTGGCGAAAATGATCGCCGAACATTCGGTGCCCGAGTTTTTGGACCAAACCAGCGCTCATTTAGTACTCAGCACCGAACACGATACGTTGTTGAACGATGCCCAAGTTGCCAATCTCAGGCGAGGTCTAGAAGAGTGCTTGGGCCATTCCATGCAGATTGAAGTACGAGTGGGCACGTTGAACAGCGAAACCCCTGCTCAGCGCCGTGGAAGACTGCTGGCCGAACGGCAGGCTGCGGCGGAGCAGTCCATGCGAGAGGATACGACGGTTCAGTCGTTGCTGGCAGAATTCGACGGCACGCTCGAAGAAGTGCGCCTTCATTAAGCAGATAAACCACCGGGCATACTGGATAGGACAAGAGCGGACCATGAACGACTTTGGCGACATGATGAAACAAGCCCAGCGCTTGCAGGCGCAAATGCAAGAGACCCAAGCGGAAATTGCCAAGATGCAGGTGCAGGGGGAAAGCGGAGCTGGGTTGGTGAAAGTCACGATGAACGGCCGACATGAGGTTAGTCGGGTAGAAATTGATCCCAGTATTCTCGGCGAAGAAAAAACTGTGCTGGAAGACTTACTGGCGGCGGCCTGCAACGACACTGTACGTCGGGTGGAAAAAGCCCAGGCCGAGAAAATGCAGGAAGTGGGTGGCGGCATGCTTGCAGGCCTCAACTTACCTTTTGGCAAGATGCCCTTTTAATGGCGCTGATTGACGATCTGATTCAGGCGTTGCAAGTGCTGCCCGGCGTTGGACCCAAGAGTGCCCAGCGTATGGCGCTGACCCTGTTGCAGCGCAACCGCAGCGGCGGCACTCAGCTGGGAGCGATATTGCAGCAAGCAATGCAGGACGTGCGACGATGCAGCGTATGTCAAAACCTAACCGAAAGCCCGATGTGTCGATTGTGCGGTGATACCAAGCGGGACCGAAGTTTGCTTTGTGTGGTGGAGTCCCCTGCAGACGTTCTAGCCATTGAGCAGGCTGGCGGTTTCAGCGGCTACTATTTTGTTCTGCACGGTCGCCTGTCCCCCATCGATGGTATCGGACCGGAGCAGCTTGGCTTGGATAAACTTCAAGCAAGGATTCGAGAGATTCAACCTGAAGAATTGATTTTGGCGACTAACCCGACGGTTGAAGGAGAGGCAACGGCGCACTTTATTAATCGTATGGTTGCTCAGGACGTAAAACACATCAGTCGCATTGCCCACGGCGTGCCCCTTGGCGGCGAGATCGAATACACCGATGGAGGAACATTAACCCATGCCATACAGGGACGAAGAAACGTCAGTCTTTTGGATTGAAACTGATCAGGAGCTGGCGGACGCTGTCTCGACTTGGGATACATGCGTTGGTCTGGATACGGAATTTATTCGTACCGATACGTTCTATCCAATTCCCGGCTTGTATCAGGTTGCCTCGGGAACGGAGATTTTTCTGATGGATCCGCTAACCATCGAAAACTGGCAGCCGTTTGCAGATTACCTGCAAGACGCCGCCAAGGTGAAGGTGATGCATGCCTGTCAGGAAGATCTGGAATTAATCAACCATCACTTGGGCATTAATCCTGCGAATATCTTTGATACCCAATTTGCCAACGCCTTTGTTGGCACAGATTACAGCCTCAGCTACGCTAATCTGGCTCGACGATTGTTGGGTGTTGAGCTCGAGAAACAGGAAACCCGCTCTAACTGGTTACAGCGTCCACTCACGCAAGAGCAGATGATCTACGCGGCGGACGACGTCCTGCACTTGGTGCCGATGTACGGGGCCTTGCGTGAGGCATTAGATCAAAGCGGGCGCACGGACTGGTTTCAGCAAGACATGAGCGCTCGAGGGATTTACGCAGAACCCGATCCCAGCGCTTACTATGCTGGTGTGAAACGAGCTTGGCAGCTGTCCCAACGCGAGTTGGCCCGATTGAAAGCTCTGTGTCGCTGGCGGGAAAACGCTGCCCGTCACTACGACCAGCCGCGGAATCGAATTGTGTGGGATGACCATCTAATGGCCTTGGCCTTAGAATCCCAAGTAGGAGCTGAGACGCTACAGCGGCTGCTGCCAAAGAACATTGGCAAGCGTTACGGTCAGGCCCTGCTGGACGCCCATGCCAAGGGTAACGAAGCGCCACTACCGGATTTGCTTGCCAAGCCCTTGACGCCGGGACAAACCGCCCGGGTAAAAGCCCTGCGAGCCGTGGCGTCTGATCACGCCTCCCAGCTGGGCTTTGCTACCGAGTTGCTCGCCCGTCGAAAAGATGTGGAGCAGTGTTTGCGAAGCTATGTTGCCAACGCAGAGCTCTCCGAACACTTTCTGGGTTGGCGTGACGGAATCCTAGGCGATCAGTTCCGGCAAATCTTATCGGGTTAGCTGTCGGTGCTTGATGCTTAGCAACCAATGTGTCTCAAATCAATGACCAATAAAGACAGGTAGGCATGCCAAATGACAGATGATCCTCTGCGCTATCGTGAGGTGGTGGTGTATCGCAGCGCGAAAAAGGCGGACACCTATTTGTATCTTCCAGCTGAAAGCGAACTGGCGGATCTGCCCAGCGAGTTAAACCAACTGTTTGGGCGCGCCATCCTCGCCATGGAGTTGGTAATTACCCCAGAGCTGAAAATGTCTCGGCTGAAAGCGACCGATGTCTTGGTGGCGCTGGAGGAGCATGGTTATCTGCTGCAGCTGCCACCGCCGACTAACGCCCCGGTGCTGCACGAACGTCTGACCGAATGAGGCCGTTCTGGGAGGAAAAAACGCTGGCGCAAATGAGCGATGCCGAATGGGAGAGCCTATGTGACGGCTGCGCGCGCTGTTGCATGGTCAAACTGCAAGACGAAGATACCGAGGAGGTGTTTTATACCTCCATCGTCTGCGATCTGTTGGATCAAGATGCGTGCCGCTGTACCGCCTATCCGCGTCGTCATGAGTTGGTTCCCGACTGCGTTGTGCTGACTCACCGGGAGGTTGATGAATTTCACTGGCTCCCGAAAACCTGTGCTTATCGAACTCTAGCGGAGGGTAGGCCCCTAGCTTGGTGGCATCCGCTGGTGAGCGGATCCTCTGAGACAGTGCACGAGGCGGAGATTTCTGTTCAAGGAAAGGTCATTGCGGAGTCAGAAGTCGATGAAGACCAGCAGCAGGACATGGTCATTCGTTGGGTGGAAATGTAATTTTGCTAGCATAGGGCAAGAACTAACGTCGCCGAATCCGTGTAGCGGTCAAAACAGAAAACGATGATGATGGAATTTACTGCGAGCTATCCGATGCCATGGGCCGTTATTGGCGCTGCCGCGCTAATTGGCGCGCTGTGTTTGAATAGCCTGCTGTCAAAGATCGGCGGTAATCGAAGCAGCTTTGGGCGCAGTTTACGCTGGTCGCTGGTGGTAACCGTTGCCGCTGCCTTTGTTCTACCTGTGGCTGTGCCACGGACCGAAGACGTCTTTGCACCGGCCTTCGTTGTGCTGATTTTTGAGACCGTGTTTCAGTCTCAAGGCGTGCCAGACGAAGCCCGTCGGGTAATGATTTCCACGCTACCGTTGATCTTTATCGGAGCAATGGCTGTTTTCCTGTTAGCCCACAGACTATGGCGAAAAAAACAACCTGAGGGTTCTGGGGAGTCGTCCGCGGTTAAGGTTCAGGATTGAGATTGGGTGGCGAAGTTTGGACCCTGAGGCGATTCAAAATAGCATAAGACAGCCAAATGCAAGGAAAAGGTGCCTTGCACCGGTTGCGTTAGCTCCTTTAAAGTAAGGTGTTCTCTGCGTCGTCGCGACGGCTGCGCAGTACGAAATTTGCAACCCGAAATGTTCAACCTAATGTTCAATCTGGGGTTCAGTAAAAGAACGTTCTACCGGCGCAGCCGCTTCCTTGCGGTAGCAGTTTTGGATTGACGAGACATGCTGAATAAGCGCTAACCCCGATGGGGCTCGGCACGCCCAACAAGCCAATATGGAAAAGAGAGCTCTGAATGATTTTTGAAAGTACTGATTCCTACATTTCTACCGATGAACTAAGCATGGCGGTGGATGCCGCAGTGCGACTGGAACGCCCCCTGTTGATTAAGGGTGAACCCGGTACCGGTAAAACCATGTTGGCCATTGAAGTGGCGAAGTCCTTGGGCATGCCGCTGTTGGAATGGCACATAAAATCAACCACCAAGGCCGTTAACGGTCTGTATGAGTATGATGCAGTTTCGCGTCTGCGTGATTCCCAGCTTGGCGATGACCGGGTAAATGACATCAGCAACTACATCAAGAAGGGCAAGCTATGGGAGGCCTTTGAGTCGGAAGAGCGGGTGGTATTGCTTATCGACGAAATCGATAAAGCGGACATTGAATTTCCCAATGACTTGCTGCAAGAAATCGACCGGATGGAGTTCTTTGTTTACGAGCTGGGCAAGACCATCAAAGCCAAGCATCGTCCTATCGTAATCATTACCTCAAACAACGAAAAAGAGCTGCCAGATGCGTTTTTGCGTCGTTGTTTCTTCCATTTCATCAACTTCCCGGACAGAGAAACCATGCAGCAGATTGTTGACGTGCATTTTCCTGCGGTGAAGCAGGACTTGGTCAAAGAGGCCATGGAAATTTTCTTCGACGTCAGAAAAGTGCCGGGCCTAAAGAAGAAGCCGTCCACTTCCGAGTTAATTGACTGGTTGAAGCTGTTGATGGCGGATGACATACCAGACGAGATTCTGACCAATCGGGACGCCAGCAAGGCCATACCGCCATTGTATGGGGCCTTGGTCAAAAATGAGCAAGACGTTCATTTATTAGAGCGTTTGGCATTTATGAACCGTCGTGACAGTCGAGGCTAAACCGTGCTGATCAATTTCTTCTTTACTCTGCGCAAGTACAAGGTTCCGGTAACCATCCGGGAGTTGCTGGATTTGTTGTCGGGGCTTAAGCACCAGCTGGTGTACGCGAATCTGGACGAGTTTTATCTGCTCAGCCGCACAGCCCTAGTCAAGGACGAGAAAAACTACGACAAATTCGACCGGGCGTTTAGCGCATACTTCAAGGGCTTAGAGGACCTGCACGGGTTGTTGGAGAGCCTGATTCCTGACGAGTGGCTGCGCCACGAATTTGAAAAGTCGTTGTCTCCGGAAGATCTGAAAGAGATTGAAGGTCTTGGTGGTCTGGAAAAACTCATCGAGGCGTTTAAAAAAGCCAAAGAAGAGGCGGAAGCTAAAGCCGGTGAAGAGGGCAAGGAAGGCGATGAAGGCAACGCCGATCGGCAGGGGCGAAACGGTCCCGGTGGCGTTGGTCGCGGCAAGAAAAAGAAAGCCAAGAAGGTATGGGACGAACGCCAGTACAAAAATCTGGACGATTCCGTCGAGCTGGGAACCCGTAACATCAAGATGGCCCTGCGCCGATTACGCAAGTTCGCCCGTACCGGTTCCGAAGAAGAGCTGGATATTGATCACACCATCCGCTCCACAGCCCACAACGGCGGCATGTTAGACATCAAAATGCGGCCGGAACGTCGCAACACGGTGAAGGTACTGTTGTTCTTGGACATTGGCGGGTCTATGGATTCCCATGTGAAGGTATGTGAAGAGCTGTTCTCAGCGTCCCGTACTGAGTTCAAGCATATGGAGAGCTTCTATTTCCACAACTTCATCTATGAATCCGTGTGGAAAGACAATCGTCGTCGAATGAGCGAACGCCTGTCGACTCTGGATATCCTGAACAAATACAGCCACGACTACAAAGTCGTCTTTGTCGGTGATGCCACCATGGCACCCTACGAGATCACCCATGCCGGTGGCAGCGTAGAGCACTGGAACGAAGAGCCCGGGGCTGCTTGGATGGAAAAGTTCGGCGAGATTTACGACAAAGTAATTTGGCTTAATCCAACGCCTCAAGAGACTTGGGAGTACTCATCCTCTGTGATGATGACGCAAGATCTGGTGGGCGGGAACATGTACCCGTTGACCATTAAAGGATTGGAAGAGGGCATGAGCCAGCTGTCCAAATAGTGCGGACCTGATCGAGGTTCCGTTGGGGAGTATCACAAAGGTCCCATGAAACCCTCCAGAAGCGGCGCGGTTATGCGCCGCGACGTGTTCAAACTCTCTCGCATGCCCGCTGGCGACGATGCTCAGGCCCTAGCGGCGAGGTCTGAGGCGCTGTTTTCGCAACGACAGCAATTATTGACAAACTTGAATCTCGACCCCGCGCCCGGCTTGCCTGTAAGCGAGGAAGCAGGCGCGATCCTCAGCCTTATTCAGCAGCATCAAGTGGTGATAGTGGCGGGTGAAACCGGCTCCGGCAAAACCACACAGCTTCCCAAAGTCTGTTTGCAGGCAGGATTAGGTGTTTCCGGCATGATCGGTCATACCCAGCCAAGGCGCATAGCCGCCAGAGCCGTGGCGCAACGCATTGCCCAAGAGACCGGTGGCGAACTCGGTGCTCAAGTGGGCTACGCCGTACGATTCTCAGACCAAACTCGGGATGACACCCTCGTTAAAATCATGACCGATGGTCTGCTCTTGGCTGAAATTCGGCAGGATCGTTTTCTTGAGCAGTATGACGCCATCATTGTGGACGAAGCCCACGAGCGCAGCCTGAATATTGACTTCTTACTGGGCTATCTCAAACGGCTGATTAAAAAGCGGCCGGATCTGAAGGTCATCGTGACCAGCGCCACCATTGATGTGGATCGATTTGCTGCTTACTTTGATGATGCCCCGGTCGTCAGTGTGGGTGGCCGAACGTTTCCGGTACAGATTGAGTATCGTGATGACGTCGAGGACCCAGAACACGCACTGGTTTCGGTGCTGCAGGAGATCGACACCCGTCCGGTGGGTAAGGCCCCAGACGTGCTGGTGTTTTTTTCCGGGGAGCGGGAAATATTCGATGCGGCGCGGCAACTGCGTAAACACTTTGTCCAGCGCTTCGAAATACTGCCGCTGTATGCCCGACTGTCCGCCGCAGACCAGCGCAGAGTCTTTAGCCAATCGTCTTCGCGGCGCCGCATTGTGCTGGCGACTAATGTAGCGGAAACGTCGCTGACGGTACCAAATATCGGCTACGTGGTGGACAGTGGCTTCGCTCGGGTTTCCCGCTATAGCTATCGATCAAAACTTCAGCGCTTGCCTATCGAACCAATCAGTCAGGCCAGCGCTAACCAGCGCATGGGACGGTGTGGCCGAATTGCGCCGGGTGTTTGTTATCGGCTGTATGGCGAACAGGACTTTTTGTCCCGTCCAGCCTTTACTGATGCGGAAATCAGGCGGGTCAATTTGGCCTCGGTGGTGCTACAGATGCAGGCCTTGGGGCTTGGAGATATCCACCGCTTTCCCTTTATCGATCCGCCTGAACCCAAGGCAATCAAAGACGCCATGCGGCTATTGGAAGAGCTTCGGGCCATTGAAAAAGGTCGGCTTACACCTAGGGGCCGAAAAATGTCGCGTATCCCGGTAGATCCAAGGTTGAGCGCCATGCTCATTGCGTCCTCGGAGCAAGGTTGCTTGACCCAAATGTTGATCATCGTTTCCGGGCTAGCGGCCCAAGACGTGCGCGAGCGTCCTATGGAAAAAGCGCAAGCCGCTGATACCGCCCATGAAATGTTCTTAGATGACCAATCAGACTTTGTCATGTACCTGAACTTGTGGCGTTGGATTGAGCAACAGCGCTCAGAACTTTCCAATAATCGCTGGAAAGCTGTACTGCGCAAGCGGTTTATAAACCCTGTCCGCGT
>Ga0181579_10003491_pt1 | contig 12420 bp, 11 predicted proteins | sample 071ome_24_FD_132996 | JGI IMG/M metagenome (GOLD analysis project Ga0181579, IMG submission 132996) | Coastal salt marsh microbial communities from the Groves Creek Marsh, Skidaway Island, Georgia - 071402CT metaG (megahit assembly) | ecosystem: Environmental > Aquatic > Marine > Intertidal... | reverse complement strand
GAATCCGGCGTATGGTTGGGGTTCATATGGTGCAAGAGGTACGAAGTGCTTAAGGCGGTCCGGATCGGGTTGAACTCAAGACAGGAAGAAATCCTGGAGCTTGTGCGTGAACTCGGTTACGTGTCGATCGATCAGCTGTCGGCGCAGTTCGGCGTCTCGCACCAGACCGTCCGGCGCGACATCATCTTCCTGAATTCGCAAAACCTTGTGCAGCGCCATCATGGCGGTGCCGGACTGCCGCCGGGGACGGACCGGCTCGCCTATCCGAGCCGTAAGGGGCGCAACGCCGCGGCCAAGGAGCGGATCGGCAAGCTAATCGCCTCGAGGATTCCGAACGGGGCGTCACTGTTCATCGATATCGGCACCACCATGGCCGCGGTCGCCGAAGCGCTGGTATCTCACCAGAACCTGAAAATCATTACGAATCATATCGATGTGGTCTATACGCTATGCGAGCAAACCGATTTTGAGATCATTCTCACCGGTGGGCTTGTGCGCAATCGGGACCGCGCGATCTGGGATGAATCGACGGCTGAATTCCTGCACCGTTTCAGAGTTGATTACGGGCTCTTTGGCGTGGGGTCGCTCACGGATGACGGGCAATTGCTTGACTATCACTACAGGGATTCGCAGGCATCACGCGCCGCCATGGACATCGCCCGCGTCAAATTCGCCGGCTTCGACCATTCAAAGCTGAACGCCTCCGCGCTGATGCCGTTTGCGCATGTCGCCGAGATCGATGCGATTTTCACCGATCAGGTGCTGGCGCCGGGGCTTACACAGCTCATCGAAGACAATGATGTCGAACTTCATATTGTTGGTATGACCGGCCGATAGAGCGCGGCGCCGGCATGCAATCAGACAGGGTGATCGAAATTTCTTTTTTCATATACTTGACATTTTTTTGTAAAATTTCTTACATTTTTGGTAAGTTTAATACAAATCAGCATTGCCAGCGCCCCGGGCGTTGACCATGCGAATTTGTCCAGGGAAGGCGATAAGCTGTCATGGCGGCGATTGAGCTACAGGGTGTCACCAAGCGCTGGGGAACAACAACCGGCGTCGATAATGTGTCATTCAATGTGGAGAGCGGCAGTTTTGCGATCCTGTTGGGCCCGTCGGGATGTGGAAAATCGACAACGCTGCGCATGATCGCCGGTCTTGAGGAGGTTACCGAGGGCCGCCTGCGCATCGGGGGTCGTGATGTCACGGATGCGCCGCCATCGGACCGCGCCCTGTCGATGGTCTTCCAGTCCTACGCCCTGTTCCCGCACCTCAGCGTTGAGGAGAACATCGTCTTCGGGTTGAAGGTGCGAAAGGTGCCCGCCGCCGACCGCGCGAACCGTCTGGCAAGGGTGGCTGAAATCGTCGGACTGCAGGAGGTGCTGGAGCGCAAGCCCGGGCAACTCTCCGGGGGCCAGCGCCAGCGGGTGGCCCTTGCCCGCGCCATCATCGCCGAAAACAATATCTGTCTGATGGACGAGCCGCTGTCCAATCTTGACGCGAAACTTCGCCACGACATGCGGGTGGAAATCCGCGCCCTGCAGCGGCGCCTGGACATGACAGTCATCTATGTCACCCATGACCAGGCCGAAGCCATGAGCATGGGGGACAAGGTGATCCTGATGCGTGATGGCCGGATCGAGCAGGAAGGCACGCCTGAAGAACTTTACGAGCGGCCGATGACAACCTTCGCCGCCTCTTTCATCGGCACCCCGCCCATGCGGCTGTTGAACCTGGTGTCGGGTGGCGGTGGCATGGTGATCGATGGCGAGAACAGCACCGTCATCCTGGAGCAGACAGATCGCCCGATGATCGTCGGTGTCCGTCCCGAACATATTTCGATCTCGGACAGCAAGGGCATACCGGCCGAGCTGATCAGCGCCGACTATCTGGGTTCGGAGACGATGATTGACGCGCGCATCGGGGGCCAGCCGGTCCTTGTGCGCTGGCCAGGTCAGATGAGATTGACCGAGCCCATGACAGCCCGACTGAGCTGGGATAGCAGCCATGTTCATGTGTTCGATGCTGCCAGTGGCAAGAGGGAAGACAACATCAAGGCCTGCACCGTGTAGGGCTTGATCAACAAATGTCCGTCCATTGAGCCAAGGGCGGATCGTGGCCGGTAACGCGGTCGCCGTACCCAAGAGGAGGAAACGATGCTCAAGATACTGAAACATTCTGCCAAGAGGCTGGCCCTTGCCGCGGCATTGAGCCTTGGCCTGACGTCGGCCGCCACCGCGGTTGAACTAACCATGTATTATCCTGTCGCGGTCGGTGGGGCGCTCACCAAGATTGTCGACGGGTTGGTTGCCGATTTTGAAAAGGAAAATCCGGACATCAATGTCAATGCGATCTATGCCGGCAACTATAACGATGCCCGCATCAAGGCGCTGGCGGCACTGAAAAGTGGTGAGCCGGCGCAGCTGTCGGTGATGTTCTCCATCGACATCTATGAGCTGATCGAGCAGGGCGCGATCGTGGCGTTTGACGATGTGGTGAAGACCGCCGACGAGAAGGCATGGCTTGACAGCTTCTACCCGGCATTGATGGAGAATGGACGTACACAGGGCAAGACCTGGGGCATCCCGTTCCAGCGTTCGACCATCGTGATGTATTACAACAAGGACGCCTTCCGCGCGGCTGGGCTGGACCCGGAAAATCCGCCGGCAACATGGGATGAGCTGGTTGCCGCCGGCAAGAAGCTCACCAAGAAGAATGGTGACAATGTAGACCAGTGGGGCGCGATGATCCCGTCCACCGGCTATCCTTACTGGATGTTCGGCGCGCTGGCGATGCAGAATGGCCAGACACTGATGAACGGTGATGGCAACGAGACCTATTTCGACGCGCCGGCAACGGTCGAGGCGCTCGAATTCTGGAAGAGCCTCGGCTCCGATCACGGGATCATGCCGGCCGGCACCATCGAGTGGGGCACGCTTCGCCAGAACTTCCTCGAAGGCAAGACCGCGATCATGTGGCATTCGACAGGCAATTTGACCACGGTCAAGAAAAACGCATCCTTCGACTTCGGTGTCGCCATGCTGCCGGCACAGAAGCGTCGTGGCACACCGACCGGTGGCGGCAACTTCTACATCTTCAAGGACAGCACGGATGAGGAAAAGGCAGCAGCGCTGAAGCTGATCAAGTTTCTGACCCAGCCCGGCAGAACCGGCGAGTGGAGCATGAAGACCGGCTATCTCGGCACACGTGCCGATGCCTATGCCACGCCTGCGCTCAAGGCCTATGTCAAGGAGTTCCCGCCGGCTGCCGTTGCCCGCGATCAGCTGGAATTTGCCACCGCGGAACTGTCCACCTACCAGACAGGCCGTGTTCGCAAGTTGCTGGATGACGCCATCCAGTCGGCCCTGACCGGTTCGAAGTCGCCGGCAGATGCCCTCGGTGCCGCCCAGAAGCAGGCTGATCGTCTGCTCAAGCGCTACCGCTAGATCCTCCGCCATCTCCGACAGCGCCAGCCGGCGTTGTCGGAGGTTTCTGTCCGAATCTGACCGATGATGCCGCTACGGGAACCCGTAAAATGACCAGACGCTCGACCATGATGTCTGTCTATGGCTGGCTGCTTTTCGCGCCGGCGGCCATCTTTCTCATTGCATTTACCTATTATCCGACGCTGGCCACGCTGGCGAAAAGCTTCTACTCGCAGGGTACGGCCCTGCGGCCAGCCGAATTTGTCGGGCTGGAAAATTTCGAATACATGCTTGACGATGATGTGTTCTGGCAGGTGGCCTGGAACAATCTCATCTATGCGATCGGCACCATTCCCGTGTCGATTGCGCTGGCCATTCTCATGGCCTTGTGGGTGAATGGCAAGCTGCCGTTGAAATCACTGGCACGGATGGCCTATTTCACGCCAACCATTCTGCCGATGATTGCCGTGGCCAATATCTGGCTTTTCTTCTACACGCCGGATATCGGGCTGATCGACCAGATCTCACGGCTGTTCGGATTTCCCAGTCACAACTGGCTTGGCGACCCCAGCACGGTGCTTGGCTGTATCATTGTCATCACCATCTGGAAAGAAGCCGGTTTCTTCATGATTTTCTACCTTGCCGCTTTGCAGTCGGTATCACCCGAACTGGAAGAGGCGGCGAAGCTGGAAGGAGCAAGCCGTTGGTATTTCTTCCGGCGGGTTCTGTTCCACATCCTGATGCCAACAACCCTATTCGTGCTGATCAACGCTGTGATCAACTCCTTCAAGCTGGTGGACCAGCTGTTCATCCTGACCAAGGGCGGACCGGACAATGCCAGCTCGCTGCTGCTTTACTACATCTATGAGGTGGCCTTCAGTTTCCTGGACCAGGCCTATGCGTCGACGCTCACGGTGGTGCTGCTGGTGGTGCTGGCGCTGATCGCGGTTGGCCAGTTCGTCTTTCTTGACAAGCGGGTACATTACCAATGATCCGGTCCGGCCGTTCCAAATCTGTTTTCGCGCGGCTTGAACATGCCGCCGCCTGGCTGTTGGCCATCCTGTGGCTGTCACCGCTGATCTATGCATTCTGGAGCGCATTCCATCCGGCGGAATATGCCATTCGTTTCGAATTGTTTGCGCCCTTGACGCTGGAAAACTTCCGGATCGCCTGGGACCAGGCACCCTTTGCCCGATATTTCGTCAACACCTTCATGCTGGTGACCTCGATCCTGGTGGCGCAGTTCGTGTTGTGTACGCTGGCGGCCTACGCTTTCGCGCGGTTCGATTTTTACGGAAAATCGGTCGCCTTTGTGTTCGTGCTGATGCAGTTGATGATCATGCCGGAAGTGCTGATCGTCGAAAATTACAGCACCATGGCGAAGCTGAACCTCGTTGATACCATTACCGGTGTCGGTCTTCCCTATATGGCCAGCGCCTTTGGCATCTTTCTGCTGCGTCAGACATTCAAGACCATCCCGAAGGAGCTTGAGGATGCGGCGCGGGTCGAGGGATGTTCCCTGATCCAGATTCTGCTGAAGGTTTATGTGCCTCTGGCGCGGCCGACCTATGTCGCCTACGGGCTGGTGTCCGTGAGTTACCACTGGAATAATTTTCTCTGGCCCCTTGTGATCACCAATTCGGTCGATACCCGGCCATTGACCGTCGGACTGGCCATTTTCGGTGCGCCCGAGTCCGGCGTCGAATGGTCGATCATCACAGCCGGCACATTGCTGGCGGTGGCGCCGCTTCTGGTCGCCTTCCTTCTGTTCCAGCGCCAGTTTGTCCAGTCCTTCATGCATGCAGGGATCAAATGACGGGCGGTTTCGACACCGATTTTCCGATCATCGGCGGCGGCATGAACGGTGTTGGCATCGTGCGCGACACGGTGGGACGCGGGCTGATCGGGCCGCGGCCCGGCGTGAGGTCTCATAATGTGGCGTGTGTCGGGCGCCGGGTCGACAGGAGGGCGGTATGAAGCCTCTTGTGGAACTGTCCCCCGATGTAGGTCGCGGGCTGATCGGTGTCTTCACGGATATTGATGACACGCTGACCACAGACGGGCAGTTGCCCGCCGCATCTTACAGCGCGATGGAACGGCTTCGTGAAAACGGTCTTGCCGTGGTGCCGATTACTGGTCGTCCGGCAGGATGGTGTGACCTGATCGCCCGACTGTGGCCAGTGGATGGCGTCGTTGGCGAGAATGGTGCCTTTTATTTTCACTATGACCGCGGCAATCGCAAGATGCGCCGGTACTATGCCGATGATGCAACCTCGCGCCGGCGTAATTCTGAACGGTTGAAGGCGCTTGGTGATGCAGTACTCTCTGCTGTTCCCGGGGCCAGGATTTCGGCAGATCAGGCCTATCGCGAGACCGATCTGGCGATCGATTTCTGCGAGGATGTCGCGCCTCTGGATGAATCGGCCGTCGCCCGGATTGTCGCTGTTCTGAAGGCGGGCGGGGCAACGGTGAAGGTCAGTTCAATCCATGTGAATGCCTGGTTTGGAAGCTATGACAAATTGACAATGACGAGACATTTTGCGCGTGATGTTCTGGGGCTTGATATCGATGCCGTCGAGCAGCGCTTCATCTTCAGCGGAGATTCGCCGAATGACGGGCCGATGTTCAGCTTCTTCAGCCATTCGGTCGGGGTCGCCAATGTCAGCGCCTTCGCCGACCAGCTTGAGCTGCCGCCGACCTACATTACCGACGGTGCGGGTGGCGGCGGGTTCGCCGAAATGGTGGACATGCTGATTGCGATGCGTGGGGATGACGGCTGACCCATGCGGATCATTTCATGGAACATACAATGTGGGCTTGGTGTCGATGGCAAGGTCGACATGGACCGTATTGCCGGTGTGATTGCCGATATGGGGCCGGCTGATGTCATCTGTCTGCAGGAGGTTGCCCGCTTCAATCCTGATCTGGATGGCGGGGCCTGCCATGATCAGCTGCAGGAGCTGGCAACGTGTTTTCCGGGGTATCAGACGCTGTTCGGGGCGGCCATTGACCGGCATCATTCAGCGACTGGGCGGCGGTGGCAGTTCGGTAATGCGATCCTGACAAATTTGCCGATCATCCAGACTTTTGCCCATCCGTTGCCGCAGCCGGCGCCGGGCGACCCGGTCAAGCATATGCCGCGACAGGCATTGGAAGTTGTTGTTCAGGGGACGGGCGCCCCCGTGCAGATCGTCACCACACATCTTGAATTTCACAGCAAGGCGCAACGTGTCTCACAGATGCGGCGTCTGCGGGATCTGTTTGACGAAACGCTGGCCAATCAGGGCTACCACCCCGAGGTGTCGGGGGATGACCCCTATGCAGCGACGCCGCGGCCGGCGCGGACGGTTCTTTGCGGTGATTTCAACGCGGTGCCGGATGGTGAGGATTATCAAACCCTGATCCAGCCGGTTGACGGTGATGGAGCCCACTTCCAAGATGCCTGGCGTGCTGTCCATGGCAGCGCGCCGCATGCGCCAACCTGCGGTTTGTTCGACCACCAGCAATGGTCGCAGGGGGCGCATTGCCGTGACTATTTTTTTGTTTCGAAGGCCATTTGCGATGCCGTCACCGCAGTGGAGGTCCAGAGCACGACCGACGCTTCCGATCATCAGCCTCTGGCAATAACATTGATGGAAGAGACGTTGGAAATTTGACACCCGATGATGCAGGCAGATATGGTCACACGCGATACGCATAGCCACTGTTCACGATGATAATTGTTCAGTTTCTTCTGGAGCTTGCCGGCGCCACAATCCTGCTGTTGTTTGCCGTTCGTATGGTGCGAACCGGCATCGAGCGGGCCTTTGGCGCGTCCTTCCGGCGGCTGATGACCGGTTCAAGGGCGCGGATGCGGGCCAGCCTTGCCGGGCTGGCGCTTGCCGCCATCATGCAGAGTTCGGTGGCCGTCGCGATGCTTGTCGCCGGTTTTGTCGGGGCCGGAACCCTGTCCTTCCAGATTGGTCTGCCAGCGATGCTGGGCGCCGATCTGGGCTCGGCCCTGGTGATCCAGTTTCTGAGCATGGAGATCAGCTGGCTGGCGCCGCTGCTGCTGGTGGGTGGCGGCGTGACGTTCCTGAAGAGCCGGTCCGCCATGCCAAAACAGATTGGCCGGGCGGTGCTTGGAGTCGCGTTGATCCTGATCGCGCTCGAACTGATGCGCGCCACGGTCATGCCGATCCGTGACAGCGCTTTCCTGCCACAGATATCAGCCCTTCTTGAGCGCGACTTTCTGACAGCGTTCCTGGTCGGCGCGGTGCTGACCTTTGTCATGCATTCATCGGTGGCAGCGGTGCTGATGTTTGTCACGCTGGTGGCGATTGGCGCGCTGCCGGTGATGGTCGGTATCTCGCTGATGCTGGGGGCCAATCTGGGGTCCTCCCTGTTGCCGCTATGGATGACCCGCGCGATGCCGCCAAAGGCGCGGCATGTGCCGGTGGTCAATGCGCTTCTGCGGGGCAGTGCGGCCATCATCATGGTCATTATCGTGAACCGCTCGCCGTTGATCGGATTGCTGCCCGATGTCGCAGATGGCCAGAAGATCATCCTCGGCCATGTCATGTTCAACGCCTTGCTGCTGCTGGCGGTGCCGTTCAGTGGCCTGCTCGGGCGGATGACGGGCTGGCTGGTTCGCGAACCGGTGGCCGGTCATGAGGACACGCCGGCGCATTACCGTTCGGTGCTTGACCCGGCGGCGCTTGACGATGCATCTCTGGCAATGGCCTGCATCAGACGCGAGATTCACCGCATGCTGCAGATTGTCGAGGAGATGATGCTGCCGGTGATGGATTTGATCGAGGATTTCGACAAGGACCGGATGGCGCGGATCGTCGAGAAGGACATTGCGATCAATGAGGCGCTGGATGGCACGCGCCGCTATGTCGCCGAGTTGTCTGGCTGGAACGGGCAGGTAAATGGCGAGGCAACGCGCCGCAAGGAGCTGCGTAACCTTCTGGAGTTCGCCATTGCCATCGAGGCGGCTGGCGATGTTGTGTCGAAGACATTGTCACAGCTTGCCGCCACCCGTGCCCGCGACGATATCCGCTTTTCGGCCGAGGGGTTGGCCGAACTGCGCGGCATGCATGACCGGGTCGTCGCCAATATAGCGCTGGCCAGCAATGTGCTGGTGTCCGGTGATGTCGGCATCGCGCGGCGTCTGGTGGAAGAGAAGGGCGAGTTCACCTACCGCCAGCGCAAGAGCCGCAAGAGCCATCTGAAGAGGCTGGCGAAGGGGCGGGTGGAGAGCCTTGAATCAAGCGATCTGCATCTGGAAACAGGTCTCGCCTTCAAGGAATTCAACAGCCATATCGCCTCCGTCGCCTATCCCATCCTGTCGCGCGAGGGACAGTTGCTGGATTCACGGTTGATCGCCGAGGACTAGCATGCCGGCGAGAGCCGGCTTGTCTGTCCCCGAGCACTGCCCGGCAGCAGCCATGCCCCGCAGGCCTGTTGCACTGTTTGATCGCGGGCTAGCCGGTTCGCGTCAGGCAGTCCTTCAGTGAGCGCGTCATGTTCCGGATCAGGGTAAAATACAGTTCGGGTCCATCATCGATCAAGGTGCCAAGCGGGTCGAGGACGCCGGTCCCTGCATCAGTGTTTTCGGTCACTGTCGCCACCAGTTTCGGCTTGAATTGTGGTTCGGCAAAGACGCATGTCGCCTTGAGGTGTCTGACCTTTTCCTGGAGTTCGGCGACACGTTCCGCCCCTGGCAGAACTTCCGGTGAGACGGTGATCGAGCCTGTGGCGGTCATGCCGAAGCGTGTTTCGAAATACCGGTAGGCGTCGTGGAATACGATATAGCCTCTGCCCTTCACCGGCTGCAATTCAGCCTTGATTTCGGTGACCAGACTGTCAAGTCTGCCCAGGGCGCTGCTGGCATTCGCCGCATAAGCCGCGGCGTTGTCCGGATCCGCCTCCGACAGAGCCTCCTTGATTTCGTGAATAATCGCTTTCGCGTTCACCGGATCCAGCCAGACATGCGGATCAAACCCGTCATGCCCTTGGTCATCATGTTTCTCGTCATGCCCATGATCATCATGTTTGGCGTCATGCCCGTGATCGTCATGTTTCTCGTCATGCCCGTGATCGTCATGTTTCTCGTCATGCCCGTGATCATCATGCGTTTCGTCATGCCCGTGATCGTCATGTTTGGCGTCATGCCCGTGATCATCATGTTTGGCGTCATGCCCGTGATCATCATGTTTGGTGTCATGCCCGTGATCGTCAAAGGCGCCGCCGTCGCGGAATGTGACCTTCGTCAAACCATGACTGTCCAACAGGGATATGATGGTGGCGCCGGTCGCGATGCCATCGATGGGCTTTTCAAGAAAGGCTTCCAGTTCGTGACCGATCCAGAATACCAGGTCGGCTTCCTGCAGCTGTCGTGCCTGTGACGGTTTCAGAGAATAGGTGTGCGGCGATGCGGCGCCCTCGACAATCAGGTCGGGCGCGCCGACGCCCTGCATGACGGTGGCCACCAGAGAATGAACGGGCTTGATCGATGCGACGACCTTCACATCCGCCTTGGCCAGAGTGGCGCTGGTCGAAATAACTGTCGTGGCGAGAACCGCTTTTGCAAGAACCGCCTTTGCAAGACGGGCAGCTTTGATGAAACGCATGATGGTCCTCGTGATCCTGAAACTGATTGTCGTGACGTAATGTTATAGTATAACATAAAACAAAATAGCGCCAGTCGTGATCAATTACAACGCCTGATCACAATCTTTGTGCTACTCAGGAAATCGATTCATGGTGAGAGACCGGGGCATGCTCATATCACTTGAAAACGCCGGCATTCAGAGGTCGGAGCGATGGTTGGTACGTGGCGTGTCGATGAGCGTCGCGCCGGGTGAGATCGTCACGCTGATCGGACCAAACGGGTCGGGCAAGTCGACAACGGCGAAGATGGCTCTTGGTGTTCTGGAGGCCGACGAGGGACAGGTGCAGCGCAAGCCGGATCTGCGGGTTGGCTATGTGCCGCAGAAACTCGATGTGAACTGGACGCTGCCGCTGTCGGTCAGTCGCTTCCTGCGCCTGACAAATCGCGCCAGCGGATCACAAATCAAGGCGGCCCTTTCGGCCACCGAAACAGGTCATTTGGCCACGGCGCAGATGAGCAGGCTGTCCGGCGGCGAGTTTCAACGCGTCCTGCTGGCCCGTGCGATCCTGCGCTCGCCGGACCTTCTGGTTCTTGATGAGCCTGTTCAGGGGGTCGATTTCAATGGCGAAATCGCGCTCTACAAGCTGATCGAGGATATCCGCAGCCGACTGGATTGCGGGGTGTTGCTGATTTCCCATGATCTTCATGTGGTGATGTCGACAACGGATCGGGTGATTTGCCTGAATGGTCATGTCTGCTGTTCCGGCACGCCGGCGAATGTGGCGGTGAGTGACGAGTTCAGATCGCTGTTCGGTGAGCATGCCGCCTCGGGCCTCGCACTGTATGAGCATCGCCATGATCATGAACATCTGCCGGACGGGCGGATCAGGAATGGCAGCGAGGCCGATACCGATGCTTGATGATTTTTTCACCCGCGCCGTCATGGGCGGGATCGGTGTCGCGCTGGTGGCCGGGCCGCTTGGCTGTTTCATCATCTGGCGACGGCTTGCCTATTTTGGCGACACGCTGTCGCATTCGGCCCTTCTGGGTGTGGCGCTGGCGCTGCTGTTCGAGGTCAACATCACCTTTGCCGTCTTCGGCATCTCGGTCATTGTCTCGCTGCTGCTGATGCTGTTGCAGCACCGTGCCAGCCTGTCCTCCGATGCGCTGCTTGGCCTGCTGTCGCATTCCGCGCTGGCTGTCGGGCTGGTGGTCCTGGCCTTCATGAGCTGGGTGCGGGTTGATCTGATGGGGTTCCTGTTTGGCGACATCCTCGCCGTCACACCATTTGACCTTGCCATAATATGGGGCGGGGGGGTTGTTGTACTTGCCGTGCTTGTCCGTATCTGGCAACCGCTCTTCGCGGCGACGGTGAATTACGAGCTTGCCACCGCCGAGGGCGCGCAGCCTGATCTGGCGAATATCGTTTTCATGATCCTGATGGCGGCTGTCATCGCGGTGTCGATGAAGATCGTCGGCGTGCTGCTGATCACCGCGCTGCTGATCATCCCGGCCGCCACCGCGCGGCGTGTCTCGACATCGCCGGAACAGATGGCGGTCATTGCCGCCATTGTCGGTGTGGGGTCTGTCTGGCTTGGCCTGCTGGGGTCGCTTGAATGGGACACCCCGGCCGGCCCCAGCATCGTTGTCGCGGCGCTTGGCTGTTTTGTGATCTCGGTGCTGCCGGTGCCTGGACGCTGGCGCCGGGAGCGCGCCGGAGGATCGGCATCATCAACCGCCGCGCCTGACCGGGACCGCATATAAAATCGAGCCGCCGGAATGCCGGTCGTGAACCCATCCCCGCTTCCCCACCTTTCACACTTCCCGCATCATTGCTGCCTGCACGTTACCATAATGGCATATCGTCCATGCAAGATGTTGCCGGGTACCGCCCCTGTTTCGATTATGCTTGAATGGTGATCTCGCTTCGGACGTGATGGGTGCCATGAAAGTTACGATCAGGAATGACGCGGATGAAGCCGCGCGCCATGTGGCCGAGATGCTGGCGGATCATCTGACAATCACGCCGGCCACGGTCCTGGGACTGGCGACGGGTGAGACCATGCGGCCTGTCTACGGCCATATGCGCAAGCTCATTCCTGAAAAACAGATTCCAACCGGCGCCTTCACAAGTTTCAATCTCGACGAGTTCATCGGCGTGCCGAAAACACACCCCGCCAGCTTTCATGCTTTCATGGCGCACGAATTGTTCAGCCATATTGCCGATGCGCAGGATCGCTGCTTTCTGCCAGATGGCCTGGCTGACGATCCGGCGGCGGAGGCGGCCCGCTACGAGGCGGAGATTTCGGCGCGCGGCGGCATCGAGTTGCAACTTCTGGGGATCGGCAGAAACGGGCATATAGGCTTCAATGAACCCGGAACGCCCTTTGACAG
>Ga0181579_10003489_pt1 | contig 12423 bp, 15 predicted proteins | sample 071ome_24_FD_132996 | JGI IMG/M metagenome (GOLD analysis project Ga0181579, IMG submission 132996) | Coastal salt marsh microbial communities from the Groves Creek Marsh, Skidaway Island, Georgia - 071402CT metaG (megahit assembly) | ecosystem: Environmental > Aquatic > Marine > Intertidal... | reverse complement strand
TCGAGAAGCATCTGGGCCACAACGAGGCCCAGCACCCGGTCGCCAAGGAACTCGAGCCGTTCATAGGACTGTCCGATATCCAGACTGGCGTGGCTTAGCGCCCGTTCCAGAAGCCTCCGGTCGCCGAAGCTGTGGCCGAGGGCCGTCTCGAGCGCATCGAGGTCGGATGCGCCGGTCATCAGTCCACGGAATCGAAGATACGGTTGAACCGGGTCGCCTGTATCCAGCGCCAGGGCTGCAGCCACCCGGCTGTGCCGTCCGTCGAGTAGAACAGGATCTCCGCGCGACCGATGAGATTGTCCGCCGGCACGAATCCCCAGCCACGACTGTCGTTGCTGTCGTCGCGATTGTCGCCCATGGCGAAGTAGTTGCCGGGCGGCACGACGAACTCGCGCGTGTTGTCCGCCGGCCCACGGTCGCCAAAGCCCTCGCGGATCACATAGGTACGACCGTTCGGCAGCGTTTCCTCATACTGCGGGACACGGCGAACCTGCCCGAGCGCGTCGCGCGAGAGATGGTCCTCGATCCGCCGCCGGGCCACCGGCTCGCCGTTGATGTGCAGGCGCCCGGATATCATCTGGATGCGATCGCCGGGCAGCCCGACGATCCGCTTGATGAAGTCCTCCCGGTTGGTCGGCGGATGGCGGAACACCGCGACATCGCCGCGTTCCGGCGCACTGCCGAGAATACGGCCATTGAAGAAGCCGATGCCAAGCGGGAACGAATACCGGCTGTAGCCGTAGGAGAACTTCGAGACGAAGAGATAGTCACCGATGAGGAGGGTCGGAATCATCGAGCCCGACGGGATATTGAACGGCTGATAGGCGAACGTGCGCACCACGCCGGCAATCAGCAGCGCGTAGATAATCGTGCGCACCGTTTCCATGGTGGTGCCGGGTTTCTTCTTGCGGTCTTTCGCCATGCCAGCCCGTTTCGGTTCGATGATCCGCTGTTCGAGAGTCGATTGGCCGCCGGATGGGGCGCAGTGACGCGGTTTCTAGCCGTCTCGTCCCGATTTCGCCAGTCACGAATTCGGCGCGCGTCAGTCGTGCGCGATCAGTCCCCGAGGTCCGGAATGGCCGAGATGATCACAATGGCCTGGGCCAGGGGCGGCTCGTCGGTGAGCGACAGCTCGATCAGCGGCTTCATACCCGGCGGTGTGATCTCCGCGAGACGCGCGGCGGCCCCGTTTGTGAGCGCCATCGTCGGCTTCCCGGTCGGCAGGTTCACCACCCCCATGTCGCGCCAGAAAACCCCCTTGCGGAAACCCGTGCCGAGCGCCTTGGAGCAGGCCTCCTTCGCCGCATAGCGTTTGGCGTAGCTGTCGGCGCGATTGGCACGCCGGTCGGACTTCGCGCGCTCGATATCCGTGAAGCAGCGCTGCACGAACCGCTCGCCGAAACGTTCGAGCGTTCGCTCAATGCGGGTGATATCGATCAGATCGGAGCCAAGCCCGATGATCATCGGATACATGGGCACGCCCGGGACGGCGCGCGGCGCTTCATACGCGCTCATGCGCTCACCTCGCCGCGGGAATCGGAACGCGCGGCGTCCAACAGCGAACGCATCCGCTTGATGGAGCTGTCCAGGCCGCCGAAGATCGCCTCGCCGATGAGGAAATGACCGATGTTCAGCTCGACGATCTCGGGAACCGCGGCGACAGGCCCCACGGTGTCGAACGTGATCCCGTGGCCCGCGTGAATCTGCAGTCCAAGCCGCGCGCCGTAGGACGCCGCATCGACGATCCGCGCGAGTTGCTCCGCCGCGAGCTTTTCATCGCCATCGATCACGGCATCGCAATAGGCGCCGACGTGAATTTCGACCGCCGGCGCTCCGATCGAGTGCGACGCGTCCATCTGGCACCGGTCGGGCTCGATGAACATGGACACGATCGCCTTGTTGCCGGTGAGCTGATCGACGAACCGCTTGAGATGGTTGTGGCCCGAAGCGACGTCGAGACCACCCTCTGTCGTCCGTTCCTCACGCCGTTCCGGCACGATACAGACCGCGTGCGGTGCATGGCGGAGCGCGATCTCGAGCATCTCGTCCGTGGCCGCCATCTCGAGCGTCAGCGGCACCTCGATCGTGTCCATCAGACGCGCGAGATCATCATCGGAGATGTGCCGCCGATCCTCGCGCAGGTGGGCAACGATGCTGTCGGCACCCGCAGCCGCCGCCGCGCGCGCGGCACGCACGGGATCGGGATGCCCGCCGCCGCGCGCATTGCGGATCGTCGCAACATGATCGACGTTCACGCCGAGGCGGAGTTCAGAAGCCATTGCAGGGTCTCGCATATTCTGGATTCAGCCGTAGAATTGGCGTTCGCAGGCACGAGGTCAAGGCGACCCCGCGAGCTAGCTGCGTGCACGCTCAACCGTGCTGACCGAGCGGCGGCCACGCAGGCTGGTCACGATGTTGTTCAGGTGCTTCGCGTCCTCGACCTCGATATCGACCACCATGTCGAAGAAGTCAGCGGTCCGGTTTGTGAACTTCAGGTTCGAGATGTTGCCCCGGGCGGACGCAATCGTCTCGGCCATCGCGGCAAGGCTGCCGGGTTCGTTCATCAGGGTGATGTTGAGCCGGCTGACCTGCGCCCCGACACCGTCATGGTCGCGGTCCCACGCGACATCAATCCAACGTTCGGGACTGTCGGCAAACGCCTCGAGGGTCATGCAGTCAATGGTGTGCACCGTTGCGCCCTTCCCCGTCGTCATGATGCCGACGATCCGGTCGCCCGGCAGCGGATAGCAGCACTTCGCCATGTGCACCGCGATGCCGGGTGTGAGCCCGCTGATCGGCACGGCGTGATCGCCGTCCCGCGGCTTCTCGCGACGGCGGCGCAATGAGAAGATCGATCCGCTCTTCTTCGCATCTGCGTCCTCGGCCCGGTCGGGGAAGATGGAGCGCACGACATCGTTTCCCGTGTACACCCCCTGCCCGACCATCGCGAACAGGTCGTCGCTCGAATCGGCGTGAAACTCTCGCAGGGCGGTGTCGAGCTTGATGTCCGCAAGCGTCTCCCCGAAACGGCCGAATGCCTTTTCGACGATGCCTCGCCCGAGGTCGATATACTGGCGCATCTGCGCCTCGCGCAGGACCCGGCGGATGCGGGCCCGGGCCTTGCCGGTCATGACCAGCTTTTCCCATTCCGGAGAGGGAGTCTGGTTCTTGGACGTCAGAATCTCCACCTGGTCGCCATTCTGCAACACGGTTCGCAGTGGCAGGTTGCGGCCGTTGATCTTGGCGCCGACGGCGCGGTCGCCGATCTCGGTGTGCACGGCATAGGCGAAATCGATCGGGGTCGCGCCACGCGGCAAGGAATAGACATCGCCCTTGGGCGAGAAGCAAAACACCTGGTCCGAGAACATCTCCAGGCGCGTATGCGCCAGGAAATCTTCCGGGGCGGACGCATTCTCGAGAATCTCGAGAAGCTCCTGCAGCCACCTGTACTGCTGGTTCTCGGCCTTGGCGGCTCCGGACCCGGGCCCCGCGCCCACTTGCTTGTAGACCCAGTGTGCCGCAACGCCCCGTTCGGCCACATCGTGCATCTCGCGGGTGCGTATCTGAATCTCGATCCGCTGATCGGCGAGTCCCAGGACGCTCGTGTGCAGCGAGCGATAGCCGTTGGGCTTGGGCGTGGAGATGTAGTCCTTGAAACGGCCCGGCACGACCCGGTATCGGCTGTGCACCACACCGAGCGCGGCATAGCATTGCGGTACCGTCGCGACGATGACCCGGAAGGCAATGATGTCGGACAGCTGTTCGATCGAAGTCTGCTGACGCTGCATCTTCCGCCAGATCGAATAGGGCGACTTCTCCCGGCCCGCAACATCCGCCTCGATCGCCGCCGCTGCCAGCACGTCGCGCAGCTCCCGCACGACATTCTCGACCACGTCCTCGCCCTCGGCGCGCAGGAATCCGAGCCGGCGCGCGATCGAAGCCCGCGCCTCGCCGTTCAGTTCGCGGAAGGCCCGGTCCTCGAGCTCGTCCTTGATGTCATGCATCCCGATCCGCTCGGCGAGCGGCGCGTAGATGTCCATGGTCTCGCGGGCGATCCGTTGTCGCCGCTCATCACTGTCCACATGCTCAAGCGTGCGCATGTTGTGCAGCCGGTCCGCAAGCTTCACCAGGAGAACCCGTATGTCCCGGCTCATCGCCAGCAGAAGCTTCCGGAAATTCTCCGCCTGTTTCGCGCGGTCGGACTGAAGCTCGAGCCGGGTCAGCTTCGTCACGCCGTCGACGAGCCCCGCGACCTCGTCACCGAACAGTTCGGCGATCTGTTCCCCGGTCGCGTCCGTGTCCTCGATCGTGTCGTGCAGCAGCGCCGTGATGATCGACGCGGTGTCGAGGTGATAGTTGGTCAGAATGCCCGCCACCTCGAGCGGGTGACTGAAATACGGGTCGCCGGACGCGCGGGTCTGCGATCCGTGTGCCTTCATGGAAAAGACATAGGCACGATTGAGCGCGTCCTCGTCCACGCTCGGATCGTAGGCCCGCACCCGGTCCACCAGCTCCATTTGCCGCATCATGGGGCGATCATACCCCCGAACCCGGTCCAACGAAAAAGCCCGGATGCACATTCGTGCGCCCGGGCGTTCGTTTCTACCGTCCGTTCGCGGAACGGCGGGAGAATCAGAGAGGTGCGCGCGATCAGCTGGCGCCGTCCTGGCTCTCGTCGACCGCATCCTCGAAGCGCATCTGCGGCATCTCCGGTTCGTCGCCCGGCTCGGCGTCGGCCTCGGGCATGTCCGGCGTAACGCCCGCGATGTTCGATTCCGATTCCAGGAGCTCGATGACCTCGTCCTCTTCCGGCAGGTCGTATTCGACATGCTTCTGCTGGCTGACGATCAGGGATTCCTGGAGATTCTCGAGTTCGACCGTCTCGTCCGCGATCTCGCGCAGCGCTATGACCGGGTTCTTGTCGTTGTCGCGCTCGACCGTGATCGGCGCACCCGCCGACACTTCCCGGGCACGCTGGGACGCCAGCATGACCAGGTCAAACCGGTTCGAAACCTTCTCGATGCAATCTTCAACTGTAACGCGGGCCATTCGAATATCTCCGGACCTTCGTGAAATTCGGGCTGTATATAGGCAGTTATCGGAGAAAAGCCAACCGTTTGCGGCGCACCGGTCACGACCGGTGCGCCTCACTCGACCAACGGGCGCACATCCTCCCGGTCCGGTGCGCATGCGAGCAACGCCGCCCCCGTCTCGCCGCTCACCGGGTGAGTCCAGTCGGGCGCCACATCCAGCAGCGGGCGCAAAACAAACGCCCGGAGGTGCATGCGCGGGTGCGGCAGCATGGGCCAGTCGCTTGAGATCGTGCCATGATGGTCGAGCAGGTCCAGGTCGATCGCCCGCGCGGCGTTCGGTGTCGATCGCACCCGTCCGCGCCGACCCTCGATTCCGTGCAGGAGATCCAGGAGCGCCCCCGGTTCGAGCGTCGTCTCCAGCGCCGCGACCGCGTTCACATAATCGGGTTGATCGGACGCGGGCACCGGCGCTGTCGCGTACCAGCCGGAGCGCCCGGAGATCACGACACCAGCAGCCGCGATGTCATCGAGCGCCGCAGACAGTGTGTCGCGGGGGCCAGCACCGTCGGGCCCCGGCAGGTTCGCCCCCAGGCCGATCAGGATCACTGTTCGCGCCCTTTTTTCATGGCTCGTCCGTCATCTGGACAGTCCGCCCCGCCCAAGGTATCTAGGCGCGCATTCCACGACCCAGATTTCAGACGCGTGATTACCGGCATCGGCGCAACCATTCCCCCGATGCCGCTCGACTTTGAAGACAAGGATTTGCACACATGCTGCGTTCCCACGAAAAGACCGTCGTGTTCATCGACGGCGCCAACCTCTATGCAACCGCTCGCGGTCTCGAGTTCGACATCGACTACAAGAAGCTGCTGACGCTCTTCCGCGAGGAATCGAATCTCGTGCGGGCCTACTACTACACGGTCCTGATCGAGGATCAGGAATATTCTCCGATCCGCCCCCTCGTCGACTGGCTCGACTATAACGGTTACACGCTGGTCACGAAGCCGGCGAAGGACTTCACGGATTCCCAGGGCGGCCGCCGCATCCGGAACTCGATCGACGTGGATCTGGCGGTCGACATGCTGGAGATCGCGGAACGCATCGATCATGTGGTCCTTTTTTCCGGCGACGGCGGCTACCGGCGGCTGGTCGAGGCGGTGCAGCGCCGCGGCGCGCGTGTCACGGTCGTCAGCACCACGGCGGGCGGCTCCGCTTCAGTCGCCGACGAACTGCGCCGGCAGGCCGACAGTTTCATCGATGTGCGCGACCTGCGCGACGAGATCGCGCGTGAAAGGTCCGGCCGTCCGCCGCGTGACGATGACTTTGACGACGACTACGACGATCCGGACGACGACTTCGAGGATGATTTCGAGGATGACGATCCGGCGGCGGACGACTGAAACCGATGGGTGAACCCGCGCCCGACTGCCCGCTCTGCCCACGCCTCGTCGCGTTCCGCGAGGACAACCAGGCGGCCCATCCCGATTTCCACAACGGCCCTGTCCCGAGCTTCGGTGGCGCGGATGCACGTTTGCTGATCGTCGGCCTGGCCCCCGGGCTGAAGGGTGCCAATCGCACCGCCCGGCCCTTCACGGGTGACTATGCGGGTGATCTTCTCTACCCGACGCTCAAGAAGTTCGGCCTTGCCCACGGCACCTACGACGCGCGGCCGGATGACGGGGTTCGTCTGGACGACTGCCGGATCACCAACGCCGTGCGCTGCGTGCCGCCCCAGAACAAGCCGGTGGGCGCGGAGGTCAAGGCCTGCCGTCCCTTCCTCGTCGCGGAGCTCGATTCCATGCGGCGGCTGGAGGTGGTCCTCGCGCTCGGCGGGCTCGCCCACAACGCGACCCTTGCGACGCTGGGCTACCGTCAGTCCGCGTTCAAGTTCGGACACGGCGCTCAACACGAGATCACGGTCGGCGAGCGACCGGTATTGCTGATGAACAGCTATCACTGCTCACGCTACAACACGAACACGGGTCGGTTGACGACCGAGATGTTCGAGGATGTCTTCACGGCGATCCGAAAACATCTCGACGACCGCCGGTAAACGTTTCGCGCGTTTGACCCGGCGCGGGGCAAGCCATAGTTTTGTTGCACATGTAACCAATTCGGGGCGCGACCATGTCATCGGCCACCCACGACCGCGACGCACCGCACCTCGCGCTCGAGGCGTTCCTGCCCTACCGCCTCTCCATCCTGGCGAACACGGTCAGCAACGCAATCGCCCGCGAGTATCAGGGCCGGTTCGGGCTCACAATCCCGGAGTGGCGCGTGATGGCGGTGCTGGGCCGCTTCGGCCCGGATGTCGCGACCGGGATCTGTGAACGCACCGCGATGGACAAGGTGACGGTGAGCCGAGCGATGAACCGGCTGATCGACGGGGGATTGGTCAACCGCAGTGCCGACGACAGCGACCGAAGGCGGGCCATTGCGCGCCTCACGCGCAAGGGAAGGTCGGTACACGACAAGATCGTTCCCGTCGCGCTCGAACATGAGCGAAGAATTGTGAGCACCCTCACAACCGCCGAAATGGCCGAGCTCGACCGCCTCCTCGCAAAACTCCAGGCGACGGCATCCACGAACGGCTAGATGAAGCCTAGATGTAATGCTCCTTCAGCGGCGCGAGACCGTTGAAGCCCACGGACGCATAGGTCGTCGTGTAGGCGCCGGCATCGTGAAGGTAGACATGATCGCCCGCGGAAAGCGCGAGCGGCAGGTCGCATTGCTCGTTCTCGTAAAGCACATCATGACTGTCACAGGTCGGTCCTGCCACGACCGCCGGACCGGACGCACCGTCGAGGCCGGGCGCACGGATCGGGTAACGGATCGCCTCGCCCTCCGATTCCGCGAGTCCGCCGTAGCGTCCGATATCGAGATAGACCCAGCGTTCACTCGTATCGAAAACGCGTTCGGTGACCAGAACGACTTCGCTACGGATTATGCCGGCATCCGCGACGATTGCCCGACCGGGCTCGACCATGACGCGGGGCAGACGCGATCCGAACGCCACGGTCAGCGTGCGCCCGATCCGTGTGAACACCGCGGCCAGGTCCGGGACATCCGCGTCGTCATACGGTATCGGAAACCCGCCGCCCAGGTTCAGCACATCCAGCGGCATGCCCTCTGCATCGGCCTGCGCCCCGATGTCCGCACACAGCGCGATCGCCTCTTCCCAGCGCGCAGGATCCGTCTGCTGGCTGCCGGCATGGAAAGAGAGGCCGAGGGGCCGAAGACCGGCGTCCGCCGCACGACGCAGCAATCCCAAGGCAGCCGCCGGATCGCACCCGAACTTTCGGGTCAGCGGCCAACGCGCACCGTCGTTCGAGACGACGATACGGCAAATCACACCCGCGCCCGGTGCGTGGGCCGCAATCTTGTCGAGCTCACCAGCACTGTCGAAGGCGAAAAGGCCCACGCCTGCCGTGGCGGCGAACGCGATATCCGACGCCTTCTTCACGGTGTTCCCGTAGGAGATGCGCGTGGATGACACGCCCGTGGCAACACACGCCGCGATCTCTGCCGGACTCGCTGCATCAAAGGATGCGCCCGCCGCAGCCAACCGCTCGATGATCGGGGCGGCAGGGTTGGCCTTCACCGCATAGAAAATCTCGCCCCAGGGAATCAGCGCCGCCATGCGCCGGTAGTTGTCGGCGACGCGGTCGAGGTCCACCACGAGGCACGGGGTCTCCGGCTCCGCGCTGGCGAAATAGTGTTCGATCTTGTCGGTCATGCGCGGGTCGGTCCGGCGAAGTTGGGGCGCCGCGTTATAGTTCAAAATTCGCGCAATCCAATCGAAATTTGCAGCGGATGCGTCACGATGAGCTCGTCGCGCGAATTGCCCTGAATCACCGCCTGTGTTAACCGGCGAGCTTGCGTTGCGGGAATGGGGTAACGGTTTGACTGAACGCGGTTCCATATGGGTCCTGAACGGGCCGAACCTGAACTTGCTCGGTGAGCGCGAACCCGGAATCTATGGCGGGGATTCGCTGGCCGACATCGAGGTGCGGTGCGCCGAAACGGCCAAGACGGCCGGCTTCGCGCTGGACTTCCGACAGACCAACCATGAGGGCGAGCTTGTCGCCTGGATACAGGAGGCCCGCACGGGCGCGGCCGGTCTCGCGATCAATGCCGGCGCCTACACCCACACCTCGGTCGCGGTCCACGACGCGCTGCGCCTGCTCGACATCCCGATCGTCGAGGTGCATCTGTCGAATATCTTCGCGCGCGAGGAGTTCCGACATAAGTCCTATATCAGCGCGGCCGCCACGGGTGTCGTATGCGGCTTCGGTTCCCACAGCTATGTGCTGGCGATCTCGGCACTGGCGGCGCGAATGGATCTGTAGCCAATGAGCGACAATTTCGACATCGATCCGGACCTCGTCCGAAAGCTCGCCGACCTGCTGAACGAAACCGGGCTCGCCGAGATCGAGTACGAGGACAACGGCAAGCGCGTCCGCGTGGCCATGCCCGGTGCAGGTGCCGTCACAGCGGCTGTCGCTGCTCCGCCCGTTGCCGCAGCTGCGGCACCCGCGCCCGGCGGCGGCGACGCGGCGGCCCATCCCGGCGCGGTCACCGCGCCCATGGTCGGGACGGTCTATCTCGCCCAGTCGCCGGAGGACCCGCCCTTCGTGAAGGCAGGCGACACGGTCCGCGAAGGCCAGACCCTGCTGCTCATCGAGGCGATGAAGACCTTCAACGAGGTGAAGGCTCCGCGCGCCGGTACGGTCCAGAGCATCGCCGTCGCCAGCGGCCAGCCGGTCGAGTTCGGCGAAGTTCTCGCCATCATCGAATAGGCGGGCCGGCCTCCATGTTCGAAAAGGTCCTAATCGCCAACCGCGGCGAGATCGCGCTGCGCATCCACCGTGCCTGCAAGGAGATGGGCATCTCGACCGTGGCGGTGCACTCGACAGCCGATTCCAACGCGATGCATGTGCGCCTTGCCGACGAGAGCGTGTGCATCGGCCCCCCTGCCGCGACTGACAGCTACCTCAACATCCCGGCCATTCTTTCGGCGGCAACCGTGACGGACGCGGATGCGATCCACCCGGGATACGGCTTCCTCTCGGAGAATGCGAACTTCGCCCGGATCGTGGAGGAGCACGATATCGCCTTCATCGGGCCAAGCTCCGAGCTGATCGCGACCATGGGCGACAAGGTCGCGGCGAAAGACGCGATGAAGAAGGCCGGCGTGCCCGTGGTCCCGGGATCGGACGGCGCGGTGGCGTCACCCGCCGAAGCCAGGGCGATCGCGGACGACATCGGGTATCCCGTGATCGTCAAGGCCGCGTCGGGCGGCGGCGGTCGCGGCATGAAGGTGGTCGAACGTGCCGAGGATATCGAGTCCGCCTTCACGCTCGCGGGCACCGAGGCCAAGGCGAACTTCGGCGACGATACGGTCTATATCGAGAAGTATCTCGGGCATCCCCGCCACGTCGAGGTCCAGGTGATCGCCGACGGCAAGGGCAACGCGGTCCACCTGTTCGAACGCGACTGCTCGCTCCAGCGCAAGCATCAGAAGGTGCTCGAGGAAGCGCCCTGTCCCATCCTCGACGCGGAAACACGCCAGCGTATCGGCAAGGTCTGCGCCGACGCCGCCGCGCGGATCGGCTACCGCAGCGCCGGCACGTTCGAGTTCCTCTACGAGAACGGCGAGTTCTACTTCATCGAGATGAACACCCGCGTCCAGGTCGAACATCCGATCACGGAGATGATCTGCGACATCGATATCGTCTCGGAGATGATCCGGATCGCGGCGGGCGAGGAGATGAGCCTGCGCCAGGAGGACATCAAAATCTCCGGGCACGCGTTCGAGTGCCGGATCAACGCCGAGGACCCGGTGAGCTTCACACCCTCACCCGGACGGATCGAGGAATTCCACGCGCCGGGCGGCCTTGGCGTACGTGTCGATTCCGCGCTCTACGCGGGCTACAGCATCCCGCCCTACTACGACAGCCTTGTCGCCAAGCTGATCGTCCACGGCCGCGACCGTAACGAGGCCCTGATGCGCCTGCGCCGCGCGCTGGGCGAGATGGTCGTCTCGGGCGTGTCCACCACGATCCCGCTGCACCAGCGACTCGCCGAGGACCCGTCCTTCATCGCCAACGATTTCGACATTCACTGGCTCGAAAGCTTCGTCGCAACCGATTAGGCTTGCGCCATGGCCGGACTGACCCCGCAACTGCTCCTGGGTGCCTATGCCAGCGGAATCTTTCCGATGGCCGAGAGCCGGAATGACGCGGACCTCTACTGGATCGACCCCGACATGCGCGGCGTGCTGCCGCTCGAAGCGTTCCACATTCCGCGCCGCCTGCGGCGAACGATCCGTGCCCATCCCTTCGAGATACGCTGCGACAGCGACTTCGCGGGCACCGTACGCGGCTGCGCCGAACCCCAGGGCAAGCGTCCCGACACCTGGATCAACGACGAGATCGAACGGCTCTACGCCGCCCTGTTCGAGATGGGGTTTGCCCACTCGGTCGAGTGCTGGGACGACGGCGAACTGGTCGGCGGGCTCTACGGCGTAAGCCTCGGCGGTGCCTTCTTCGGCGAAAGCATGTTCTCGCGCGCGCGCGACGCCAGCAAGGTCGCGCTCTGCCATCTCGCCGCCCGCCTGCGCGCATCCGGCTTTGTCCTCCTGGACAGCCAGTTCGTCACGGACCATCTGCGCCAGTTCGGGGCGGTGGAGATCGAGCGCGCGGACTACCGGCAGCAGCTCGCCGCGGCGCTCAAGGTCGACGCGGATTTTCAGCCCGAGCTGTCGGACGCGGCATTCGAGGCCTTCATACAGTCAACCACCCAGACATCGTAGACCGGGTGCTCGAGCGCCGAGACTGCGGGGCTCGACGCGAACATCCAGCCCGTGAATACGTCGCGCGGACGCCCCGTCTCGAAAGTCTCGTCGATCTCGAGGAACGCCGTGCTTTCCGGTGCTTCGGTCGGTGGAGCCTTGTGACAGGCGCGCGCCTGGATGACGAGCGAGCCGAAGCGAACCGCCACGTCGAAGGGCGCATCGAATGTGGAAATCCGGGCGGTCACCTTGTCGAGGCCCTGGAGCACGGCTCCGACGGACGCCGCGCCCGCGTCCGGCGCATCGCGTTCCTCTTGGCCGTGCGCAGCTCCCGTCAGGAACGCGGCAGCCATTACGAACGCCCCAAGGGCCGCGCCACGACGAATCATGACGGCGTTCGACGGCAAACCGACATCACTTGGAGCCGGTGGCCAGGAAGATGATTTCCGAGACCGTATCCTCGAGCGCCTGGAAATCGCGGGTCTGCGCGATCTCGCCGTTCGGCGCGAGGGTCTCGCTCGCCGTGCCCGGGAAGAGACGGAGATACTTGCCGCCGAGGAGGCCTTCCGCGGTGACGCCAGCTTCGGTATCTGCCGG
>Ga0181579_10003485_pt1 | contig 12428 bp, 9 predicted proteins | sample 071ome_24_FD_132996 | JGI IMG/M metagenome (GOLD analysis project Ga0181579, IMG submission 132996) | Coastal salt marsh microbial communities from the Groves Creek Marsh, Skidaway Island, Georgia - 071402CT metaG (megahit assembly) | ecosystem: Environmental > Aquatic > Marine > Intertidal zone... | reverse complement strand
GTTGCACTCGCGAGAGGGTTCGCTGGGCGGGACCGCCATGGCGGGCGATGAGTCTTTCTTCAATGGGTATTTTGAGCGCCTTACCAATGACTGCCGCAAGCAGCGAGCTTTGGTTGAAACCCCTTCGCACCAATGACCAGTAGTTCAACGGCACCGGTAGCAGAAGATCTGGCCGGGCTATGGCTGTTTGGGGACGGATCTGGGCCAGCATCATTTCGGCCAACGTGCGGCCCTCGGCTTCGCCGCGGTTGAATTTAAGGCGATGCAGTAAGTAGGCCCCGGCGCTCTGGTGTAGCAATGGTGCAAAGGTTCTGTCAGCCAAAGGCTGGGAGACGCAAGGCCCGCAGGTGGATTGAGCGGGCTCACCAGTGTCTAGCGAGTCCGCGGACAGGGGCAGCGCGCAGTGTCGGCAGGCATGGAGGTTTAACGGTAGCGCCAGTCGACACTGACTGCACAAGTGATCGCGGGGGGCGGACTGCCCAGCATCAAAACCGCTTTCACAAAGTAGGCAATGCCCGGGCAGATAGGTGTCAAAAATCCCGGTCAAAGTTCGTCGCATGGAGATTTACCTTAGAGCTTGAGTTCGTTTGCGGCTTGCTTGGCGATGCAGCGTCTCGCACTTTTCCGTTGGCTGATGGAAGCCCTGGCGCGCGGTTGTGTAAGAAATTGCGCCCGTACCATCCACGGCCAGAACAAACGACAGCTCTGCTTGCAGGCACGCTTAAGGTACGAGACCGGTGCCGGTCGAGAGCCTGTCGAGACAAAACCGATGGCTCCCAACCGGCGGCGGCGCTAAAATCGCAGCAATCGAATAACGAGAAAAACCATGGATTACATCGCCAGAGAGCGAGACGCGGACTTTTTGATGAACGAGGTATTCGACGTTCAAAAGAGCTGGTCCGAAATTGAGGCTTTCCGCGAGCTCTCATCAGACCTAATCAAAGCCGTGGTAGCCGAAGGTGGACGGCTGGCATCCGAAGTAATGGCGCCCCTGAACGAAGTCGGCGATGCCCACGGGTGTGAGTTAAACGACGGTGAGGTCACTACGCCGCCCGGATTTAAAGAAGCGTTTGCGCAGTTGACCCAAGGCGGCTGGCTTGGTTTGTCTGGCAATCCGGCCTTTGGTGGTCAGGGCATGCCAAAGAGCGTGGCGGGCTTGGTCGAAGAAATGTTTTGGGCCGCAAACAGCAGCCTGTTCTTGTATGGCTCGCTTACCGTGGGAGCGTGCTTGAGCATTGACGCCCACGGATCGGCGGAACAAAAAAACACCTATCTGGAAAAGCTTTACAGTGGTCAGTGGACCGGCGCCATGGCGCTAACGGAATCCCACGCAGGTACTGACTTGGGCATGATGCGCACTAAGGCAGAGCCTCAGGCGGATGGATCTTACAAAATAACCGGCACAAAGATTTTTATCACCAGTGGTGAGCACGATATGGCGGAAAACATCGTGCATTTGACGCTGGCGCGAATCGTAGACGGCCCCAAGGGCACCAAGGGCATCTCATTATTTATCGTGCCCAAATTCCTCCCCAATGAAGACGGTAGTTTGGGTCCTCGTAACGGCTGGGCCAGTGGTTCTCTGGAACACAAAATGGGCATAAACGGCAGTGCCACATCGGTGATCAACTACGATGGCGCTAAAGGATTTTTGCTGGGCGAAGAGCATCAGGGTTTGGGCGCTATGTTTACCATGATGAACTACGAGCGCCTGAGCGTAGGCCTGCAAGGTTTAGGGGCTGGCGATTTGGCCTATCAGCATTCGGCGCGCTACGCCCAGGATCGTATTCAGGGTAGGGCAGCCACGGGTGCTCAAAACCCGGATGCTGAAGCCGATTCGCTCTTGGTACATCCCGACGTGCGCCGCATGTTGCTGACTCAGCGCGCCTATGTGGATGGTTGCCGGGCGTTCGCTTTCTTTGCCGGCATGCAGTTGGATGTGGCTAAGCATAAGGGCGATGAGCAGGCCGATCGTTTTGGGCAGCTTCTTACGCCAGTGGTGAAAGCCTTTTTGACCGATAAAGGTTTGGAGGGCGCGGTGATGGCTCAGCAGGTACTGGGTGGGCACGGCTACGTTAAAGAGTGGGGGGTCGAGCAAATCGTGCGGGATGCACGTATCGCCCAAATTTACGAGGGCGCCAACGGTATTCAGGCCTTGGATCTGGCCGGTCGAAAGGTTGTGCGCGACGGAGGTAAAACCTTAACGGAGCTGCTCGACGTGCTTGCGCAATACGAGATTGACCCAGAGCATCAGACTCAGGTCACAGAGGCCTTCGCCCGTCTGCTCAGGGCCAGTCAGTCCATGGTTGCTAGAAGCAACGAAGACGCAAATTTGCCCGGGGCGGTGTCCAGCGACTTTTTGGATTTGATGGGCATGACGCTGTGCGCTTGGGCGTGGGGTGTTATGGCGCATCAAGCAGGGAACGACGATTTCGGCCTTGCGAAAAAACAGACGGCGCGGTTCTTTTTTGCGCGCCTGCTGCCAAGAACCTTGGGGCTTGAGCAAAGCATCTTGGCCAATTCAGACGTGCTGATGGACATGCCGGAGGCGTTGTTTAACGCCTAAAGTCGCTTAAACCAAGCGCCGCGTCGGCGCTTGGTATTGGCCATTGGTTAGGTTCGTGGATAGACCCAAGGGTGTGACGATGACAGGCCACCATCCACCGGAACGGCTTGGCCATTCACATAGGATGCTCGATCGCTGAGTAAGAAACAGGCCATCTCGCCGATTTCGCCGGGTTGCCCAAAGCGTTTCATCGGATTGATTTGACCAATTTTGTCTTCACTCCCGCGCTCCCGGGCGCGATCAAAGGTGGGCTTGGTCATGCCTGTTTCGATTAGTCCCGGACAAATGGCGTTTATGCGAACCCCGCTACCGTAGATCTGATAGGCCGTGGTCTGCACGATGCTGATGACGCCGGCCTTGCTGGCGGAATAATCCACGCCACCGGCATTGGCCCGTAGGCCCGCGACCGACGCCGTGCATAAAATAGCGCCGTGTCCTTGGGCTAGAAAATGTTTGAGACTGTGTTTGGCTGCGAGGAATACGCCGACAGTGTTCACGCTGAGCGTGCGCTGCCAATCCTCTACGGTTAGCTCAGCGATGGACTTTCTGCCGCCGGAAACGCCGGCGTTGGCGTAAATACCGTCAATGCGACCGTACTGATCCACACACGCTTGGACAAAGGCCTCTACCTCTGCCTCCTCGGCGACGTTGGCTCGCACTGCGATAGCGCTACCACCTGCGGCCGTGATTTGCGCAGCCGTTTGCTCCGCCCCGTCAGTGAGATCGACGCAAACAACCTTGGCGCCGTAACCTGCGGCCAACAAACTGGTAGCCCGACCGATACCGCTGCCCGCGCCGGTGATGACGATATTCTTATTTTCTAACATAAGCCTCTCTAACGAATCGCTACTGGGTTGATTACCGCCTGAACCGCACCGACAAAGCGCGGTACGCCAAGGACAAATAAAAACTCCGTGGCTCCGTCTGCGGCCAAGGCTCGCGTGTCCATATTTTCGAGAATGTATATGCCGTTCTTGGCCAGTAGCTCAGGATGCACGGGAAACAGTTGCTCGGGGTCCTCGCCGGGCAGGACTTCCAAGGCCCAGCTGTCAGAGCCGACTGCCGCGACCCCGAGACTGGCCAAATACTGCGCTCCTTCCAATCCCAGACCCGGCTCACCGGCCATAAAGCGTTCCTTGTCCGTTTCTGCGACGTTGAGCCAGCCGGTATGGAAAAGCACAACGTCTCCCGCTTCGATACGGATGTTGGCTGCCTTGGCAGCGGCTTTGATTTCTTTGCTGTTAAACGCCGTGCCCTCTGGAAGAATGTCCTTGCCCAAGAGTTTAGCCATATCCAGAAGTACGCCCCGAGTAGCTACCGGAGGCAGTTTGTCGATGGACAATTTGGATAGCCCAACAGGCGTGACGAAGTCTTTAGCAAGATGACCGTTGTAGTACCGATGGTTCTCACCCATATGACCGAGGCCGTCGATCTGACTGCCGATGCCCATCCAGAAGGTTAGCAGGTCATCGTTGCCGGTGGCCTTGTTGCTGCCCAAGGGAGTCCCCATACCGTCGTCCAACTGCAGCACCGTCACGCTGTAGGTGCGTGGCGCGTAGGCTGGGGAGTCCGGGCCTGTTTCTACGCCCAGCGCATAGGTTTTGCCCAGTTTCACCAGCTCAGCGGCTTGTTTGGTCTTAGCCGGGCTTAATTCATTGAGGGCCCCGATGGTGTCCTGCGCCCCATATTTGGATGGGTACCAGTTGCTATCGGCGTGAGCGGTGCCCAGCACCAGTGTTAACAGGACTAGGGCACGCGCAGCGCTGCCTCCTAGAGTGTGAAAATTGCTTTGTCGCATGGTTGGATCCCCCGTTTAGCGATTAGTTGCGCTGTTTCAGCGCATTGGCGAGCTGTTGATAGATGCCGCCAAAGGCGCCATTGCTCATGATGACCAGATGCCTTTTTCGGTTTCCGGCGTCTGCTTCCTCTCCTGCAAGCTGTTTTACCAGTTTATCGACGTTGTCCACAATCTGGGCGGGCACCACACATTGCTCAGCAATTTCATGCAGATCCCACTTAATATTTTCGCCGCGAAACCAAATCACCCGATCTGCGGCTGCGCAGCAGGTTGTCAGTTCATTGCGCAGTGAGCCAAGTGACATGGTGTGGGTTCGTGGTTCGATGATTGCGACGATCTCGTCTTGGCTATACTGGGCACGCAGGCCTTGAAGCGTGGTTCGTATCGCTGTTGGATGGTGGGCAAAATCGTCGTAAACGACGGTGTTGTCGTCTTGGTAAATCACCTCCATGCGACGCTTTACCCCGCGAAATGTGCACAAAGCTTCAATAGCCACCGCCGTGGGTACGCCTGCGTGTCTTGCTGCGGCAATAGCGTTTAAGGCATTGGCTTTGTTGTGCTCGCCGAACAGAGGCCATTCCACCTCACCTTGTGGTTCGTCGTTGAGCAACACGGTAAAACGACTGTGGGCGCCTTTTTCGGCGCTAAAGGACCAACGCTCGCCGTTGTCTTGGGGGTGCGTGCGTTTTCCGTCCCGCTGACCTACTCGGCTGATGGGAGTCCAGCAGCCGTTATTGAGAACTTCGCCAATGGCTTCGCTCTCACTGGGAGCAACAATCAAACCTTGATTAGGAACGGTGCGCATCAATAAATGGAACTGACTCTGAATAGCGGCCAGATCCGGGAAAATGTCTGCGTGGTCGTACTCCAGATTGTTGAGAATAACCGTGCGTGGTCGGTAGTGGACGAATTTGGATCGACGGTCAAAGTAGCTCGTATCGTATTCGTCCGCCTCCACAACGAAGAACGGGGTTTCTCCCAGCCGCGCGGAAGCAGAAAAGTTAGCGGGAGCGCCGCCGATGAGGTAGCCCGGGGTCATGCCCGCGTGCTCTAAAATCCATGCGACCATGCTGGCCGTCGTCGTTTTCCCGTGAGTGCCGGCAACGGCAATGACCCAGCGATCTTTTAAGACCGTATCGCCCAACCATTGGGCGCCGGATTTATAGGGCAGCCCTGCGTTCAATACGTATTCAATGGCGTCGCTGCCTCGGGGCAAATTTGCGTTACCGACGATAACCAGATCCGGCGCTGGATCTAGCTGATTGGGGCTAAAGCCCTCATGAATCGTGATATCCGCAGCATCCAGCAAGTCTGACATGGGGGGGTAAATTTTCCCGTCGCTGCCGCTGACCTGAAATCCCATGTCTTTGGCAAGAAGGGCCAGACTGCCCATGAGTGTGCCACCGATCCCGAGAAAATAGAGGTGTCCCAGCATTGGAAAGACTCCTTGTGATAGACGGGGCGACGGTCCCCTAGGTTTGGCCCACCGCCAGTTGACCCAGAGCGACAGTCACCAGGGTTAGGAAAAAGGCTAGGGTGATGGCCATGGCCAAGTGTACTTCCATCGCCTTGCGAAGAATGTGACCAAAAATCAGAATGCTCCAGAAAAAGATCAGCAAGGCGAGAGTGGTCATAAAGTCGACGCTGAGCAAGCGCATCACTGCGATGCTCGCCCCAATCACTAGGTTTAACAGCAGGTCGCAGCCAAAGTAGGCGGTCATCGTCTGGGTTAGTCGGGCAGGCTTACCCACTAAGGCTAGCAGCCCGTAAATGATGAGAGCCTGAGCCGCCAGGTTCGTCAGGATGGTGGTGGCCACGATGCCCGCGGGTTGTGTGCCAATGCTCAGCGATACCCCAAGGCTCAACAGGATATTTGCTGCTGTGACGATCAGCAGTAAAAAGCTGCTGCGAGGTAGATCTTCCGGACCGCTTTTCAGTTGAGCAATGCGCCAGAACATGGAAAAGATGTAAAGCATGAGATCTTCGCCTATTGAATGCGGGAAATTGTCGCACAAAAGCGCAGGTTCACGGACAATTGCGTTCCCGCTGGCAGGATTTTATCAGCGGATTACCAGTCCACGCTAAATCTCATAGGAATGAACATGCCAAAACCGAACGCCTTCTACGCTCAATCTGGCGGAGTGACCTCAGTAATAAACGCTTCCGCCTGCGGGGTGATTGAAACTGCTCGTAGGCACAAAGACCAAATCGGCAAGGTGTTGGTCGGGCGCAACGGTATTTTAGGGGCGCTAAATGAGGAACTGATTGATACCTCCAAGGAAAGTAAGCGCGACATCGCTGGCTTACGCAGCACCCCGGGCGGCGCGTTCGGCTCATGTCGTTTCAAGCTCAAGTCTCTAGAGGAAGATGCCCGAGAGTACCATCGCCTGATTGACGTGTTCAGGGCGCATAATATCCAGTACTTCTTCTATAACGGTGGCGGCGATTCTCAGGATACGGCAAACAAGATTTCCCAGCTTAGTAAGAAGATGGATTATCCGCTGCAAAGCATTGGCATCCCGAAAACCGTGGATAACGATCTTCCTTTCACCGATACCTGTCCTGGCTTTGGTTCTGTGGCCAAATACGTAGCGACCTCCACCAAGGAGGCCGCCTTGGATGTAGCGTCCATGTGTGAAACCTCCACCAAGGTCTTTGTCCTAGAGGTCATGGGCAGGCACGCTGGCTGGATCGCAGCCGCCGGCGCCTTGGCTCAAGATGAACCTGGAGACGCGCCGCATATTATTTTGTTGCCTGAAGTGGCGTTTAACAAAAGGGCATTTCTGGCCAAGGTCAAAGCCACCGTGCGCGAAAAAGGCTTTTGCGTCATCGTCGTCTCCGAAGGCGCGAAGTACGCCAACGGTAAATTTCTCGGCGAAGCCGGCGGTGCCAAGGATGCTTTCGGGCACGCTCAACTCGGCGGCGTTGCGCCAACTGTGGCCAACATGGTCAAGGATGCCTTGGGCTACAAATACCATTGGGCAGTCGCTGATTATTTGCAGCGCTCGGCCAGACATTTGGCGTCTGCGACGGATGTAGCTCAGGCCTATGCCGTGGGCGAGGCCGCCGTGGAATTTGCCTTGGCGGGTAAAACCGCGGTCATGCCCACGGTGGTGCGTACCAGCGATAAGCCTTATCGCTGGAAAATCGGCGCGGCGAAGCTATCGCGAGTGGCCAACGTTGAGCGGTTTATGCCCAAAAGCTTTATCAGCAAAGACGGGTTTGGTATCACCGCCAAGGCTCATCGTTATCTGGCACCACTGATCGCCGGGGAGGACTATCCATCGTATAAAAATGGTGTGCCTGAGTACGTGCGGCTGAAGAATCAGTTAGTTGCAAAGAAACTACCGGTGAAGTGGTAACGCAAAAGCCCAATAAATTGCGCGACAAAAGACGGGGTCTGAATGCCGGGCTTGATGATTAAAGAGCTGGCACAAAAAAGGGGACAAGATGTCCCCTTTTTGTTTGACCCCTCAGGGTCAAGGTCGTTTGGGCCTAGGCCAGCACTGGCGCGATAACCAAACTAACGATGGCCATAACATTAATTAGAATGTTCATGGCTGGGCCAGACGTATCTTTGAAGGGATCGCCAACGGTGTCGCCGACAACGGCTGCCGCGTGAACCTCGGAACCTTTGCCGCCCAGGTTGCCCTTCTCAACGTATTTCTTAGCGTTATCCCAAGCACCGCCGGCGTTTGCCATGGTGAGCGCCAACAGCACACAACCCAACAGGGCGCCGCCAAGAGTGCCGCCTAGCGCCTCGGCGCCAAGGCCAAAGCCGACGACCACGGGAACCGCTACAGCGATGATGCCGGGCATCAGCATTTTCTTCAGGGCCGCGGTGGTGGCAATGTCCACACACTTGGCCGTGTCGGGTTCGGCAGTACCTTCCATCAAACCGGGAATGTCACGGAACTGGCGACGAATTTCTTGGATCATTTCCATGGCCGCCTCACCGACCGAGGTCATGGTCATGCTGGCGATCAGGAATGGCACTAGGCCACCGATGAACAGACCGATCAGAACATTTGGATCGCCGATGTGCAGGAGGAACTCGCCGCCTCGGCTGGCTGCTACGGTTTCAACGAAGGCCGCGATAATTGCCAAAGCCGCCAATGCTGCTGCACCGATAGCGAAGCCCTTGCCCATGGCTGCGGTGGTATTGCCCAACTCATCCAAAGAATCGGTAATGGCCCGGGTGTCTTCACCCAAGCCGCCCATTTCAGCGATGCCGCCAGCGTTGTCAGCGATAGGTCCATAGGCGTCAACTGCCATGGTCATACCAACAGTCGCCAACAAACCCACCGCTGCCACGCCTACGCCGTACAGGCCAGCAAGCATGGTAGAGACGAAGATAATGGCGCAGATGATGAGGATGGGGCCCACAACCGACTGCATGCCTACCGCCAAACCAGTGATCATCACGGTGGCTGGACCGGTTTCGCCAGATTCCGCAATTCGTACTACCGGCGTGGATGAGGTGTAGTACTCGGTGATCAAGCCGATTCCAACGCCACCGGCCGCGCCGAACAAGACCGACAGCCAGATGTTATTCGAAACCCCAAGGCTGCCCATCATGAAATAGGCGGCACCGATAAAGAGGATCGGTGTACCGATCATGCCAATGCGCAACGCAACCGCAGGATTCGCGTTAGAGAAGCTGCGGACAATGCCGATACCAATGATGGATGCGATCAAGCCAGTTGAGGCCAAGGCTAAAGGCAGGAACATCAGCGTAGACCGTGCATCGCCTTCGCTTGCGCCAGGTACCAGCACATTCAACGAACCCAAGGCCAAGGTCGATGCGATGGCGATGGTGGCGATCATGGAGCCACAGTAAGACTCGAAGATGTCAGAACCCATGCCGGCTACGTCACCGACGTTGTCACCAACGTTATCGGCAATTACGCCGGGGTTACGTGGATCGTCTTCGGGAATACCTTGCTCCAGCTTGCCGACTAGGTCAGCGCCAACGTCAGCGCTCTTCGTATAGATGCCGCCGCCAACGCGCGAAAATAGAGCCACAACCGAGGCTCCCATGCCGAAGCCGTGAATGTGGTGGGCGCTTTGTGGGTCGTCGCCGAAGTACAAGTAAACCAAACCCAGGCCCATCAGGCCCAAGGAAGCAACGGCTAAGCCCATGATCGAACCGCCATAGAAGGCGACGGACAGTGCGGCAGCCTGACCCTCATTGTGCGCGGCTGTTGTAGTTCGTACGTTGGCTTGGGTTGCCGTGTACATGCCGAACCAGCCAGCACATGCTGACGATAGGGCGCCCGCTAAAAATGCGACAGCAGTGTGTTCGCCCAAACCAGGAGTGAAGTACACGCCTGCAAGCAAAACCACAGCAAAAATAGCAAGCATGCTGTATTCGCGCTTCATGAAGACCATGGCGCCTTCGTGGATGGCGTCGGCGATTTTCACCAAGCCCGCGCTGCCCGCATCGTAACTACGCACAATACCGTAAATGATGACGGCGACTAAAAGGCCGACGGCACCAATTAATGGTGGAATGAGGGTTGAAGTCATTTGTATCCCCAGCAAATAAATGGAAAAGGTCGAGGCGCAGTTGAGAGCAGCATAATGACGCTCATAGCACAGCCCCACTCCTCAGAGCGCGCGTATGATAACAGCGTGGCAAGGACTTACCAGCCGAAATGCTAATGAAAACCGATGATTAGCCCTGAGCGAGCAGGGCGCGCAAATCAATGATGGCGGCATTTGCTCGTGATATGTGGGATGCCATGATTAGCGAGTGATTGGAGACCACACCAAAACCGTGACCGTTGAGGACAATTGGACTCCACAACGTATCTTGGGTTGGTTCAAGTTCGCGAACGATTTGTCGCAGCGATACCCGGGCCGCTTTTTTGTCCAGCACGTCGCCAAAGTCTTGCTCGATGGCTTCCAATAAGGGAATGAGTGCCCAAGTGAACCCTCGGGCTTCATAGAAAACGTTGTCGATTTCGAGCCAAGGGGTTTGCACCAGACGCTCGTCGGGAGTGGCGGTGCTTTGGCTGGCATTGGTATCGCCGGCTAATGACGTATCCAGTTGGCGTTTGCCGACGCTGGCCGACAATCGTTGGGACAGGCTGCCCAGCCGGGTCTCCATGGCTCCCAGCCAGACCTGCAAGTTGTCGCTGCGCGCGTAAAACTGGGCATCATTGGCAGCGGTGTTGGCAAGTTGTTCCAGATAGGCCTCAAAGAAATCGATGCCGGCCTCGTATTCGCCCTCCGTGTCGGGCAGGAACCAAGAATTGTTATCGAAGAAAAACTTTCCTTCCGCCTCGGCCAGATTTGGGTCTTCGGCAGACTGACTTTGAGAGCGAGAAAAGTCGTTGCGGTAGACCCGAGCCGTATCCCTCAACAATGTTAGAGCGCCCATTTCCCAGGACGGCACGTTGTCCAGCCACAGCCCAGGAGGGAACAGATCATTGGTCAGATAGCCCCCGGGTTTGTGAAGAAGGGTGCGGGCAACTTCAATAGTGGTGGCGGTGGTTTTGTAGCCGGTGACATTTGCCGCAGGTGTTTCTGATATTGGCTGATCGATGTCGATGCGGTCAGGCTCAAAACTCCACCAAATGCCTACCAGCGCGGCAACTGTCAAATACACGCCTGCAATGGAAAGGGCACTTTTCGCCAGTGAGCTGGAGGCGCTGGCGACAGAAAAACCGCTGCCACTGCCGTCACCTAGGGTGTGCGCCTCGGTTGGATCCGGTCCAATGGTGTCATCGCCTCGCTGCCAGAATTTCCATTTCATTTGTCGATCTCATTGGTCGAAAGTTCAGATTATGGGTCGCATGTTCAGACGTTATGCCATCATAGGCCAAAGGCTATGCATTGGTGCACTGCGATATCTCGAGATTGCAAAAATGCCTAGCGTTTAACGGGTTTGTGCAAGTATCGATATTCGGTTCAGAGGGCGCGAGCCGCTCAGTGCATGCTGTGATCACCGCTGGATCCCTGCATCCATTCGTTCATTGGCACGATATCAAGAGCCGCCGGCAGCCGGCTACCGTTCGCCAGCACCAGTTCCACCGCCAATGTGTTAGCCATAAGCGCTTTGTCACTGATCTCACGGATCATTAAGTGGTTGCCCCCAGGGCGGAAGACCGTGCGCTGATCGGGTTCAATAACAACCTGCTCCAGCGGTCGCATCGACGTGCCTGAGTCTTCGGTCTGGGTGGTGTGCATTTCCACCCTAGCCTCAGTTGATTCGACGCCAACCAACGTCACTGCCTTCGCGCCATGGTTCATCAAGGCGAAATATCCGGCGCTGACCGGTTGCCCGGGAGCCGGTGCGTGCAGGCGAGGGTTCACTAAATGCAGGCCAGCCAAGGCCGGGTCTTCTGCGTGGGCTGCCGCGGTGTGAGGCGTTTGCTGCGCTGCGTTATCAGCGTCTGCGCAGCTCGTAAGCTGTCCAAGGATGACGAGGCAAAAAACGCTTTTGCGTAGGCTCTGGAACCAAGAGGCTTGTCGTGAGTAGGTCATGGGTTGCAAATACGCTCCAGTCGTTTGGGTTGGGATATTGTAGTGGAGGCGCGGATCCGAATGCTGAGATTGTTTCGGACAAAACCGTCGCGTAGCGCCTGATATAAGGCACGGGTTTGGGCGTCGGAAGGCGCAAATATCCGAAAACGGCACGTCGCGACGCTGGGCTTCACTTCCAGCACCAGACTGTCGATGACCTGGTTTAAGGCCGTTGGCGACAGGCCCGCGACAACAATGCTTCTGACTTCGGCGCCGTTCAATGTGTCGATATACGCTTGAGCAGGTCCGATAGATGGGTGCTGTGTATCTATTGATCTGGCTCGGTTCAACAGAGCGTAGGATGATGAAAAATCCCCCGCTTCAGCGGCGTCTGTTGCCCGAGCTAGGTAGTGCTCCAAGATCTGCTCTAAGCCCCGCTGTGCTGCAGGGTTATCAGGTTGAATTGACAGTGCTTGGTAAAAAAGCTCGGCAGCCCCAATTCCGCCTACACCGTCCGGGGTTTGACTGGACGCACTCATCTGACCGGCGCTCAAGGCGTCTTGGGCATCGTCTATATGCGTCTGCAGCAGCACT
>Ga0181579_10003465_pt1 | contig 12466 bp, 10 predicted proteins | sample 071ome_24_FD_132996 | JGI IMG/M metagenome (GOLD analysis project Ga0181579, IMG submission 132996) | Coastal salt marsh microbial communities from the Groves Creek Marsh, Skidaway Island, Georgia - 071402CT metaG (megahit assembly) | ecosystem: Environmental > Aquatic > Marine > Intertidal... | reverse complement strand
TAAATTTGTATCGAGACTGATGGTTGAAGGCGGCTTCGACTTGGGTGGAGAGGAATCGGGACACATCGTATTCGGCGGATTTTCGAAAACGGGAGATGGATTGTATGCGGCTCTAAAGGTCGCGGAATTAGTAACTGTAGCGGGAGAAAATCTAAAGCAGTTGGCGTCCTTTTATCAGCCGTTTCCCATCGAAAAGCTGTCTCTGACCGTGAATGCGAAGCCCCCCATTGAAGCTTGTCCTTTTTTGAAGGATACGATTGCCCGGCTTAAGCGGGACTTGGGAGACGGAGGCAGGTTGTTGGTTCGCTATTCGGGTACGGAGTCCAAGGTGAGGCTTCTCGTGGAAGCCAAGGAAGCCGGTGTTGCCGCTTCCGCTATTCGAGACCTCGAGCAGGCGGTAGAAATGGATCTAACCTAAGCGTATTGATGGCAGAGATACCGGAACATGATTTATCTGCGAGGGATCGCAAGAAGCTTGAAAACGCCAAGCTTGCCATCACGCGGGGAAATACTGAATACACGGTGGAGCTTTGTAGCGAGTTGCTCGAAACGCAGCCGGGATGCCTAGAGGTTAGAAAGCTGCTAAGGCGAGCCCAGCGTCGCGTTAGCGCGGAGCGGAAAAAGAGTTTCTGGCGATTGCTGGCTCGGCTAGCCAATTATTGTTCGCTTCTGCCTGGATATGCTATTCTCAAACGGCAACCCGCCAGGGCTATGGCGATCGGCGAGGCGGCGCTCTCCAGGGATGTGAACAACATTAAGGCGCTATCGCTGGTAGCCAGAGGAGCCAACATGCTTGAGCTCAACGAAACGGAGGCCTTTTGCCTGGAATCGGTTTGCGATCGTTATCGGGAGAACTTCGCCAAGCTCGAACGTTATTGCGAATCGCTTATAAAGGCGGGTTCGACTGAGAAGGCGTTAAAGGTAGCGGAAAAGTTGAACCAATTGAAACCTGGTAGTGGGCAGGCACAGGAGATCGTTAAATCCGCCTCCGTTGCCCACTCCATTAACAAGGGAAAGTGGGCGGACAGCGAAGAAGACTTTAGGTCGAAACTAAAAGACAAGGAAGAGTCGGATTCCTTGGAACGGGCGATCCGCGTGGTGGTTGATGATGGCAGCGGCGAATTGCGTACGCGTGACTTGATCGAATCGATACACAGGGACCCGCAAAACGTGGATAACTACAAGTTGCTGGTGCGGATCTACTTGCGGCAAGAGAAATACGAAGATGCCCTTTTTTGGCTGGAAAAAGCCTTTGCTCTCCCAGATGGGGAGAACGATGCCCCATTGAGGCAGTTGAGGAGCGAGTTGAGGGTAAGCCGAGTGGAGCGAGAGCTGTTCGAACTGAAGCGAACGTCGAGCAACGATGAGGGCTTGCGTATTCGTATCGAAAAATTAGAGGCAGAGTTGCTTGAGTTGAAGCTAGAGGAAAGTCGCAAGCTAGTGGACCAATTTCCGAACGACTACAGCCAGCGGTTCAAGTATGGCAGCTATTTACTGGAAAGCGGAAATGTCGATGCCGGTATCCAGCAATTCCAGATATCCCAGAGAAGTCCGAGCTTGCGGCTCAAGTCGCTCGTACTCCTCGGTCGCTGTTTCATGGCGAAGTCCCTTCACGACCTTGCCTTGGAACGGTTTCAGCAAGCCGTGGATGGGATCAATGTGATGGACGATTTTAAGAAGGAGGTTCTTTACTTGCTAGCAGACTGCTATCAGAAGTTAGAGCGGCCGGAGGACGCTATCGAACAGTACAAGGCCATTTACTCCAACGATATCGGTTATCGCGATGTGGCTGAGAAGATAGATGTATTCTATCGCAACCGGTAGAGCTTATCCTGAAGTTGAGTTCAGTAGCGCGGGGCTTCAGCAATTGTGTCTCATGAAAGCTCTATTTGCTTTTTCACTACGTCTTGGATATTTATGACTAGCTTTCTCATTGCGGCGACGATGGCGACTTTGAAGGGCTTACCTTTATCGAGGAGCCGGTCGCAGAAGACCGTTATGTAGGCGCTGTGGGTCTTGGCGCTCACCGCGACCATGTGCAGTGGCCTTCGCACTTTTGCCCTGCCTCCGTGGATACGCCTCTCGCCCTGAAGCTGGCAGCTGTCGCGGTCGTAGGGCGCCAGGCTGTCGATGGCCGCGATCTGGGCTCGGCAGACCGACCCGGTCTGCGGCAGGTATGCGAATACGCTCCAGGCGGTGAGCCTGCTCACCCCTTGATCGCCCTTGGGGCGGCGATCAACGCAGCTGAAGCCCGTTTCGCCCCCCTTGCTCGGGGGACTGCAACTAAGGATCCAAGTTAGCAGCGCTCGCCAATGCCAGACGACACTGGTGTCGCCAGACCTTGGGCGCCTCGCGCTGCTTGGATCTGAGAGAGCGCCATTTGATCATTCTTTTTGGCGGATGGTATAAGAGCCTAGAGCCAAGACGGATGACCAAGGATCATTATCAAAAAATGTACCGAGCGATCATATACGCGCTCTATCCCGCTTCGCTGTCCGCAGGCGGGCTATGGGAGTTGTCGATTAAAGCGAGATTGGTAGGATCGATTGCCCCCATATAGTATTTGAGCTCTGCGATAGACTCGCGTATGTCGTCCAAGGCTCGGTGCGAATTGGCCTTTTTGAATTCCCTTCCCAGCATCTCCCGAAAGACGATCTTGAAGCTGGATACGTCGAGCATCCTGTAGTGAAGGCGCTCAGCAAAATGAGGCAGGTACTTGTCGATGAATTTCCGGTCTTGAGCTATCGAGTTGCCGCAGATAACGACTGGGTTTTTCTTCTTGAAGTGTTTGATGACGATTTTTTCTAGCTTGCGATCCAAGTCCTTTTCGCTGATTCCGGTAGGGACGCGTTTCAGCAGACCGCTCTCGCGATGATGGTGCTTGCACCAATCGTTCATTGACTCGAGCACTTCCGATGGCTGGCAAACAGCGGTCTCCCATTCGTATACCGGTTCCAAGAACTTGTCGGTTACAATAACTCCGGCTTCTAGGATCCGGTCGACCTCTGGGTCGAGCCCCGTCATTTCTAAATCGATCCAGCAGAATCTTCGTTTAGACATATCGATGGTTCGCTAATTTCGTGAATTGCAGCTTTAGCCCTCAAGAGCCAATTTCCGATAGGGTCGCTTATTGGCAGGGAAGGCAAACTTTTCGCGATACTGATCAGTCAAGAGAACGATTTTTTGCGTTGCTCGTCATGAGTTCGATTGAGACAAATCGATATGAGCAAGGTGGTAAGCGTCGGCGGTTTACAATGCGGCAATGAACTGCAGTTTGTCTTGTTGGGGGGTATTAACGTGCTTGAATCAAGAGATTTGACCCTTCGTGTAGCTGAGGCGTTCAAAGAGGTGACCGATCGATTGAAGATACCCTACGTGTTCAAAGCTTCCTTCGACAAGGCCAACCGTTCTTCTATCCGCAGCTTCCGTGGACCGGGTTTAGATACGGGATTGAAGTGGTTGGCGGAGATTAAAGAGACATTTGGCGTACCTATCATAACCGACGTTCATGAGCCGCATCAAGCGAGCCCGGTTGCTGAAGTCTGTGACATCATCCAATTGCCGGCATTCCTATGCCGTCAGACTGATCTCGTAATGGCGATGGCGAAGACGGGTGCAGTCATTAACGTCAAGAAAGCGCAATTTCTCTCTCCTCGGGAGATGGGTCACGTCGCTCGGAAAATTGAGGAGGCAGGCAACGATCGCATTATGCTCTGCGAGCGGGGAACGAGTTTTGGGTACAATAATCTGGTTGTCGACATGCTCGGATTTGGCGTTATGAAGCAGTTCGGGTTCCCTCTGGTTTTCGACGTAACGCATTCCCTACAAATACCTGGGGGGCAAGCCGATGCAGCGGGAGGAAGACGGCAGCAGGTTTTCGAGCTTGCCAAAGCGGGCTTGGCGACGGGTTTGGCTGGCCTATTTTTGGAGGCCCATCCGGATCCGGAAGTGGCTAAGTGCGACGGCCCCTGTGCCCTTCCGCTGGCGAAGCTCGAGGAATTTCTTTCCCGACTCAACGAGTTGGACCAATTGGTGAAATCCCAAGAAGTGATAGATATTCAGTAAGGTATTCTATCCGGCTAAATACCTCGAAGCTTTTGACGCTCATGCCCAATTGCGGGAGCGAAAACTGTTGCTTCGTTGCTGACTTTGGTAGGGAGGTCCGTCTCGGTCCTCGGTGTTCGATTTTCTGAGGATCGAGACGATCCTCTCTTTCCTTGGGAATGCCTCGGAGTTCGCTCTGGGGATCTTTATCAAACCTGTTGGCATTTGGTATTGGCCGAATTCCGAAAATTTCGAGAAACCTAAGTCCAGGTTAGGCCGTTAATTAAGAGTAGCTTTTCGCTAACAAGGCGTTTTACAATGCTCGTTATTCTGGAACAGAAAGACCAATCGATGATCCGCCGTTTTCTCAAGCTCCTGAGCGCCTCGTTTTCATTCTGCGGGTTAGCCCTTGCCTCGATGGCTTCAACGGGCAAAATTGATATTGGTGCCGAGGACCGATCGTGGAAGGAGGCTGCCGATCGAATTGATGATTTCATTGCCGAGGACCTGGAAGAGGCCGGTTTAGAGCGGAATTCTCCTGTGGCGGACGAAATATTCGCCAGAAGAATCTACCTTGATATCGTAGGGCGTATCCCAGCTTACAGCGAGCTTCGCCGGTTTCTGGAGTCCAAATCCTCGAATAAGCGCTCAGAGTTGATTGACCAGTTGCTCGATTCAGAAGGGTATGTAAGTTCCTACTATAATTTTTGGGCCGACATCTTGCGGGTGAAGTCTAGAGGCCGAAGAACGATCATGGTTTCCTATCAGGACTGGATCAAGGATAGCTTGCGCGAGAATAAGCCGTACGACGATTTTGTACGAGAGCTGATCACTGCGGAAGGCTACGTTTGGGATGATCCCGCTGTTGGCTACTATTTGAGGGATGCGGGAATGCCGTTGGACAATATGTCGAATACCGCCCAGATATTTTTGGGTACGCGCATGCAATGCGCCCAGTGCCACGATCATCCGTTCGATAAGTGGACGCAAAAAGAGTACTATCACATGGCGGCGTATACCTTCGGTCTGCAGGCCCAGATACCCTACGGGAAAGTGCCTATTTCCCAGGATTTTCAGAAGATACAGCGGGGAATTGTGCAAAAATCGCTTCGAGAGGGCTACACCCGAGAAGAGGCTAGGGCTAGGGCGCGGCCTTCTGCGGCGGAAAGACGCGTGGTTCGAGATCTTATTCAGCCTATGACCGCTCAAGCTCTGGAAACTGAGCGGGCGCTTCGATTGCCAGAGGATTACCAATACGAAAATGGAAAACCCAAGGAAAAGATAGCTCCGGCAACTCCGTTTGGAAAAGCAGCAGCCGTTTCCAACAGGGACGATCCTCGAGAAGTATATGCCGATTGGATGGTTTCCCCTGAGAATCCGCGCTTTACCATGGTAATCGCGAACAGGCTCTGGAAGAAAGTTATGGGCGTCGGGCTGATTGAACCGGTGGATAATCTGACGGATGACACCTTAGCATCGAATCCCGAACTCATGGAATATCTAGAGACGGTCATGGTCGATTCTGAATACGACCTGAAAGCCTATCTGAGAATACTCTATAACACGCGAACTTATCAAAGCGCCGTCTCTAGTCGATCTCAAGATCCTGGCGAGATTTACCATTTTCAAGGTCCCGTGTTGAGAAGAATGACCGCGGAGCAGCTGTGGGATTCGATTCTTACGCTGGCGGTAGTCGATTTGGATGAGCGAGTCGGTATCGAGCCGCAAATGCTGAGAGCTCGAGTTGGAGAAGAGCAGATGAAGGCCCGTGTCAATCGGTTGGAGGATTTGACGAGCGCGCAGATCTACGGGGCTGCCAAACGATTGACGGAACTAGAGACGCAGTTTCTTGAATACGAGAAGCAGTACCGGGAGGACCTTAATAATGCTAGCGGTAACAAAGAGCGGAACGAGCTTCGGGCCGACTACCGCAAGGCTAGGGCCAAGAAGAATCAGGCAGCCGATATCCTCTTGGCCAAGCTGAATGGAGAAGATACTTCGGAGATGTTGGAAGCCTTCAATGGATCAGGTTCCACGTCCATGGGCATGGGGTTGATGGAAATAGACGCGGAGGAGTTGGAACGAGTTAAGGATACGAGAAGGGATCCGCGTTGGCGGGGCGTGTCGGCTGGAATGGTGAGGGCCTCGGAAGTGATTTCCCCAGCTCCTCCGGGTCATTTCTTGCGTGAATTTGGGCAGTCAGATCGAGAAATTATTGGAAGCTCCACAGACGAAGCGTCGATCTCCCAAGCATTGAGATTGCTCAACGGAGAGGCCCTTGGGTGGATTATGAAGCCTAATTCGGCCTTGAATTCGGCTCTGCAAAACGAAGCGAGAGGCGAACGAAGAATGGAAATCGTTTTCCAAAGTTTCTTTTCTCGTCCGGTTATGCCAAGTGAATGGGAACTTATAGGAGCCCAATTCGAGGAATACGGAACGAGAAATGGATATCGGCAACTGCTGGCCGCCCTGCTCAATACTCAGGAGTTCCGATTTGTACAGTAGGCCCGCGGGTGGCGATTAGCGACAAAAAGAGACATCAATGAACAATTTTCTCAAGAGATTGCCCGATCAGGACAGGCGTGACTTTCTGGCTTATTCCGCCAAAGCATTCCTGGGAGTAGGTCTGATGCCGGCGGCCATTCGCTCCAGCGCCTTCGCTGAGTCCGCGGGAATGGCGACGCCAACGGCGAAGAACGTCATCTATTTGTACATGGCGGGCGGTATGAGCCATCTGGATACATTTGATCCGAAAACGGACCGTAGCGTTCGAGGACCCGTGGATTCAATCAGAGGAAAGGGAACAGGAATCGAAATCAGCGAGTATCTGCCGGGTCTGGCCAGACGGTCCGATAAATTGGCCATAATCCGCTCTCTGAGTTCGACGCAAGGGGCTCATGAAGAAGGCCGCTATTTTATGCATTCCAGCTACACCAAGCGGGGAACTATAAAGCATCCGGGATTGGGCTCCTGGCTGGTTAAACTGGATGGCGTTCGTAATCCCAACTTGCCAGGCGTCGTTCATATTGGAAACGCTAACCCGGGAGGCGGAAATGGATTTTTCGAGCAGAAGTTCGCTCCGCTGGTGATCGGTAATCCCGAGGCGGGTCTGCAGAATAGCAAGATTCGCAAGGGCTTCACCAAGAAGGAGTTTGAGGATTCCGTTATGCTGGCAAACGCCTTTGACGCGGAATTCCATAGGAAGTATGATCAGAAGAAGACTCGAGCGTACACAGACATGTACGACGATGCCATTAAGCTGATGAACAGTCGGGATCTCGCTGCTTTCGAATTGGAAAAGGAGTCCAAAGGCTTGAGGGACGCCTACGGTTCCAATCCGTTTGGGCAGGGATGCCTGTTGGCCAGAAGGTTGGTGGAGCATGATGTTCGATTCGTCGAAGTCACGCTTGGCGGTTGGGATACCCATACTAATAATTTCGAGCGCGTTCAGGAGAATGCCCAGATATTGGATACGGCTATGAGCGCATTGCTGGATGATCTTGAGCGGAGAGGTATGCTGGAAGAAACGATGGTCGTGTTGGCGACGGAGTTTGGCCGGACTCCCGTGATCAATGACAATGACGGTCGTGACCATTCTCCAACTGCGTTTTCTGGTGTGCTGGCTGGCGGCGGCGTTCGCGGTGGACAGGTGATAGGCGAGACCGACGAGCAGGGTAAACTGGTCAAGGATCGAAAAGTGGAAGTTCCTGACTTTAATGCGACGATTGCCTACGCCCTCGGCATGCCTTTAGAAAAGACCAGCTATTCGCCTTCCGGTCGACCGTTTAGGGTAGCCGACAAAGGTTCGCCGGTGTTGCAGGTGTTTGTATGAGCGGATGGTTTATCGAAGGGTAAATCATAGACTTGCGGCCCTAGTTACGGGGATCGCCTCGGGCTTTCAAGTTTTGGGATCGAGCCCGGACTTTCATGCTGACATAGAGCCGATACTGGCGGATAAGTGCTACCGATGCCATGGCGACGACAAAGCTAAGGGCGGGCTCCGATTGGATTCCCCGGAATCCATAGTGGATGGAGGCGACGGTGGCGAGGTGTTGGTGCCTGGAGAGCCCATCGAAAGCCTGATGTATTTGATGACTACCTATCCGAAGGATGATCCGGACTACATGCCGCAAAAAGGGGAAGGGTTATCTCAAGAAGAGCAAAACTTGCTCAAGGCTTGGATTGAGAAAGGGGCCTCATTTGGGGAAGGGTTTAGGCCGGAGTTAAAGCCATCAGTGGGAAAAAAATACGTGGATACTGTTTCGAAAGCAACTTATAAAATAGTAGGCGAACTGATCCGTGTCGTATCCGAGCTTCAAAAGATAGGTGTGCTGGTGGATACGGTAAATCATGACGCCTCGCGATTTGAACTAGTTTATAGTTACGCCAACTATACTGCAGGGTCCTTTGATTTTAGCGAGGCGGCGCGACTGGGCGATTCTTTGGTTAAGCTTTCTTTATCGAGAACGAGCGTGACAGATAAGGATTTGGAAGCGCTCAAACAGTTGCCTAGTATCGAATACCTAGATCTTAGCCGCACTGGCGTTGGAGACCTAGGTGTGGCTCATGTTGTCGAGCTGGCTAATTTGTCATATTTGAATTTACGAGACACAAATGTGTCGGATGAAAGCATCGAACTGCTGTCCCGAATGAAGAACTTGAAACAAGTATACTTGTGGGGCAGTCAGTTTACCCAGCCAGGAGCCAACGAGCTGCAAGAAAAATTGCCAGGCGCAGTCGTTGTTCTTGAGACAAGCATCGGGTCAGAAGCGCAACGCAGAAGGGCAAGGGATTAGTCTTGTTGGGCTCGAGTTAAATGCCCCGCCGCTCATTGCGCGGCGAAGCCCCATCGCAGCGTGCTGGGGTCAACTTAAGTCCGCCCGGAGGACGAGCTCTACCTTTCTCGATCTGCGCCGATGGTGGAACGCGACGTCCCAGCGCGTTTTTTAAAAGAATTTTGGCTAAGTTGACGTGTATGCGCCATGGCGGGACGGAAACCATTTACAATTGCTTGTTGGCAGGAAGAGCCGGGTTCGGTCCTCCCTGCCTTTCTAAAATCCTCTCGTCAGCAGCTTGACCAGTGGCGTATCGGAAACTCCATAAGGAATCATCAGAGTCTCGATCTTACTTCCTTCGACGCGTTCACGAAGACGCAGAGGTTCACGGTGGCGTCCGTCAGCGAAGAATCCTATCAATTGATCCTCCGTGAACGTACGGGAATCTCGGGCTTGGTTCTGCATGATCGCCATCGCTCATCGATCTCCCGATTCGCGACTGAGGAATGCGAACTCTACGATCTTGAATTCGCCACAAGTGGGATAAAGATCCTCTTCGATTTGAAATTCGATAGGCAATTCCTTGGCGATTGGCTGATCGGAATGAAGGGCGTCATTGGGCTCTTGGGGGGCATGGCCCCGGAGGTGAATCGTAAGGACGACTAAAGAAGCGTACGACAGCGTCTGGATAAAATTTACTAGTATCATGGGCAGGGGTAATGATTTTTCAGACAAGGCAGTTGGCATCTCGCTCTTGAAAAAGAGATTCCAGCAGCCTACTCCTAAGACCCAGCAGGGATCAACCGGTCTCGTCTGAAATCGGATCCATCTCAGCAACCCAAACTACCGTCCAGCCAGATTGCTCGTCGGTGTAAACGACCGGACTGGCATCTGGAATATCGGTATCGACAAACTCGACGACAGATTCGCTGGCGGCATAGCGTTCGGTTATTTCCCCGCCTTCATTATTCGGAAGGTTGCGCCAAAGGAGGGTGGCCACGAGGGCAATCGCTGCGGCTATGCTAGCGGTTTTGAAAAAGAGAGGGAAGAAGACCAGATTTCCAGAATCTTCCGAACTCGCTGCATTACCCGATGATAGGGCCTCGCTTATCGATTCCCAGGCCGATGCGGCATCTGCTTGATCTTGGCCCAACGTACGATCGGTTGCCGCATTCTCGACTAAATTGCAGGACTCCATCCAATCCATGGCCTCCGGATGACTTTCCAGATATTGATGGAGCGAGTCTGCTTCTTTCGAAGGCAATTCGCCATCAAGCAATCGGCTCATTAACAGCTGAGCTTCTGATTCCGATAGTCCTGTCGATTCTGAAGGCATTTTAAAAATAGTGTTTAAGTCGAATTACTAGAGCTGGCAAGGCAAGCCTCCCGATAAATATCAAGAGGCTTACCCGATTCCCTTCCTAATTAATGACGTCGATAATGCCGATCTTCCATGTAGTGATCATCGTAGTGACCGTGCCTCGGGGCGCTGTAGTAGCGGCAACCACGCTTGTGCGGAACCCACACCCGCCGTTTGTCATAAGAGTAATAGCCCGGGCGCCAATGACGATGGCAATGACCGTATCGGTCGTAGCTGACAGACCAATGGCCGTTTATCCAGGTCTTGACTGAAATGTAGTCATAGTGCCCACTACACCCACAGCCATTGTCGTAGCCACCGTGCCCTCTCGAGCGATGGTGAACGCGGGTGTGATAATGATGGTGGTGGTGCTCATCATCAAGAATGGAGCCAATGATTATGCCTCCAATGAGGCCCCCAACTAATGCCCGGCCTTCTCGGTCGGCCCTCGCCTCAGTTGACGCTACTAGGGCGGTGATAAGTGTGATGTAGAGTAAGCATTTCACAGCAATCGTCCTTTTTTGTGAGAAATTCGATCTTGGTTCGGGTTTTTAGACGATAGTTCAAAACGGCTTATTCACTCAAATCGCCAAAAAATGGTCGCCTGAATAAGCCGCATTAACCCGCTAACAATCAGTCATTTATTCAGGGTTTTAGATTTGACCTGAATCATAGAAGGAAAAATTGGATGCCTGTTCGCCATCACCAACCGATAGGAGCCACTTCCTTGCGGTCAGCCTTATCTATGCCGGAGGAAGGGAGCAATAGGATCAATCGATCCCATAGAAAAGGTAGCGGTAGTAGCGGACGCTCTTTTTGGCAACGTTACCAAAATGAGTTGAGCGATAGACGGGAAGGAGTGTTGGAATTGCCTCGATTTGAGCTTAGCTTTGGTGGCTAGCTTTGGGGGATATTGTACCCTTTTCAAAAAGAGTTTACTATTCACTTACGCGCACTCGCAAGAATGCGTCGATGTCGCCCTCTCGAGCGGGTCCTTGAATGTTGGCTTGAATCTCCTCGATTTTATCTGCGGTAGGAGGATTTCCAGAAACCTCCCAAGTTTCCCGTATTTCGAGATCATTGCTCATTTGAACCTCGTACTGTCGTGAAGGAGGCATCGGGAAGGTCACTTGAAAGTCCCGAGTAGCGTGAAGTATTTGCGGCCGCCAAAAATCGCGAGTATCGAATGGGTTGGTGTAGGTTAGGAATTCCAGAAAATTTGCGTTTCCGTCGCGATCGGGATCCGCCCCTGCCTGAGCATCGTCGGAGTTGGATCCCCCGAAGAGACTGGTTTGCCAATCTTCGAAGCTAGCGTCGGAAGGTGGCGTGAGATTTATCCAATCGGTCAGCGGCTGGATAGCTTGGTCATCCAACTCGTTGCTGCCAACAGGATGCCTGCGCTATTTTACTAATGGGCGTTCGGAGGTCGCCTGCTACCTGAAGGATATCGAGAACACGCAAAACCTAGAATCTCAAACCCTCTTAATGTCCGCTTGGCCCCTTAGTCTATTTAGGATTTCTCTGAATTGCTGATCCCGATTTTCGGTTTCCAGCTTTTGTCGAATACTTTTGGATACTTCTTCTAGCGGCATGTATTCACCTTCTTTTTTGTCATCCAATCGGGCAATGTGATAGCCAAAGGGAGTTTTGAAGACGCCGCTGATTTTTCCGAACTCCAGCTTGAAAACGACATCTTCGAATTCCTGCACCATATAGCCCTCAGCGAACCATCCAAGTTCGCCGCCATTGCCAGGACAGTCTGATTCTTCGTTGGCGATCTTTTCGAAAGATTCGCCCGTTTGGAGGCGGGCTAGGGCGTCGTCGGCTTTGCGTTTGGCTTCTTTCGTATCTTGCCCATTGTTGGTGTGGTACACGATGTGGGCGGCCTTGTATTCATCGGGCCGCTTGAAACTCGCTTTACTATTCTCGTATTCAGATGCGATTTGCTCGTCGTTGACTTCGGGAAGCTGCTGGTAGATCGATTGGATGTATTTTCGAAAGCGAAGGTCGTCAGCCATCTCTTGCTTTACTTTTGGTAGATCGCTTTTTCGAATTTTGAACTTCTGCAGAAATCCTTTTTCTCCGCCGTGGCGCTTGGTAAATCGCTTAAACTCCTCTTCGATTTCCTCAGAAGCCAAACTCGGCAATTGTCTTTGCGATTCTTCGAAAAGCAGCTGATGTTCGATAATCCGCTCTTTCGCGAGGTCTTCAGCCTGAAGCTTTTGAGCGACCGGATCCAGCCAAGGAAAATTCCGGGCAACATCCTCCGCCAGACGCCCCGCTTCTT
>Ga0181579_10003463_pt1 | contig 12473 bp, 9 predicted proteins | sample 071ome_24_FD_132996 | JGI IMG/M metagenome (GOLD analysis project Ga0181579, IMG submission 132996) | Coastal salt marsh microbial communities from the Groves Creek Marsh, Skidaway Island, Georgia - 071402CT metaG (megahit assembly) | ecosystem: Environmental > Aquatic > Marine > Intertidal zone... | reverse complement strand
GAGGCTGTGCCAGCGGAACCAACCAGACCCACCTCGGCACAGTTTCGACACAGAGGGTCCTGAACAACTAGACCGATCTTTGAGCTTGCCGCGGCGGGACCGGGCGCTCCCGACACAACGACTCACTCCCGAAACGAGGAACTATGGATCCCAAGGCATTCTTCCGTGAGGTCAGCGACCTTCTGACACCCCTGGTTGAGGGGACCGACTCGGCCCACCTTGCCAACGACACGCCATGCGACGGCTTCACGGTCCGAGACCTGATCGGCCACTTCACACTCGGACGCTTCATCTTCGGTGCCGGGATGGCAGGCGATGACGCACGTCAGCAGGAACTCATTTCCACCATGCCAGCCCAAATGGGCGACGTCCTCGGTGATGACCACCACGAGACCTACCGACATGCCACCGAAGCGATCGACCAGGCCGTGGCTGGTGTCGACGATGTGAGCGAAAACGTGAGCCTTGTGTTCGGCGAGATGCCAGCGGGCTACGCCCTGCAAATGCTTTCAGCCGACAACTATGTCCACTGCTGGGACCTCGCCCGCGCGACTGGCCAAGCGTTCGAGCCGCCGGAACATCTCACGGAAGCAGCGGCAACGTTCTTCAGTTCCTTCATCACCGAGGATTCTCGGGCCGGGGGCGCGTTCGGTCCAGAGGTCGATGTGCCCGCCGATGCGAGCAGCTTCGATCGCATGCTGGCCTTCTGCGGCCGCACTCCCTGACACGTCACTACCGTCGCCTCCCGCTGAGGGGAGGCGACGCGTTCACAGGCCTTCCCGTTTTGGGGGCTTCAGCACCGGCGAACCGAGTGCTTCAGGGTCAAAGGCAGCGATCAGCGACATAGCGAGACCACCGACCTCCTGCACTTTCGCGGCGAGATCCTCCGGGGTCTTGATCTTGTCCGAGTACTGCTTTTCGACCTCAAGAGCGGACGCGAGTTCGTGGGGATCGCCATCGCCTTCGGGTCGCTCCACGCCGGGCTTGGAATAGTCCGTCTTCTTGATCCTGTTCGAGATCTCATCGCCCAAGGCGTACGTCCTCATCACCAGATCGTCGGTGATCCCCGCATTCTTGGCTGCGTCCGCAAGCCGGAAGAGATACTTGCCGCTCTTAAATGCTGCTTCGCCGAGTGATCCGTTCTTTCCGTGGCGGTGGATCTCTTTGAGCGCATCCGCCATGTTCTCGGTGATCGCATCGCCGCCCTGCGCCATCGTCTGCCGGATCTTCTTGCCGATCTGAAGACCCTGAACTGCATGGTTCACCGCGCCGTCGGTGAGGTACGCCTCGTTGGCAAACAGGTTGCCCTCAGAGATCTTGTCGCGCAGCAAGGTCAGGTGGATCTCGACATTTCGCTCGGCGTCGGCAATCTCGGTTCCGGTCGGGTGACTCCACGCCAGTTCGTGCTGCGCGAGCGCACCCTCGAGGTCCTTGCGGATCTGAGCAACCTCGGTCAGCTTCTCCTCGTAGATGCGGTTGGCCGACGACAGCATGAGCTGTTCCTTTTTCACATCGCCGTCCACCTGACCGGCGACGAGTGCGGCGGCGACCCGTTCGAGACTCACCTGCGGTGTGACTTTGGGGTTTGGCTCATCCACCAGGGCGCGGGCCTCAGGTCCGAGATTCTCGGGATTAATTCCCGCGAGGGCGGCCATCTTGTGCGTGACCTCCCGGTAGTAGGCGAGATGGCGATCCTGGGCAATGGCGGAAAGGTGCTGGGGTGTTCCCGACGTGTCGCAGTGCGCCCCCCAGGCCTTCAACGTCGTGTAGTGGCGAACCTTGACCAGCGCCCACGATCGCTGCTCCATGAGATCTGCGCCCACGATGTCGGCATCGGCGTCCATCATCGACGCGACACCGCCGGCGGCGGCGCCAGCCCGACCGCCTTCGGCCAATGCCTGCAGCCCCTGCCCACCCGCATCGCTCGTGCCATGCATGAAGTCGAGTGCGTAGACATTGATGTCGAACACCACACCCGACTCCATGCCCCAGTGTTCCTCCCGACTGAAAATGTCGTTGAAGATGGCGACAGCTTTCTCGGTCGAGGTGCCCTTGAGGTTCGCATCAATATCGCTGGAGAGCGTCTGTGAGCCAGCGGCCGATGCGGACGTGAGTCCGCCCTCCTTCGCCTGCTCCTCCTCGAGCTTCAGCATGGTTTTGGCAAACACTCGGTCGTGGGAGCGCTGCCGGAACACCAGGAGCTGCTCCATGACTTTTTCGGTGTCGGGGTTACCAATGAGGGCGTGTTTTGCCCTCGACCAGCTCGACGCAAACGCCGTCTTGTGAACGTTCTTGCAAACCTCGTCACTGTTCCTCATCTGCTGCGCAGCCCGCAGCGGGAAGGCCGCCACCTGAGCAGCCGTCACTGGCTGGGCGAAATTCGGGGGCGTCGCCGACGCAGACTCCGCCGTCTCGTCGCCGTCCCGACGCACGGTTTCAGATCCCACCCGATCAGCCGTTATGGAGCGAGCGTCTCGTCGCTGCACGCGCTCCGAGGGCGCCTCGACGGCGTCATTCGTTCCACCTGCCAACAGCTTCGCCTGCAAGCCCAGTGCTGCCGACCGTACGGCGTCGGACTGGCCAACCGGGTCCTGCGCACCCTGCGGTCGCCGACGCACCGTCTCCGGCGTTGCGCCCGAACGCTCCGACACCTCACCGTCGTCTGAGCGTTCCTGCTCTCGCTTGCGGCGGACTTTCCGGAACACGTCCCGATCCTAGGAGTCGGGCCGCTCAGCGAAAAGTGCGCTGACTCAGTGGGGACCTCCGAGCCCCCAATCGGTGATTCGCTGCCACCCGACTGAGAACGGAGTAAGTAACACCTTGGTAGGTTCAGACGATTACTTAGGAGAAGCGCAATAGAGGACAATCGTCAATTTAGGGTCGACCCCCACCTGTCGATGGGACGAGGAGTGAGGAGCGCGGGCCATCATGCACCAGCATCGGACACCCTCCAGAACACGGTTCGCCCTGTTTGCCGCGTCTGCGCTTGCACTTGCCCTCTCTCTTGCGACGACAACTCCGACCGCAGGCGCCCCGGTAGCCGAGCAGGCGGATAACGACAGCCTTTCGCTCAACGGAACCGGTCGCTACGCCGACCAACTTGCACAGATCGTGCTCGAGTTCGGCGCCGACGTTGCACACAACCCCTACGCACTCCTCGTCGAATTCGAACCGGACGCCGATCCCGCCGACGTGGACGCCCTGCTCGAAAGCGCCCACGCCGCTCTCGTCGAACGCTTTGGTGAGAGCGACGTCTACCTGCTTGAAACACGAGCCGACCTCGACAAGACCCAGGAAACCCTCGAGGCCCATCCCGCGGTCCGTAACGTGGCGTTCGACACCACCGTCCACGTCTCGACGAGCAATGATCCCGAAGCCGGATCGCTCTGGGGGCTCTTCGGCACGCAAGGCATCAACGCAACCGCTGCCTGGGATCTCACCGACTCACTTGCCCCTGTCGTGGTTGCGGTGATCGACAGTGGTGTCGACACCAACCACCCCGATCTCGCCGCCAACATCTGGACCAACCCTGACGAGATCGCCGGCAACGGCATCGACGATGACGGCAACGGCTTGGTGGACGACATCCATGGCTGGGACTTCGTCGAGGACGACGCCACCCCGAACGATCCCAACGGTCACGGCACCCACGTCGCCGGAACGATCGCCGCCGTGCGAGACAACGGCATCGGCGTCGCCGGCGTCGCCGACAACGCCCAGATCATGGCCCTTCGCTTCCTCAACGCCGAGGGCTCTGGCTACACCTCTGATGCACTCGCTTCGCTCGAGTACGCCATCGATAAGGGCGCTCCGATCTCGAACAACTCGTGGGGTGGCGGCAGCTTCAACACTGCGCTCTCCTCGCTGATCGCATCAAATGCTGACACGCACCTCTTCGTCGCCGCCGCCGGCAACTCGGGGCTGAACATCGATTCGTCTCCGCAGTACCCCGCCGCCTACACCGCAACGAACATCCTGAGCGTTGCCGCCCACAATTCATCCGGCTCACTCGCCAGTTTCAGCAACTACGGGACGACCGCCGTCGACATCTCTGCTCCCGGCGTCTCGATTCGTTCGACCGAACCTGGCACCGGGTACAGAAATCTCAGCGGCACCTCGATGGCTGCCCCACACGCGGCCGGTGTTGCCGCCTTGCTCCTGGGAACTGACACGCAGCTGACGCCATCGGAAACGATCGACATCCTGCTCCAGTCGGGTCGACCCGACGACGCCTTCGTCACGGTTCGCTCCGGGTCAGCACTCGACGCCGAAAAAGCGGTTCGACTCGCGGGCGACGGCCCGACCGTGACCCTCAGCGGCCAACCAGCCGAGACGACGGTAATGGTCGGCACCCAACTCTCGCTGACCGCCACCGCGACCGCCGCTGACGGAACCGACCTGTCGGCCACGGTCACTTGGAGCAACCAGGCGGGGACCCAGCTGGGGACCGGCCCGTCGCTGACCACAACCCTCGATGAAGCCGGCTCGATCCTGATCATCGCCGAGGCCACCGACGCCAACAGCAACCTCGGTCGCGCTCAACTGGCGCTCGACGTGGTCCATCCGACCGTCGAGTTCACCCGACCAGTCGACGATGTGACCGCGGTTTCCGGCGAGACGCTCACCGTCGACTGGACATGGAATGGGTCGTCGGACTCGACCGCCCTGCTCGCCCTTGCACCGCTGACCGACGTCAACCACGAGGTGGACAACGGCGCAATCAACGATCATTCGACCACGATCGTGTCGATCGACATTGATGACGACACAACCGTCGACGACCTCACCGTGAGCTTGCGGGCCGACCACACCTACCTTCGAGATCTGACCGTCCGCCTCATCTCACCATCCGGCACCGAGGTCGTGCTCGTCGAACGCCGAGGAAGTTCCGGTAACGACTTCGGCACCGGCAACGACGACTGCACCGGTTCACCAACACAGTTCACCGACAACGCCGGACAGTCGATCTCAACCGGCGCCGCGCCCTTCAGCGGATCGTGGCGACCCGAGCAACCTCTCGCCGCCTTCGACGGCGAGTCAGCCAAAGGAACGTGGGAACTCCACATCCGCGACGATGCCCTTCTCGACACCGGTGCGGTGCACTGTGTCGGCCTCACCCTGCTCGATGAAAACAGCGCCGCTCCGCTCATCGCCAACATTGCGCTCGCCGACGAGACCGCCACCGTCAGCCACGACACACTCCTGAGCGCGGCGACGACATCCCTTAACCGATTGGTGATGATCGGTGACAGCTTCGCAACCGCCGCCGCTCCTGGTGCCGTGATGGTCCCAGCGGCGCTTCTTCCTCCTTCGGCACCAACGGCTGTCGTCGCCGAAGCAGGCGATCAATCCGCTGTCGTCTCGTGGAGCCCGGCGTCCTCCGAGGCGAGCGCTGCAACCTCATTCACCGCCACCGCAGTTGGAGGCGGGCCAGCCTGTACCTGGACCACCGGGCCGCACACCTGCGAGATCACTGGCCTCACCAACGGCACGCCCTACACCTTCACCGTCACAGCGAGTAACGCCGCTGGAACCAGCGCTGCCTCTGCAGCGTCGGCTGCCGTCACCCCGTTCGCCGTCACCGCCGACAACCTGGTGCTGACCGATGGCGGCGACCTCACGTGGCAGACCACGATCGAGGGAGCCGACGTTACGGCCTATGAGGTCGAATACCAGCCGATCGTTTCAACCTCGCCCTCCGCCACCGACGACAACGACGCACAGATCGTTGGCGGCTACTTCCCAGGCATCGACGCGACCCGTCACATTGCGAAGCTCCCCGGATGCGGGGCAACCATCATTGCACCCCAGTGGATCGTCACCGCCGCCCACTGTGCCCCGTCACCCGGTGATGACGTGATTTACGGACTCGAGTACTGGGCCGATGCGTATCAGTTGCCGGCCGAGCAACAGTCCGGTCATCTCACACAGATCGATCTCGTTCACCTGCATCCCGACTACAACGCCTGGACGCTCGAGAACGACATCGCTGTCGCCCGGCTGGCGACCCCGGTCAATCTGAGCGCCGCCACCCCGATCGCGCTCCACAGCCCTCCGGCCGGCACGGAACTCACCGAGAATCAGGAACTCACGGTCGCGGGATGGGGCACAACCTCGTCAGGTGGGGTGTCCAGTGCCCGGCTCAAGGCGGCGACCATCTTCGTCGACACCGGCTGTGGCCAATACCCCAGCAGCGAGATCATCGACAGCGCAATGTTCTGTGCCGCAGCACCGAGCACAGACTCGTGCCAGGGCGACAGCGGCGGGCCCGTCGTGCTCAACGACGACAACGGCACCACCTATCTGGCCGGTGTCGTCAGCTGGGGGTACGGCTGCGCGCAGGCGGCCTATCCGGGGGTCTACACCCGAGTATCCACGTACACCGACTGGGTTGAGTCCCACACCGGGCCTGCGTGGAACTCCGTTCGGGTCGTCACGGACTCGACGACGCCGACCATCAAATTGCCCGGGATCATGCCCGGCGCCTCCTACCTGATCGAGCTCACCGTCGAAACAACCAGCGGCTCGCGCACCTTGCCGAACACGACGGTTCGAGCCGCAGAACGACCCGACCCGCCCTCGCCCCCCACCGCAGTGCAAGCTGACGTCGACGGGACCAGCGCCACGGTTTCGTGGACGGCGCCGACAACCGACGGCGGCCTCCCCATCGTCTCCTACACCGTGACGACCGACCCCGCTATCGCTGGCTGTACGACCACGACGATGGCGTGTGAGCTGGAAGATCTGCAACCCGGTGTGCCACATGCGATCACGGTCACAGCGACCACCGCAGCCGGAACCAGCCAGCCCTCTGAGCCCATCACGGTCACCCCTGCGGCAACACCATCACGCCCGCTCCAACTCTCCGCAACCACCACCAGCGACGCAATTGTCCTCACGTGGGATGCACCATCGGAGACCTTCGGTGCCCAGGTCACCGGCTACACCGTCTCGGCCAGCCCCGCTGCGACCGGCTGCACAACCACAGCGAGGACCTGCACACTCACCGGTCTCGCTGCGGCCACCAGCTACACCCTCTCCGTGCAGGCGACCACAGCCTTCGGTGACGGTGAGACCGCTCAACTCTCGGTCACCACACTGCACGGCTTCTCCGATGTCTCGCCGACGGGCTGGCAGAACGAAGCCGTCACCTGGATGCGCCGTTCTGGCATCACGACCGGATGCAGTGCGAATGACTTCTGCCCAGATGACGGCATGACGAGAGAGCAACAGATCACCTTCCTGTGGCGATACGCCGGCGAGCCGGATCCAGGCCCGGCAACGCCATTCGTTGACGTTCCCGCCAACCGCTACTTCACCGACGCCGTGACGTGGGCCTACAACAACGGCATCACCGCGGGCGTGAGCATGACCCGGTTCGGCACAGGCGAAACGGTGACTCGTGCCCAAGCGGTCACGTTCCTGTGGCGACAGGCGGGCCAACCAGCGGCGGAAGCGCCGAACCCGTTTAACGATGTCGAATCGTCGAGGTACTTCACCGAGCCGGTGCGATGGGCCTATGCAAACGGGGTGACGACGGGAACGTCAGCGACAACGTTTGCCCCCAATCAGCTGGTGACGCGAGTCCAGTTTGCTGCGTTCCTGTCTCGCTTTGACGGGCTGAGCTGACCCGGACGCATCGGCCGTTTCGAATCTGACGAGTACCCGTGGCAACGTCGCCATTGGGCCACGCTCCGCGAGCCAAACCTGGCCTTTTTGGCGATTTAGTGCCTCTTAGGCTTGTTATTTCCTCGCAACGACGCCGAACCCCAAGACCACTCTCCGTGGTCGTTGAAAGTGGTCTAACTCGAACCAAGCGGCGTTCCCCACTACCCTTGGACTCTGGTGATGCGGCCACCATCGATGCGAACAAATCGACCAGAGGGAAAACATGGATTCAACTATTCAGCTTTTGAGCGAAGACCAATACACGCTCGTCTACAACGCCCTGTCATTCGGCACAGCCGTCATGCTCGGCGCCTTCGTCTACTTCCTGACGCAGATGAGCGCCGTCAACAAGGAATACCGCCCCGCCGTTGCGGCGTCGGCCGTCGTGGTCGGTATCGCCGGCTACCACTACTTCCGGATCTGGGACGCGTTCGGCGACGGCATGATGAACGAGGGCTACCGCTACGCGGACTGGCTCATCACCGTGCCGCTGCTCGTCATCGAGCTGCTCATCGTTCTCGGCGTCGCCGCTGGCGAGCGCAAGCAGCTCATGAAGACGCTCGTGCCGGCAACCGTTCTCATGATCGGTCTCGGCTACCCGGGTGAAGTCGCCGACTCCACCAGCACGAAGTGGATCTTCTGGGTCCTTGCGATGATTCCGTTCGTGTACATCCTGTACACCCTGAACGCACAGCTCCAGGCCGCCGCCGCCCGCGAGACGCCCGCTGTCGCTGCGGCGATCAAGAACGCCACCATGGTGTTGCTGATCACCTGGCTCGTGTACCCGATTGCGTACCTGTTCCCCGTCTTCGATGACGCCTCCGGCACGCTCGAGACGCTGCGTCAGGTCGGCTACACCATCGCTGACATCACCGCCAAGGCCCTCTACGGCCTGATGGTCCTCGGGATCGCGAAGGCTCGCAGCCACAGCTGATCGAGACCTCATCTCGAATTTCGACTCTCGGGTCGGAGATCGCTGCCCCAGCCAGCGGCCTCCGGCCCGAAGTCATTTTTGGGGCCGGGCAGGGCAGCGAGCGCCGGGCCACAACTGCGTCGCAGCACCTGTCCAAAATCTTTTTCGACATTTGTGTCCACCTTCGTGGCTGTCGTCATCAGGACGCTCACACCACGCACTTTGGAGGACACCATGAAGACCACCCCACGAACCATCTGCACGAACATCGCAGCGGCCCTTGCCATCTCGATGCTTGCGGGCGCCTGCGGCGGCAGCGACACCGATCGCACCGTCGTTCAGTCCAGTGCCGGCTCTACGACCGAGGTCGAAGACACGAACAGCAGCGCCGGTCAGTCCGGCGAGCAGGGCCAACCCGAGTACACGTCGAACAGCAGCGACAGTGGATCGCAGGCGTCGACACAGGCCGACGGGCAGGACGCCTCGGGTAGCGACACTGCAGCATCGCAGAGTGAGCCTGCTGCCGAGTCGATGAACGACGACACGCAGGAGACCGCCGAGTCGGCTGCCACAGAAGACGATGGCTACGACCACAACGAGCCCATCGAGGACGACAGCAGCCATATGCCCAAGGCGCCAGCTGACGCAGCAATGGACGAAGACGGAATGTCCGAAGGCGCGATGGACGAAGGCGCCATAGCTGAGGAGACAATGAATGACGAGGCAATGGATGACGAGGCAATGGGTGGAGAGGCAATGACGATGAGCCAGCCGGAGACGGCGGGCGAAGACTGTGACGCCATCAAGGACCGCAACGAGTTGCGTCTCGACATCGAATCCCCCGCTGTCGTCATCAACAACGACATCGCCCGACCTGGCGACGCATGCGACTTCCACATGCTCTACATCGACGGGATGTCAAAGGGCGTCAACTCGAACGGGATCGTGCAACTCTCGATCACCTGCGACAACCCCGATGACGTCGAAGTCGCACTGTCCGGCCCCGGCGGATTCGACTACCGCCACGGGGCGAGCAATGGGCAGCGGTATGCCTGCGGTGACACCTGGACCGAGAGCGTGAACTACCAGAGCGACAAGGTCTTCTTCACGGTGTACATCCGCCCCCTTCGAGAGACCGGAGCGTCCTCGTATCAGGTCGTTGCTCTCCCCGTTCCGACCTGATCCCCCGGAGCCTGACCACCCCCACGACAGGCTCAAGCCGAGCGTCGAGGAGGAGCGCTGCACACCAGCAGCATCCTCCTCGACCTTGGTCGTTTTCGATCCCCGTCTTCGTTCGGCGATACTCAGCACCATGCGCGACCACTCGGACAACGCCGGGCTGTGGGACGACGTCGACACCGATGACATCTCACCGATCTGTGACTCCTGCGGTGTCAGCGCACTCCCACCAGAGGCTCCAGGCGAGCCGTCCATCTGCGAGAACCCGAACTGTTCCCGCTTCGGCTCGCCGATTGCCGACTAGCGAGAGCTGCCCAGTCGTCGTCAATTCCTGCGCCCCCGATCAGGGCGGCACACGACTGTCAGGCGATCGCGCAGGTCATATCTGCGCCACAACACATCGGTGACTTGATCTTGCCGTGGTCGTTGGGGCACTGCGAGACCTGCACCGTCGACCCGTCGTCACGAGTGAGGACAGCGTTCTCCAACGCCGCATCGCACTGACCGCACGTTGCGTTGACAGACATTCCACAGCTGGGGCACGAGTACGTAGGCATGACGCTCCAAGGTCGACCGGACTGGGGCGAGGTTACCGCACGCCATCACCCCAATGGGCCACGGCCCATTCCAGCATCGAACCACCCGAGTGATGTACTGGTATTCACGAGCCCCGCCCAGAGCACGTCAGGGAAAGTAGCCACATGAAGATCGGTATCCAGCTACCCGAGGTCGAATGGGAAGTCCCGTTCCCGGAATACCTGGCGATGGCTCGCACCGCCGAAGCCGCAGGATTCGACTCCATCTGGGTGGGTGACCACCTCCTCTACGACCTCCCCGCCGGCCCCCGAGGCCCGTGGGAGGCGTGGACCACACTCGCCGCGATCGCTGCGGTCACCGACCGAGTCGAGATCGGCCCGCTGGTTGCGAGCACCAGCTTTCACGCGCCGCCGATGCTGGCAAAACAGGCGGCAACCGTCGATGCTGCGTCGGAGGGACGTTTGATCGTCGCCCTTGGTGCCGGGTGGAACCGGCGGGAATACGACGCCTTCGGGTTCGCTTACGACCGGCGGGTGAGCCGATTCGAAGAAGCCTTCACGATCATCCGCAGCCTGCTTCGGGACGGTGAAGTCGACTTCCACGGCGAGTACTACAACGCCGATCATTGTGTTCTGCACCCCCGGCCGCCCCGCCCCGGCGGGCCACCGTTGATGGTCGGGTCGATCGGGCCGCGAATGCTTGGGATCACCCTCCCCCATGTGGACGCATGGAACGTGTGGTGGTCCGACTACGGCAACACGGCGGACGCGTTCGCCGCTCAAAAGAGCCAGGTCGATGCGTTGGCCGCATCACTGGGGCGAGATCCGGCGACGCTCGACGCCACTGCGGCCGTCTTCGTCCAACTGGAGGGTGGGGGTGGTCGGCAGATGGGGAACTATGGCGCCGGCGAGACCATCGTGCCGGTGGCGGGCTCGCCCGCCGAGATCGCCGATCAGCTGTCCGGTTTCGCCGATGCCGGCGCCGCCCACATCCAGCTCGTCGTCGACCCCATCACACGGGATTCGATCGGATGGCTCGAGGAGGCAATTTCGCTCGTGCCAGGCCGCTGAGCACGGCGGCAGTCGACGGGGCGTTCGACCTCCTCCAGCCGTTCGGGTCACACGCTGTCGACGTACAACCAGCGGCCAGCGTCGCGGCGGAAACGACTGCGCTCAGCCAGTACCCCCGACGCCGCGCCCTGTTCCCAGTGGGCTCGGAACTCAACGATGCCGTCGGTGTCCAGCTGACGACCGGCGACGGTGTCAATGATCTCGAGCCTGACCCATCGCCGTTCGGGCACGACGTGAAGATCGCTCGGGCGTGTTTCGGGGGCCCAACTCGCGGCGAGATACCCGGCATTACCGGTGGCGAACGCAGTAAAGCGAGATCGCATCAGCGCCTCAGCAGTCGGGGCCGCAGCCTCTCCCTGCACGACCGGCCCGCAACAAGCAACGAAACGCTGGCCCGATCCACACGGGCACGAAAGCGGCTCCTCAGAGGGTGTCACGACCCCAGTGTGTCGTACAGCCGAGTCAGGAACACCGCCATCTGAGCCCGGGTCACCGGCTCCTGTGGAGAGAACCTGTCAGCGGAGGTTCCAGTCGTAATGCCGCGATCGAAGAGACAGCCGATGTCGTCATGAGCAAAGGAACTCGTCGGCACGTCCGCGAACGGGGCGGGCGATGCGCACGAGTCGCCTGTCAACTCCCGCAGAAGGCGGGCGAGAAACGCCGCCATCTGCTCACGAGTTACCGAGGCAACCGGCGAAAAGGTTGTCGGTGAGGTCCCCCCGGTGACACCGATCAGTGCGAGACAACTGATTGCGTCGTGCGCAAACGACGAGGGGTCGACATCGGTGAACGGCATCGGGCCTCGGCACCGGTCGCCCGTGACGAGCTCACGGAACCGGGCAAGAAAGGCGCCCGTCTGCTCACGGGTAACGACGTCGCCGGGCGAGAACGTCGTGGGAGACGTGCCCGTGGTGAGACCCAACTCAGACACGCAGGCCACCGACGCATCAGCCCATGAGGACCGGTCGACGTCAGCGAACGGGTGGGTTCCCGGTCGGCGGCAGTCGACGCCGGTCTCGTCAGGCCCACGAAGTCGCCGCCCGGGCATGGTGACCGTCTCGACGGTGAACGCACCAGTGGCGCCATCACCAACACGGACGGCGTAG
>Ga0181579_10003449_pt1 | contig 12496 bp, 9 predicted proteins | sample 071ome_24_FD_132996 | JGI IMG/M metagenome (GOLD analysis project Ga0181579, IMG submission 132996) | Coastal salt marsh microbial communities from the Groves Creek Marsh, Skidaway Island, Georgia - 071402CT metaG (megahit assembly) | ecosystem: Environmental > Aquatic > Marine > Intertidal zone... | reverse complement strand
TGACCGACCGTGAAAGCCGGCCGGAATGCAGTGTCATTCCGTTTCACCGACCAGAACAGCAGAAGGAAAATCTGACAACAACGAGCATTGCCGCCGTGATTGCCGTGACGATCCTTCATGAAAGCCATGAGTCGCCAGAGGACAAGTTGCTGGAAATTATAGAAGCGTCAGGTGAAGCCGAGGTGTTGGATGCCGAAGATGCGGCAAATGAACTTGAATATCTTGATAGCGCAACAACGCCCATAGCCTGCAATGACAACGGAATAAATATCGTTACCCATTGAAGACATGCAAAAAGGGCGGTGTTGGTCTTGCCGAAACACCGCCCCGTCATCGATCATCAGGCAGACCGACAATATCTTGCCAGCCTGTTCTGCTATACAGCGTCACTTGCCTGTAAATTTCTGTACCGCGCGCCAAGCTGCCGGCATCGCCAACGCCGCAATCAGGATCTTTAGCATATCCCCATACAGGAATGGCAACACGCCACCGGCAATCGCCTTTTCAAGCCCGATCAGGCTTTGCAGCCAGGCCACACCGCATGCATAGATCACCAAATTGCCAAGGACCATCGCAATGACGGTTCCGGTGATGGTCCGTCCCATCCCACGCACTGCCAGCATCCCCACGGTGAAGGCCGCCGCAACGAAGCCAAACAAATACCCGCCGGTAAACCCGACAAGTACGGGCCAACCGGCCTTGCCTCCGGAGAAGACCGGCAGACCCATAGCCCCCTCAAGCAGATAGGCAACAACGGTAACGGCCCCAAGAACCGGCCCATAAGCCATGCCAATCAGCAAAATCATCAGAGTCTGGCCGGTAACAGGCACAGGGTACCATGGCACCTCAATCTGTGCCGACAGGCCGATGAGCGCTGATCCGACCAAAATCAGGAATAATTTTGACAATGAGTCCAGCAACCGATCATCGGCAAATCGCCGCGGCATCGCCGCGCTAACCAGCGTTGCAATATCAGGTTTTGGATTAAGTGTGTTGTCTTCGCTTTTCATGGTTTCACCCTGTGCTGTAACGCGTAATCTCACCTGCCCAATGTACGGATATCCATCGATGTGACAAGAAAATAACAAAAGCTGTAAGATTTTGCCGGACAGCGCGGGCAGATTCGACTATATGTTGCGCCCATAGAGGATTGCACACTGCTGCTCCCGGTCACTGGTTACCGGCACTCGCGCAGACGTGACCAAATCCGCCATCTCAACCGGGCAGGCCAATCACGGTCTGTATGCAGACCTGACAGATTGGAAGAGTCCATGGACAGTTTCTTTGGCGTTTCGCGCAATGGCAGCTCCTATCGCAAGGAAATCTTTGCGGGCGTTGGCACATTTTTGACAATGGCTTTCATCATCGCGGTAAATCCGATGTTTCTTGCGGATGCCGGAATTCCGTTTGCCGCCGGCTTTATGGCAACTGTATTGGCAACAGTTGTTGGCACCCTGATCATGGGCTTGTGGGCCAACTGGCCTGTGGCCGTCGCACCGGGCATGGGACTGAATGCCTATTTCGCCTATGGGCTGGTCCTCGGTCAACAATTCAGCTGGCAACAGGCGCTTGCTGCCGTTTTTGTGGCATCGGTTCTGTTCTTTCTGTTCTCACTCAGTCGCGCGCGAAGCTGGCTCATTGGTGCCATCCCGCGCGATTTGCAGGCTGGCATCACCGCGGGCATCGGCCTGTTCCTTGTGATGATCGGCTTACAGGGCATGGGCGTTGTCGCCGACGACCCTGACACCCTGTTGCGGCTTGGGGCGATCAATGCGCCGCAGATGTTGCTTGGTCTTGCCGGATTAATGGTCATGGCCGGACTAGCCGCACGCGGTATCCGTGGCAGTGTTCTGCTCACCATTCTCGGGTTGAGTGTGATTGGCTGGGTCTCGGGTCTGGCCGAATTTGGCGGCGTCTTTGGCACGCCACCTGTGGCAAGTGCCGCTTTCTCGTTGGATTTCTCACAGCTGGCCAGCCTTGGATTCCTGTCGGTGGTCTTTGTTCTGTTCTTCCTCGATTTCTTCGACACAACAGGAACACTCACAGCGATTGCAGGCATCGCCGGTAAACGCAAAGAGGACGGAAACATTGAGAATCTCGACCGCGCCGTTCTTGCCGATACTGGTGCCAGCATCATCGGCAGTCTGCTTGGCACATCCAGCATGACAACATATCTGGAAAGCGCCACCGGCATTCGCGATGGTGGGCGCACCGGCCTGACCGCGGTGACTGTTGCTGCACTGTTCCTTGGCTGTCTTTTCCTTGAGCCTTTGTTCTCATCAATTCCGAGCTTTGCCACGGCACCGGCACTGGTATTTGTGGGCGCAGGCTTCCTCGCGCCCCTGCGAAACCTTGACTGGGATGATGTAACGGTTGGCGTGCCGGTTATGTTGATGGCCATCCTGATGCCGCTCACATTTTCCATCGCCGCAGGCATTGCCATCGGTTTTCTGGCTTATGTGCTGATACATGTGCTGGCCGGCGGCTGGCAAAAGATCAATGCCGGCACCTGGGTCATTACGGTTTTCGGCTGTCTGTGGCTGGCGGCATCGACATTATAGGTCGTTATGTCGTCACCCCTCTCAGATCACGGCTTGCAACATCCTTGGAAGCATTTCCAACGGCGTGATAACAGCATAGCCATCACCCGTTGCGGCGGAAATGGATATATCAGGATCGGTCACCTCGTTTGAGGTGCCGATCATCTGGCCGGGCGCCATGGCAAGGCCATCAAGCGGCCAGCGCAGACCGGTGGAGGCATGAAAGGACTGGCGCCCCAGCGGCCACACCGACAGGCGCGTTCCGGCGGGCATCGATGCCGCAAAATTACCCTGCACACGCAACAGAATATCAGTTGTCCCGACAAGCAAAACCGGCCTGTTATGCGGCAACCGCATCAAGCCATGAATTGCCGCCAGAGAATGGTCCAGTCGGGCTTCAAGAAACCCCAATCCGACGATGAGCGGTGCCTCAATACGTGCAAGGCATTTTTCAAAGTCGGTATCGTCCTGACCACGCAAATGAAGCGTACTGACGCCATCCGGTATAGTCACCGCAGATGCGAGCGAGTCCATATCGCCGATAATGGCTTGTGGCACCCGGCCAAGTTCAAGCACCGTTGACGCCCCGCCATCAGCGGCAATCAACGGCCAATCATCTGGCAAGGTAGCGAGCTCACGGCCAATCGGTACTGGTGACGCACCAACCAGAATCACCGGTTTCGTAAAAGCAAGCATCTCTGAAGACATCATCTGCATCAGAGCTTTGTGCCCAATTATGACAGCAGTTGCAATGCTGTCTTGTCTTGTTGCTGACAGCTTTTCAAGACAGAGCCTGAAACATTTTCAGGCCTATTGCTCACGAAACGCCACCGACAGGGATTTTTGGATCGGCGTCATGATGTAGTTCATGATCGTCCGCTTATCGCCGAGGATATCAACGGTCAGCGGCATGCCAGCAACGATCTGAGGTTTTTTGTCAGATTTGGTGAATTCGGCTTTGGGGATGACAATCATCGTCTCATAGAAGGGCATCTGGCCTTCCGGCTGAGTGGTGTTGTTGGCGACGCGTTCAACGACCCCCATCAGAACACCATAGCGCGACGGGTCATAGGCTGACAAAGAGATGCGCGCCGTCTGACCGGGCTTCACCGATGCCACTTTCTGCGGTGGAATTTGTGCGCGCACCAGCAAGGCCGCTTCCGCCGGAACAATATCCGCCAGAACTGATCCGGCCTGCACAACGGCACCGCGTGTCTTGATGTGGACGGCAGACACCGTTCCGGACAGCGGAGCGCGGATTTCGGCGTGGCGCACCTTGCCCTGGAGCGCATCTTTTCGCGACAGGAATTGTGCTGCCTTGGTTTGTATCTCGACAAGACTGGCCGCGGCATCGGCCCGGAAATTGGCTTCAACAGCATCCATCTCGGCAATTTTTCCGGCAAGATCAGACCGCCGCGCTGATGCGGCAAGCCGTGCAAGCTCGGCGCTTCCCGCTGCCTGTTGATACCGTGTTCTGGCACTCAACAACATTGCGCGCGGCTCATGACCGGCTTCAACCAGCGGCTCCATCAACTTGATCTCCTCGGCGATCAGGCTTGCCTGACCTTGCGAAATACGCGCTTCCGCCTCTTTTTCCGCGATGCTTCGTTGCAGGGCTTCCACCGACTCACGAAGCACCGAAAGTCGCGTTTCCTTGGCATGCACACGGTTCTGGAACAGGGATTCTTCCTTTGCCACCACATCGGCGGCAGCCTGTCTGAGATCGGCCGGGAAAATAAGCGTTGGAAAACCATTGGCCTCAGCCGCGAGGCGCACCTCTGCCGCCCGGGCGGCGGTGTAGCTTATCTCATTGTCGGCAAAATTGGCGGTAACATCCTCATCTTCCAGCCTGAACATGACCTCACCCTTCTCAACCGTACTGCCGAGAGAAACATTGATCTCGACAATTGAACCGGGCAATCGGCTTTGCACATGCTGTACATCTGACGGCGTGACAATGATGCCCTCGGCGCGCACCTGTTCATCCACTTCAGCAATCACCGCCCACGCAACGGCAACGATAAAGAACACCGAAATAAACAGATACAGAACCTGCCCGCGGATACCTTCCTTATCGTCTTCCATATCCGGCGTACTGTGATCAACCGGCGGGCCGCCTATGGTCATCGGTGGCGGAGCGAACACCTTGTTGAAAAGGGCGCGGAACGGAAAAACCAGAATTTTCCCTATGCCGGCGATGATGCGAAAGAAGTGTGAAAATAAAGATTTAACGAAACGCACTTTTGTCTCCTGTATGAAACATGGTCGGCGGCGATGCCGCGATATCTGAACCTAGCCGGCGGCGGTGCTGACAGGGGCTGGTTTGAGAACTTCATCCTTGGGGCCAAAGGCGGCAATCCGGCCATTTTCCAGTGCCAGAACCTTGTCGGCGATCTGCAACATCGCCCCGCGATGCGTGACAAAAATCGTCGTCAGACCTTTGGTCACCACATCCAGATTTTCCACCATCGCCGCTTCTGCGGCGCTGTCGAGCGGTGCCGTTGGCTCATCCATCAACAGAATATTCGGATTGCCGACAATGGCCCTTGCGATCGCCACACTCTGGCGCATGCCGACAGACAATTCCCGTCCCTGTTCTGATAGCGGAAAGTCAAAACCTCCCGGCAACATACCGATGAAGGATTCCGCGCCGGACAGGCGCGCCGCCTCGATCAAAGCCTCATCGCTTGCGCTGGGATTACCCATCAAAATATTGTCGCGAATGCTTCCCGAAAACAGCACTGGATTCTGCATCACCACGCCAATATTGCGGCGAACATCATCTGGCCGGATATGTCGGATGTCGGCATTATCAACAAGCACTGCGCCCTTGTCCGGAGGGTTGAGGCCGCATAACAGGCGCAACAATGTTGTTTTACCCGAACCAATACGCCCGACAATGGCCAGCCGCTCGCCTGCTTTCAATTTGAATGAAATATCATTGAGAACGGGTTCCGGTTGATCCTCATAGGTAAAGGACACATTGCGGAATTCGACATCACCATTGATGGTTACGCGACTGACCTGCTCGGCACGCTCCTCCTCTTCTGAAGGTTTGCCCAAAAGCTCATCAAGTGCCTTGTAAGCCGACAGAGCAGAATTCATCCTGCCCAAAAGCCCGGTCAACTGGCCCAGCGGGGCCATTGTCCGACCTGACAAAATCACACAAGCGATCAACTGACCCATGGTTAAGCCGCCATCAGCAATCAGGAACACGCCATAGACGACAATCGCCACCTGACTCACCTGCTGGCTGAATTGAGCAAACTGGGCAGCAAGCTGGCTTGTCATCTTTGTCTTGGTGTTGGATTTGCTCTGATGCACCACCGAATTCAACCAGCGATTGCGAAGCATCGAGATTCCCTGCACCGTTTTAACTGTCTCAAGAGCGGAGATCATCTCAACCATCACCGCCTGTTTCGACTTGCCCTGCGCCTGGCTGAGTTCGGTCATCCGCTTGATAATAGGCTGGAGACCAAGACCAAAAAGGATCACCAGTGGCACAATCAGAGCAGGCACAATGGCGATCGGACCGCCAATAAGATACAGCACCCAGATGAACAGGAAGATGAAAGGCAAATCGGCAAAAACCGTAAAGCTTGCTGAACCAAAAGCATCTTTCAGCATGTCGAAATTTCGCACCGTACCAGCAAGGGCACCGGTCGCCGTTTTTGACAGATTGGCATCATGTCGGGCGATGCGCTCGAACAGGGCGCTCGAGACGCGCTTGTCGATTCTGGCACTGGCCGAGTCAACAAACACGCCGCGGATGATTTTCATCGCCAAATCAAACACGATCACCACGCCGATCATGCTGGTCAACGCCCATAACGACTCGATAGCGTTATTCGGCACGACGCGGTCATACACCGTCATGATGTAAAGCGATGACGCCAACGCAAACATATTGATCAGAACAGATGCCCAAATCACCTGAAGGTAAATCTTCTTACAGGCCAGCACAGGGCCAAAAAACCAATGCTCCTGATAGGTTCTGACTTTCTTTAACACCTGTTTTCTCCAATCCTGATTGCCAGCACTTCATCAAGTTGTTCGGCGAGAAGCAGCGCGTTCGCCCGCACATTTTCTGTTTCGACCTCAAGTTCAATCAGGCGTGAGCGGGCGCGCCCGATTTCGACTTGCAATTGCGCAATCTGCAGCGGTGAAGCGACCGTCTTGCCCTGAACGGCGAGCAGTGACTGCATCCGCTGTTCAAGTTCCGAAAGGCGCGCACGCGCCTCGCGGTCTTCCCGTTGCAAATCAATGAATTGTCGGCTCATTCGTTCCATCTCGCGGTTATGCTCGCGATGGAGGGATTCAAGACCGGATTTCAGCTCGCGGTTGCGCCATGAGGTTTCGCGCAGCCGTGCCTTCGCCGCGCCGCCGTCATAAAGCGGCATGCGCATTTCGAGTTTGCCCACAAGCTCATACTCGTCCTTGTAATCAGTGACATCAAACACCGTGCCGTCAAGTACACCGTCGAGCTTTGGATAACGACTGCCGCGTATCTGTTTTTCCTCATGCACCACAACTTGCATGCGAAGGCGCAGAGCATGCGCCTTGTCGGTGCGGTCCGCCGGCAGCACGGCAAGCTCAACGGGGCGGCGAAACCAAAAGCTTGTCACGACCAACTCGGCATCTGCCGGTTCAAGCTCAAAGTCAGTGGCAAGCTGGTCAATCAGAATGGCCCGCTGCGCCTCCAGACGGTTGATTTCAATTTCCAGATCAAGTGCAATCAGGCGTGCCTCGCGCAGTTCGGACACACGCCCTGCTCCCGCATCAACCCGCGCGCGGACAATATCTATCTGCTCAGCCACAACCACCGCATTGTCGCGCGACGCCTGCAGAACATTGTCAAGAAGACGCAACCGGAGACCTATACTCAACAGCTCATAACTGCGCTTACCGAGGATCTGCCTTGCGTCGATTCGGGCGACCTCATGCTCAAGGCGTTTGGCGGCAATGCTGGATTTTGTCTGGCCCCAATCCAGAAAGGTGTATCGAAGCGCGACGCCGACGTCATAGATATTGTCTTTTTCCTTGTAATTGTAATCACGCCGGTGTGCGCCACTTTCGTGGATTTCCTTCTCCTCGGGCGTTCGATAAAGTTTTTGTCCAAATGTGCCAACATCGCTGCCGGGATCTTTCTTAATCCGTCCGGCAAGACGCCGACCACCGGTGATTGAACCGGTGATTTGCGGGCGGGCGTTGGCCCGGCTGAGGCCAAGACGATGTACCGCCTGACAGACACGGGCTTCAGCCTCGGCCACCCTTGGATCAAGAAACAGGGCGCGGCGTATATGATCGGGAAGCATCCCTTCGGCTGGCTGGTTGGTAGCACCTGCCGATGGTTGGGTTATTGTACTGTCGCTGTTTATCGTTTGCGCTTTCACATCCGACAGGAAAAGCGCACCAACCAGAACAATCAGAGAGAAGCAGGCACCTGACCACCCGCTGACAGAGAAGCAGGCCATAGGCGCAGACATTTTACGCGCAAACATTTTAAACGCGTATAATTCGCGCCCATATAATTCGCGCGCGCATAACTTGCGCCTATACCACCCTAAAACACCCTGCCGAACAGAAGCCAGTGTATGATTTTCTTGATACGGGTCTAACACATCACCGGTCTGGTCAGACTGGTCAGATTGACCCGTGAAGACCGGTGTACTGTTCAAAAATTTTACGGACATTACTCCCCTCTCTCAACCATTCAGAGGCTGTAAATTGAGAGGGCAGAATACGAGAGCAGTGCCTAATAATTCGTAAACGAAACGGGTTAAAATGCACCCAAATCACATTTTTAGTTCGCTTTTTTGTGAATTAAATTAATTATCTGTAAAAATAAAATTTAGATAATCATATTTTACAAAGATCCGGTCTTAGCGAAGAAATCCGGCAATTTTCAATGGGTCAGCTAAGGTTATTTTGAATCGAGACAAATTTCATTGACGACATCATGGCATAAAAAAACACGCCAAAGATGAAATACATTCCTTCATATGCCGTCGAGAATCACATGCGCATCAGAATACCCTGCGAGAACGTTGTTACGATGATGAATAATTTCTTAAAATTTGCGAGTTATGCCGCACCACCCCAGATAGGCGGCTTTCACACTTGGAAGCGCGCACCATCTGATGTTAAATGACATATTGGTTGGGGTTGGGGCTTGGGCTTGGAACTCGGGCTTGAACCTGCGCTGGGGCTTGGGCCTCGGCTTGGGTCTGGGCTTGGGTTGGGGCACTGGCAGAGCCAAGAGCCAACAGTCCCGCCACGCTTCAATTTTGATCTGCCGCCGGCAGTTGACCGCATGTTTGATATCATCCTCTACTCACCGCAAATCCCGCCGAACACCGGCAACATTATCAGGCTATGCGCCAACACCGGCGCAAGGCTGCATCTGATCCGGCCCCTTGGTTTTGACCTCGACATGAAAGCGGTGCGTCGGGCCGGACTCGATTATCATGAGATGGCGCGTGTCGAGACGTATGACAGTCTGGCAGACTGTCTGGCTGCACTTACACCTCCGGCCTTGTTCGCCGTGACAAAATTTGCGTCACAAAGCTATATCACCCCACGCTATCAGGCCGGCACCGCATTTCTGTTCGGTGCCGAGACAACGGGCCTGCCTGACGAGATACATGACATGCTTGAGGATAAGCAAAAAATTCATCTTCCGATGTGTGCCGGAAACCGCAGCCTGAACCTGAGCAACGCCGCCTCGATTGTGCTGTATGAGGCTTGGCGACAATGTGGATTTGAAGGGCATGATCCGGTCGCCCATATGTCACAACCAGAAGAAAGCCAGTAAAATTCATGAAGTCCCTGATGCGTCCTTTCGAACTCGCCCCTCCGGCCGCCGGCAATATTCATGATCTTTTTGATGACCTTGTTTGGTTCAGGTTTTCTCTGCCTTTTCGCCTTGACCATATCAACCTTTATGCGTTGCTCACCGATCATGGCTGGCTACTGATCGATTGCGGCATCAATGCCGAGAGCAACGCTGTGCAATGGCCACCTGTTCTTGAGACACTTCGGGCCAGGGCGCCGATCTCTGGAATTATCATCTCGCATCATCACGCCGATCACATTGGCTATGCTGGCCAGCTGGCCCAGATTACCGGAGCACCGGTAATGATTGGCCAGACCGAACATGATCAGGCCATGCAAATTTTCGCCCTGAGTGATGCCGAGTCAGGAGAGATTGCTGGCAACGCCTATCTGAATTTCGGCTTTGATGATGAGACAGTCGCGCGCAAACGCGCAGGCGGAAATTTTTTTCGCACGCTGGTTGGCGAATTGCCTGAAGTGCAGATCATCGAGCCCGGCCATGTTTTCACCACCGTTTCCGGCAAATGGGAGGTGCGCTTTGATGCAGGTCATTCCCCCGGGCATATGAGCCTGACAGACGCGGCGCGCGGACTTTTCATTGGCATTGATTTCCTGTTGCCGCGGATTTCGCCGAATGTCTCGGTCAGTTTACAAAACCCCGATGCGGATGTGCTGGCCGACTATCTTGCCTATCTTCATGAGATGGTATCGCTGGACAATGACTGGCTTGTTCTTCCCGGGCATGACTGGCCCTATTTTGGCGGCGGCACCCGCGCATCAGAGCTGATCAACCATCACAATGCACGGTTACAAACGCTTCTTGATGCAAACCAGACACTGACGACGAAACAGGCGATTGATATCCTGTTTCCGTTTCGTCTGAATGATCATGAAATGCATTTTGCCAGTGGTGAAGCGCGCGCCCATCTCAATCATCTCGTCACAATCGGTAAACTGGTCCGCGAGACAAAGGATAATGTTGCACTATTCCGGCACCCTTGAACGTCAAGCAACAATTGACTTGTACGCAGCAAAGCGGCACAAAACATCCCATGCTCAACACAGATATTCAGGAAGGGCAGACTGATGAGCGGTGACTATAAATTCGATACGCTGAGCCTGCATGCAGGACATGTGCCTGATCCTGTGCATGGCTCCCGCGCTGTACCGATTCACCAGACCACATCCTATGTGTTCAAAGACAGTGAACATGCCGCCGCGCTTTATAACATGGAGCTTGGCGGGCACTTATATACACGCATCTCAAATCCAACCGTTGCCGTACTCGAACAGCGTGTTGCCGCACTTGATGGCGGCGTTGCGGCAACTGCCACCGCATCGGGAATGGCTGCGCTTGCAACAACAGTGATGACGATTTGCTCCTCCGGTGATCATATTGTCGCGTCATCGCGCATGTATGGGGCGAATATCAATCTGCTGGAAAATACGCTGCCGCGTTTTGGTATCACCACAAGCTTTGCCGCACCCGATGATCTTGATGCAATCAAGGCGGCGATCCAACCGAACACAAAGCTGATCTTTGGTGAGGTAATCGGCAATCCGGGCCTTGATGTGATGGATGTTGAGGCGGTGGCTGCGATCGCCGCAGAGGCAGGCGTGCCCCTGATGCTTGATTGCACCTTCAACACGCCATGGCTTCTAAAACCTCTGGAATTGGGTGCCAATATTATCATTCATTCGCTGACAAAATGGATGGGGGGACATGGCGTTGCTATAGGTGGCGCGGTGGTCGATGGCGGCAATTTTGACTGGGCGCAGAATGATAAGTTCCCGACCATTGCCGGGCCACATTACGCGATGAACGGGATTAATTTTTATGAGGAATTCGGTCCCGCGGCCTTTACCGCAAAATTCCGCGCCGAAGGCATGTATAATTTTGGCCCGTCAATGTCCCCGACCAATGCCTTCCACATTCTTCAGGGCCTTGAGACCCTGCCATTGCGTATGCAGCGCCATATGGACAACACCATGGCGCTTCTTGACTTTCTTTCAGGGCACGATGCGGTGGCATGGGTTCGCCATCCTAATTTGCCAGATCATCCAAGCCATGAACTGGTCAAGCGGATGTTGCCGCGCGGCGCAGGATCAATCATTGTCTTTGGCCTGAAGGGTGGCCGTGATGCTGGCAAAGCCTTCATCGAGGCGGTTGAACTGGCCTCACATCTTGCCAATGTCGGTGATGCAAAGACATTGGTCATCCACCCCGCCAGCACCACCCATTCACATATTTCTGCCGATGCCATGCGCGAGGGTGGACTTTCCGACGATATGATCCGCCTGTCGGTCGGGTTGGAAGATGTCAAAGACATTATCGCCGATTTTGAACAGGGGTTTCGTGCCGCCGCAAAGGCCATCAGGGCCTAGCTGACCGGATCAGGGAGACATATTGCCATGAAACATGAGTTGCACGGCACATCCATTCATATTGCCACTGGCGGGCGTGACTTTGATCCAAAGGGAAAAGTTGTCGTCCTGATACATGGAAGCGGACAAAATCACCTGACCTGGATTTTGCAGGCACGTTATCTGGCCTATCATGGCTTCAGCGTGCTGGCCCCAGATATGCCCGGACATGGCCTGTCCGGCGGGACACCACTCACCTCGATTGAGGCGATGGCGCAATGGATAATTGATCTGCTTGATGATCTTTCAGTGGAAACAGCGAATCTTGTCGGCCATTCGCAAGGTGTGCTGGTCGCACTCGAAGCCGCCGCAAAATTTCCCGATCGCATCTCCTCACTCGGCCTGATTGCCGGTGCAATGGCCATTCCGGTGAACGATAAGCTTGTTGATATGTCGGAAAACGCGCTTAACAGCGCGATCAAACTGATGACCGATTGGGGCCATGGCCCGCAGGCCCATATGTATGACAACACCCTGCCCGGCCATTCATTTCTTGGCTATGGCCGTAAAGTCATGAAGATGAATGAAAAGACAGCCCTGCTGGCTGATTTGAAAGCCTGCAGTGCCTATGAGAATGGCAAGGCCGCAGCCGCAGCCATCAGCCAACCAACGATTTGCATTCTGGCAGGCAAGGACAAGATGACACCTCTCAAAGCAGGTCAGGCAATGGCTGCAGCGATCAAAGACGCCGCAGTGGA
>Ga0181579_10003444_pt1 | contig 12510 bp, 9 predicted proteins | sample 071ome_24_FD_132996 | JGI IMG/M metagenome (GOLD analysis project Ga0181579, IMG submission 132996) | Coastal salt marsh microbial communities from the Groves Creek Marsh, Skidaway Island, Georgia - 071402CT metaG (megahit assembly) | ecosystem: Environmental > Aquatic > Marine > Intertidal zone... | reverse complement strand
GCCGTGGGCGAGGACATCACTCCCGCCACGCCTCTGCGGGACTTGGCAAGGTTGTGCGAGGACGCAGACATCTCGGTCGCACCCACCTGGGTTCCGGGGAAGCTCGTCGAGGAACTGTTCGAGCACTACGTTCTGCCCTCGTTGGATCGCCCCACTTTTGTCATGGACTACCCAGTCGATACCTCACCGTTGGTTCGTGCCCATCGAGACAAGCCTGGAGTGGTCGAGAAGTGGGACTTGTACGTCGGTGGAGTCGAACAAGCAACCGGATACTCAGAACTTGTCGATCCTGTCGTGCAGCGTGAACGCCTTACCGAGCAGGCGGCACTGGCGGCCAAGGGCGACCATGAGGCGATGCGCATCGATGAAGACTTCCTGCGGGCACTCGAGCACGGGATGCCTCCGTGCGGTGGCGTGGGCTTGGGCATCGATCGCCTGTTGATGAATCTCACGGGCTATGGCATACGTGAGACGATTCTTTTCCCACTCGTGAAGCCGGAGAGATAGATGACAGCGCCTGTCATTCGTCCGGCACGCACGCAAGACGTTCGTGCCATTCGAAAGTTGATCGACGAGTACTCCGGTGACGGCCACCTGCTCGCAAAGGCGGCGGTCACCTTGTTCGAGGACATCCAGGAATTCGTCGTCGCCGAGGTGGACGGCACCGTTGTCGGTTGCGGTGCGCTGCACGTTATGTGGGAGGACCTCGCGGAGATCCGCACCCTCGCAGTAGCCGGGACCCACCTCAGGAGTGGAATCGGTTCGATGATCGTGACGGACCTCATCGCTCGCGCGCGTAACGTGGGCGTGCGTCGACTGTTCTGCCTCACGTTCATGGTCGGATTCTTCGCCGAGCATGGGTTCTGCGAAATCGACGAGGCCCCGGTAGACCACGACGTCTACGAACAGTTGCTGCAGTCCTACGACGAGGGCATCGCTGAGTTCCTCGGCCTCGAGCGCGTTAAGCCGAATACCTTGGGTAATCACCGCATGCTGTTGGAGTTGCCGTAATCAGCCGGTATTGCGAAGTCCCGTCGCGATGCCGTTGATGGTGACCGACAGCGCCCGGCGAAGGTCGTCGTCGGGGTCCGTGGCGCGGCGGCTGCGCTCCAGCAGCGAGATCTGTAATGAATGCAGCGGGAGCAGGTAGGTGTCGCGGGTGGCCAAGGTGCGACGAAGAGTCGGATTGTCGGCCAGCAACTCGTCCTGTCCGGTGACCAGGAGTACCTGCTCGATGGTCTTCTCATGCTCGGCGACGATGACGTCGAAGATGTGATGCAGTTCTTGGGGCACCAAGCGGTCAACGTATTGACGGGCAACCTCGAGATCGGTCTTCATCAAGGTCATGGCCACGTTTGAAATGAAGTTTGCGAAGAAATGCCAGTGCTTGTACATGTCACGCAACTCGTCGTCGAATCCTGCGGCGCGCACGGCCTCCAGGCCCGAACCAACCCCGAACCAGCCGGGAACGATCTGCCGGGACTGCGTCCAGCCGAAGACCCAGGGAATGGCGCGCAAATCCTCGATACCCATCGCACCGTCGGGTCGTCGCGCCGGGCGAGAACCCAAGTGCATCGCCCCGAATTCCTCTACCGGTGTCGAGAGCGAGAAGTACCGGGGTAAATCGGGATTCTCGACGAGAGACCGGTAGTGGGCTTGGGCATGTGTGGACATGGTGTCCATGACGTCGTCCCATTGCGCCAGTTGTTCAGCCGGTTGACGCGATCGGCGGTGCAGTAAGGACGCATCGAGTACGGCGGCCACCATCTGCTCGAGGTTGTCTCGCGCCAGGGCAGGCAGCAGGTACTTGTCACTTATGACCTCACCCTGCTCGGTGACTTTGATCTGACCATCGAGCACACCCCAGGGCTGGGCCAGGATGGCCTCGTAGGTGGGACCACCACCCCGACCGACGGTTCCGCCGCGGCCGTGGAACAGACGTAGACGAACACCGTGCTTCATGGTGACGTCGCGGAGTCGACGTTGGGCCAGGTGAATTTCCCACTGGGATGACGTGATTCCTGCGTCCTTATTGGAATCGGAGTAGCCGAGCATGACTTCCTGGACGTCACCGCGAGATGCCACGATCGCTCGGTAGACCGGATGCTGCAGGAGTCGATCGATGATGGTGTCCGCGTTACGAAGTTCCTCGGCGGTTTCCAGCAGCGGAACGAACCCCACTCGTGATGTTCCGGCAGATGTATCAACGAGGCCCGTCTCCCGCGCGAGGATTACTGCGGCGAGGATGTCGTCCGGCCCGCGGGTCATCGACACGATGACCGATTCGATCGGCCGGGTTCCGTAGGTATCTAGGAGTTCGCGAACGGTGTCCATGGTCCGGTAGGTGACCATCGCGGACTCGTCCAGCTGTGGTGGTTGTGGTGACAGCGGACGCAGCGCGCTGAGTTCGTCTGCCAACAGGGCCGTGCGATCCTCACGCCCGAGATCGTCGTATCCGAAGCCCAATCGACCGAACAGTTGGCTGAGAGCCTCGTGGAACTTGCGTGCGTGCTCTCGGATGTCGAGGGTTGCCAGCGGGAGCCCGATCGAGGCGACGACTCTGATCGCTTGGTCGAGCACACCGTGCGCGGCGAGCTCGCCGCGGTGGTCTAGCAGGTCCTGGCGAATCAGCAGCAGGTCGTCGAGGAGCTCACGCGTGCTGTCGTAGTCGCGACCAACCCGGTGGGGTGCTTGATCGTGCAGCCTTTCGCGGGTCAGGCGCAGCCGCATACGGATGATCGTCAACTTCAGTCGGACTGGTTCTTCGGCGTTGATGCGGAGGAACCGAGGATCGAGATCGGGAAGGTAGCGAAGATCTGCATCGACGGACTCCCGCAGTGCCTGGCTCGAACCGGCGATGCGTTCAGATACCGAAAGATCCTCCAAGAGGCGATCGATGTGGGGGAGCAGGTCCAACACCGCGTGATCGCGCTGAAAGCGGACGACATCCGATGTCACGTCCGAAGTGACGAACGGGTTGCCGTCACGGTCGCCGCCGATCCACGACCCGAAACTCACCGGACGCGCGTCCGGTGGCAGCTGCACACCCAGATCGGCGAAGGCCGCGGCGAGGTCCTCGAGCACCTGACCCAACGGACCGCGGGTGAGGTCGTCTAGGTAGTACAGCGCGTTGCGTGCTTCGTCGAGGACCTGCGGTCGTTCGAGCCGGAGTTCGTCGGTTTGCCACAGCAGGTCGATGACCTCGGCTAGCCGTCGGGTTCGTTCGTTGTCTGACAGCCCCTCGTCGAGAAGAACGTCGGCGATCCGACGCAACTTGACCAAGACCGATCTCCTCGCGGCCTCTGTTGGATGGGCGGTGAATACCGGGCGGACGGACATCGCCGATGCCATGCGCTCCACCGATTCAGGGTCCAGATTGGCGGCTCGGGCTTGATCCACGACCCGATGCAAGGGCCCCGAGCGCAGTCGTCGATCGGCCCTGGCGTCATGCGCCCGCTCGACTTGCTCGGCCACGTTGGCAAGGTCGAAATAGATCGAGAAGGAACGGGCCAACTGTGTAGCGGTGGTGAGGTCGGCGTGGTCGAGAACGGCCGCCGCCGCGGCCGGATCGGTGCGGACCGCCAGTCGCACGGACTCCACTTGGTCCAGGAGAACCCCACCCTCCTGGCGAACCAGGGTTTGCCCGAGAAGGTCGCCCAACAGGCGGATATGAGCCCGGAGGCGGGAATCATCGCTGGCAGTCTCCACGAGACTGGATTGTTCCGTATTGCGTATTTCCGAGGCGTTTCGCGGTGGGCGTACGGCCCAGGGGGCGGCCGTGGTCGCGTGTTCGCCGGTCATGCAGGAGAATGGTTCGACCGGGAATTCCCGGGACGAAGTCGCCTGACCGATGGGGTGTTGCCGGATGTTCGAGAGGTTTACCGACCGAGCCCGCCGAGTGGTGGTTCTCGCGCAAGAAGAAGCGCGCATGCTCAACCACAACTACATCGGGACCGAGCACATCCTGCTCGGCCTCATCCACGAGGGTGAAGGCGTCGCCGCCAAGGCGCTGGAGTCCCTCGGCATCTCCCTGGAAGCGGTGCGCCAGCAGGTCGAGGAGATCATCGGCCAGGGCCAGCAGGCACCCAGCGGTCACATTCCCTTCACCCCGCGCGCGAAGAAGGTCCTCGAGCTCTCTTTGCGGGAGGCATTGCAACTCGGCCACAACTACATCGGGACCGAGCACATCCTGCTGGGTCTGATCCGCGAGGGCGAAGGTGTCGCCGCTCAGGTCCTGGTCAAGTTGGGTGCCGACCTCAACCGGGTGCGCCAGCAGGTCATCCAGCTGCTTTCCGGTTATCAAGGCAAGGAGCCGGCGACCGCCGGCGGACCGCAAGAGGGCACGCCGTCGTCGTCCTTGGTCCTTGATCAGTTCGGCCGAAACCTCACTGCCGCGGCTCGTGAGGGGCAACTCGATCCGGTGATCGGGCGCGCCAAGGAGATCGAGCGCGTGATGCAGGTGTTATCTCGCCGCACCAAGAACAATCCGGTGCTCGTGGGCGAGCCCGGTGTGGGCAAGACCGCGATCGTCGAGGGTTTGGCACAGGACATCGTTCGTGGCGAAGTACCCGAGACCCTCAAGGACAAGCAGCTCTACACGCTCGACCTCGGCGCCCTCGTCGCCGGTAGCCGCTACCGCGGAGACTTCGAGGAACGCTTGAAGAAGGTGCTCAAGGAAATCAAGACCCGCGGTGACATCGTGCTTTTCATCGATGAGATGCACACTCTCGTGGGCGCGGGGGCGGCCGAAGGTGCCATCGATGCCGCGAGCATCCTCAAGCCGATGCTCGCTCGCGGTGAACTCCAGACAATCGGTGCGACCACGCTCGACGAGTACCGCAAGCACATCGAAAAGGACGCGGCGCTCGAGCGTCGATTCGCTCCGGTCCAGGTCGACGCTCCCGACGTCGAGCACACGGTCGAGATCCTCAAGGGTCTGCGTGATCGCTACGAGTCCCACCACCGGGTGTCCATCACCGACGGAGCTCTCGAATCCGCCGCCCGTCTGTCCGACCGCTACATCTCCGACCGGCAGCTGCCGGACAAGGCAATCGACCTCATCGACGAAGCTGGTTCGCGGCTGCGTATTCGTCGGATGACCGCACCTCCGGATCTGCGCGAGTTCGACGACCGCATCGCCGACGTCCGTAAAGAGAAGGAATCGGCTATCGACGCCCAGGACTTCGAAAAGGCTGCGTCCCTGCGCGATGTGGAGAAGAACCTGCTCGCGGAGAAAGCCGAAAGGGAACGTGAGTGGAAAGCGGGCGACCTCGACGTTGTTGCCGAGGTCGACGAGAAATTGATCGGCGAGGTCCTTGCTCTCATGACCGGTATCCCGGTGTCCGACCTCACGGAGGACGACATCGAGAAGCTGCGTCGGATGGAGGAGGAACTCCATCGTCGCGTCATTGGCCAAGAGGACGCGATCAAAGCGCTGTCTCAGTCCATTCGTCGCACCCGCGCTGGTCTGAAGGATCCGCGCCGTCCGGCCGGCTCGTTCATCTTCGCTGGCCCCTCGGGCGTCGGCAAGACCGAGTTGAGCAAGACGCTCGCGGAATTCTTGTTCGGTGATGAAGACGCCCTGATCTCCCTAGACATGAGCGAGTTCTCCGAGCGTCACACGGCATCGAGGCTGTTCGGATCGCCTCCCGGCTACGTGGGCTACGAAGAGGGCGGTCAGCTCACCGAGAAAGTGCGCCGCAAGCCGTTCAGCGTGGTGTTGTTCGACGAGGTCGAAAAGGCCCACCCGGACATCTTCAACTCCCTCCTCCAAGTTCTCGAGGAAGGTCGCCTGACCGATGCCCAAGGTCGCGTGGTCGATTTCAAGAACACGGTCATCATCATGACCACCAACCTCGGTAGCCGTGACGTCTCCAAGGGCCTGATGCTGGGCTTTGCGCCGGACGGCAACGAGGGCAATGCGTACGAGCAGATGAAGTCCAAGGTGCAGCAGGAACTCAAGCAGCACTTCCGCCCTGAGTTCTTGAACCGCATTGACGACGTCATCGTCTTCCATCAGCTCACCGAGTCTGAGATCATCGAGATCGTTGACCTCATGATCGCAAGCCTGGAGAAGCGCCTGCAGGACAAGGACATGGCGATCGAATTGACGCCCGTGGCTAAGTCGCTGCTCGCCGAGCGCGGCTACGACCCCACTCTCGGCGCTCGTCCACTCCGTCGGACCATTCAACGCGAGATCGAAGACCCGCTGAGTGAGAAGATGCTCTTCGGGGATTTGACGCCCGGCTCGATCGTGGTCGTCGATGTCGATGGGGAAGGTGATGACCGAACCTTCTCCTTCACGCCGACACCCAAGGCCGAGCTTCCCGACGCCCCGCCCATCGAGGCAGCCGAGCAGGAGTGACCAGGAAGGGGATGAGTTGTGACATCTGGTCCGCTCATCCCCGGAATGAACGAGTACGACGGGCCGCGTCGTCGGGTTCCTCGGATCGTGTGGTGGGTCCTCGTGGCGATTGCGGTCGTCGCGGTTCTCGTTGTGGGAGCGGGGCTGATGGGGGGAGTAGGCCCCCTTCGATCGTTGGGTTTGGTTACCGAAGATCTGCAACCCGTCGCCTATCGTCCAACGGTCGACGAGCGTCAGATCCAGATTGCGGTTGCATTGCCACCGCGCGGGTTGTGTTCGGATGAGGAAGTTCAGGTAACGGCCTTCGAGCGTGGTCCGCGGGTGGAGGTCGAGGCTCAAGTGCAGCGCTCGCGCACCTCGGATTGCCCGTCGACCGGGATCGTCGGTGATCGAACCTGGGCCGACGTCGTGTTGAAGGCACCGCTGGGCGAACGTCAGGTCATCCGGGTAGGGGATCGGCAACCGCTGCCACGCGAGTCCGCATAGCGCGAAAGGTTCGAACCGCTCAGTGGGGAAGCGCGAACTTCTTTCCGACGGTGATGATGAGGCCATCGTTTTGCAGGGAAGCGAGCGCGCGCTCGCCCTGGTCGGGATCTGCGACGGCTGCGAGGAGGTGCTGGCCGGTGAGGGCTCCGTCCGCAGCACGCAGCACGGCCAGGATGCGACCGCGGGCCTGCCGATCGCTGCCTTCGAAGCGCGGCTGCCGTCTCGGTCGCACATCCAGCGTTGGGAAGCCGGCCCTACGCCACGCGCAGGAGCGTTGCAGCGGACACGAACCGCAATCGGGTTGTTGCCTGGTGCATACGAGCGCGCCGAGTTCCATGCTGGCCGCCGCCCACCCGGCGGAGTCCGACGCCGCCGCGGTCAACCCCTGAGCCAGGGTCCGTTCCATGGCCGTTATGTGCGACGCAGGTTCATCGACTCCACCCCAGGCCCGTGCGATGACCCGACGTACGTTGACATCCAAGACCACCGACGGTTGTCCGAACGCGAAGGCAACGATCGCCGCGGCCGTGTATTCGCCCACTCCGGGAAGGGCGCGCAGTTCGGCCTCCGTGGAGGGAACGATGCCGCCATAGTCCTCGGTGATGGCTGTAGCCGTGGCGTGCAGACGAATGGCCCGTCGCGGGTAGCCCAGGCGCCCCCAGGCACGCACGGCCTCGCCGGAAGGTTCGCGTGCCAGATCCGCTGGTTCGGGCCAGCGGTCCATCCAGGCCCGCCACACGGGCTCGACTCTGTTCACAGGTGTCTGTTGGAGCATGAATTCCGAGACGACAACCCCCCAGGGGCTGGTTTGACGCCACGGCAAGGGTCGGGCGCTGCGGTCGAACCACCTGCAGACCCGATCAACACGATTTGTGTCCTTCGCCACGGCCCGGATCGTTTCATGGCTTGCTATGCGTCGCAGTAACGTGGACAACATGGCCGGCCTCATGCAACCCGTGGGACCCGAGCCACCCGTTGTCTACTGGGTCCGCCGCGGCACCATCGTCCTGGTGCTCCTAACGCTGGTACTGGGAGCCTGGTGGCTGCTCGGTGCCCGCAGTTCGGCCACACCGAGCAGCTCCTCGGAAGAGGCCGCGGTGGTGGACGGCGAAGTCGATGGCGAGGTTGTGGGTGAGGACGGCGATTCGCAAGCGCAGCCGGGGGAAGCCGTTGCGACACCCGCCGAGCCGACCGATTGCCAGGATTCGGCGATCGAGGTGACCGCGACGACCGACTCCTCCACCTACCGCGTCGGCCAGCAGGATCCGATCTTGACTCTGACGATCACCAACGTTGGAGAAGTTCCCTGCTATCGGGACATTGGCCCGAAGGCGAACGAGTTGGAGATTACGTCGGGTGGCTACCACGTCTGGTCCAGCGACGACTGCGCTACGAGTGATGAATCCAGCGTGACCTTGATGGCTCCGGGCAAGCAGGCTGTCTCGACGTTGACGTGGAACAGCCGCCTGAGCCAGAAGGGCTGCCCGGATGATGGCAAAGGTCGCAAGGCCAAGGCCGGTCGCTACGAAGTAGTAGGCCGGAATCTGAATATCTCAAGCGAGGGCACACCGTTCGCCCTAAGCAATAAGAAGAACTAGAAGTCCGGGTTGGAATCACTTCTCGATCGAATGTGACGCAACGCCTCGGCGAGGTTCGCTACTTCGGTGATCTGTGCGCTGGCTGTGCGCTTGTCGAGTGTGGCGGTGGTTCCCGTGGGCGCAAGGATCCGCGTGTAACCGAGCCGGGTCGCTTCGGCTACGCGTTGGTTGATCATCGGCACCCGGCGGACATCTCCGGAGAGGGTGACTTCACCGATCGCGGCGACGTTCAGCTCGATAGGCGTGTCCTTGCCGGCTGATCCGATGGCCAGGCACGTTGCTAGATCGGTACTGGGATCGGAGAGCTTGATTCCTCCCACCGTCGCCACGAAGACGTCTTTGTCCGCGAGTTTGAGCCCGGCAACACGTTCGGTGATCGCGACCAGCATCGCCACTCTCGAGGAGTCGAGCCCGGAGACTCCTCTACGTGGATTCGGGTTGGTCGTGGGCGCGACCAGGGCTTGCACCTCCGCGAGCATCGCTCGCCGGCCCTCGATGGTGACCGTGACGCAGGTCCCTGGAACGGGGGATTGCCGTTCCTCGCGAAAGAGCATGCTCGGATCCACAACCTCCTGCATACCGCGGTCGGTCTGCTCGAAGCAGGCAACCTCGTCCGCCGGGCCGTAACGGTTCTTTACCGCACGCAAAAGGCGAAGTGATGTCTGTCGATCGCCGTCGAGGGAGAGCGTGGCATCGCAGATGTGTTCGAGTGCTCGCGGGCCGGCCACGGTGGACTCCTTGGTTACTTGGCCGACCAGGCATACCGGTATGCCGCGTTCCTTGGCCACCCTTGTGAGTGCCTGGGCGACCTCCATGACCTGCGCAACTCCGCCAGCGCGGCCGTCGACATCGGCCGACGCGATGGTCTGAACCGAGTCGACGATCACCAGCGAGACATCCCTGCCGAGATCGTCGATGTGGCCAGTGACGTTCGCGAGGTCGGTCTCATCGGCAATGAACAGTTGCTCGCTGTCGACCCCGATGCGCGAGGCGCGCACGGCAATTTGGTCTACGGATTCCTCCCCGGAAACGTAGAGCGCGGGTTTCTTGGTGTTGACCGTGATCGCATTGGCGACGTTGAGCAGGAGCGTGCTCTTACCGGCGCCGGGTTCTCCGCTGACAAGGAGAACCTGGCCGGCGACCAGCCCGCCGCCGAGCACCCGGTCGAATTCGCCGATACCGGTGCTGATGCGTGGCACCGGCCCCTGGGCTGTCACCGTCGACACGGGTCGGGCCGGATTGGCCGGGGATGCGCCTTGCGTCGATGCGCGTCGACCCGGAGCCGGAGTAGTGGGCACGACCTCGGCAACCGTCCCGAACTCCCCGCACTTCACGCACTTGCCTGTCCAGCGCAACGAACTCGCTCCGCAGGCGGAGCATTCAAATGATGGCTTGGACTTGGCCACGGTGGTCGCCGGCTAGGAAACTGGGTCGGCCGGATGCGGGGCTAGGGCCGGATCGGTTGGGTTTCCGCGCAGCAGAGCTTCACGCTTGACACACAAATCGGCGAGGACGTCGTAGGCCTGTTGGCCAATCAATGCGACGATCTCGTCCTTGGACCCGACGTATACGGGGTTAGTGGCGATGTGGGCATCGGTGTTGCCGGTGCAGTACCACTGGAAATCGTGGCCTCCTTCGCCCCAGCCGCGGCGGTCGTACTCGCCAAGGACGACGACGAGGCGTTCGGTGCCGTCCTCGTACTCGCGATCTTCGTAGGTACGGCGCAGTGGCAGTTGCCAACACACCTCGGGCTTGGTCTCGATGAAGGAAACACCTTCTTGGTCAGCGAGGTGGTGGAGCGCACAACCGAAGCCGCCGTCGAATCCCTCGGAGTTGTGGAAGATGCACGCGTTGTCGATGACGCGCGTCTTGCTGGCGCCGTCCTCTTTCTCGGTCCATCCGCCCTTCTTGCCGAGATCGTGGTTCTCCCACATCTCCGGAGTGAGCTTCTCAACCCACCTCTCGACGCGCTTCTTGTCCTTCTTCTCCGAGAAATGGGCGCCGTGCACGCAGCATCCGGCATCGGGGCGATCGGCGTCGATGCCTTTGCAGCCCCGTCCGAAGATGCACGTCCATTTGGAGGTGAGCCAGGTGAGGTCGGCGCGGATGATTTGGTTGTCGTCGGCGGGGTCGACGAATTCGATCCACTGCCGCGGGAAATCCAAGGGAACTTCAGGCACCACGAAAGCCTAGGCGAGGACGGTGACATCGGCGACGGCGCGGGGGTGTGTTCTGGACATAGGGTGGGACGGTGCGCATGGGTGTCCTAGACGTGGGCAGCAACACCGTCCACCTATTGCTGGTCGACGCGCACTACGGCGCTGCTCCGATTCCCGCTTCCAAGCACAAGACTCAGATGCGCCTCGCCGAGCACATCGACTCCGAGGGGAACATCGATCGTTCCCTGATCGACTCCCTCGTGGGCTTCATCGAAGAAGGCCAAGAACTCGCCGAGGAGCAGGGTGCTACCGAGATCATCGCGTTCGCGACCTCGGCCATTCGGGGTGCTGGGAACGGCGACGACGTCATCGATGAGATCAACACCCGAACGGGGATCTCGATCGAGGTGTTGTCCGGAGACGACGAAGCGCGGCTGACCTTCCTCGCGGTTCGACGATGGTTCGGGTGGTCCTCGGGTCGCATACTGTTGATGGACATCGGGGGAGGCTCATTGGAGTTGGCCATCGGAGCCGACGAGGAACCTGAAGTCGCAGTCTCCCTGCCCCTCGGTGCTGGCCGCCTAACCCGCGATTTCATCACCACCGATCCCTCATCGGCCTCCGAAGCCAAGGCGTTGCGTAAGCACGCCCGCGCCCTCATTGCGGACTCCATTGGCCCGATTCGACGTGCCGCGGAGCCGATGCTGTCGGTGGCAACGAGTAAGACGTTCAAACAGTTGGCCCGAATCGCGGGCGCTCCGGCATCGTCCGAAGGTCCGTTTGCCCGTCGTCGATTGAAGTTAGCCGATGTTCGCCAACTGGTCACGTTGCTATCGGACCTCTCGGTCGCCGAGCGCGCGAAGCTTCCAGGTGTGTCCTCCGGGAGAGCAGGTCAGTTGCTCGCTGGGGCGATCGTGGCCGAGGCATCGATGGATCTGCTCGATGTCGAGGAGTTGGACGTGTGTCCGTGGGCGCTGCGGGAGGGAGTCATCCTGCGGCGCATGGACGGCTTGATGCGATGAGTAGTTCGCTGGAGTCGGGGGCGGTCGGGGTGTCCGTCGACCGAGGCCTGAGCGACGACGAGGTCCGGAAGCGGATCGAGCAAGGGCAGATCAACGAAGCCCCAACCGCCAACGCACGGTCCTTTGCCGACATCGTGCGAAAGAACACCTTCACGTGGTTCAACGGCTTGATCGGCTCGCTATGGATCGTCATGCTGCTCGTGGCCCCGATCCAGGATTCACTGTTCGGATTCGTGATCGTCGCGAATACCTTGATCGGCATCGTGCAGGAGTACCGAGCATCTCGAACGCTCGAGAAGTTGGCCGTTATCGGCGAAGCCAAACCGGTGGTGCGCCGAAACGGCGTGGATACCGAGGTTCGACCCTCGGAGATCGTGCTCGACGACGTCATCCTCCTCAGCGCCGGGGATCAATTGGTTGTCGACGGTGCCGTTCTGCAGGCCAACGGCCTACAAATAGATGAGAGTCTGCTCACGGGTGAAGCCGATCCCGTTGACAAGCATCCAGGTGAGGCGGCAATGTCCGGCTCTTTCGTGGTTGCCGGCTCGGGCATCTATCAGGCGACCCGAGTCGGTCGAGAGTCCTTCGCCGCCGGACTGACCGAGCAGGCCAAGAAGTTTGAACTCACAAATTCCGAACTTCGCGATGCCATCAACAAATTCATCCGTATCGTCAGCTACTTCCTCGTGCCCGTCGGAATTCTGCTCCTTACGTCCCAGTTGCTGCGTGCGCAGTTGCCGATCAATGAAGCGATCCGGGGAACCATCGCGGGGGTTGTGACCATGGTTCCCGAGGGACTCGTGCTGTTGACGAGCATCGCGATGGCAGTGTCGGTCATTCGCCTGGCTCAACGCCGGGTGCTTGTTCAGGACCTTCCCGCG
>Ga0181579_10003443_pt1 | contig 12510 bp, 10 predicted proteins | sample 071ome_24_FD_132996 | JGI IMG/M metagenome (GOLD analysis project Ga0181579, IMG submission 132996) | Coastal salt marsh microbial communities from the Groves Creek Marsh, Skidaway Island, Georgia - 071402CT metaG (megahit assembly) | ecosystem: Environmental > Aquatic > Marine > Intertidal... | reverse complement strand
TCGGCCCGATGACCTCGCCCGGCACAAAATTCTTTCTGAAAACATCGTCCGGGGCGGGCTCGACCGGTTCACGGGCGGCGGCGACGCGCTTGTCGGTGCGCGGTTTGCCTCTCGCTACGGTTTGGGGCCGGGAGACGCGTTTTCCCTGGTGGCGCCGACCGGCCGCCCCACGGCATTCGGAACGTTGCCGAGGACGAAGCGGTTCCGTGTACGGGCGATCTTCGAAATCGGCATGTATGAATATGACAGCAGTTTCGTCTATATCCCGCTGGAGACGGCGCAGAAATTCTTTAATTACGACAGTGCGGAAGTCTCAACGCTGGAGGTCATGCTGACCAGTCCGGACGATATCGGAAAGCGCCGTGAGGCCATCCGGAATGTCAGCGCAACACCGTTGAGGCTGCTTGATTGGCAACACGCAAATGCCAGCTTTTTCAATGCGATACAGGTCGAGCGTAATGTAATGTTTCTGATTCTGACGCTGATTATCGTGGTCGCCGCCTTCAACATTATCTCCGGCCTGATCATGATGGTGAAGGATAAGGGTCGGGATATCGCGATCTTGCGGACCATGGGGGCCACCCGCGGCATGGTGATGCGGGTATTTCTGCTCTCCGGCATGTCGGTCGGGCTTATCGGAACGGTCACCGGTTTCGCTCTGGGCCTGGCGTTTTCCCTGAATATCGAAACCATACGGCAATGGATCGAAAAACTGTCCGGGTCGGAGCTTTTCGCCGCCGAAATCTATTTTCTGTCCAAGCTGCCTGCCAAAGTCGATCCGACCGAGGTTGTCATGGTGGTCGCGATGGCGCTGGGGCTGAGTTTTATCGCCACTTTGTACCCGGCCTGGCGGGCCGCGCGGCTCGATCCGGTTGAGGCGCTCCGCTATGAGTGAGGCGGGGTCGGTCCTGATTTTGGACCATATTCGTCGGTCTTTTCATCAGGGCGATACGGTTCTGGAAGTACTGAAAGGCGCGGAACTGGCCATCGAGACGGGCGAGATCGTCGGTCTGGTGGGGCCGTCCGGCGCCGGAAAATCGACCTTGTTGCAGATCGCAGGGTTGCTGGAACGACCGGATGGCGGGGATGTGCTGCTTGACGGAGACTCCTGCGGTGCTCGTGACGATGCCGGGCGGACCGCGCTGCGCCGCAGCTATCTGGGGTTTGTTTACCAATTCCATCACTTGCTGCCGGAATTTACGGCGGCGGAAAATGTGATGTTGCCGCAAATGGTCGCGGGCAAGGCCAAGGGCGCGGCGCGGGAACGCGCGATCGCGCTGCTCGCCGATGTCGGGTTGGAAAACCGGGCTGGCCATCTGCCGTCAGAGCTTTCGGGCGGGGAACAGCAGCGCGTCGCCATTATCCGCGCGCTTGCTAACGGGCCAAAAATGTTGCTGGCGGATGAACCGACCGGGAACCTTGATGAACAAACCGCCCGGGTGGTTTTCGACATGTTGAAGGAAACCGTTGCCGCTTCGGGCATTGCGGCGTTGATCGCGACCCACAATACGGAATTGGCGGCGAAGATGGACCGCGTCGTGCGCCTGCAGGAGGGGTTGCTGGTATAGATCGTTCTACTGTTCCGGTCTGTGCGATCAGTATCCCCTTTTCAGACCCGGTAGCACTGATTCATGTTAGTGATTCGTTCTCAGTCGGGTTTACACTGAGACCTCGTCTTCGATTTTGAATCATTCCCCAAAATCTTGTGGATAACGAATCGTCCGATTCTATTATCTTGTGGGTTCGTGATTTGTTCCGAATGACACGAACCAAGCTCTGTGGAATCCTTTTTTGCCATGAGCCACGCTGACTTCGTTCACCTCCGCGTCCATACCGCGTATTCCCTCTCGGAAGGGGCGCTGAAGATTCCGCAACTGATCAATCTGACCAGGGAAAACGCCATGCCCGCCGTCGCGATGACCGACAGCGGTAATCTGTTCGGCGCCTTGGAATTTTCGCTGGCCGCCCGCCGCGCGGGCATCCAGCCAATCATCGGTTGCGAACTTTCCGTTGCGCGCGAAGACCGGGCCGGGCAGGGCGGCACCCAACGGGTAAATCCGGATGAGTCGGAATATGATCTGCTTGTCCTGCTGGCGCAGAACGAGACCGGATACGGCAATCTGATGGCGCTCGCCAGCAAGGCCTATCTGGAGACACCTCCGGGTGAGCACCCACGCATCCAGATGGATTGGCTGGACGGGCTTACAGACGGGCTGATCGCGTTGAGCGGCGGACCTTGGGGGGCGATCGGCCGGTTGCTCGCCGAGGGACAGGTGGATGCCGCGGATCGCATGGCTGAACGGCTTGCCGCGCTGTTTCCCGATCATCTCTACATAGAGTTGATGCGGCATGGGATGGACGCCGAGGAGCGCACGGACGCGGCCCTGATCGAGCTTGCCTACGCGAAGGGTTTGCCGCTGGTCGCGACCAATAACTGCTTTTTCTCCGATGAGGCGATGTACGAGGCGCATGATGCGCTTCTCTGTATTGCGCAAAGCGTCCATATCGATACGGCTGAGCGCCGCCGCCTCACGCCGTTGCACGGGTTCCGCAGCCCGGCCGAGATGCGTGCCATGTTCGAGGATGTACCGGAGGCGATCGACAATACCGTTGTCATTGCCAGACGTTGCGCTTTCATGCCGGATGAACATGCTCCCATCCTGCCGGCCTTTCCATTGCAGGAAGGCGGGGACGAGGCCGAAGAATTACGTATCATGGCCGAGGAAGGGCTAACGGCGCGTCTGGCGGCCCTCGACAAGACGGAAGAGGAGCAGAAAACCTATCGCGACCGGCTGGATTTCGAGCTGTCGGTCATCAATCAGATGGGCTTTCCCGGCTATTTCCTGATCGTCGCCGATTTTATCCAATGGGCAAAGGCGCAGGATATTCCGGTGGGCCCCGGCCGTGGCTCCGGCGCCGGTTCCGTTGTCGCCTGGGCTCTGACCATCACCGATCTTGACCCGCTGCGCTTCGGGTTGCTCTTTGAGCGTTTCCTGAACCCCGAACGCGTATCGATGCCTGACTTCGATATCGACTTCTGTCAGGACCGGCGCGATGAAGTCATACGGTATGTCCAGGAGAAATACGGCGCGGACAAGGTCGCGCAGATCATAACCTTCGGTAAATTGCAGGCTCGCGCGGTGTTGCGTGATGTCGGCCGAGTCCTTGGTATGCCCTACGGGTATGTCGACAAGATCTGCAAGCTGGTGCCGTTCAATCCCGCGAAACCGCCGACTTTGGCGCAGGCGCTGGAAGAAGAGCCCGAACTGCGTCGTCTGCGCGATGAGGACGAGCAGGTTCAGCGGCTGCTCGATATCGGGATGAAGCTTGAAGGGCTTTACCGCCACGCCTCGACCCATGCCGCCGGTGTGGTGATCGGTGACAGACGCCTCGACAAGCTGGTGCCGCTTTACCGCGATCCGCGTTCGGAAATGGCCGCCACGCAGTTTTCGATGAAGTACGCCGAGGCCGCCGGTCTGGTGAAATTCGATTTTCTGGGTCTCAAGACTCTGACGGTTCTGGACCGGGCGGTGGAGCTGATCCGAAACAAGGGCGTCGAAATCGAGCTCGGCGCGCTGCCGTTCGATAACGCGGCGACATACGAGATGCTGGGGCGCGGCGATACGGTCGGCGTGTTTCAGCTGGAAAGTGCCGGAATGCGCGATGTGCTGCGGCAGATGAAACCCGACAAGTTCGAGGACATCATCGCCCTTGTCGCGCTCTATCGACCCGGCCCGATGGACAATATTCCGCGCTATATCGCCTGTAAGCACGGGCAGGAGGAGCCGGATTACCTGCATCCCGACCTGAAGGAGATCCTGGAAGAAACCTTCGGGGTGATGATCTATCAGGAACAGGTGATGCAGATCGCCCAGGTGCTGTCGGGTTACTCGCTGGGCGGCGCCGATCTGCTGCGCCGCGCGATGGGCAAGAAGATCAAGGCGGAGATGGACGCCCAGCGCAGCAATTTCGTTGAGGGCGCCGTCGCGCGTGGTGTCGATAAGGCGCAGGCCGAGCGGATATTCGAACAAGTCGACAAGTTCGCGGGATATGGCTTCAACAAATCACACGCCGCCGCGTATGCGCTGGTCGCCTATCAGACTGCCTGGCTGAAGGCCAATCATCCGGTTGAGTTTCTGGCCGCGTCCATGACGCTCGATCTCGGGAATACGGACAAGCTCAATATTTTCCGCCAGGAGCTGGACCGGCTGGGGATCGAATTGCTGCAGCCGAATGTGAACCGGTCGCTTGCCACATTCGGCGTTGAATATGAAAACGGGGAACAAGGCGCAATCCGCTACGCGCTGGCCGCGGTCAAGAATGTCGGCATGCACGCCATGCAGGCGCTGGCGGCAGAGCGGTCGGAAAACGGGGCGTATAATTCGCCGTTTGAAATGGTTGAACGCGTCGGCGCGCGCGTCGCGAACAAGCGGATGCTGGAAAACCTGATCCGCGCGGGTGCGCTGGATTGCCTGGATTCAAACCGGCGTAAGCTGTTCGAGGGGGTAGACCGGCTGATCAAGACCGCCAGCGCGGCGGAGCGCGAAAAGGATAGCGGTCAGGAAAGCCTGTTCGGCGGGGATGCCGCGATAGCCGCCAATGAGGAAAAACTGCCCGATATTGAGGATTGGCCGGTTATGGAACGGCTCAATCAGGAATTCGACGCCGTCGGAATCTATCTCTCGGCGCATCCGCTGGACGCCTACGGGCAATCGCTGGAGCGGCTTGGCGTTATCGCCGCCGACCGGCTTTCCGCGAAATCCGCTGGCACCCGGCCAAAGCTGGCCGGCGTGGTGGTCCGGAAACAGGAAAGGACGTCCGCCCGGGGCAATCGTTTCGCGTTCGTTCAGATGTCGGGCGCCGGTGGCGTGTTCGAGATCGTGCTGTTTTCGGAAACGCTGGCCCAATCGCGCGAATTGCTGGATTCGGGGAAACCGCTGCTGGTTTCCTGTGAGGCGCGCAGCGATGACGGGGAAGGCGTACGGCTTACCGCTTTGGCAATAGAAGATCTAGACAAGGCGGTTGCCCGCGCCGGGGCCGGGCTGAAAATTCATGTCGGCCAGGCCGATGCGTTACAGCGTCTGAAAAAGACCATCGAAAACGGCGCGTCGGGGCGGGGGCAAATCCGGCTTGTTCTCGATATCGATCAGGCTCAATCGGTCGAAATCGCTTTGCCGGGCGGTTATGCGATTTCGGCGGAAATGCGGGCGGCGATTGACGCGGTACCGGGCGTTACGGAGCTTCGCGATATCTGATCCGTCCGCGGGAACGCGGAAATTTCCGTTTCCTGTTGAATTCACTTGATAAATGCGCGCCATCGGTCTATCAAGCGGCGTTTAAATCCGCACGCGGACAAACGGCCCCGTTAAATCACGGGATCAGCCGTTCCGGTGCAGGGACGTGGGGTTCCTGCCTTGGTTCGCGGAGGTCTAACCGGAAAAGAGGAACTTCCCCATGGCTATGCCGACTTTTACCATGCGCCAGCTTCTTGAGGCGGGCGTTCATTTTGGACATCACACACGTCGTTGGAATCCCCGGATGGAGCCGTTTATCTTCGGCGTCCGCAACGGGATCCATATTCTGGATTTGCGCCAGACCGTGCCCATGCTGCACGCCGCGCTGCAATCAGTGCGCGATACGGTAGCCGGCGGGGGCCGGGTCCTGTTCGTGGGCACCAAGCGCCAGGCGAGTGAACAGATCACGGAAGCCGCACAGCGTTGCGGGCAGTACTACATCAACCATCGCTGGCTGGGCGGAATGCTGACCAATTGGCGGACGATCACCGAGTCTATCAAGCGGCTGAAGGAAATTGACGAGCTTCTGTCGCAGGACGAAGTCGGGCTGACGAAGAAGGAACTTCTGATCCGCACGCGTGAACGCGACAAGCTCGAACGCGCTCTCGGCGGAATCAAGGATATGGGCGGGTTGCCCGATATTGTTGTCGTTATCGACACCAACAAGGAATCCATCGCGGTGCGGGAAGCTCAGAAGCTCGGCATTCCCGTCGTTGCAGTTGTGGACAGCAACAGCGATCCGCGCGGGATTACGTTTCCGATCCCCGGCAATGATGACGCGATGCGTTCGATCGCCCTTTATTGCAGCCTTTTTTCCGATGCCGTTCTGGACGGGCTCCAGCAGGAGGCATTGTCTTCGGGTGTCGATCTCGGGGCTGATCCGGCAGCCGGCGAGGGCGTCGAAGAAGCTGCAGAGGCGAATGAGGAAGTTGTTGCGGAAGCGCAGCCCGAGGCGGAAGAAACTGCTGCCGCTGCGGACAATGTATCTGCATAAAAATCAACAATATCAGTATTTAACCTGAGGAATCTGAGATAGAGAATTATGGCTGATATCACCGCATCGATGGTCAAGGAACTGCGTGAGAAAACCGGCGCGGGGATGATGGATTGCAAGAAGGCGCTTTCCGAGGTGGATGGCGATATGGAGGCGGCGGTTGACTGGCTGCGTAAGGCTGGACTGGCCGCTGCGGCCAAAAAAGCCGGAAGGACCGCGGCGGAGGGGCTGGTTTCTGTCGCCACCGATGGAAACAAGGGCGCTGTGGTCGAGGTTAACGCCGAAACGGATTTTGTCGGCCGGAATGAGCAGTTTCAGGCGTTTGTCTCCAGGATGGCTGAGATTACCCTTGAGGCCGGCGATGATATCGAGGCCCTCAAGGCGGCGCCATTCGATGGCGGCGTCACTGTCGAAGATACCCTGACCAATCTGGTCGCGACGATCGGCGAGAATATGGGGCTCCGCCGCGCCGCCGCGCTTTCCGTCGGTAACGGGGTTGTTTCCAGCTACGTGCATAACGCCACGGCACCCGGACTGGGCAAGATAGGCGTTCTGGTAGCTCTCGAATCCAAAGGCGATGCGGAAAAGCTCGACGCGTTTGGCAAGCAGCTTGCGATGCATGTCGCGGCGGCGGCACCGCAATGGTGCAGCGTGTCCGAAGTCGATGCCGATGCACTGGAGCGCGAACGTCAGGTCCTGATGGATCAGGCGCGTCAGTCCGGCAAACCCGACAACATCGTTGAAAAGATGGTCGAGGGCCGCTTGCGGAAATATTACGAAGAAGTCGTGCTTGAAGAGCAGGAGTTCGTTATCGACGGCGAATCCAAAATCAAGAAGGTACTGGAAAATGCCGCCGGCGATGTCGGCGCGCCGGTCCAGCTCGCCGGTTTCGCCCGGTTTGTTCTGGGCGAAGGCATTGAGCGGGACGAAGCCGATTTCGCGGCTGAGGTTGCCGCCGCGGCGCAAGGCTAAGAACCGCGATCATGCATGGCTGAGGGTTAAGCGGAAGATCACATGGACACGAATTCTGGGGAAATTGCTCATCGCCGGGTTTTGCTGAAGTTGTCCGGCGAAGGTTTGATGGGTGACCGGGAATTCGGTCTGGATACAACGACAATCGATCGTATCGCGGGTGAAATAAAAACCGTTCGTGATCTTGGTGTTCAGCTTTGCCTTGTCATCGGCGGTGGAAATATCTTTCGCGGTGTCGAGGCGGCCAGCCAGGGGCTGGAACGCGGGACGGCGGATTACATGGGTATGCTGGCGACGGTTATTAACGCGCTGGCGGTCCAGGGCGTGCTTGAAGGTGCCGGTATTCATACCCGCGTCTTGTCCGCCATTCCGATGGCCACGGTATGCGAGCCCTATATTCGCCGCCGCGCGATCCGCCATATGGAAAAAGGTCGCGTTGTTATTTTCGCGGCGGGGACCGGCAGCCCGTATTTCACCACCGATACCGCCGCGGCGCTTCGCGCGGTGGAAATGGGTTGTGATGCGCTTCTGAAAGGAACCCAGGTTGACGGCGTCTATTCCGCTGATCCGTTGAAGGTAAAAGACGCGGAGCGGTATGACCGCCTGACCTATCGCGATGTTCTTGCCCGGGATTTGCGCGTCATGGATGCGTCCGCGATCGCGCTGTGCCGGGAAAACGCAATTCCGATTCTTGTGTTTTCGCTTCACAATCCGGGGGAATTTGCGAGAGTCCTCTTGAATAACGGTACGTTCACCGTGATCGAGGGAGAGGAGCAGGCTGATGTCGGAAGCTGATCTGAAGGATTTGAAGCGCCGTATGACCGGCGCTCTTGACGTATTGCATTCGGAACTTGCGGGATTGCGCACAGGGCGTGCGTCCGCCGGACTTCTCGAACCGATCAATGTCGAGGCTTATGGCCAATCCATGCCGATGAATCAGGTTGGCACCATCAGCGTCCCCGACGCACGGATGGTTACGGTCCAGGTATGGGACCAGGGGCTGGCGGCCGCAGTCGAAAAGGCTATCACCGAAGCGGGTTTGGGGCTGAACCCGCAGAGGGAAGGCACCCTGATCAGGGTGCCGATTCCGCAATTGACGGAAGAAAGGCGGATTGAACTCACCAAAGTTGCGCATAAATACGCAGAGCAGGCCAAAATCGCGGTCCGCAATGTTCGGCGCGACGGTATGGACGGTTTCAAGAAGCTCGAGCGGGAGGGGGATATCTCGCAGGATGAGCAGCGCGCGTGGGAAGATGACCTGCAAAAGCTGACCGACGAGAACGTGAGGCAAATCGACGAAGTGTTGGCAGCAAAAGAGCAAGAAATAATGCAGGTATAGTATGGAACCCATTCTCACAGAAACAGGATCGTGCCCGCCGCCGCCGGTTCATGTCGGCATTATCATGGACGGAAACGGTCGCTGGGCGCAGGCCAAGGGGTTACCCCGGGTGGCCGGACACCGCCAGGGGGCCGAATCCGTTCGTAGGGCCGTATCCGCTTCTGTGGAATTGGGTATTCGTTATTTGACGCTGTTCGGGTTTTCAAATGAAAACTGGAAGCGTCCGCAGTCCGAAGTTTCCGCCCTCATGGGGCTCTTGCGGCTTTATCTCAGACAGGAGATAGCCGAACTGGACCGCCAGGGCGTGCGAATCAGATTCATCGGCGACCGGGAAAAGCTGGCCAGCGATATTGGTGCATTGATAGAGGGCGCGGAAGACAAAACCAGAAACAACGATACGCTGACCCTGACCATTGCGCTGAGTTACGGCGCGCGGCAGGAAATCACCGCGGCGGCGCGAAAATTGGCAAGGCTCGCGGCCGACGGAAAAATCGATCCCGAGGCGATCACGGAAGAGGTGTTCGAAGATTATCTTGAAACCGCCGGGATTCCCGATCCCGACCTGATCATCCGGACCAGCGGCGAGCAGCGGATCAGCAATTTCCTTCTTTGGCAGCTCGCCTACGCCGAGCTGTTTTTTGTCGATACCTATTGGCCTGATTTTTCAAAACAGAACCTGGAGGAGGCTGTCGATGAATTCAATCGCCGCGAACGGCGATACGGAGCTTGATGCCGGTCCGAACCGCTCTCATATCAAAGCGCGGATCATTTCGGCTGCGGTTCTGGCGCCGGTCGTTATCGGCGTAATATTCCTCGGCTCTCCCTGGTTCGATGCGTTGATCGTCCTTGCGGTGGCACTAATGGGATTCGAATGGGGCCGGATGGCCTTTGCGGGCCCTCGCATACAGGTTTTTTTCTTTTCAGGCGCTCTGGCCCTTGTCGCTCTCCTGACGGCGACAAGCTCGGGCGGCACTGCGGTTCTGGTTATGATCGGCGGCGCCGTGGCGGTTTCCGTCAGCCTTTTGCTCTGCGGCCGGAACCCGGTACTGCTGAGCGTAATCGCATTTTGTGGAATTGGGGCGACCGGGATCGGGCTGATCTGGTTGCGGGGTTTGCCAGAAATCGGAATCGAATTGCTGATCTGGCTTCTTGTCACGGTCTGGGCCACGGATACCGGTGCCTATTTTTCCGGGAAAACGATTGGAGGACCCAAGCTCGCGCCGCAGATCAGTCCCGGCAAGACCTGGGCCGGTTTGATCGGCGGGGTCGTTCTTGCCGCCGCCTGGGGCGCGGCTTTTTCTTCATTTTCCGAAATCGGGTCGCCCTTCGCGCTCGCGCTGGTGAGTGCCGTGCTTGCCCTGTTTGCGCAAGCCGGTGACCTGTCGGTTTCCGTGGCGAAACGGCGGTTCGCCGTAAAGGATGCCGGCAGATTGATTCCGGGTCACGGCGGATTACTGGATCGAGCGGACGGGTTGATCGGGACCGCGCCTCTGGTTGCTGCTATGATGGCGCTTTTGGGCGGTGAGATTCCGGCATGGATATGAGCGCCGATCAGAAACCGGGCGACAATGCGCGTGGTATAACGATTCTGGGATCTACCGGGTCGATCGGTTGCAATACTATCGATCTGATCGAACGGAACCCGGAACTGTACCGGGTAGAAGCGTTGACGGCGCAGCGTTCCGTCGAGTTGCTGGCGGAACAGGCGCGCAAGACCAATGCCCGCCTTGCCGTGGTTGCGGATGAGGAATGTTATCTGGATCTCAAGAAGGAGCTTGCCGGTACCGGAACGGCGGTCGCCGCCGGGCGTGAAGCGCTGATTGAAGCCGCGGCCCGTCCGGCGGATTGGGTTATGGCCGCGATTGTCGGCGCGGCCGGGCTGGAGCCGACCCTGGCGGCGATCCGTCGCGGGGCGGTCATCGCGTTGGCTAACAAGGAATGTCTGGTCTGTGCGGGCGATTTGATGCTGGCTGAAATCGGGGGAAGCGGCGCGACATTGCTGCCGGTCGATTCCGAACATAACGCGATTTTTCAGGTCTTCGATTTCAAGCGGCCCGAGGCCGTTGAGAAAATAATTCTGACGGCATCCGGCGGGCCGTTCTGGAACAGTTCGGTTGAAGAGATGAAGGCCGCAACGCCAGCCAAAGCGGTCGCGCATCCCAATTGGAGCATGGGCGCAAAAATCTCTGTCGATTCAGCAACCATGATGAATAAGGGGCTCGAACTCATCGAAGCGCATTATCTTTTCCGGATGGAAGAGGAGCGGATCGATGTATTGGTGCACCCCGAATCGATCATCCATAGTCTGGTAGCCTATTTGGATGGCTCGGTCCTGGCGCAACTTGGTTCGCCGGATATGAGGACCCCGATCGCCTTCGCACTTGGCTGGCCAGACCGGATCGCCGCGCCTAGCCCGCGTCTCAACCTTCCCGAACTGGCAAAGCTGACCTTTTTCGAACCGGACTCTGCACGTTTTCCTTCAATCGACCTTGCCCGCCAGGCATTGCGGAACGGCGGCGCCGCCGCGACGGTTCTGAACGCTTCCAATGAAGTCGCGGTGCAGGCCTTTCTGGAAGGAAAGACCGGCTTTCTCGATATTTTCCGCATCGTCAGCGAGACCATGGACAAAATGGGCGTGCGGAAGATTTCCTGTCTTGAGGATGTTTATGAGACGGATACGGAGGCGCGCCGTGTGGCGGGCGAATTATCCCTTGCCTGTGCGGCAAATCTCTAGAACCGGCGGAGCAGGCAAGTGATCGAATTTCTCGGCGGTTTCTGGACATCTCTCCTTGCCTTCCTGCTCGTTCTCACGGTTCTTGTTTATGTCCATGAGATGGGCCACTACCTGGCCGCCCGGCAATGCAAGGTCAGGGTTGAGGTGTTTTCAATCGGATTCGGACCGGAAATTTTCGGTTGGACGGCACGCAGCGGCACGCGGTGGAAATTCAGCGCCATACCGTTCGGGGGCTACGTCAAGATGTTCGGTGAGCATGCCCCGGAGGAGACGGATGAGCATCCGCCGCTTGCGGCGCATGATCTGGAAGAGTCTTTTTTTAACAAGCCGCTGAGGCAACGGGCCTGGATTGTTTTCGCCGGGCCGCTTGCGAACTTTCTATTTGCTATTCTGGTTCTGGCCGGCCTGTTTACCGGGCTCGGGGAACCGCATACACCCGCGAACATTGCGACGGTCGTTGAAGGCAGTGCGGCCGAGAAGGCCGGGTTGCGGCCGGGCGATCTGTTCATTGAAATCGACGGGACAAAGATTACCCGGTTTGAGCAGGTGCGCCGTATCGTCGAACTGGCCCCGGGTGAAGAGATTGAAATCATCGTGGAACGGGACGGGCGCGAGATTCGGTTGACGGCGGTCCCCGATGTCGTTGAAGAGACGCGGTTCAGCACTACCCAGAGGATCGGCCGTTTGGGGGTGTCCCGCTCATCCGGCGACATGGTGCTGGTCCGGCATGATCCGTTCACGGCTGTCTGGAAGGCGGGCGTTCAGACGGTCTCAATGACGGTGAATATTCTTGACGCTATTGGCCAGATCATAGCGGGTGAGCGGACGGCCAAGGAACTCGGCGGGCCGATCAAGATCGCTCAGATATCCGGCGAAATGGCCCAGGCCGGGGTGATCATGCTGATCCAGTTTGCGGCGATCCTGTCAATCAATCTGGGGTTGATTAATCTCTTTCCAATTCCGTTGCTGGACGGAGGGCATCTGGTGTTTTACGGCGTCGAGGCATTGCGGGGCCGGCCGCTTGGCGAAAAAGCGATGGGTTTCAGTCTGAATATCGGGCTTGCGTTAATATTGTGTCTGACGGTTTTCGTAACCTGGAATGACTTGGTACAAATGCGTGTCGGCGAAATTCTGAGTAGTTGGTAGAGCAGGGCGCGGGTTCGAATTTGCGGTACTT
>Ga0181579_10003436_pt1 | contig 12525 bp, 8 predicted proteins | sample 071ome_24_FD_132996 | JGI IMG/M metagenome (GOLD analysis project Ga0181579, IMG submission 132996) | Coastal salt marsh microbial communities from the Groves Creek Marsh, Skidaway Island, Georgia - 071402CT metaG (megahit assembly) | ecosystem: Environmental > Aquatic > Marine > Intertidal zone... | reverse complement strand
TTCACCAGCTCCCTGTTTGCGGCTGATGTTTACGTCGCGCCCCGCAATGAATGGGGCCAGCCAGACCTGCAGGGAGTCTGGAATTTCTCATCCAATGTCCCGTTCCAGCGCCCGGAGCAGTTCGGCGAACGTGAATTCATGACCGATGATGAGATCGCGGCCATGCGTGCCCGTCTGGCGGAGGCCGATGCTGCGTCTGACCAGGCCGTAGCGAGCTCAGACCCCAATAGCCCCGGCGGCTATAACGACTTCTGGGTAGAAAGTGCCGGCATTACCGACCGTATCCGCACATCCCATGTGGTTTACCCGCCCAATGGCCGGCTGCCGGGCCGAGTAGAAGGTGCGGTGGTGCAGTTCGGCGGACTGGGCCCCGACGTGCCGGGTCAGCGACCCGTTCGTTACACCGTGGGCGGCATCGCGAAAGATGGGCCCGAAGACCGGGGCCTTTCCGAACGCTGCATCGTGGGCTTCAATGACGGGCCTCCGTTTATGCCAAGCCTGTATAACAACAACGTGCAAATTTTCCAGAACCATGATCATGCCGTGATTCTCACGGAAATGATCCACAATGCCCGCATCGTCCCACTGGATGACAGACCGCCTTTGCCTGAAGAGATTGGCCAGTGGACCGGAGATGGACGCGGTTACTGGGACGGCGATACGCTAGTCGTAGTAACGAAAAACTTCAATGGACTAGCCCAGAGTTTCAGTGCCTTTGGCACTTCGGCGGAAAAGGTGCTCACCGAGCGTTTCACCCGCGTCGATGAAGTGACCGTGGACTATGAGTGGACCATCGAAGACCCTGCAACCTTTACCGATAGCTTCACCGCCATCGTGCCCATGACCAAAGTTGCCGGCCAACTCTATGAGTACGCCTGCCACGAGGGTAACTACGGCATGGTGAATATCCTGCGCGGGCAGCGTATGGAAGAGCTGCGCGCTTCCGAAGACGCAAACTAGTCTGACTCGCGTTGAGAAAAAGCCCGGTTGCTCCAAGCAACCGGGCTTTTTAGTTTAAGGGATTAATTGGACGTATTTATGCGGCTTTAATCCTGCCAACCGCGCCATCCAGGCCCTCTAACAACCTGCCCCGGCAAGGCGCCAGTATGGTCGCCATAGTGAATTACCGGCTCACCATTAACGATGACATGCTCCATGCCGGTTGAGTACTGGTGCGGTGCATCGAATGTGGCATGGTCACTTACAGTAGAGGGGTCAAATATCACAATATCTGCAAAATAGCCTGCGGCCAGCTCACCCCGATCTCTAATTTTGAGGTTTGTGGCTGGCAACTTGCTCAGTTTGCGAATCGCATCGGGCAGGGTGATGACCTCATCTTCCCGTACATACTTACCCAACACCCTTGAGAAATTGCCGTAGGCCCTTGGGTGAGTGCTGCGTTCAAGGAACACGCCCTCTGAGGCCATGGACTGTGCATCGGAAGCAAAGCTCACCCAGGGCAGGGCGATGCCCTTGGCCACATTCTCTTCCGACATCATGAAGTAAACCACCTGCACCCGACTGCCGTCCTCGATGACCAGGTCAATAATCGTATCGGCATCGGAAGTACCGCGCTCCGCTGCCACCTCTGCCAGAGTCATGCCGGTATACTGGCGCAGTTCGGGATTATTAAAACCAACCAGCAGGGTGCCTTCGGTACCTGAGGCCAACCACAGGTTCTCCCAATCGTCCGTGGCAGTCGTCATCTCCTCCAACACCTGAGCGCGGATCTGCGGGTCCATCAAGCGCTCGCGCCAGGCTTCATAACCCCCTTCCTGCACCCAGGGTGGCATGGCGGCGTCCAGTCCCGTTGAGCCAGCGGTATAGGTATAGATATCCGCGGTGATTTCCAGGCCATCGGCCTGGGCTGTTTCAACCCGGGCTACCACATCATCAAACTTGTCCCAGTTTTGTCGACCCGCCATCTTCAAATGATAAATCTCTGCCGCTACATCGCCCTCGCGTGCAATCTGAATAAGCTCATCAATTGCTTCCAATAGACGATTGCCCTCACTGCGCAGGTGCGAGATATACATACCGTCGTATTCCCCCACCACCTTGGCCAGCTCCACCAATTCATCGGTGCTGGCATAGAACGCCGGCGCATAGATAAGGGAAGAACCTAAACCCACTGCTCCTTCTTCCATCGCCTCTCTCACCAGCGCCCGCATCCGCGCCAGTTCGTCAGCAGTTGGCGCACGATCCTCGTAGCCAATCTCGTGTTTTCTTACCGTGGTCGCGCCAATGAACGAGGCAATATTGGTAGAGACGCCTCTGTCCACCAGGTACTCGAGATACTCACCCAGAGTCGTCCAGGTAATATCTGCCCCACCAAAACCGCCAGCCTCAATAATGTCCCTGCGCATGGTTTCATTAATGGGCCCTTCAGAATTCCCCTCGCCAAAAACCTCCAGCGTCACACCCTGACGAATATCACTCTGGCTGCGCCCATCAATCACCAGCGACTCCGTCGCCCAGCTCAACATATTGATAAAGCCCGGCGCTACCGCATAACCCTCGGCATCAATCACCGCATCAGCAGAGCCAGCGATATCGCCGATCGCCACAATACGATCGTCGATCACGGCAATGTCTGCCTGGTAAGGCTCGCCACCGTTTCCGTCGTAGATGGTGCCGTTTTCAATCAGCAGGTCATAAGTATTGGTGGTGGTGGCGCAGGCACCAAGTAGCGCCAGTAGGAGGATTAGACTTAGGCGTTGCATAATTTTATTTTCCAAAATCTGACTCAAGCAACTTACCGAATTGGTATGAGCGTCGCCAGTTGTTTATCGATTTCTCTGTCTCTTGTCATTCGTCTTGCACGATAGGGCAAGGAGACTTGAGCTCCGGCCAATTGAGACCGTGCGAGGCAGGACGCCGAGCCCGAGCCCCCAGGGATGGGTTCACGGCGTGTCTCGGTTGGCCGGAGCTCAAGGCTCCGCCGTCACGGCTCTGGGTACAATGATTGTCATCAATTGCACGATTTATGTTCCTCAATCTAATTAACCTTTCGTATTTCTTTCTCTTTGGAGTTTGCAGTGGTGCGCAGCCAAGGGCGTAGCACTGCGTGCAGCACGCCGTGAACCCATCCCTGGGGGCTCGGGTTCGGCATCCATGCCTCACACGGCTACTCGCAGTGCTACGCCCTTAGCTGCTTCAAATATCTCGCAAGGTTCTTTGTGTTCATGTTCGCGCCATAGCCATTCAGGTTGACATTTTGGGCTCCTAAAAATACTGTATAGATATACAGTATTTAAGTAATGTCATCATGGCACAGAAGCCCCTCCAAAAAACCGCCCCTGGACGCGAAGCACCAGCAAAGCCAGCCAATCTATCGGCTTATGCCGAGCTGCACTGTGTATCTAATTTCACCTTTCTGCGCGGCGCCTCTTTCCCGGAAGAGCTGGTAGAACAGGCTGACGCGCTGGGCTATCGGGCTGTGGCTATTACCGATGAGTGTTCGCTGTCGGGGGTAGTGCGTGCCCATATGGCGGCCAAGGAAAGGGCGATTGAGCTGATTATTGGCAGTGAGTTCTATTTGGAGGAAGGCTGCCATTTTGTACTGTTGGCCTGTAATCGGCGCGGCTACGGTCATCTTAGTCACTTGATCAGCTGCGCCCGGCGCGACAGCCCCAAGGGCAGCTATCGGATGGATGGGGCTATGGTGGAGAAGTATCTGCCTACGGACTGTATTGCGCTTTGGTTGCCGGATCTGACCCACACGCCAGAGCAGTTGGCCTGTCAGGCGGTGTGGCTGCAGCGGCTGTTTACCGGCCGGCTCTGGATTGCGGTGGCGCTGTTGCTAAGGGGGGATGACCGCATCAAGCTGCGGCGCCTGCAGCGTTTGGGTCAGCAGTATGACCTGCCCCTGTGTGCCGCCGGTGGGGTTTATATGCATGTGCCGAGCCGGCGCATTCTGCAGGATACGGTGACGGCGATTCGACTGCGGCGGCCCATCGATAAGCTGGGGCTGGATGGTGAGTGCAACGGCCAGCGTCATCTGCGTACGCGGGAGCAGCTGGGGAAGTTGTATCCGCCGGCGCTGTTGGCCGCCACGGTGGAGATTGCAGGCCAGTGTCAATTTTCTCTGGATGAGTTGCGCTACGAGTATCCCCAGGAACTGGTGCCCAGGGATTACACCGCTCACGGTTGGTTGCGGGAGTTAACCGAGGCGGGCATTCGTGAACGTTGGCCTGGGGGTGCGACGCCGAAGGTCCGCAACATCATCGAACATGAATTGATGCTCATTAAAGAGCTTAACTATGAGCATTACTTTCTCACGGTACACGACCTGGTGGCGTTTGCCCGCAGTCAGGGCATCCTGTGCCAGGGGCGCGGGTCGGCGGCGAACTCGGCGGTGTGCTATTGCCTGGGCATTACCGAGGTTGACCCGGCTCGGGTCGAGGTGTTGTTCGAGCGTTTCATTTCCAGGGAGCGTAACGAGCCGCCGGATATCGATGTGGATTTTGAGAATGCCCGCCGTGAAGAAGTGATTCAGTACATTTACAACAAGTATGGGCGCGGGCGTGCAGCCCTGGCAGCAACCGTGATCACCTATCGTTCCCGTAGTGCCATACGGGATGTGGGTAAGGCGCTGGGTTTGGCCGATGACTTGCTGGATCAAATCGCCAAGTCTATCTACTGGTGGGGAGCGACTCTGCAGGAGCAACTAAGCGATTCCAATGTGGATTACTCAGATCCCAAGGTTGTGATGCTGGTGAAACTCGCTGAAGCCTTGATTGGTTTTCCCCGACATCTTTCCCAGCACGTGGGTGGCTTTGTGATCAGTCAGGGAGCGCTGACGCACCTGGTGCCGATCGAGAACGCCAGCATGGTGGATCGCACCGTGATCCAGTGGGAGAAGGATGATCTGGAATCATTGGGTCTGCTGAAGATCGACGTGCTGGCGCTGGGCATGCTGACGGCTGTGCAAAAATGTCTGCGCCTGATAAGCAGCTACAGTGAAGAACCCCTCACCATGCAGAAGATCCCGGCGGAAGACCCGAAGGTTTACGACATGATGGGTGAGGCGGATACCATCGGCGTATTCCAGATCGAGTCCCGCGCCCAGATGAGCATGCTGCCGCGCCTTAAGCCACGCAGTTATTATGACCTGGTGATTCAGATTGCAATTGTGCGACCTGGCCCTATTCAGGGTGATATGGTACATCCTTTTTTGAACCGCCGCAGCGGCAAAGAGCCGGTGAGCTACCCTAGCGAAGCAGTTAAGGATGCACTGGAACGCACCCTGGGCGTACCTATTTTTCAGGAGCAGGTGATGCAGCTGGCCATGGTGGCGGCAGGCTTCACCGGGGGCGAAGCCGATCAGTTGCGACGGGCCATGGCGGCCTGGAAGCGTAAGGGCGGGCTGGAGCCTTATCGCAAGAAACTGGTGGACGGTATGCTGGCCCGAGGCTATGAAGAAGATTTTGCTGAACAGCTGTTTAACCAGATCAAGGGTTTCGGCGATTATGGCTTTCCTGAATCCCACTCCGCCAGCTTTGCCCTGATCGCCTATGTGTCGTCCTGGCTAAAGCGCTATCATCCGGCCGCCTTCTGCTGTGCCTTGTTGAATAGCCAGCCCATGGGTTTCTATGCGCCGGCACAGTTACTCAAGGATGCCAGGCATCACGGTGTGGTGGTACGGCCCGTCGGTGTGAACGAGAGTGACTATGACAATACTCTGGAGTTCGATGAAGGCTATGTAAAACCAGACTCTCCCTGCCACCACAACAGCTTGGCCCGAATCCGTATTGGTTTGCGTATGGTGAAGGGCCTGTCACAGGCAGCTGCCAAGGCAATCGCGGAAGCAAGACAGGGCGGCCAGTTCGAGTCAGTACAGGACCTGGTATTTCGCAGCGGCATCAACCGCAAGGATCTGGAAGCCCTCGCCGCTGCCGATGCCCTGCGCCAGTTAAGCGGCGATCGCCACCGCGCCTTCTGGCTGGCCAGCGGTATCGAAACCGCAGGGCAGGGTAAACAGGCAGTCAATGCCGGTGGTCAGACCCTGCAAAACGAAGCCGGCAAACCGGTCGATCAGCTTAGTACTTGCGGCACGCAAACCCTGTTCTTTTCAGATGCTGGTTTTGATACTGACTTCGGTATCGATGTGTTGCTACCGGTAGCCAGCGAAGGCCAGAATATTGTAGGCGATTACACTAGCACCGGCTTCAGCCTGCGGCGCCATCCGGTCGCCCTGTTTCGCACACACCTGAATAACTTCAATGTGTCCCGCGCCGACGAGCTACCCAACATCGACAACGAAGGCAGCGCCAAGGTCACCGGTCTTGTTACCTGCCGCCAGCGCCCCATGACCGCAGCAGGCGTGACCTTTCTCACTCTCGAGGATGAAAGCGGTTTTGTGAATGTCGTAGTGTGGCCATCCCTTGGAGAGAGGCAGCGACCGGTGGTGCGGCAGGCGATGCTAATGGGAGTGGTGGGCCACGTGCAGAAGAGCGAGGGGGTGATTCATCTTATTGCCAGAGAACTGGTTGACCTGAGTCATTGGCTGGGGACGATGGAGGTGTCTTCGCGGGATTTTACTTGATCCCTTTGACCCCCCATGATTCTTTGAGTGATTGAATTGTTAGTGTCGGCTACATGTTAGTTGCAATTTACACCCATGCTAGTCATCGATAGATACTTGACCGCTTCTGTTAATCGTAAAGTGCAACACCCTACCGATTTCACTACCTTCCTCATAAGAGAAATCGCTGCCGAACAACTCGGTAGTTCCGTTTCTTAGCGAATACGACCCAATACCTGGCTGATTTTGGCGAGAAAACAGAATTGTATTTGAGCTCTGCGCTTCAACAGGTCCGAATGAAATCCGGCTAGAAGGTAGTGTGATGACAAATTCATCATAGTTGGTGTTAGAGAGATTCGAGACCACTGCCTTTGGAGAGATGAAGTAATAACCAGTACCCGCAGCTAAAGGAGCTAAAATCAAGAAAGCGATTATTTTGTATCTCTTTTTCATTGAATTGTGGATTACGAAATATTCGAATTTGGGTCCGGTTTCCTCTAAGTCATTAAACTATTGGTGTCACTTAGTCCCATCTAGACGCGGGCTATCAAGGATTGTCACCGAGTCTTGGTACGAATGATTGGTTTAGGCCAGGGTCTTCTTATTCTTGTACCAGCGTCAGAGTGACGCCCACTGGGTCTTCAATGACAGCAGAGGTGTATGCACCGTCGGCTCTCATGGTCTCCTTGATAATCTTGCCCCCTTCCTCTCGCACCCGCCGGAGACTTTCGGCGAGGTCGCCAACGGGCAGGTACATCATCCAGACAGGTGGTAGACCCTGGTTGGCGCCCCGTGCATGACAGATTCCTGCCGCCGGTTTGTAATCGTCACCTAACATGTTGTAGTCGGCGTAATGCTCGCCAGCGTCCTCCATGTCGACGTTCTGCACCGACCAGCCTATGACCTGGCGATAGAAGTCACGAGTAGAAGCGGCGTCAGAGATTGTAAGATCTAGCCAGGCGATGCAACCCATTGGCGCGGCAGCGTCGTGTGATGCATTGCTGTAATGTGCGGAAATTTCTTCCGGTGAAACGACTGGAATGATACCGAACGCCGTCCCATTAGGGTCGAGCAGCCCTGCCCACAGGCTCTTTCCATCGTCGTCCTTGCCATGGATAAGCTCGCTTCCGCCGAGACTCAGTGCACGCTCAACACTTGTTGCGACATCAGCGACCTGAATATGTGGCATCCATTGCAGAGGGAGCATCTCATACTCAGTGCTACGCTCACCCAATCCGATGATGGGTATGCCGAGGTTGTTCATTAGATCCTCGCGCCAAAATGGGTTCTCGCCGGTGCTGAGTACCCGTGAGTAGAAACGCATTTCACGTTCGTGTTCGGGAACGGCAATGTCGGCACTGAGAATGCCGCCGACGCGTGGGACAAAGGGATCACTCATAGTTTTCCTCTAAACAGATTTCACGTTGATTCGCGTGGGGGTAGAAGGCCACTAATGTTTCAATATTCGAGTTTGGCTCCAGCCTCCCTTAAGTTATTAAGCTATCAGTGCCCCCTGATTCTTTATTACCGTTTCTTAGTCTTGATCACCTTCTTTCACTTGTCTAGCAACCGCTACAACAGCAACGCCACTGCCATAGAGGCTAGGCCGAATACGCCTACGCCCCAGACCAGACTTCGCAAATAGAGTATGCCAGCCAGATAAATTGGCACATAAGCCAACCTTGCCCAGAAGAACACTTGTGCACCGAACAGCGCCTCCGCCCCAAGCCCGGCAATATGTGCAACCAGCGCCAGTGGTACGAATAGCAACATGGCTTCTATGGAATTTGTGGCGGCACGCTCTGCACGCCCACCGAGCGGCGTTGCTTCAGCCAGCTCGTCACGATTACTGAATCCGGCTTTTAGCCCTTCGGGAGTCCACTCCCGGTTACGCAGGAATGCACCAAGCATAATGACTAGAAAGGTATACATAGTCATATAGACGACCAGGGTCAGCAACGGAGTCATAGTGTTTCTCGCAGTTTGTTAGGTAATTAATGAATCGATTCGAATGGATGGAGGGAACACTATTAGTTTAATAGCTCCATATTGAAATCTGGCTCTAGCTTTCTCTAAGTTAATAGACTACCAGTCTTCCCTTATCCAATACTGCAAACTCAACTGCAACATATCGGCTGCAGCGGAGTAAATAATCACGCAATTCTTGAGTTCCAGTTGTCCACCAAATGCTCTGCGGTGCGCCAGGCCAGAGCCTGTACTGTTAGCGTCGGATTTCGGGACCCGCTGGTTCCCATCACGGAAGCGCCAAGTATCCCTAAATTTGGTGCTTCATGGCAGAAGCCCCAGCGGTCTGTAACATTGGTTTCTGCATTGTCTCCCATCCGTGTGCCGCCATAGGCATGGGTCGACGCACCCATGGCATTGCCCAGGCCGTAGCGAACAATATGAGTCGCGCCAGCAGCGCGATACCACTGTTCCATTTTATCCTGTGAGAACGCGGCAATTCGCAGTTCGTTGTCTCTATAGCGGGCGGTAATCCGGGTCACGGGCAAACCCATGCTGTCCTTCACCTCTGGATCCAGATCCAGGTAGTTGTCGTGATAGGGTAGGGTGGTTTTCTGAACGTACGAGGTATTGCTGCGATCGGCATTGCGCATCACGAAGGCCTTCCAGTCGGAACCCCAGGCAGGTGCCTCGCCGAAGGTACCCATTTTGGCTGCGCTTATGGGTTTGCGGTCAGTGTGTACCCACAGATTGGCGCCGCCAATGAAGTCGAGGTCAGAATGGTCAAAATTGTCATCAGCCCAATCGTCAACGGCGACGCCCTGTGCGGGTAATCCGTACCAGTTGTGCAGGTCTTGAGGAAACAGCGCGGCTACTGGCGCACCCTGATGGTGACTCATATAGTGCTTGCCAACCTGATCCGAATTATTTGCCAGTCCGTTGGGAAACGCATCAGATTTCGAGAGCAGCAGGAGACGCACGTTTTCATAGGCGTAGCTGGCAACTAATACAACATCCGCTGGTTGAAATAGGGTTTCGTTCCCCTTGATGTACTCAACGCCGGTTACGCGGCCGGCAGCATTGGTTTTGATTTCCGTCACGCGGGCGAATGTCACGACCTCGAGGTTGCCGGTATCAACTGCCTTGGGAATCGTGCTGAATGCTGTCGAGCTCTTCGCCTGCACATGACAGCCTCCTTTGTTGCAGAAGCCGTGATACTGACAGGGCGGCCGTCCATCGTAGACTTCGGTGGTGATTGCGGCAGGACCCTGAAACGGGTGCCAATTCAAATCCGTTGCCGCGTTGCCCATTAAGTCGGTAAAGGGTGAACTGCGCAGGGGCTGCATGGGGTAGTCGCGCTGTCGCTCCCCTTCGAATATGTTGCCTTGCGGATTTATGGAACCGCGGACATTGCCAGCCTGGCCAGATATCCCCACGGTAAATTCAACCTTGTCATAATAGGGTTCCAGATCCTGATAGTTAATCGGCCAATCTTCCACGGTGGAATCCGCCGGCAGGCGATTACTGCCATAACGGGCGTTGGTCGCACTCACAACTTCAAAATCCCAGGGGTTCAGGCGCCAGCTCTGGGCCCAGTAGTGCATGCTGGTTCCACCCACTGCGTTCATCATTGGGTGGCCTCCTTGCACTGCCTTATCAGTGGGCGTGGCCCGCACAGTGGGTGCTTCAGCAGCGGCTTTCTGCAGGGCCTGTGGCCAGTTGCGAGTGCCATTTCGCAACTCATCCGGTGCAAAGTCTCTGGGGCTCAGCCAGCCACCGGCTTCCAGGCCGATGACCTTGAGCCCGGCATTGGTGAGCGGCAGGGCAGCAACACCGCCGGCTGCGCCCATGCCAACGATAACCACATCAGTCTTGGGAAGTGATCTAGGCATTCTGATCACCTCCCTTGCTTGCTGCGATGTTGGCAGCCATCTTGGTGTAGGTGGCATTGTCGTAGGCCGACTGGTGATTTGGCTCCAGCGCGGCGCCCTGACGCACGTCTGTTTCCGAGGCAGAAAGCTTTATTCCTGGATACTGCATCATATCCCAACCGACAAAATCTCTGTTACCACCGTAATAGGGGTCACAGAAGGTGCCGTCGATCGTGTGATTGCGAAGTAGTGCAAAAAAACTGCTTGAGCCGGGCGAACAACCCGGCACTTCATCGTCCTGCAATGCCTGAATAAGGCTCTCTTGTTGTTGCCGTGGCAGATCAATAAATGCGGCACCGTGCTGCTGTTGTGCGAATTCGTTTATCGCGGTGAGACTGCAAAGATAGTGAGAGCGTGCATCGATGTTGTGGCTGGCCAGCGACCTGTCTATGTAATGAGCGGCTCTGGCTTCTTTAGCGCCGGGGCCATGTTCATCGGAAGGAATCAAACAATCGCAGATTGCCTCTAGTACCTCTGCTTCAGCAGCCGTAAGGGTTTCCAGTGCTTCCAGCGCTAGCGGGTTCGAAACATCCTCGGCCTGATTTTCAGCGCCAAGCACTGCGCCTGTGGGTGATGCTCCGACAGCAACTGCACCCGCGATACCGGCGCCCTTTAAAAGCGCGCGTCTGGAGGGATCGCTAGGCAGCTTATCAGCTGGGGAAAAATGGGATGGCGCTTTGTTCTTGGTTTTTTTCACGACGGCTTCTCCCGGGAAGACAAGGTCTAGAGCCTAGCAAAGTGGGAGAAAGCTGCAAGCTTTCAAGTTCCAATAGTGAGACTGAAAAACAGGATAAAGAGTTATTAATAGTTGAATTACCATGATCGAACTTAGTCTCATTATTCCCGAAGTTTATGACCTATTGGTGTCTTCTGATCTTCTTCAGGCGTGCGGAGCCTATTTTGTGAGAAATTTTTTCTTGTCGTCAGTCAGCATCAACCTGCGTTCTAAATACGAATTTGGAAATGAATATGCTCGAACAAGCCGTTCAAATTGCAGAATTGATTGGGACATTATTCTCCCAAACTAAAACTCCAGCACCCGAAGAGAAAATACAGCTTATGTTCTGGGTGATTGGGCAGCTCAGAACTCGTGAGTATGAATGGCTACAGTACAAGTCAGGTGCTTTGGACCAGAAGACCTGGGATAGCTATCTTGGTGTTATATATTTTGTACCAGGCACACCAGGAGCGCGTGAATTCTGGGCGCTTAAAAAAATCTACTTGACCGTAAATCTGTCCCTATTTACGTTTTGCTTCAAGTACTTTATCAATCCAGCTTCTATAATCTTCAGAGAAACTACTGGCTTCTTCGTTCCAAAATTCGCTAAATCCGTTGCTCTCAACGTAATTTTCTAGCCAACTGGAAAAACCGATCCAGTGAGCTTCCGGCATGAGCCCCAATTGATATTGATGGAAATGCGTTTCTCCATAAACAAGCATCTGCATATGACTCCAGAATTGAAATATTTTATCGCCTTCAGATAACGCATCAGAAGAATCAATTTTCGCATATCTGTCGGCATGCTCCGCTCGAAATTTGGATATATTCATCGCAAATTCGGACATAGATTGTCTAGAGTTTGCGCTAGCTATGCGGTTGCTTCCCTTTATTTGTATGGACAGATAAATCAAAGACAGGATTACTCCAATCCCACCTATAACTTCAGCAATTGATCCTAATAAATCCCAGTCGACCATTAATTCTCCACCTTTATATAGCCTCAGTAAATGAGAGCGGAATTATTTGTCACTCCTCTCAAGATGAATCCGCCCCCTTCTGCTTCTTATGTTTCTTTAGTTTTTGATGCTGCGGGATCTGGATAGGCTCAACCAGAAAATAAATCTGTCCCTATATGCCTGCTATTTACTGTAAGCCGCCTCAAGCCCCGCAATATCCATCTTCACCATCGTGTTCATCGCCGCAATAACCCGCTCAGTAGCCGCCATGTCACTAGCATCAATCCACTGCATAAACTGGTCCGGCACGATCTGCCAGGCCAGACCGTATTTATCCTTGAGCCAGCCGCACATCATTTCGCTGCCCCCGTCTGTCAGCTTTTCCCAGTAGTGGTCGATCTCCGCCTGGTCTTTGCAATTTACATA
>Ga0181579_10003433_pt1 | contig 12534 bp, 10 predicted proteins | sample 071ome_24_FD_132996 | JGI IMG/M metagenome (GOLD analysis project Ga0181579, IMG submission 132996) | Coastal salt marsh microbial communities from the Groves Creek Marsh, Skidaway Island, Georgia - 071402CT metaG (megahit assembly) | ecosystem: Environmental > Aquatic > Marine > Intertidal... | reverse complement strand
GACAGCCGATAGTCCAACATCTCTTCTAGCGTCTTCCAAGGAAACTCATCGCCAAACCCCATACGGTGGGCCAGATCTGTCCAGAACTGGAAAGTGCTGCTGGCCTCCTCCGGGGCATCCACCGCTTTTTGCGACAAGGTCAGGCGCGTGGTCCAGCTCCAGCTGTCAGCCACATGGTTGCGCTCGGTGAACACGTCTCCGGGCAAAATGTAGTCGGCCAGCATCGCCGTGGGGGTCATAAAAATCTCGTGGGTCACGATCAGCTCTTGATTCATCATCGCCCGATGAATTTGATGCTGATTCGCGTAGCTCAACAGGGCATTGTTTCCCAGACAGAAAAACGCCTTCACCGGATAGGGTCCGTCACCCGCCATGGCTCGAAACACGTTGGTTGGGTTCGCCATGTGGCAGCCCATCACAATATCGGCGTAGGGATAGCCCCATACTTTCTCAGTCGGCTCCTTGAGCATTTCAGCCACCCGATAGGTAAAGGCTGGGTGATCGTCATAGCCTAACTGCTTCTGTTTTTGCGCCATGGGCAAGCGCTCATGCAGCGCCAGTTCAGATTCGGGAATGTAGCTTTCAGAAAAGCCGCCCAATGTCTCGCCGCCCACCACGTCGAGGTTGCCGGTCACAGCCCGCAAAATCGAGTGCAGGCGGATCGCTGAAGTAGAAGACAGCTGTTGATCGGTAATCGGCGTCCAAGGAATAACGGCGCCATCGGCATTGGCGTATACGCGCGCGGCAGCAGCAATATCCTGCGCTGCCACACCGGTAATCTCTGCCACTCGCTCAAGCGGATATTCATCCACTCGCTGCTTTAACTCATCAAAACCAATACACCAACGTGCAACAAAGTCTTTGTCGTACAGACCTTCATCGAAAATGACTTTCAGCCAGCCTAGGCACATGGCCGCATCGGTGCCTGCCTTCAGACGCAGGTGGATATCGGCATGCTCTGCCTGATCAGACACCCTGGGATCGAGCACGATGACCTTGGCACCGCGCGCCCGAGCAGCTCGAATGGCATTGTAAATGGGTGTCCAAGAATGCTTGCGCGGGTTGTGACCGAACAGCACGATACAGTTGGTGTTACCGTAATCCGGCATGGGGAACCAACCGTAGGTTAGTTTATTCACCGCCGCCGTGTTGCCCGCACACAGGGCCACGCCGCTGATCCAGTTGGGCGACCCGAGCAGATTCATAAACCGACGGTCTAGGCTATGGGTGGTTTGGGTATTCCAGCCCGAGGTGGATACGGCAAGGGATTCAGGGCCGTACTTATCCGTGATAGCAGCCAACTTCTGGGCGATTTCATCCATGGCCTGCTCATAGGAAATTTCCTCCCAGCGATCCTCGCCGCGCTCACCCACCCGCTTCAGCGGTTTGGTGATGCGGTCTGGATGATTGTGAATCAGGGGTACCGCCGTGCCCTTGTAGCAAATGTTGCCGGCCAGTGCCGGATTGTCGTGAGCGATGACTCTGGAGACCTTGCCCTCAACTGCCTCGGTGCGCAGCTGACAGCCGATGTCACACACAGTACAGACCGAATACTTGGTCTCTTTTGATGCCCCCACAATGCCTCTCCTGTTGCAGTCCATGGCAAAATGCTACCTAAAACCATCTCAGAGCGGGGATTTTTTCGCGCCCTGCCATGACACGCCAACTCAGGTGTGAACCTGTCTCTGAAATGGTTGGCCGGCATGTCCAAGACCTGATCTATTTAGGCTGCGGAATTTGCGGCTGCGCTTTTGTAGCATGCTCAACATGAACAAAGCACCCGCTATGACCAAGGCGCCCCGTACCGATCCAGCTAACTCTTTGCCGCTCTGGCTGCTGGCGGACATGCGCTCAGATCACGCTGGCGAGCTGGGTGCGGTGAAAATCTACGAGGGCATCTTGTTCGCATCGAAAAATCCCGCAGTACGCGAATTCGCCGCAGAGCATCTGGCCACCGAGCGCGAGCACTTGGCCTCAATTGAAGCCCTGCTGGCACCTTGGCATCGTTCGCGTCTGCAGTGGCCGTGGCAATGGGCCGGCTGGCTGATCGGAGCGTTACCCGCCGCAATTAACGGTCAGTGGGTTTTTGCAACCATCGCGACGGTAGAGACCTTTGTGGACCAGCACTATGCCGAGCAAATTGAGCGGCTAGAGACAACCCGTGTCGAGCAAATACCCGAGCACATTACCCAGCTGTTGCAGCTGTGCCGGGCAGATGAGGTGCAGCATCGGCAGGATGCCGAAGAGCAGCTATCCGCGCCTCTCTCACCGGCTCTTCGGGCATGGCTCAAAGTTGTTGAGTGGGGATCTCGTGGCGCTGTTGTGGTAGCCCGAGCGATCTGATGCCTGCAACTCAGATCGTCTGGTTCAAGCGGGATTTACGACTTGAGGATCATGCCGCCTTGAGCGCTGCGGCGGCTCGCGGCCCGGTGCTGCCACTCTACATCATCGAACCTGAACTTTGGGAACAGCCCAGCCACTCGACCCGCCATTGGCAGCTGATACATCAATCACTGATCGACCTCCAGCGTGCTTTGAGCGCGACAGGCGGCGAACTGTGCGTTCGCATTGGCGCCGTTGCTACTGTGCTAGGCGCACTGCATCGGGAGCTGGGGCACTTTGACCTGCTGGCCCATGAGGAGGTTGGCGAGAAATGGACCTTTGATCGAGACAAAACGGTGCTGAAATGGTGCCGCAAACGGGGCATGAACTTTTTTCAGTTCCCCCAGTTTGGTGTCTTTCGCGGTCAGCACGACCGCAACGGGTGGGCAAAGCGCTGGCGCGAGTTTATGTCCGCTCCCGCCCACAGGCTTGCGGACAACGTGCAGTGGCAACGCGCTGCAAGCGATCGCAATTGGCAAGACTGGCGGCCCGCATCGAAGTTCGAGCTGCCGGACTTCCAGATCGCTGACCCGGACGCAACCCTGAGTTCTTTTTTGCAACACCGGGGCGAGGCTTATCACCAAAAAATGTCCAGCCCAACCAGTGCGGCGGACGCTTGCTCACGCCTAAGCACGCAATTGGCCAGCGGCCGAATTTCAATGCGCACCGTGGTTCAACGTACATGGCAAGCTCAACAAGCCGTGAAATTCTGGCCCGCAGCAGAACGCGGAACGTGGCCAAAAGCGCTGTCGGCCTTCCAAAGCCGGCTGCACTGGCACTGCCACTTTATGCAAAAGTTCGAAAGTGAGCCGGAACTTGAGTTTCAGAATATGGCATCCAGCTGCAACGGCTTGCGCGAGCACGACTTGGACCCAAGGAAACTTCGCGCTTGGCAAACCGGTCACACTGGGTACCCCTTTATCGATGCCTGCATGCGCTACCTAACGACAACGGGTTGGATCAATTTCCGCATGCGCGCCATGCTGGTGTCCTTTGCATCATACGACTTGTGGCTGCATTGGCGGTATTCGGCTGAACATCTGGCAAACCTGTTTGTCGACTTTGAACCGGGTATTCACTACCCCCAGGTGCAAATGCAGTCCGGCACTACGGGAATTAACACACTGCGTATTTACAATCCGGTCAAACAATCCATGGATCAAGATCCCGAGGGCGACTTCATTCGACGCTGGGTGCCCGAGTGTGCCGGCTTTGACAACTTAAGGATTCACGCCCCATGGGAGGCAACGCCCATGGAGCAATTGGCAGCAGACTGTGAGATCGGTAAGCACTATCCGGCTCCCATCGTCGACCATTTGGAAGCCGTACGGTTTGCGCGGTCGCGCTTTGCCAAAGTTCGAGGCTCTGCGGCCGGCAAGGCGGACAAGCGGTCAGTCATGCAGCGTCACGGTTCACGCAAAAACGCCCATCGCCGTCCTGCAAAAACTGGCTGACACACCAACCTAACGCCTTCTTCGCTTCGCGCGCGGAGCCGAACCCAAGGCGCGTAACATGCGCGAAACCGCGTCAAGACAAACCGTCACACCGAGCACGGCATCGGGGCGTTGCGCACCAAAACGAACGGCAACTGCACACTTTTTGTGCATCTCTCCACTAATCCTCCATTTTTTGAATCGCGTCTTGAAAAGCTGATTACGCTCAAGCGGAGCCCGGCCTTCAAAAGTGCGTCATTTTTTATATATAAATATCAATTAGTTATAGCGGCTGTCGGCCCTATAGCGGGCGCGTTCCGCACTGATGGCCCGATGCGTTGATTCAAATAACGACAAATTCCGAGATATCAACTTTCACGACACGTTCATTTTCCTAGACCTACTCTCAAAGATCTTGAAAACGCCCTAAGTTTGTTCCGCGCGGCGATGCCATTGTGGCTGAACAAGCGGGCGTTCTCGGACAGAAACGGTTTTCCCGCAGTCGAGTACTCGGTATCGACACACTGAAAAGGAAGATGCAGTTGGCTGGTGTTCACAGAACTCCTACGCCTCTCCCGGACAGCGCCATCGCGCGCCACCCGGGTGGTAGAGGTTGTCGAGAGCTGTGAGAGCGGGTGCGCTGGTCGATTGATAACTTAACGTTAAGGAGAGAGGAATGTTAGACCCACAAGATTATGTAGGCGTCACTTTCTGGATTATCTCGGCAGCTATGGTTGCCGCGACCTACTTTTTCACCGTCGAACGCGATCGCGCTGTCGGCAAGTGGAAAACATCATTGACCGTTGCCGCTATGGTGACCGGTATTGCAGCGATTCACTATTTCTACATGCGTGGTGTATGGATTGAAACCAATGCCAGCCCAACTGTATTCCGATACGTTGACTGGCTGTTAACCGTACCTCTGCAAATCATCGAGTTTTACTTGATTCTCGCAGCCATTGCCGTAGTTCGCGCTGCGTTGTTCTGGAAGCTTTTGATCGGCTCACTCGTGATGCTGATTTTCGGCTACCTCGGCGAAGTTGGTGCGATGGACTACTGGATCGCCTTCATCATCGGAATGGCGGGCTGGTTGTACATCATCTATGAGATCTTCATGGGTGAAGCGAGCCAGATCAGTGCCTCTCAGGGTACTGCGGCCAGCCAAGCTGCGTTTAACGCATTGCGTATCATCGTAACCGTCGGTTGGGCCATTTACCCAATTGGCTACGTATTGGGTGCTGGCGATGCCGGTGCTGCTGGTCTGAACATTGTTTACAACCTTGCTGACTTTGTTAACAAGATTGCATTCGGTGTGGTGATTTGGGCCGCTGCTACGTCCTCTTCTGAGAGCGCGTAACAACCCAAGCCTAACTTGGTGGGTGAGCGCTTGCTCACCCACTAAGTACCAACCAAAGGCAATCTGTGCCTAGGTTATCCCTTCAAAGCGAACTAAACGAGGAAGCAATGCCGAGCTCTCTTATCGCCAGTACTCTAGAGCAAACGATTCGCCGCTATGGCGAGGACGCCAATGCACTGACGGTAGCGGCCAAACATCACTTTTCCCGGCCGGGCAAGCGAACGCGAGCCAAGCTGCTCTTTGCGGCCTCTTCCCATACCAAGAATTCTCAAGCGCTGATGCACGTAGCCGCTGCCGTGGAGCTGATCCACGAAGCTTCCATCGTGCACGACGACATTCAGGATCGAACACAATACCGGCGCGGCAACAAAACCGTTTGGCAGAAGTTTGGCGCGAATACGGCCCTGCTCTTGGGCGACCATCTAGTCGCCAGTGCTTTTAAGGCGATTGCAGAAGCACCGGGAGTTGACTCCATCCGTGGCGCCTTAATAACGACCTTGTCCGCGTCCGTGAGCCGGGCCGCTTCCGGTCAACACTTGCAGCTTACCAACCGCGCCGCCGGCGATTTCTGGTCGTTTTACTACGATGTCGCCATCAACAAAACCGGCGCCCTTATCGCTCTGCCCCTGCAGTTGGCAATGCTGTTAGAACGCGGCCAGTGTTCCAGCGTAGCGTCTGCGGCACGATGCGGTGAACAGCTTGGTCTGGCTTATCAGATTCTCGATGACTTGAAGCCCTATACGACACCAGAAAATCTCGCTAGCCACGAAGATTTCGTTAATGGGGTCATTACCGCGCCGGTTGCTGCCTGTCACGAACTGTTCTCGAGAAAAGACCCGTTCCAATCCTTGGTCGACCATCCCGACAGGCGTCAGCTCGCCGTTCGGCTTTGTCAGCGATGGCTCAATGAGGCCTTGATGCACGCGCGTCACAGCGCGGCACTGCTGCCGGAACCGTGCAAGAGCGTTGTCGACGCTTTCATACGGCAACAGCTCACCCCCGCGCCGGTCACGGCAAGCCAGCCAAGCCCTTTCAAGCCTTGGCGTGAACAGCAGGCCGAGGCGGCTAGGGTCGAAGCGGTATGAGCGAGCGCGTGCTAGTCATCGGCAGCGGATTCGGCGGTCTAGCCAGTGCCCTGCGTGCCCGCAGCCTGGGGTTTGATGTCACAGTGATCGAGCGCCTAGACCAACTCGGCGGCAGAGCCCAAACATTTACCCAAGACGGATTTACGTTTGACGCCGGCCCTACTGTTATCACGGCTCCGTTTCTTTTCGATGAGTTATTCGAGCTTTTTGACCGCAAGATCGAGGATTACGTCGAAATTCTGCCGGTGACGCCTTGGTACCGATACGAATTCAACGATGGTACGCACCTGAACTACGGCGGTTCTGTTGAGGATACGCTGCAAGAGATTGAGCGCATCAACCCCGCCGACGTGGAGGGATATAAAAAGCTGTTGGCCCATTCGGAGAAAATCTTTGATGTGGGCTTTAGTCAATTGGCCCATGTGCCCTTCAACAAGCTTTGGTTCATGCTCAAGCAGGTACCGGACCTGATCCGCTTGGGCTGCTATCGAACGGTTTGGCAATTCACCAAACGCTATCTGAAAGACGATCGCTTACGCAGAGCATTCAGCATTCAGCCCCTGCTGGTTGGCGGCAACCCGTTTTCTACCACCAGCATTTATTCGTTGATCCATTACCTAGAGCGGCGTTGGGGGGTTCATTTCCCCCGCGGCGGTACCGGCGCCCTCGTGCAAGCTCTGGGTAGGCTGATGCGAGAGCAGGGTATCGACATTCGGCTGGGCAAAAGCGTCAGCCGGATTAACATCGAGAATGGCCGAGCAACCGGGGTTCTTCTGGACGACGGCTCGACCCTCACCGCAGACCGAATTATCTGCAACGGCGACCCCGCTTTTACCTACAAAAATCTAATCGACAAGTCTCATCGCAAAACTTGGACCGACAAGCGCATCGATCGCCTGAAATACTCCATGGGCCTGTACGTTCTGTACTTTGGTACCGACCGCAAGTACGAGGACGTTGAGCACCACACCATCATCTTCGGCGATAGCTACCGAGAATTGCTGCAGCGCATTTTCGATGGCGGCGAAGTCGGGGATGACCTGAGTTTATATTTACACAGACCCACAGCCACAGACCCTGCGCTGGCACCGGCCGGCAAGGATGCTTTCTATGTGTTGGCGCCGGTGCCGAATCTGCAGCGTGACGATTGGGGTGATGTAAAGGTACGGGTCAAAGACCGGGTCCTAGATATCTTAGAGTCCCGATTGCTACCAAATCTGCGGGACCACTTAGAGGTATGTTTTGACTTCGACCCGGACGACTTTGCCGCCCAATATCAGTCTCAGTGGGGTGCAGGTTTTTCTATCGCGCCCATCTTCACCCAGTCCGCATTTTTCCGGTTTCACAATCGGGCCGAGGACTTCGACAACCTCTACTTTGTCGGGGCGGGAACCCATCCCGGAGCCGGGGTGCCGGGCGTGCTAAGTTCCGCGAAAGTCATCGAACAACTTCTGCTAGAAGACACACATTCCACCGTTTCGGACATGCAATGTCAGACCAGTTAAGCAAAGCAAAAACCACGTTCAACGCCCACGCCAAAACGTTTTCTTTGGCGGCACGTTTTTTACCCCAACACCGTTACGATGCCGTTGCACGCCTATACGCTTTCTGCCGGGAACTCGACGATTTGGCGGACGCAGCCCCCGCCGGGGTCAATCACGCCAAACTGCTCAGCATTCGACAGGACATTTGCACAGGTACCAGCGCCGACGCTGGCATAGCAGATATGTTGGTCCTGCAGCATCAGTTTGAAATCCCCATCACCCTGCTGCTGGATTTCATAGATACCCTGATTGACGACCAGTACCCCAGACAACTCAAGCACATGGATGAGTTGGTTCGCTTTGCCTATGGCGTGGCCTCTACAGTAGGTCTGATGATGTGCCACATCTTCGGTGTGCGCGACAAACGCGGCCTGCCGTTTGCTGTGGACTTGGGCCTTGCCATGCAAATGAGCAACATCGCCCGTGACGTTTTGGAAGATGCCGAACGCGGACGAATCTACGTGCCCGCTGATTTACTGCCAAGTCCGGTGACCTGCCAAGGCCTGATGACCGCAGACGAATCCCAGCGGCAGAGCGCCTACAAAGGCGCAACGCGTCTGGTAAACATTGCTGACGAGTACTACACCAGCGCTGCCATGGGTTACGGCTATCTGCCGCGCTCAGTGCGCCATGCCATTACGGTAGCCGCGCGGCTGTATCAGGCCATCGGCGAAAAGATCGTGGCCAATCCCGACAGCTACTGGCAGCAGCGCACGGTGGTTGCCACGGAACACAAGTGTCGGTTGATCGCAGATCTGTTTCTGCAGCGGTTGCGGGATGGCTCCAGCACCCTTCTTATTGGCAAGGTCGAGCACCCAGAGTATTTGCATCAAGCCCTCGACCAACGACGTTTTACCGCCTAAGACTGATGATCCAAACCCATGCCGGTCAAACCGACCTTGATGTTGTCATCCTCGGCGGCGGCATGTCCGGGTTGTCCTTAGCCTGCGCCATCGCGCAAGAGCAATGCGCTCGCCAAGCCCAACAACGAACCCTAGTCATTGAACCCCGCAGCGAGTACAGCCAGGACAAAACATGGTGCTATTGGCAGCAGGGGCCTACGCCCTTCGACGAGGCCATTACCCATAGCTGGAAACACTGGACGGTCAGTCACGCGGGGCAAACCCATCTGTGCAGCAGCCCAGAAACCCCTTACGTTCGAGTCGACAGCGGCCTGTTCTATCGCATTGCCCAACAGATTATCGGCGCTTCGAGTTCGGTCGCTCTGCGGCTGGGGGAACGGGCAGAATCGGTAGAACCGAGCCAGCAGGGTGTGTTCGTTCGCAGCACCGCGGGCAATCTGCGTGCTGGACTGGCCATCGATACTCGGCCCACACCGGTCTTGAGTGGCGTCCTGCTACAGCACTTTATGGGTTGGGAGATAGAGACCGATCACGATGTGTTTGATCCCTCTACAGTTACGCTGATGGACTTCGCCCCGGCGTCGAAAGACATTCACTTCTACTACGTCCTGCCCTTTGACCGTCGTCGTGCGTTGGTGGAAACCACGCACTTTTCGGCAACCCTGCTGGATGACGACACCTATAGCCGCGAACTGACGGACTATTTGAAAAAACGTTTCAGCCTGAGTCATTGGCAAGTCACCAGAAGAGAACAAGGCGTGATACCAATGCCCCGCCGGGCGCCAAGCCTCAAACACCGGACCCATCAACGCATCATCCCCATGGGCCTGCACGCAGACACAACGAAACCCTCGACAGGCTATTGCTACCCTCACGTTCAAGACCAAGCCCAACGGCAAGCGCGGGCGCTGTCATCTGGCGTTGACGGTGTAGCGGCCAGTGCGAGATCGGACCTCAGCCGCTGGTTCGACGCAGTGTTCATAGGTTTTTTAGAGCAATACCCGGAACAAGCCGGAGCAACTTTTCTAAGGCTGTTTCAGCGTGTTCCCAGTGATGTCTTGATACGGTTCCTCACGGACAAGGCGCGTCTCAGCGATTACATGAAAGTCATGCTGGCATTGCCGAAATGCACGTTTATCAAACAAGCACTCAGACATGCTGCCGGCGCTTAAGCCTTTTCGTGTTTATCTGGCAGGGTGTCTGTTGGTCAGCGCCTTGGTACTCGTTCTTGGCGGCGCCCACACAGGCTTCATAGCCGGGTTGTGTCTGCTCATTTTAGTCGCAGGCCTTCCACACGGTGCTTTCGATCTGTACATCATGACCAGTCGATACCAAGGCCACGCCCTTGCAACAGCCATTGGTGTTTATCTTGGTTTAATAGCGCTAACGGTTCTTATCTGGTCAACTCTGCCGCTGATATTCCTCGCAAGCTTCCTCGCCTACTCCGCCTACCACTTTGGGGATTCCGACTGGCCGAACGCCAGCTCGGCAGAAAAACTTGCCTGGGGCAGCGCCATCGTGGGACTGCCCTGTCTAATCGCTTCAGATCAAGTGGCCGCGCTGTTTGAAACCATTACCGGCGTTTCGGAGCTTGGGCGCTTCACCGCTATCGCCGGCATGCTGGCGATTCCCGCCACCCTGTGGTGCGGTCTGTCTTGGATAACGCATCGCCAGCTCAAGGCTGATCGGGACCATGTCGAGTTGCCTCGCACAGCCGCTAGCGGACCACTGCTGATGTGCTATGCGCTGGCTTGTGCTCTGGGGGGGCCACTGGCAGCCTTTGCCTGTTACTTCGCCTGTCTGCACGGCCCTTTGCATTTGAACCATTGGCGACGGCGAATCTCGCAACCGTCGAACCTAGGTATTTACGCCCTGTCAGCACTGGTCATCGGCTGTATTGGGACCCTTGCCATTTTGATACCCACCGGCGATGCCTCTTCTAACGGCACATTAAGCGCGCTGGCAATCGGGCTAGATGATTCGGTTTTGCGCTACACGTTTGTCGCCCTGGCAGCGCTAACGGTGCCCCACATGACCCTGTTGATGCTGGCTAAAAGGTAACGGCTAATCCGCAGGCGCAGTCAAACGAAACACCGCAAAACCGTCCTTGGCTTCTTCTATGGACGGAAAACCCGCCACGATATCGGGATAGTTAGGACGATACTTATCCTTGTAGGCTGTCACGATTCCGGGCAAATTTTCCCTGACCCGATTGGCCTGCAAAGCGTAAGTGTTGCCCTCTAGGCGCATCGCAACGGCCCCCTGCTCGCCGATCCGCTGCACCCAACCACTGTCTGCGTTGCCCACGACATAGATCGACCCTTCGACCTGCACCAACCAGATCACCACCACCCGAGCGGGCGTCCCCGGCACCTTAAGCAAAATCTCGTTTACGCCAGCGGTGTCCGGCCACTCACTGGGCACGGATGTTGCCTTACCCCCAATAAAAAAACCTGGCACTGGACCAATGGGTGCGACAAAAACAAACACAACGGCCAAAACCAGCAGCGCTGACACCAGCTTGTTACGTAACGTCATGATTCCCCCTAACACAGTAAGTTAAAGACTTAGTTGTTGGCATCATGCGCTCCGCCGCTTTAATTGAAAACAGTGACCCTTGACTTAACGTTTTCTATGGCGATGCTTTGGCAGCGGCGCAACAGCAAAAAATAATAGGCAGGCAACTATGACCAATCTCAGCTACTCCGCAGCAAACTGGAATCAGCCGCCCCACAATCGCCACAGCTTTCAACATATGTCGGATCTGTTTGCGACGGCAACGATCCACACGGGTAGCGGACAAGTCAGGGCGCTGGAGAGCCAGCCAACGGATCTTAGCCAGATAGCCTATCCCGTCGGAGGCGGCCGAACCGAGCCACTTCAGCACTTTCTCGACACCACGTTTACCGACGCCTTTTTAGTCATGCGGCGCGGGGTCATCCTGACCGAGGAATATCGCAACAACATGCAGGCCGACACGCCGCACCTGTTGAATTCCGTATCAAAGTCATTTGTTGGCATGGCCGCCGGCATTGCCGTTGACGATGGCGCCTTAGACCCCAATCGGCTGGTCAGCCACTACCTGCCCGAACTGGGCGAAAGCGCCTTTCGCGACACCACCGTTGCCAACGCCTTAAACATGACTTCGGCGGTTGCCTACTCCGAAGATTACGACAGCCCCTTGGACGACTTTTGGCATGAAGCCGCTGTGGTGGGCTGGCGGCCCGATCTGCAAACAGCGGACGCTCCCAAGTCGCTGCTGGAGTATTGCCAGCGACGTCGCCAAACGGAGCAGCAAGAGGGCGAACACTTCCATTACCGCACGGTGCTGACCAACCTATGCGCCGCGCTCATTGCCAAGGCCACTGCCACACCCTTTGTGGACTTTTTAACCCAACGCCTGTGGCAACCCTTGGGACCGCAGGCCGATGCCAACGTGGTTATTGACGCCACGGGCGCACCCTATATGGGCGCGGGTATGAGTGCTTGCGCCGCAGATCTGGCCCGATTCGGTGAAATGCTCAGGCACGACGGTTACTACAACGATAAACAAATTATCCCTGAGGGCTGGGTCCGACAGACCCGCACGGGCACGCCAGAGCTGCAGCGTTTATTCGCCGCCAGCGACTATGGACCCATGTTGCCCAGCGGTCATTACTGCAATCAGGTATGGGCTGACCCCGGCGCGGGTGAAATGCTTTGTATCGGCATTCACGGCCAGACGATCTACATCAATCAGGCCAAGGAACTGGTTTGCGTCAAACTGTCCTCCCAGCCATCGCCAGCAAACCTTGCCTTGTACGCGGCCACCTATAGAGCGCTGCGGGCTTTAGCAGCCCAGCTCTAAAAGAACGGCCTCGCCCGGCTAAT
>Ga0181579_10003432_pt1 | contig 12537 bp, 7 predicted proteins | sample 071ome_24_FD_132996 | JGI IMG/M metagenome (GOLD analysis project Ga0181579, IMG submission 132996) | Coastal salt marsh microbial communities from the Groves Creek Marsh, Skidaway Island, Georgia - 071402CT metaG (megahit assembly) | ecosystem: Environmental > Aquatic > Marine > Intertidal zone... | reverse complement strand
TTTGAAAAACGCCTTTTTTTCATCTAGTTCGTTGCACGTTTCGTATCCGCTCAAACCAAAATCAGCCGCTCGCGCAATCACCATTGGCATAGCAACATCCATGCAAGTGACTACTATACCATCAATTTCATCAATTAAGTTACCTGTCGGCAGAAAGGCACCCGTTGAAGATCCAGCGACTTTCATAAAATTCAGTTCAACTGGCGAAGCCGTGCCGGGCACCCCGTCAATCGTCGTCTCACCGGCATAGCTTATCTGCCCCTTTGGCGTTTGCACTTTGGCGATTATTTCAGCACCAGTATTCACCGCTTGTATAGCCACATAAGTTTCTCCCTCCGAGGCGGGGTGCAAACCCATTTCAATCGCGGCCGAGGCAACACCAGAAAGTATATTGCCACAGGTTGGTTTAAAGTCGACCAATCCACCTTCCACGCTGACCTGCGCAAAAAAATAATCAATATCAACTCCAGGCAGATTTGACCTTGAGAGTATTGCCACCTTTGTCGTGACCGCATTACCACCGCCGATCCCATCTATATTCAAAGGATGGCCTGAACCCAGGGCTGCAACCAGTACTTTTGCCAATTGATCTAAATCTTGAGGCAGGTCTGCACGATTAAAATAGGGCCCACGCGAGGTACCCCCGCGCATAAAGATATAGGGTATTGGCGTCTGGCTCATCGATTGTCCTTCCTAATTAGGTTGGCCAAATGTACCGCAAATTCCTGCGTGCCCAACGAGCCAGCCAAATCAAGGGTTCTGGTATGGGACTCAGAAAGCGCTGAATTTAAACAATCTGTCAACAAAGCGGCCGCATTTTTTAACCCAAGATGCAGCAAAAGCATCACAGCTGAGCGAATTAAGGAGGTTGGGTTTGCGCGATTCTGTCCGGCAATATCTGGGGCTGATCCATGTTGGGCTTGCGCTACTGCGTGCTTTGCCCCGAGGTTTAATGACCCCGCTAGACCTAAGCCGCCCGAAAGCTCTGATGCAAGATCTGACAAGATATCGCCAAACATATTAGTAGTCACGATAACATCAAAACGTTTTGGGTCGCGCACCAACAGCGCGGCGGCTGAATCGACCAGCACCTCATTATATGTAACTTCCGGATATTGCGCGGCCTGTTTGCGGACCTCTTGTAAAAAAAGTCCGTCGGTCAGGCGCATTACATTGGCTTTATGCACAGCCGTTACTTGTTTGGCTGGCCGCTGCATGGCTCCTTCAAATGCAGCGCGCGCGATACGCTCCGAACCCTGCGCTGTGATTTTACGCATCGACAGTGCCACGCCGTCCACCGCCATGAATTCTGATCCTCCCGAAGCCATGTTCCGATCTGCGTAAAACCCTTCAAGATTTTCCCGATAAATGACCAGATCGATAGGCCTCGAAATTGGGTTTGGTAACGCTTGCAAAGACAGCGCCGGACGAATATTTGCATACAACTGTAATTCGCGCCGCAGCACACCAGAAGGGTTTAGCCCGCCCTCAGAAATGGGTGGATAAGCATTATGAGACACCGGACCGAGAAGTACGCCATCGGTCTCTTTTGCAGCGGTTATAACCGTATCAGAAATAGTGCTGCCATTTGCTTTCAACGCAGGAAAACCGATTTCCATATCAACCCAATCGATCTTAAATCCACGTGAGTGGCTTAAAGCATTCAGCACCGTCTTAGTAGCCTGCATGATTTCGGGTCCTATACCATCGCCGCAAAGCGATAAAAGCGTTAATGCGCGTGCTGTCATAGCTGTTACTTCAACGTCATGTAAACGGCCAGGGCAGGTCAAAATATGATTGCAATAGCCCGGGCGGGAAATCTCTATTTAATAACTTCGCCAGAAACAACATGAAGGCGATACCAACAGTCGAGTATATAAGTGTAATAGGTACATTAAGTTGAGCTCTGCATTTTAGAAAACTTAACAAGAATACCGTTAGCGCAATTATATATCCTGTAATTGCTGTGAGCCCTAGAAGAACTGCAAACCATGCTAATGTTGGCCACAGATTATAATTTCTCTCATCAATTCCTGAACTATTTTCACGGTCGGCGAATATAGTATGTTTTTCTGGTAAAAACATCATTTGAAGAAGTAAGATAAGAGATGCGAGAAGAGAAATAGAGCTTACAAAAAGTGGAAATACTCTGTCGGTAGCTGCGTAGTCAGGAATACTTGCAACATCAAATAAAGCATAACAGATAAAACTAATTATTCCGGCTAAAAATATTAAAGGTGCTCTTTTAGAGCCGGTTGGCACTTCCCCCTCCGAAAGTATATTTTTTGAACTGCGTAATCCTATTACAATTGATACAAGGGTGATGACGATCAATATGATTACTATAGGAGATAAGATATAGTTGATACCGGCATCCAAACTTTGTTGAAACCGTATACCTGCTATTTGATTAGCGTTATTTGAATAATTCTCTACTGGGTCAGAAAGCACGAAACCGATCAGAAAGGCGGGGCGAGACCAGTCAAATCTTCTCATCATAATGCCCAAAAATCCGATTACAAACAGTGCAACAAGATCCATTAAGTTTTGGCCACTCTGAAAAGCTGCGAATGCGATAATCATAAAAATAAACGGGGCTATTAAAGCAAAGCGGAGGTTAGTTAGCTTTGCAATTCCACCAGAAAACGCTATGCAAAGCAGTGTTCCGATTACATTGGCAACTGCTAAAAGCCATACGATTGAATACGTAAAGTCTAAATTATTTTCTAGTAAACTGGGGCCAACATCAATACCACTGCCTAATAATGCAAGGGCGCCAATAAATATAGCCATTGAACCAGAGCCAGGAATTCCAAATAGTAGTGTTGGAACTAATCCACCTCCCTCTTTTGCATTATTAGAACTTTCTGGCCCAATTACACCCCGAACATCACCCTTTCCAAAATCCGATTTCATTTTACTGGTATTAACCGTGTGACCGTAGGCGATCCAATCAACTACTGAGCCGCCTAAACCAGGAATTACTCCAACGACCACTCCAATAATTGAACACTGTACAGAGAGCCATTTATTGTTCCACCAATCTCTTATGCCGAGCCACCAGCCTCCCCCTAGCACTGGCCTATCTGAAATCGCTTTATCTTTCCTAAGAAGTGCAATAATTTCCGGTACTGCAAAAATACCGAGCCCGACAATCACTAGCTTTAAACCGTCTGTCAAATAAGGGTAATCATAACTGGACATTCGCAACTCACCATTGAACGGTCCTTCGCCAATGGTGCCAATTATTAGACCAAGTCCAGCCGCCACAATTCCTTTGAGAGCAATTCTTCCGGCCAGAATTCCAACCATTGACAACCCAAAGACTGATACCATGAGCAACTCGGGAGACTTAAATAAAAGAACCACTGGTCTAGCTACTAAAATAAAAACCGTAAGAAAAGCAGCACCAACCAAACCACCGAATAAGGATGAGGAGAAGGCCGCTGACAGAGCTCTTGCCGCCTGACCTTTTTTAGCCATAGGGAACCCATCCAAAACAGTGGCTTGGGAGGCTGAGGAACCAGGTATGCCCATTAATACGGACGCAAAGGTGTCAGACGTAGGTACTACCGCAATTAATCCAATCATTAATGCAAGTCCTAACATCGGCTCCATACCGAACATAAAGGGAAGCAAAAGTGATAGACCGGCAATTCCACCCAAACCTGGCAAAACTCCGACCGCTAGCCCCATCACTACGCCTAGAACAAGATAACCAAGAACAAGTGGATGCAAAATTTGCTCCCAAGCTGCTCCAAGAGCAGGCAATGCATCAACGAATATATCCATTAGGGGCCCGTAAACCAGATTTAATTATACCGCCCATTGCTAGCACATAGGACGGTATAATTAAGAGTTATTATTTTAGTTCAACGCCAAACTGATCTTTTAACCAGCCAACGACGTAGTCTTTAGCTTCATCATTTACGGTAATTGCATTAGCTAAAGCAGACTTTGCATCCGCTCCTGTATACATAGGATATTTCCCTAATCGCTTTGCTGATATTTCTTCAAAATCAGGCCGCGCCTTTATCTTGGCAAAAGCATTTGCAAAAGTATCTATTATCTCTTGATCCGTTCCGGCTGGCAGGAAAGCAATTTTTTGAGATGGGAATCCTGCCACAAAGAACGCTTTCCAAGCATCCCACTTTGGCCCAGAAGTTTCACATCCATCAGTTGCATCACATACTTCCTTAAATGTAAGCATGTCTGGAAAGGTCGGATCTCTTACTATATTTCCATTTTGATCTAACGAGCCCCAAGTCATCATTGGAACAGCTTTGCCTGACTCGACCATTGCAGCAGATCCTTTTAAATAACCAGACGAAGTTTGATAATCGATAGTAGCTTCACCAGATTCAAACATTTTACGACCATCGCCGCGACCTTTAATGCCAACAACGTGCTCAACCTTCATACCAAGCATTTCCCAAGCTAAAGCAGGGATAAGATCCAAACGCGTGGCACCTTGATTGCCATAAATAAAAGTAGTGTCTTTTAGATTGTTTGCAGTTCCATCAAATTTTGCACCATCTTTCGCGTTCAAGTAAGCAACACCTCCTGTGCCCGAGGCCATCACTGGGTTCCAATCATTATACTCATAACGGACACGCGGGTCGTTTAATAAATATGGAAATTGTGTTGATCCCGAAGAGCCAAACATTACTGTGCCATCACCATTTGTTTGTTCTTGAAACCAATTAGCTCCTTTTGTCGAACCAGCTCCAGGCATGAATTTTACTACAACAGATGGATTGCCAGGCAGAGCTTCGGACAACAAAGGGGCAAAAAAATTGGCCCACTTAGCCGAGCCACCTGTTTCAGAAAATGGAATTGTCCATTCAATAGTTTTACCAGACATATCAACATCAGCTTTAGCCGGTATTGTTAGTGCACCGAATACAGCCGTCGATATTAACGCTCGGTGAATGACTTTATATAGTTTCATTTTTCCTCCCAATTGCGCATTATAAGCGCCAAATAAAGTTACTAAGGGTCTCATAGTTTACCCTTGATTCTCTTAGAATACTTCTCCAACCTTGCGTGAAACTATCATAGGCAGATCGATGCGTGTAACAATTGTTGAAGACAATAAAGTGTTGGCTAACGGTATAGCGCATCAACTTCGGGATAAAGGTCACGCCGTTAATTTGCTGCACGATGGGCAGACCGCGTTAGATTTTTTAAAGCAGGAAGAAGCCGATATTCTTGTTCTAGACATAAATCTACCAAGGTTAGATGGATTTAAAATTCTCTCAAGTTTGAGAAAATCAGGAAGTAACGTACCCGTACTTCTATTGACGGCAAGGGGCGATCTTCAAGATCGTGTTAAAGGGTTAAATAGTGGAGCCGATGATTATTTAGTTAAGCCATTTGATATGGAAGAGTTAGAAGCACGGCTAAGGGCACTGGCGCGGCGCAAACCTTTATCGGGACAGGATATTGTTAAATACGGCCCACTTTCATTTGATCGCGCCGGCAGAAAGCTATCCGCTTTAAATAAGGAAATAGTCATGCCACGCAAAGAATTGAGTATTTTTGAGTGTTTTTTTGAACATCAAAACCAAATCGTATCAAAAGCTCAACTTGCTGACTATATTTACGGCGTCGGAAGCGATATCGATCAACGGGTTATTGAAACTCATATTTCGAGGTTACGAAAAAAGCTTTTACCTCACCACGTCACAATTAAGGTAGCAAGAGGCCTTGGTTACATGATGCATGTTAAAAAATGAAATTAATCCCAACCTCCCTGACAATACGACTCTTGGTTTTAATACTAATACCGCTTGTAGTGGTCGCAAGTGCAGCTATCTATTGGAGAATTAACGAGGCGCGCAAAACGGCAGAAGATATATTTGATCGTCAACTAACAGTACTCTGCTTAGCAATATCCAGAGATGTAGCTTCTTCCGGCGGTGATACACTTTCAGCAACTACTCAAAAACTTTTTGAGCAAGCCGCCGCGGGTTCAATTTTCTATCATGTATATGGTCCCGATGGGAGTTTTGTGACAGGCTATTCCTCGCCACCCGTCCGAAATAGTACCCTAAGTTTAGAACATAATACGCCGTTACTCTTCGATGCTAGTCATTTGGGCAAGCCAGTTCGGGCTGCAAGCTTGGCAGAACCAGTTACAATCGAAGGTATATCCGGAATTTCAGTAGTTACAGTCTGGCAAGAACTGGAACCCCGATTATTGTTTGCTCGCAATTTAGCTTTGAAGGCTGCATTTATTACAACTTTATTACTTTTAACTGCAACTTTAGTTGTAATCGGCGTTGTACGAGTAGGCCTTCGTCCTTTAGGCAGACTCGAGGCTGCAATTCAAAAACGTAGTCCTTTTGATATGCGCCCTATAGAGAGACAAGTCCCGCTCGAGGCACGAGGTATTGTTGACAGGTTGAATGCTTTGTTTAAGCAGCTCACCGAAGCCCAAGAAGCAAGAGACCGTTTAATTTCAAATGCCGCTCACCAATTACGTAATCCGATCGCAGCAATTCACTCTATGGCACAAGCAACACTAGCAGCTGACAATATATCAAAAAGTAAAAAAAGGGCGCGGCAATTAGTAGAGGAAACCCGTAGAGCTGTTCGATTAACGAACCAAATGTTATCTTTCGAACGCCTACGCGGAGTTCAGCCAAAATTAAGGAAAGGGGACGTAAATCTTGCGATAGTGGAACTCTCTAAAAGATTAGCACCAATAGTGCTAGACAGTGATATTGAGTTCACACTTATCCCCTTAGAGGAACCTGCATATGCGCAATTCAACGTCACTTTTCTTGATGAGGCTATAACAAACCTTGTGGAAAATGCCATACAACATGGTGGTAGCAAACTTTCTGAAATAATCATTGAAGTTAAAAAGGATTCTAAGTTCGTTTCGATAAGTGTTGAGAACGACGGTAACTTAATTGAAATTGATCAAATTCAGAATTGTTTCGAACGCTTTTCTCAAATAGGAGAAAGCGCGGGCGCAGGATTAGGGCTCGCATTAGTTTACGAGATTGCTGAACTGCATTCAGGCGGAATCAAAGTTGAGGCTATTCCACGGACAAAGTTTACCTTTGACCTACCCCATTAGGTATATCAGTTTTTAGAAATTGAAATACTTTTTCGGAGAAATTCAAGTCACTGGACAGTCTACTCCTGACGCTTTCCCGCAAAACCTGACAAAGCGGTCCTGAAAGCACTCCAGATAATAATCGGCAGCCCCCATCAAATTCGAGCCACAGTTTACAAATTCTAATTTTCGTAAGCTTCACGACAGGTTCGCGTTTTATAACCCAAGTCGCAGCAGATTCCTAAACCATGGAGGGAAAAGTCATATGCAAATTTCTGGCTTATTACATGGCTCAAAGCTATTGAGCCACTTGGATTTCCCGTGTTCAGAGGTCTTGGGGCCTGGCGCAAGTGAAGATGACATACAGGCATTCATTAAAAAGCATGGTCTAATATTTGTAAAACCGATCTTTAAAGGTGCCATAGGGAAGAAGGGGAAGGCAGGTCTTGTCGGTAAAGTGCGGGATTTGAAATCCGCGCTGGCCGAGAAGGAGCGGTTATATTTCGCGGAACATCAACACGGCAATGTCAAAGCGAAAGCCAATGGTGTTACCTTTGAAGCTGGTGTGCCTGCCGATCACGAGGTCTACTTTTCAATCACCGACGACAGCCGTTTTCGGGCGCCTACGATGACACTGACCCACAGAGGCGGTGTAGATATCGAAGATCTCGGAAAAGATGAGTTAGCAACCGTTCCATTCGACGCGCTGACCGGCTTAAAGGCCTTTGTTGTTGCCAATGCGCTTTCGGATATCGGTGCTCCAAAGGAAATCATATCCCCGCTTGTTCAGCAACTGCCGAAGCTATGGGAGTTGATGCACCATTATGGCATGACCACGTTAGAGCTAAATCCAATCCGAATGCGTCCAGGTAAGAACGGGCGCCTCACACCAGTCGCTTGTGACTTCAAATGCGGCTTTGACCGTGACGACCCACGAGTTGCACGGCTTGGTCTACCGGATCAGCTATTTGCCTCTGACATCTCGGCTTTTGAGCAAGAGGTGAACGAGCTTCGGACCCATCAGGGGCAATCAGATGTGTACGTCATCAATGAAAGAGGAACTATTCTCGCACCTACCTTTGGAGGAGGCGCCAACAGTCTAGTGACCGAAGTACTTGGCGATGCTGCGATCATTTCCTCGGATTTTGGAGGTAACCCGCCGTACGAGAAGATGAAGTCAGTCGCCGCAATATGCTACAAGCACTTTCTGGACCAAACTAATGTGTTATTCATTATTGGCGGTAAGTCCAACAACACCGACATTTTGGAAACATTCAGAGGCATGGGCGATGCTCTTCGCGAACATTTTTCAACACGCGGACCTGTGCCTCTTTATGTCGTGGTTGGCAGGGGTGGACCCAACCTTGTAAGGGGCTTCGGCAATCTAGCCGATACGCTGGACTCTCTTGGGTTACCATACCGGTTCTTTGGTTTTGACAGCGCGATTTCAGAAGTTGTGAACTATGCAAAACAAGTTGACCAATGGATGCACGAAGGGGGTCGAGATGAGATCGCGCACAACCTAGGCATCTCAACGGCAGCGTGAAAGGAAGATTAAAATGTACAAGAAAGGCGTTGAAAGCTTCCCCTACTATCTTGGTATCCGTTCACTGAGAGAGATAGCAACCCAAGACGACCGCGTTTGCGTATTAAACATTTTGGGCGGTGAGTCCCGCCAAGTCACACCAACTAGCCACGCATTTTCCGGTGGAAATGTTGTGTTCGGAACAGCGCCAGGAAAAGCCGGCAACCTCCTGAAGACACCGATTGGCGAGATACCAGTTTATAACAACGTCCTTGAAGGTATGAAAGCAGGGCACGAGTTCAATGTGGGCGTTGTATATCTTCCACCTTCAGGAGTTCGTGATGGGGTAGCCGAGCTGATCCGTGTGAACGACAAACTTGCCAAAATTGTCATTATCACTGAAAAAGTTGCGGTTCACGATGCCCGTGAAATCCGAGCCATGGCTCAGGCCAACGGTATTGATATTATAGGAGCCAATTGCCTTGGTGTTGCGGACAGCTGGAGCCGTGTCCGAATAGGCGGAGCGCTGGGCGGTGATCATCCAGCAGAGTCTCTACTAAAAGGATCCGTTTCGATTTTCTCGAACTCAGGCGGATTCACCACCACGATTGCCCAGTATCTTGCAACCGAAGGCTGGGGGACAACAACGCTTATTTCATCGGGAAAAGATGTTTATATCCACTATGCCGCGCGAGACTTTGCCCATGCATTGAAGGGTGATGACCGAACTAAAGCGGCCGTACTTTACGTGGAACCTGGCGGCTACTACGAGCATGATGTCGACTTTGGCAAACCAGTGATAGCCTGCGTAGTTGGGCGTTGGAAATCCAGACTGACCCGCGCAGTCGGACATGCCGGAGCAATGGCCGGCAGCGGTGATAAAGCCGAGGACAAAGAAAACTGGTTTATTGAGGCCTTTGGCGTCGATGGTGTCTACACCCCAGATAACCCGATATTTTCAAAGAAAGGTGCTGTGGTGACCAACATCGCGGATATCCCCAAGGCTCTGACTGCAGTCATGGAACTTAACGGTTTTACTCCAGATTTTGAATCCACTGGCAGCCTGTCGCTTAAGCCGTGGATGGTGAATGATCGTGGTTTGAAGCTGCCCAAAAACCTGGCATTGCCACCGGTCACGGCTATAGCTCCATATGACAAGCAGATCAAAACTCTCAAAAAACAGATTGGTGCCGTGATTGCTCGGCAAACCATGAAAGACAAGTCTGGCGCCTCGGTAATGGATACACACACGCAGGTAACCAGTGTGCACAGCCATTCCGTGCTTGACTTGGCACTGGAATCCTTGGAGGCAAATTTTGCGCTGCCTCTAGTGCACGAGATTGCCAATAAAAATGATCAGGCACTTCTGAACATAGCTGTCGCAGCAGAAGTTAACTTGGTTCACGATCCTATCCTTGTTGCAGCCGACGCTGCTCGTGAAGCCGGCAACTCGCCCAATGCCGTGATGGCAACAGCTGCCGCCATCGTCGGTCCCCAAAGAGTCGAACGCGCGCTTGCCTGTACCGATATTCTGATCAAGCTATTTGCCGACTCCGGACTTCAGGACGGAAGCGAGGAGAATCTCGACACTAGTTCCATCATAATTGATGATGAATCGCGGGCTATTTTTCTAGCCGGTCCCGAGGATACAAAGGATCCCCGCCCAGAGGCGATGCTGACTGCCGTATCGGAAAGTGGTGGTAAATCGGTATTTCTGAAATTCCTTGGTTCGTTCAAGGCGCCGCTTAACCGGGACGCGATCTTAGCCGCTATTGCTTTGACGATCTCTTGGGGGCCTCTGTCACGCAAGCGGATATCAATGCTGACCGCACAAACTCTGCCTTGGTACCTGAGGCTTTACGGCGTCATGATCGGCGCGACAATCCCAGCTGAACATCACAAATCGGGCTCACTTTGTGGTATTCCTCGCAACGAACGCTTCTCGACATGGACGATGGCGGATCTATGTTTCATGGCTATAACGGGTAAGAAGCCAGCCGCGGAAGAGGCCCTTACTCTGCAAATCCTTGTCGGTCTGTTGATTTCAAACGGTCCAGGCGCGATCTCTGCACAAGGAGCAAAGGGAGCTGTTGCCGCCGATGGTCCGCAAACTCCTGAACGCGTCCAGATAAACAAGGGCATGCTCGGTTTCCTTAGTCACTGCGGTTATGCACATGGCGGAAATGGGTTCGAAGGTATGGCTTTCCTGCTCGAGCAGTTTGAGGGAAAGGGTTTAACAGACCCGACAGATCCAAGCCACGGGCTGGACCTGAAACAGATGGCAAGGGATTTCGCGCTCGACTACAAGAGGTCCAAAGCCAAGGCAAAAGAAGTTGGTTCTGAGGTGCGGGCGCTCCCGGGTATTCACCACCCAGTCTTCAAGGGCAAACCAGTCAATTTTGACCCGAGAGAACAGTTTATCACCAATTTTCTAAATAAACGCGGTGACTACAACGTCTTCCATGCATTTTACCGCGAACTGGTACAAGCACTCTATGATATTGGCGCGAGCCGCTACGTGTTCTGTGTGAATGTTGATGCAGTCATTGCCGCGCTGCTGCTTGCACTGCTCTGGAAAGACTATCAGTCCGGCGCTCTTTCGCGACGCGCGCTTGAGAATGCAGCATTCACGGTGTTCCTCTATGGACGCATGATTGGCGCAGCGGCTGAAATCGACGATCACCTAAACCGCGGCCGAAATATGGATACCCGAACGCCAGTATCCGCCTGCTCGTATATCTTTTAGTAGCGCGGCCACAAAATTTGATCTGAAAAAAACATTAAGCCGAGAAAGAGTCTGTATGAGATTTATTGGGCTTATGGCACATTTGTTGTTGCATTTATTCATAAAAAGTAAGGAAAATGGCGCTTTGCTAAGTACTGAAAGCTCTATGCTCCGGCAAAATTTCCCTGTTAACAGGGAAATAAACAGGGAAAAACCCTCCCTCGGCAAATGACCGCCTGAGGTTTAGCGATAATTGTCGCTGAAATGAGAGCTGATGTCGGGCATCAGTCGCACAACGCTGTTGTAAACCCCTGAAATTACGCAGGAATATCGACAGAAATACCGGTAACAGAGATAGTAAGGATATGGTGGCGGAGACGAAGGGATTCGAACCCTCGAGACGGTTTCCCGCCTACTCCCTTAGCAGGGGAGCGCCTTCGACCACTCGGCCACATCTCCAAGAGTGTGTCTAAGCGGTTGAAAGATTGTTGACAAGAGCAATTTTTTTGATCCCATACTAGACTGTTTCATTCTTTCAAAGCAACAAACGACCTTGCCACCAACAAAAACTAGGTATTGAAAAGAAAATGCATTACGTCTCCATCTTCTACTACGTACGCTTTGCCTTCAATCCGCATTTTCCCAGCTTCTTTAGCACCACTTTCACCCTCAAATGAAATATAGTCTTTATATGAAATGGTTTCCGCACGAATAAAGCCTCTTTCAAAGTCGCCATGAATGACGCCCGCGGCTACTGGTGCTTTTGTACCCTTTTTAATAGTCCATGCCCTAGATTCCTTAGGACCGGCAGTAAAATAAGTTTCCAGATTTAGTAAATCATAACCAGCCCTTATAAGACGATCCAAACCGGCCTCCGATAGATTCATCTCTTCCAAGAACATCTGTGCTTCGTCAGACTCCAACTGGCTGATTTCTTCTTCAATTTGCGCACTGATAATTACTACCCCTGCATTCTGTGAGGACGCCATTTCAGCAACCTTGCTTGAGTGACTATTTCCAGTTGCTGCCGAATTTTCCTCAACATTACATACGTATAATATTGGCTTAGCAGTTAACAGCTGCAGCATTTGCCACGCCTTTTGATCTTCATCTTCCACTGAAACAGATCTAGCTGGCATACCCTGCTCTAACTGTTTTAATGCTGACTGTAACAGCCTTTCCTGTTGGACTGCTTCTTTATCTCCACCCCTCACTTTA
>Ga0181579_10003426_pt1 | contig 12555 bp, 8 predicted proteins | sample 071ome_24_FD_132996 | JGI IMG/M metagenome (GOLD analysis project Ga0181579, IMG submission 132996) | Coastal salt marsh microbial communities from the Groves Creek Marsh, Skidaway Island, Georgia - 071402CT metaG (megahit assembly) | ecosystem: Environmental > Aquatic > Marine > Intertidal zone... | reverse complement strand
TTTCGTTCGGCGACTATTTTAAAGACCAGGCGATTGAACTGGCCTGGACGTTAATCACCAAAGAATACGGTCTCGATCCGAAGCGCCTCTTGGTTACGGTCTTTCACGAAGACGAAGATGCGGCCGCACTTTGGAAGAAAATCGCAGGCCTGCCCGAGGACCGAATCATTCGTATACCTACCGATGCGAATTATTGGCGGATGGGTGATACCGGACCCTGTGGCCCGTGCTCGGAAATCTTTTTCGACCACGGTGAGGGAATCCCCGGCGGCCCGCCCGGGAGTCCTCACGAAGATGGCGACCGTTTCATTGAGATTTGGAACTTGGTCTTCATGCAGTTCGAAGAAATGGCCAGCGGCGAGAAGGTCGACCTTCCTAAACCCTCGATCGATACCGGTATGGGGCTTGAGCGGTTGGCCGCCGTGCTCCAGGGCCACCACGACAACTACGATATCGATTTGATGCGCAATCTGATTGCGGCCTCTGCCGAAACGAGCGGGGCGGACGTCAATGGTCCCCATGCGGTGTCCCACCGCGTGGTTGCCGACCATTTGCGGTCGGTGAGCTTCCTCATGGCCGACGGCGTGATGCCGTCCAACGAAGGGCGGGGTTACGTCTTGCGCCGAATCATGCGCCGCGCCATGCGCCATGCGCACCTGATGGGGGTTTCCGAGCCCTTGATGTGGCGTCTTGTGCCCGCCTTGGTGCGAGAAATGGGGCAGCACTACCCGGAACTGGTGCGCGCGGAAGCGCTTATTACCGAGACGCTGAAGCTAGAAGAAAGCCGGTTTCGCCGCACCCTAGAACGGGGTCTACGGCTTCTTGAGGAGGAAGTTGCCGCGCTGCCCGATAAGGCGGCTTTACCGGGCGATGTCGCCTTTCGCCTCTACGATACCTACGGATTTCCCTTGGACCTCACGCAGGACGCGTTGCGTGCCCAGGGGCGTGGCGTCGATGTCGACGCGTTCAACCAATCGATGGAGAAGCAGCGCGCGGACGCGCGCGCAGCTTGGGCGGGCTCGGGCGAACAGGCCACCGATCAAGTGTGGTTCGATATTCGGGAGCGGGTCGGTGCAACGGAATTCCTTGGGTACGGCACCGAGATTGCGGAAGGACGCATTGAAGCGCTCGTCGTCGAAGCCGCCGAGGTCGATGCCGCTCACGAGGGTAATGAGGTTGCCGTCGTCATGAACCAGACGCCTTTTTACGGCGAATCAGGCGGCCAGGTCGGCGATACCGGTATCTTGATCGGCGCCGAGAGTGTGGAGGTCGCCTTGCGCGATACCCGCAAAATGGTCGGCGATCTTCATGTTCACCTGGGCACCGTGCAGCGCGGGTCGATCAAAACGGGTGACGTCCTAGAAATGCGGGTTAACGCCGACCGGCGCGACGCTTTGCGGGCGAACCACTCTGCCACGCATCTGCTGCATGCCGCGCTGCGCAAGGTGCTCGGCGATCATGTGACTCAGAAGGGATCGCTCGTCGCACCGGAACGGTTGCGCTTCGACATCAGTCACCCCAAGGCAATCTCGGGTGATGAGATCGCCGAGGTTGAAACCTTGGTAAACGGGGAGGTGCGGGGTAATAGCGACGTCAACACCGTTCTGGCCAGTCCGGAAGAGGCGGTTGAACAAGGCGCGCTCGCGCTTTTTGGCGAAAAGTACGGCGACGAAGTCCGGGTGGTGTCGATGGGTGCCCCGCGAGAAGACGGTCATCCCTATTCGGTGGAACTTTGTGGCGGCACGCACGTCTCGCGGACCGGCGATATCGGGTTTTTCAAGGTGGTCGCAGAGGGTGCGGTCGCCGCGGGCGTTCGGCGCATTGAAGCGGTCACCGGCAGTGGCGCGTTGCGCTACGTGCAGGAGCAGGAGCGTGCGATTCGTGACGCGGCGACCCTGATCAAAGTCGCACCGGCGGAATTGTCGGACCGTTTGGGCGGGCTTCTCGAGGAGCGGAAGCGTCTTGAGAAGGAACTAGCCGAAACGCGGCGTGCCATGGCCGCCGGCGGTGCGCAAGGCGGGCCGGAGGTTCAAGAGGTGAACGGCATCAAGTTTTCGGCGCGTGCCCTGGACGGCGTACCCGCCAAGGATCTGCGCAGTATGGCCGACGATGCAAAGAAATCCCTTGGATCGGGTGTCGTGGCGATTGCCACGGCGGGCGACGGTAAGGCCGCGCTGGTGGTTGGGGTGACGAAAGATTTGGTCGATCGGTTCGATGCCGTCAGCTTGGTCAAGGAAGGCGCCGCAGCGCTGGGCGGGAAGGGCGGTGGCGGCCGCCCAGACATGGCCCAAGCGGGCGGACCGAACGCCGATGCTATTGCAGACGCCTTGAAGGCAGTCGAAAACGCTATTGAGGCAGCCTAGGCAACGCCCATGAGCACACGATCCGACCTGACCTTTAAGGAGAATGCCTACCGCATACTCGAGTCGGGTCATGCGGACGATTATTTCAGCCAGTTTTTCGACTGGTCGATGATGCTCCTGATCCTGATCAACGTCGCGGCCGTGACGCTGGAGACCGTCGACGGTCTTCAAGATCGTTGGGGCACGACTTTCCTTTGGATCGAAATCATCACCGTGGTCGCGTTCACGGTGGAATACTTGGTCCGCATGTGGGTTTCCGATTTGCACCTCCCGCTGCGTCGATATGGCCCCATTGGCGCGCGGTTGCGGTACGTTGTCAGTCCTTTCGCGTTGATCGATGTTGCGGCGATCGCCCCGTTCTACGTGACGTTGATCGCCGGTGGCGTAGACCTTCGTTTCCTTTTGGTCTTCCGCCTGATGCGCTTGCTGAAACTTGCCCGTTATTCTCCGGCGCTGGCGTCTCTGGGCCGCGTATTGCGAGAAGAACGACGCGCGCTAGGCGCTGCCATCTTTGTCATGATGGTGTTGCTGATGATCGCGTCGACGGCAATGTACCACGCCGAACGTCACGTGCAGCCCGAGGTGTTCGGCAGTATCCCCGATGCGATGTGGTGGGCCATGGCGACGCTGACCACGGTCGGATATGGCGATGCCATACCGGCGACGGCATTTGGACGCATTCTCGGTGGCGTGGTTATGGTTATCGGAATCGGGATGTATGCGATCCCCATCGGCATTATCGCCTCAGGTTTCTCGAACGAGATTCATCGCCGCGAGTTCGTTGTCAGTTGGGGCATGGTCTCGCGGGTGCCGCTGTTCTCGCAACTCGATCCCTCAAATGTGGGGCGCGTCAGCAGCCTTTTGCGGTCGCGCGTGATGCCGGCTGGGGCGGTTATCGCACGGCGGGGCGATGAAGCACATGATATGTTCTTCATTACATCAGGTGAGGTAGAGCTTGAGGTGTCACCGGACCCGATCGTCTTGGGCGAGGGCGATTTTTTCGGTGAAGTTGCTCTTCTCAAACGGACGACCCGTACTGCGACCGTGCGCGCCCTTTCACAAGTCAGTCTTCTCGTCCTAAACGCGGACGACTTCCACACGTTGATGGCGGAGGACCGGGACCTCAACGATCAAATCACGCAGGTTGCCGAGGAGCGGTTTGCGTGGGAGGCCGAGCACCCGCAGGAAAAAGACGATGCTACGGAAGCGAAGCGACCTTAGAGGCGCTCCGTTTAGCTCATCGCTTTCTGTAAGCCTTCGTCGAGCTTATCCAAGAACTGATTGGTCGTGAGCCACTTCTGATCCGGGCCAACCAACAGCGCAAGGTCCTTGGTCATATGTCCGTTCTCGACGGTGCTAATGCAGACCTTTTCCAGCGTCTCGGCGAAGGTGTTCAGCTGGTCGTTGCCGTCCAGCTTGGCCCGGTGCATGAGACCGCGCGTCCAAGCAAAGATCGATGCGATCGGGTTGGTCGAGGTCTCTTCGCCTTTTTGATGCATGCGATAGTGGCGCGTAACCGTGCCGTGCGCTGCTTCGGCCTCGACGGTATTGCCGTCGGGCGTCATCAAGACTGATGTCATCAAACCCAACGAGCCAAAGCCCTGGGCTACGGTGTCGGACTGAACGTCGCCGTCGTAGTTCTTACATGCCCAAACGAACTCGCCACTCCACTTCATGGCGGCGGCGACCATATCGTCGATCAACCGGTGTTCGTAGGTGATGCCCGCGGCGTCGAATTGCGCTTTGAATTCGGCGTCGAAGACTTCTTCGAAGAGGTCTTTGAAACGTCCGTCATAAGCTTTCATGATCGTGTTCTTAGTCGAAAGATACACCGGCCATTTGCGATTGAGCCCGTAGTTCATGCAGGCGCGAGCAAAACCCCGAATCGAGTCATCGAGGTTGTACATCGCCATGGCGACACCGCCGCCGGGGAAATCGAAAACTTCGCGCTCGATGGGTTCCCCGCCGTCTTCGGGTTCGAATCGAACCGTGAGCTTGCCTTTGCCGGGCACAACAAAGTCCGTCGCGCGGTACTGATCGCCGAAGGCATGACGGCCGATCACGATCGGATGGGTCCAGCCAGGCACCAGTCGCGGCACGTTTTTGCAGATGATCGGTTCGCGAAAGACGGTGCCGCCCAGAATGTTGCGGATCGTCCCGTTCGGCGAGCGCCACATTTTTTTGAGACCGAATTCTTCGACTCGGGCCTCATCGGGCGTGATCGTGGCGCATTTGACGCCAACGCCGTATTTCTTGATGGCCTCGGCGCAATCGATGGTGATTTGGTCGTCCGTTTCGTCCCGCGCCTCAATGCCCAGGTCGTAGTATTTCAGGTCGATATCGAGGTAGGGCAGGATCAGCTTGTCTTTGATGAAATGCCAGATGATCCGCGTCATCTCGTCGCCATCCAGTTCGACGACGGGGCTTTCGACCTTAATCTTCGCCATTGGGCGGGGCTCCCTTGTGTTTTGGGACGAAAAATCGCTGCTCGACGCGAGCGTGGCGCACAATACCACCGGGGCGCACCGGTTCAAGCCCGGGAAATGTCGGATTGCGGGCCTAGAGCCTGTCCAGAAAGGGCGTCAACCGAGGCTCTGGCAGGGATCGAATTGTCGGCATGACCTCGCCAACCGACGGGACGGTCGTAAACAGTTCAAGGGCGGTACGCGAGGCAAACCCCGTGTCGCAGATGTGATGAACAAGATTCAGAAAGGGCTGCCAAAATCCGGAGATATCAACGATGACGATGGGTTTGTCGTGAAGACCGAGTTGTCGCCATGTAATCATTTCGAAGGTTTCGTCGAGTGTTCCCAGTCCACCGGGCAACACCGCGACGGCGTCAGCCATGCGGAACATCATTTCCTTTCGCACATGCATGTTGTCGACGATGTGCAGTTCGGTGATTTCCCTGTGCCCGACCTCTGCTTCCTCTAAGTGGCGAGGAATGACGCCAACGACCTCGCCACCGCCAGCCATGACGGCATCGGCCAAGAGGCCCATAAGGCCAACGCGACCGCCACCGAATACCAGCTTGACGCCAAGGTCGGCCATAATGCCGCCAAGTTCGACCGCCGCCTCCTTGTAGGCTTGGTCGACGTTGATGCTTGAAGCGCAATAAACGCAAAGAGAGGTGATACGCGTCATGAAAGTGAAGGAACTCCTAATCGCTCTGACGATGTCGTTAGTGTCGGGGGCGGCGATCGCGGGGAGCGCCGATGTCGTGGACGTCAAAATGACGCGGACCGGAGCGGAACTATACCGGTTTGACGTCACTGTGCGCCATCCCGACACCGGCTGGGATCACTATGCCGACAAGTGGGATGTCGTCACCGCTGATGGTCAGGTGCTCGGCACCCGCACACTCCTCCATCCGCACGTGAATGAACAACCTTTCACGCGGTCGTTGAGTGGTGTTCGCATTCCCAGTGCTGTCCAGAGTGTTGTGGTGCGTGCCCATGACAACGTGGATGGGTACGGGAAGGTCACCAAAACGATCGCAATTTCGGCCGCAACGGAATAACTCTCGCCTGGTGGTGTTTGCGCCTCGACGTGTCAATAAATAGGGGTAGGAGCTGTTTATGTCTTATGGGATAGGTCGACTGCTGGCCGCCGCGGTCGTCGTCGTCGGAATGAGCGTCACGGGCGCGCAGGCCCAAGAACGCATGGTTGAGGGTGAAATGGCCGGAGAGGCCGTCAAATACCGCGTGAACGTGATGCGCGCGATCGGAGCCCATATGGGATCGATCGGTGCGATTTTGCAAGGTAAGGTAGAGAACAAAGGTGATCTTGCCGCTCACGGCGCCGCACTCGACGGCTTGGCGGGCATGATGGACGATTTGTTCCCCAAAGGATCAGGCGAACCGGCCTCCCGCCTTAAGGCGGCGTTCTTCGAGGACAAAGAACAGGTCGCGGGTATCATTACCGCGCTTCAAGAGGCCAGCAGCCGATTGGCGGCGGCAGCGGCATCTGGTGATATGGCAGGTGTCGGGCAGAACTTAGGCGCCATGGGCCAGCAATGCGGGGCATGCCATAAACAATATCGCGCTCCACAAACCTAAAACGACGCGACGATACCCAGGCGCCAAGGAATTTTGGGGCCTGGGTATTCTGACGGTTTCGCTAGGGCTGGCGCTCTTCGCGATTCCGGCCAGCGCGCAAGATGCGACGCGGGGCGCGTATGTAGCAAAGGCGGCCGGCTGTGTTTCGTGTCATACCGATTTCGAAGCGGGACGCGCACCATACGCTGGCGGACGGGCCATTAAGACGCCGTTCGGGACGTTCTATTCGCCCAATATCACGCCCGATCTAGAGACCGGCATCGGCGCCTGGTCGGACCAAGACTTCGTGCGTGCGTTGCGCGACGGGGTGAGCCCTGGGGGGCAGCACTATTTTCCGGTATTCCCGTATCCGGCCTACACCCGACTAACCGACACCGACATCCAAGATCTCAAAGCGTTTCTTTTCTCACTCGAGCCGGTCGCCTTTCCGGTGCCGGATCATGAGGTGCGTTTTCCGTTCAACCTTCGTTTTGGACAATACTTCTGGAAGCAGCTCTATTTCGAGCCCGGAACCGAGGCGGATGATCCGGACCAGAGTGCTGCCTGGAACCGGGGTCGCTACTTGGTGCGGGCGGCAGCCCACTGCGGCGAATGCCACACGCCGCGGACCGTCTTGGGTGGACTGAAGGAAGACTTGTTCCTTGCCGGGACACCGGATGGGCCGGAGGGGGAGCGTGCGCCCAACATCACGCCGGATGTCGCCACCGGGATCGGCAGTTGGTCGCAATCGGACATCGTCAATCTGCTCCAGACCGGTTTCAAACCGGACTTTGACAATGTCCAAGGAACCATGGACGAGGCCATCCAGCATGGGCTCAAAGATCTCACCCCGGACGACCTAGAAGCGATCGCCGTTTACCTCAAGGCAATCCCCGCGATTAGCAACCGGGTTCCCAGCCGATAGCGCCGTTCTAGTAGGCCTCTTCGCGTCGGACCCCAGGTATAGTAGGGTTTCACAGCCAAACTCCACGAGGTGAGGACGGCGTGTGCTGAAATTCTTGGTCCCGGCCATTGTTATCGCGATCGGCATCGCGGGTGCATTGGTGTTGTTGCCCGAACCTGAAATCGCCGATCGAGGTGTGCCCAACGCGCCGAGAGGCGGGGACCGGGTTGCAGAAGGTTCAACGACACAGCAGGGCTCAGCGGCGCAGTCCGCGAGGCCCCCAGATCAACCCCGCCCAGGCTCGACAGCGGCGGACTCCAGCGCGACCGACGTCGGGAAACCCGCCCCTTCTATCGAAGCACCCAAAGTCGTCCCGACTTTTGATGTCGTTCGTGTGACGCGAGACGGCAATGCCGTGATCGCGGGTCGCGCTGAACCCGGTGCGATCGTTACCGTGCTCGACAAGGGATTACCGCTCGGTACGGTGACGGCCGACCCGAACGGGGAATGGGTGCTGATCCCGCAGGAACAGCTTGATGCCGGTGCGCGCGAATTATCGATCGTTGCCCGGCGTGAGGGCGAAGAGGCGGTCGACTCGGAACAAGTCGTGGTTCTCGCAGTGCCCGATCGCGAACAAGGCGGCTTGACCCCAGGCCGGCCGCTAGCGGTTCTCACGCCGCGTGCCGGGGCAGGCGCCAGCCGCGTCCTCCAAGGGCCGGGTGCGGCGGACTCGAAGGGCGCACCGCCGGGCGGGGTGAGCGTCGATATCGTGGATTACGATGACAAGGGAAATGTGGTCATTTCGGGCCGCGGCGTCCCCGATACCGAGGTGCGGGCCTATGCCGACGGTGAACTCGTCGGGATTTCCCGCACGGATAGTGGGGGTAATTGGGTTTTGCTGCCCGTCGAGACCCTAAAGCCGGGCGACTACGAACTGCGGGTCGATCAGGTTGAAGGGGGCGGCAAGGTCGTGGCCCGTGCGGCGACGCCGTTCACGCGTGTCGAGCCTGCGCGAATTGTGGTGCGGGAAGGGCAGGTGATCGTCCAACCGGGAAATTCGTTGTGGCGCATTGCCCGAGCGACCTACGGGACCGGTTTGAGGTTCACCGTGATTTACGATGCCAACAAAGACCAGATTCGCGACCCGGATATGATCTTCCCGGGGCAGGTCTTCGCAATACCCCCAACGAATTAAGGATAAAAACCGCTGGCTCTCGTGCTGGTGGGTCCCTACCTACAATCAGGCTCGCCGATTCAGACGGGCGTTCGTTCCAGCGTGTGAGCCATGGCAAAAACAACATTCGATACAGATTCCGTAGGCACGAGAAAGGGCGGCCAGCTACGGGCGCTCGCCGACTTGCTGCCCTATCTGTGGCCACGTCACCGTTTGGATCTCCGGGTGCGCGTCGTTGCTGCCGTCTTGCTTATTGTGGCCTCGAAGGTCGCAGTGATCTTCGTCCCCATATTGCTGGGTCGCGCGGTAGATCATCTGGGGGCGCTCACCGATGCGGACCCGCTGGCTGTAGGTGCCGTCGGGGTGCCGGTAGCGATTATCGTCATGTACGGCGTAGCCCGGATCGCATCACAGGGTTTTGGTCAACTGCGCGACGCCGTGTTCGCGCGCGTCAGTCAGTATGCCATCCGCGCTGTTGCCCTTCGCACGTTCAGGCACCTCCATCTCCTCAGCTTGCGCTTTCACCTCGAACGGCAGACCGGTGGTCTTTCGCGCGTCATTGAACGCGGGACCAAGGCCATCGATTTCATACTCAGTTTTTCGCTGTTCAACATCGTCCCAACACTGCTCGAAATCGGTTTGGTGACGGCGATCTTGCTGGATCGGTATTCCTGGGTCATCGCGCTTTTCACCTTCGCAACGGTGGCGGTCTACATTGCGTACACGATGACGGTCACCGAATGGCGCCTGAAGTACCGCCGAGAGATGAACCGCAGCGATAACGAAGCGATGACCAAAGCGATCGACAGCCTGCTCAACTTTGAGACCGTCAAGTACTTTGGGAATGAAGCTTGGGAAGCCGATCGCTTTGATACCGCAATGCGTCGTTACGAAGATGCCGCAGTCAAAAACACCTCTTCGTTGGCAATTCTAAACGTTGGGCAGGCAGTGCTGATGGGCGTTGGCGCCTCTGGCGCCCTTCTGATCGCCGGTCGCGCCGTTGTTGAGGGCAGTATGTCCACAGGTGACTTCGTCGCCGTGAGCGCCTTTATGACGCAGTTGTTCATGCCGTTGAACTTCCTCGGCTTTGTTTATCGGCAGATCAAACAGTCGCTCGTCGATATGGAAAAGATGTTTGAACTGCTGGATGTCGAGTCAGAACTAAAGGATGCGCCGACTGCGAAACCGCTTGCCGTCGACGAGGGGGCAGTCGTTTTCGACAACGTCAGTTTCGGCTACGACACACGTCGACCCATTCTCCACGGCTTTTCGCTTGAAGTGCCGGCGGGGGCGACGGTCGCCATCGTCGGTGCGAGCGGGGCAGGGAAGTCGACCTTGTCGCGACTGCTGTATCGTTTCTACGATGTCGATCAAGGCGCCATCCGCATCGATGGGCAGAACATCACGGATGTTACGCAAGAGAGCTTGCGTGGCGCGATCGGCGTGGTGCCGCAAGACACCGTGCTGTTCAACGACACCATTCGCTACAACATCCGGTACGGGCGGCCGGATGCGACGGATGATGAGATTGTCGATGCCGCGAAGTTGGCGAGTATCCACGATTTCATTACGGCGACGCCCGACGGTTACGACACGGTGGTAGGTGAGCGCGGGCTAAAGATTTCGGGCGGCGAAAAGCAGCGGGTCGCCATTGCGCGCACCATCCTCAAGCAACCGAAGATATTGCTTTTCGATGAAGCGACGTCGGCGCTCGACTCTCGCACTGAAAAGGACATTCAGCGTTCGCTTCAAGAAGTTTCACGCAACCGAACGACAATGACGATCGCCCACCGACTATCCACCGTGATTCACGCCGACGAGATCGTCGTGTTGGACAAGGGCACGATTGTCGAGCGTGGTCGGCATGAAGAATTGCTCGCGCGGGACGGCCTTTACGCCACCATGTGGCGGCGCCAGCAAGAAGCCGCAGAGCATCTCCGTGCCCTAGAAGACGCGGCAGACGATGGGACGGTCTCTCCGATCCGGCAAGACCCCGAGACTGTTCCCGGCGAATAGCGGCCGGCTATTCGGCTGGGGCGTTGGACACTGCGTCGGGGTTGCGTTTGCCACGCCGCAACGACCCACTAATCATCTTCACTGCATGATCCGTCTTGACCCCCAACGCCAGCAGGCTAGGTGTGATGATCAAGGTGAGGATGGTCGCGAATGCTAGGCCGGATGCCACGGTCGTTGCGAGCAGGACCCACCACTGAGTCGAGGGCGCCCCGACGACGACGTCTCGCGTAATGAAGTTGATCCCGATACCCGTCACCATCGGCATTAGTCCGATAATGGTCGTGATGGCGGTCAGCAGAACCGGTCGCATACGTTGGGCGCCCGTTCGGAGAATTGCCTCGTAGGGATCCATGCCCTGTCGTCGCAAAATCTGATACGTGTCGATCAGAATAATGTTGTTGTTCACGACGATGCCCGCGAGCGTGATGATCCCGACCCCCGTCATGACGATACTGAAGGGGAGGCCGGTTGCGAGCAGGCCAAGCATGACGCCGATTGTCGATAGGATCACAGCGCTAAGGATCAGGAAGGCGTGGTAGAAACTGTTGAATTGCGTGACCAGAATAATCGCCATGATGAACAGCGCGACAAGGAATGCCTTGCTGAGGAAGTCCGCGGCCGCCGCTTGTTCCTCGTCCTGACCTTTGAACGAGACCAACACGTTCGGCGGCAATTCGACGGTTTCTAATGCGGCTTTTATTTCCCGAACCTTGTCGTCGGGAAGAACGCCCGGCAGAACTTCGGATTCGATCTTTAGGACTCTGCTGCCGTCGACGCGCTCAAGCGTCCCGACTTTTTGTTGGGCATCGCGGGTCACGAAGTTGCTCACCGGCACCAAACCATTGGCGGTGAGGACACGGAGTTCGTCGAGCATGGCCAGGGTGCGGTCGCCTTCGGGGAACCGAACCACGATATCGAGTTCTTCGTCGGCATCATCGGGCCGGTAATCGCCAACCTTGATACCGTTGGTGACCAGCTTCACGACGTTGCCGACCGACACCACATCGGCGCCAAAACGGCCGGCTTGGCTGCGGTCCACGGCGAGGCGCCATTCGATGCCGGGAATGGGCCGACTGTCCTCGTAATCGATGAGGCCCGGCAGGTCCTGGATCGCGGCGTTGATCCGTTCGACCGAGACATTCAGGGCCTCTGGGTCGTCCGAGGCGAGTTGCAGACGAAGGGCCTTGCCGGTTGGTGGTCCTTCTTCGGGCTCCCGAGCTTCGACCCGGACACCGGGAATGTCCGCGGTGTCTTCGCGGATTTGGGTGAGAATCTGCGCGGCCGGCCGGCGCTGGTCCCAATCGAAGAACTCGACATACATCGTGCCGATGACGTCGGCCGGATCTGTCGAACCCTGGCCGGAATTACCGGTGCGGGTGTACACGGTCTTGATCCCGTCGACCAAAAGCACGCGATCTTCGACACGACGAACCAAAGAGTCGCGTTCTTCAACCGACATGTTTCCGCGGGCGTGAACCAGAACCCGCGCGTTATCCGGGTCGACATTAGGAAAGAAAATCACGCCGGTGCCGTGCTGCGCGTAGAGCGCCATGGCTCCGATTAACAATGCGACGGATCCGATCGCCGTGATCAACGGCATGGGGGCAGGGCGCACGAAAACCCGCAGTACTTTGACGTAGACGCCGACAACCCCGCCGATCTTGTTGATATCGCCGCTTTCCATCGCCGCAAATCGCGCCGCGGTTTTCGGCGTCAGCGAACTCGCTCGACCGAAATAGGACCCCAGGGTCGGCACAAAGATCAGTGCCATGATGAGCGACGCCGAAAGCGTGGCGATTAGGGTAACCGGCAGGAATCCCATGAATTCGCCGACAATGCCGGGCCAAAACAGCAGGGGCGCGAATGCTGCCAAGGTCGTTGCCGTGGACGCAATGATCGGCCAGGCCATACGCTTCGAGGCCTCGCCATACGCCTCGAGTTTGCTGGCCCCTTCGGCCATTCGTCGATCGGCGAATTCGGTCACGACGATGGCGCCGTCGACCAACATACCAACCGCGAGAATCAGACTGAACATGACAACGATGTTCATGGTGAGTCCCA
>Ga0181579_10003418_pt1 | contig 12580 bp, 10 predicted proteins | sample 071ome_24_FD_132996 | JGI IMG/M metagenome (GOLD analysis project Ga0181579, IMG submission 132996) | Coastal salt marsh microbial communities from the Groves Creek Marsh, Skidaway Island, Georgia - 071402CT metaG (megahit assembly) | ecosystem: Environmental > Aquatic > Marine > Intertidal... | reverse complement strand
GAATCCATCCGACGGTTGCATGACCGGGTCGAGCGCCTCGACATTCGCGCGCCGGTACACGGGATCGTCAAGGGACTCGCGACCAACACGGTTGGCGGCGTTGTGACGCCGGGCGGGCTTGTCACAGAAATCGTCCCCATCGACGAAGAGCTGGTCGTCGAAGCGCGTATTTCGCCGGTCGATATCGGCCATATTTCCGTTGGCCAGAAGGCGACCGTAAAGATCACGACGTTCGATTTCGCCAGGTTCGGGTCGATCGAAGGAACCGTCTCGAAGATCTCCGCCTCGACTTTCAAAGACCGCGAAAGCGAGGTCTACTACAAGGCCGAGGTGACTCTGAGCAAGAAGCATGTCGGTCCCGACCCGGCGAAGAACCGGATTCTGCCGGGCATGGTTAGCGAGATCGACATCAATACCGGACAGCGCACGGTGCTGCGCTATCTGTTGCGCCCAATTTACCAGTCGCTGGACGTCGCCCTGAGCGAACGATAACTTTCGCCCGACCTCTTGCGACAAATCCGCTGCCTCGGGACAGGCTGAATCATGCGTATCGCCATCGTCGGCGCCGGGCCGGCGGGCCTTTATCTTTCATATCTCATCCGGCGCAGGCGCCCCGATTTCGACGTTCGGGTCTATGAGCAGAACGCTGCCGACGCGTCATTCGGATTCGGCGTCGTATTTTCCGACCGCGCAGTGGAGTTTCTGCGGGCCGACGATCCCGATACCTGCGATGCGATCGCGCCGCATATGGAAAGCTGGACCGACATGCATCTCGACATCGAGGGCACGGTAATCCGGCTCGACGGGATCGGATTCTCGGCCATCGGCCGGCTGGAGCTGATGCGTCTTCTGCAGGACCGGGCGCGGTCGGTTGGCGTCTCGCTGGAGTTCGGCCGGACCCTGGGCTCGGCAAGAGAGCTTGCGGACGCGGACCTGATTGTCGCCGCCGACGGGGCGAATTCGGCTCTTCGCGATCCCGCCATCTTCGATACGCAGGAAGAGGACCTGACCAACAGGTTCGTCTGGTACGGCACCGACCGGGCGTTCGAGACGCTGACGCAGACATTCCGTCGCAACAGTGACGGTGCGTTCAACGCGCACCACTACCGTTATGCCCCGGACAGGAGCACTTTCATCGTCGAAACAGATGCGGCGACCTGGAAGAAGGCCGGTTTCGAAAGGATGAACGAGGCGGAGACGCGCGCCTACTGCGAAGGGCTTTTCGCTGACACGCTGGCCGGCGGGCGGCTGATCTCCAACAAATCCGTATGGCGTCGTTTCAGGAAAATCTCCAACGCGCGCTGGTCGACCGGAAACATTGTGCTGATCGGCGATGCGCAGCGCACCGCACATTTCTCGATCGGTTCGGGGACCCGGCTCGCCATGGAAGACGCGATTGCGCTGGATACCGCGCTGGCCGCGGCGCCCGGCGATATTCCGTCGGCGCTCGCCGACTTCGAGGAGAGGCGCCGCCCCGCCGTCGATGCGCTGGTCGCCGCCGCCGACACAAGCGCTCGCTGGTACGAGGATTTCGGCGCCCATATGACTCTCGAACCGTGGGATATGGCATGGAGCTACATCCAGCGCAGCGGCCGGGTCGATCTGGACCGGCTTGCGAAGCTTTTGCCCGATTTCGTCGCCCGTTACCGGGCGGCCAAAGCCGGGTAGGATAAACGCGTCGCCCGAGACCGCTTTCGAGACCGCCCTGTGGCTGTGCAGACGATAACGGAGCCCTTGTCATGACCCTGTTGCCCGGTTTTCCCAACGTACAGTTCGATTTCGGCGCCGTGCGCCTGTTGCCCGACGAGCTTTCCGCTCGCGGCGTGACGCGGCCCCTGATCATCACGGATACGGGCCTCGAGGAACACGGCGTGGTCGACAGGGTAAGGGACGCGCTCGCCGGCAGAAACACGTTCTTTGTCTATGACGGCATCCCGTCGAACCCTACTGTCGCCGGCATCGAAGGCGCGCTGGCCGTCTACCGCGAGAACGGGTGCGACGGGATCATTGCGCTGGGCGGCGGCTCGGTGCTCGATTCCGGCAAGGCGTTGCGGGTTGCGGCAACCCATCCGGAACCCGTTGTCGAATACCTCAAGGATCCGTCGAAGATCACTGCCGACGTCGCGCCCTATATCACCATCCCGACGACCGCGGGCACCGGCGCCGAGATCACTTTCGGCGGCGGCATTCACCCAGCGCCGGGAGAGCATCAGCTCGGCATCCGAAGCCCGCATGTGCGGCCCGACCTGGCGATCTGCGACCCGGAGCTGACGCTGTCCCTGCCGCCGGCACTCACCGCGGGGACCGGGATGGATGCGATCGGCCACTGTCTCGAAGGATTTCTGTCGGTCAACGACAACCTGCCTGCGCAGGCCATCGCGCTCGACGGGATTTCGCGGGCGGCCGCCTGGCTCGACCGGGCCGTCGCTGACGGCTCAGATCGCGACGCGCGCTGGCACATGCTGATGGCGGCGCTTGAAGGCGGGATGGCGATCTATATGGGTCTCGGACCGGTGCATGTGCTGGGCCATGTGTTCGCCGACAGCCCGCTGCATCACGGCGCTTTGATCGCGGCGGGCATGCCGCCGGTAATGCGGTTCTATCGGCGGCGGGGCGATGCGGCGCTGACAGAGAGGCTCGACGCGGTGCGAGACGCGTTGGCGCTTCCAGCGGGCGCTGACCTTGCCGATGGCATCGCGGAGATGAACGCCCGCCTCGGCCTGTCGAACTCGGTGCGCGAAATGGGCTACCCGAACCGCGACCTGGGCGTGCTGGCAGGCCATGCCATTGACATCCATTTTAATGCTACCGCGCCGGTGAAGCCGTCGCTGGACGAATACCGCGATATCTTTTCGGAGACTCTGGGATAGGCGGCGCAGGCGGAACATGCTCGAGGCGACGCCCCCTCGACGGGGGCCCTCAATAGCGTGACAATAGGAGTTCGAGCGGTGCCCATTGAAGGGTAGACGCCGTCAGGAGACTGTCTTGGACGCAAAGGCGCCAAAGGAGCCGGAAACAGCCAGCTATTCGCCGCCGCCGAAAGCGCGCGGGCGGCTCGGTCGGTCTGTGCGTCTGTTCGCAGGTCTGATTGCGGCGCTGGTCGGCCTCGCCTTTCTGGGCGACTGGGTCTATGACCGCTACACCCATGTCTATATCGACGACGCGCGAATCGGCGCTGATGTCATTTCGATCAGCAGCCGGGTCGCCGGCCTCGTAACGGGCGTCACGGCCGTGACCGGCCAGAAGGTGACGAAGGGCGATACGCTGGTGCGGATCGACGATCGGGAGGCGAAGCTGCGCCTGGCCGAGCTGGAAGCGCGCATGCGGTCGATCGATGCGGATCGCAACCGCCTGGCGGAACAGCGCAAGCTGGTCGATCTCAGGACCGACAGCCAGTACAGCATGCATAAATCGCGTATCGAGGCCGCATCCGCCGCGCTTGCCGGGCGCAAACTCGATCTCGACCTGGCCCGCACCGAGTATCAGCGCGCCCGCTCGCTACACGAGCGCAAGGTGGTGTCGCGACAGCGACTCGATGAAAGACGCGCGACTTTCCGCGTCGCCGAGCAGGCCTTTCAGCAGGCGCGCGCCGATGTTTCGACGGCGAGGGCGGGGCTGTCCGGCGCCGCCGCCGACCGACAGCAGCTCCAGGTGCTCGATAGCGAAATCGCGGCGCTGGCCCACCAGGTGGATGAAATCCGCACCCAGCGGGACCGTCTCGCGATCGATCTGGCCGACCGGACCATTCGAAGCCCGATCGACGGCGTCATCGATACCGTTTTCATCAACCCGAGTGAGTACGTATCGGTCGGTCAGCGCCTGCTGATGGTTCACGACCCGAAAAAAATCTGGGTCGATGCCAACGTAAAAGAAACCGAAATCCGGCATCTGAAACTCGGCTCGACCGCCAAGGTCTCGGTCGACGCCTATCCCGACCGATTGTTCACCGGGACGATCACCCGCATCGGCAATGCGGCGACTAGCGAGTTCGCGCTGCTGCCGACCCCCAACCCCAGCGGCAATTTCACCAAGATCGTGCAGCGCCTGACCATCCGGGTGGAGCTGGACGAGATCAGCGACCTGCTGCGTCCCGGCATGATGGTAGAGGTCAATATTGGCATCGAACGCCATTGACGCCCTGAGCGCCCGATACGGGCCTCATTACCGCTGGTTCGTCATCTTCACCGCGATGACCGGCAACATCGCGCTGATCTTTTCGTCCACCATCATCAATGTCGCGATTCCCCAGATCATGGGGGCCTTCGGCGTCGGCCAGGACAAGGCGCAGTGGCTGTCGACCGGCTTCATGGTGACGATGACGATCAGCATGCTGCTCAACGCCTGGACGATCGCGACATTCGGTCGACGCGCAACCTACATGATCGCGATGGCTGTTTTCGTCGCTGGATCGGTCCTCGGCGCTACCGCGCCGACCTTCGGGATGCTGGTCTTCGCCCGGCTGCTGCAGGGAATCGGGGCCGGTCTGATCCAGCCGCTGGCGCTGCAGGTCATTTACGAAATTTTCCCGCCGGAGGAGCGCGGACGCGCGATGGGGATTTTCGGGCTCGGCATCGTCATGGCGCCGGCGCTAGGCCCGACCGTTGGCGGCATTCTGGTCGATACCTACAGCTGGCGTGCGGTGTTCCACATGGTGCTGCCGTTCTGCGGTGCGGCGACTGTGATGGCAATGTTCTTCATGCCGACGCGCGAGGCCGCCGGCAAGGCGGCGAAGTTCGACTGGACCGGGCTCGTCCTGATGATCGTGTTTCTCGGCTGCCTGCTGACCGGCATGGCGGAGGGTCCGAGAGAAGGGTGGGGGTCGGATAGAATCCTGTCCTATTTCGGCGTCGCCATTGTCGCGCTCTGCGCGTTTGTGGCGTGGGAATTCATTACTCCCCACCCGATGCTGAATCTGCGCCTGTTCCGTTATGTACGATACGTCTTCTGCTGCATCGTGACCTTCGTCTGGGGCGCGGGGAACTGGGGCGTCTGGTATATCGTGCCGCTTTTCGTCCAGATCGTTCAGCACTACACGCCCACGAAATCCGGACTGCTGCTGATGCCGGCCAGCCTTCTGCTCGCGGCGATCTTTCCGTTCGCGGGCCGCGTCAGCGACTGGGTCGCGCCGCGCTGGCCCATCATGATCGGCATGTTCCTGACCGCCGTCTCCTGTTTCCTGATGGCGAGCGCAGATCTCAACACGCCGTTCTGGACCTTCGTATGGTGGTTGATCATCGGGCGGGTCGCGCTGGGTTTCGTGTTCCCGGCGCTGACCGCAGGGGGGCTGCGCGCGCTGCCCCAGGATCTCGTCGGGCCGGGCGCCGGCGTGATGAGTTATTTTCGCCAGCTTGGCGCAGCATTCGGCATTACCCTGCTGGCGACCACTGTGGAATCGCAGACCATGCTCTATGCCCAGTCATTCGTCTCGACCCAGACATCGGGCAACGCGGCGACCGCCGATTTCCTGCGCCAGATGTTCGAGGCGCTTTCCCGTGCCGGCCTGCCGGAGGCGCTGCTGCGCCCGGGTGCGCTGTACGAGCTCGGCAAGACGCTGCACGACCAGGCGACGATGTTTGCGTTCCGGGACGGTTTCCTGCTGGTCGGCCTGTTCTTCCTGTGCGCGGTCCTGCCCGCATGGTTTATGACCAATGAAAAGGAAAAGTGACGCAGGAAGAAGGGGAAGCCGATTAGCGCCTGGAGGAGTTCGATTCCGACCGCCGCAGGGGGTGAGGGAATTCGCGCTTTAAACGAGCCGGCTGAAATTTATAATGCCGCTTGCGTCCCGAATGGCCCGACAACCAGTTGCAGCGAGCCCGAACATGAAATTTTGCAGATCCACCGGATTCCGAAATCGCCTTCGTATTCTCTTTCTGGTCCTGTCGACGGTGCTGTGGGCCGGAGCATCCGCATCCGCCGATGTTGCGACCGGCAAGGCGGCATTCGAGGCAGGCGACTACGGCAACGCGCTAAACGCCTTCCTGCCGGATGCGCAGTCCGGTAAGCCGGAGGCGCAATACTGGATGGGCCGAATTTATGAAGGCGGCTTCGGCGTTCCGGAAGACGCGCGCACGGCGTTCGAATGGTTCGAAAAGGCGGGCGAGCTGGGGCATGCCGATGCGCAGCGCATCGTCGGCGCGTTCTATGCCGCGGGCAAAGTCGTCGGCAAATCGCCGTCGATGGCGGTAAAATGGTATGCCCGCGCGGTCGAAGGCGGAAACGCCATGGCGATGCGCAATCTCGGCACGATGTATCTCGACGGCAAGGGCGTCGAGCGCGACATCAAGAAAGCCATTTCCCTGTTCGAAAATTCGGCGGCCATGGGTTACGGCAGAGCGATGCGCAATCTAGGCTACATCTATTATTTCGGCGAAGGCGTCCGCCGGGACGCGGCGAACTTGTCCCAGTTGTCGCATTTCTCCGGGAGCCGGAAGGTCGCCCAGGTCCATTCCACGTCGCGGGCGACATAGAAACAGGCTTCGCGGCCCTTCTCCCGAATGCCCTCGTACCAGTCCTTGCAGACCTTTGTATCGGTTTTGCTCAACTCCGCGACCGCGGCATTCGGTCCTGTAATCGCCACGGCAACGCCGAGGATCATGAAAATCCGGAATATTCTGTTCATCGCCCTATCCTTCGCGACTGGTTTTGCTCCCCCTGGGGCGGATGCGCATAGCGCTGCCCTGCGGCGAAAAAGCTAACCGATTGCTACAAAAAAGAAAACAGGATTGAGCGCTTGTCTTCGTCTCTCAGCGGTTCCGCCTCTCCATGGCGGAACCGCCGAGAGCTTTCCGGCGCCGACGGACCAATGCTGGCGGCCCGATTTTCGTCTCGCTACTTCTGCTTCTGTTCGTAAGCTGCGATCGCTTTCTTTAACGTAGTGTATTCCTCGCACCCGAAGAAGCAGGCTGAATCGAGGACCTTGAGCCGTTCCTTCGCTTTTTCCAGCTGGCCGGTTTCGAGATAAAGCTCTCCGATATATTCGTTGGCGCCGCGATGGTCGGGCTTGATCGCCAGCGCTTTCTGGTAAGTCTCAAGCGCCTTGTCGAACTGTTTCAGCTTGCGATAGCTGTACCCCATATAGTTCAGCGTATCGGGGTCCTGCATGTCTTCTGCCAGCGCCTTCTCCAGATGCCCCAGGGCTTTCCGGTAGTCGCCCGACTTGACGGCCTTGACGCCGAATTCATATTCGCCGGGTGGCTTCGCCGGCGCTGCGACCGGGTCCGAACCCGCCGCCCAGGCCGACGTGCCGGCCATGAAAAGGGCCAGGGTCAGTAACAGTCTGATAGTCATTTTCGACTCCTTTGATTGCGGTGGGACCGCTTCTGTACGAACAGTCTTATCCAAACCCGTATTCCAGCAGGTTCAGAAATTCTTCCTTGCTCACCCCACCGAGCCCCATCCGGTCGAGTGTCAGCGCGTCGGCCCTGAGGTCCTTGCCGAGCGCGACGGAGGCGAGGTGGATAATATGGTCGATCGTGGGCGTCGGCACGCCGGCCAGGCGGCCGAGCTCGGAATAGATCACGTGGCCGAACGGGACGTCTTCGAGAAAATAGCGGTGTTCGAGCTGCGGCGGGGCGGGAATCCACTTGTCGGGCTCCGACTGATGGAACGCCTCGTAGGCGATGCCGGTATCGCGCGCGGCATCCGTTGTATAGCCCATGGTCCAGAACAGCTCGACGAACGGCATGGTCTTCGCGCCCAGCGCGTCCGCGACTTTCAGGCGTTCTGCATCCACCGTGTCGATCAGCCGCCCGACCGACGGGGTGATGCCGTCATAGTAATGGCGGAAATCGCCGCCGGTCGCTTCGACCCTTCCCGCGTTGGCGAAGAACGCTGGCGGGTGATGGATCGCGTTGCCGTAGGGAAAGACCGTTTCCAGCACGTTGGAAAAGGCGGTGACCGCCGGGTAGACAGTGGAGACGATCTCATGCAGCCGATTCGTTTCCCTGCCCGGAAAACCGCCGAACACCATGAAATCCGACACACGGCTGATACGGCAGTCGACCGGGCCCGTGCGGCGGCACAGATAGGGCAGCGTCGCTGTCTCGCAATAGACCGGGTTCTCAATGCCGCAATCCCGCAGCACGTGCGGGATCAGCATCAGCGTGTGGCCGGGAGAGACGAAAAGCGTCTGGTCTTCGGTCAGATGCGCGGCAGCCGCCCGAATCCATTTTTCGTGCAAATGCGCCGGGCTGACCACCATCACCAGCTCCGCCCCGTCCATCGCCTCCGCCGCGTCGGACGTGATGACGGGAACAGGGGCGAATCCCTTGCCGAACGGCGCGTCGTAATTGATGCCGCCGATTTCCTGCAGGGGCGCGAGCGCGGACTCGTCCTGACTGTAAAGCCTGATCTCGAATCCGAGAGTCGTCAGATGCGCCGCTGCCGATGTGCCGCCGCCGCCAGCGCCGAAAATGGCTATTTTCTTCACTTTCTGCCCGGTCATGCGCCCTGCTCCACGAATCTGGCGAGATCTTTCGCGGCTATGCCTTCAAGCCCCATCCGTTCCAGCGTGAGGCCGTCGCGTGCGAAATCGAGCCCCATCATGGAAGACGATACATGGACCAGCCCGTCGATGGTCGGCGTATCCACCCCGGCAAGATCGCCGAATGCCGCGAACGGCACCAGCCCGTACCCGACATCTTCGTGCATGTAGCGATGATCGAGCGAAGGCGGGCTTTTGATCGCCTTGTTCGGCTCCGACTCGACGCAGGCGCGGGAAATATCGCCGGAATCCATCGCCTCTTTCGTTGTCAGGCCCGCCTGATGGAAATTTTCCAGGAAGCTCGCCGACGGCACGCCGAGCGCCTTCGCCACCGCCAGCCTTTCGTCGTCCACCGCCTTTGTGACGCGTCCTACCGCCGGCGTAATACCCTCGCGGTAGAACAGAAAGTCGCCACCGGTGTCCTCGATCCAGCCGGCATTCATCACCATGCCGGGTACGTGGAAAACAGCATTGATATTGGTCAGTCCGGTCTCCAGCACCGACGAGACCTGAACGATTTCGGGGTACAGCGGTTCGATGAGCGCGAACATCTCATCGGCGTATTTTCCCGGAAAACCGCTGAATTTCAGCCTTTTCGTGTAGGAGAAGATATCGACCTCTGCCGGGCCCGTCTTGCGGCAGATATAGGTCAGCGTCACCGTCTCTCCGGTTCTGATTTCGTCCGTATAGCCCGCCTGCCGCAGCTCATGGACGAAATGCAGCCCGCCGCCGGTATGACCGGGGTTTACGAATATCGGTATACCGGGATGCATAATGGGCGCCAAAGCCTCGGCGTAATATCGATGGGCCACCGACGGCACGGCCAGCATGACCAGGTCCGCGCCTTCAACTGCTTCCGCAACATCGGTGGTCAACAGGTCGATCGGGAAAAGGCCGTCCTGAATGCCCTTCGCCCGAATGCCGCCCTGTTCCCTGAGCGGCACAAGCGATTCCTCTCGCCTGCCGTGCAACCGAACCGAATACCCGCGCGCGCCGAGATCGGCCGCGGCGGCGCACCCTCCGTGGCCGGCGCCCAGTACGGCAACTGTCCGGACACTCATCGATCTGCCTGCATAAATTCTGTCTCCCGCTTGTCCCCGCTTCTTTGCGAGGCTCGAATTCAGCGGTATTGTCGGGCAAGAATATCCGTCCATCAACCGTCGGACCCAACCTTTGCCCCTTCCGTCCGTAGACCTCGTGCAGACCAGCTCTCCGATCACGCCCGAACAGGCCCGGACAGCCGCGAACCTGCCCTTGAACGATCTGATTCACGCGGCTGGAAAACTGCGCGATCAGGGCCATCGGGACCGTATCTCCTATTCCCGCAAGGTTTTCATCCCGCTAACGCGCCTGTGCCGCGATGTCTGCGCCTATTGCACCTTCGCAAAATCGCCATCGCAGGTGCCGTCCGCCTACCTGTCTCCCGATGAAATTCTTGAAATCGCCCACGCCGGCGCCGCCGCCGGCTGCAAGGAAGCGCTGTTCACCCTGGGCGACCGGCCTGAAGCCCGCTACCCCTCGGCGCGCGACGCGCTGTCCGAACTGGGTTACGGGTCGACGATCGACTATCTCGCGGCCATGTGCCGTCTGGTGTTCGAGGAAACCGGCCTGTTGCCGCACGCCAATCCCGGTGCGATGACGCGAAACGAGATCGAAACGCTCCGGCCCGTCACCGTCTCGATGGGGATGATGCTGGAATCGGTTTCGCTGCGCCTGTGCCAAAAGGGGGGACCCCATTTCGGTTCTCCCGACAAGGATCCGACTGTCAGGCTCGCCACGCTTCGCGCCGCCGGCGAAGCGCATGTGCCCTTCACCACGGGCATTCTGATCGGCATTGGCGAGACGCGCGAGGAACGGCTTGATGCGCTGTTCGAGATCCGCGATGCGCATGACGCGTTCGGCCATGTCCAGGAAACCATCATCCAGAATTTCCGCGCCAAGCCTGATACGCGCATGGCGGGGGCGGACGATGCCGAACTCGACGACCTGCTCTGGACCGTCGCCATGGCGCGGATGATCCTTGGGCCTGAAGCCAATATTCAGGCCCCCCCCAATCTCAGCCCGGAAGAGTACCCGCAACTCATCGATGCCGGGATTAATGACTGGGGCGGCATTTCGCCCGTTACAGTAGATCACGTGAATCCCGAAGCGCCGTGGCCGGAAATCGAGATGCTTGCCCGGCACACCGCCGGAAAGGACAGGACGCTCGTCGAACGGCTCGCGATCTATCCCGGCTGGGCCATCGATCCCGATAAATGGCTCGCGCCGGAAATGGCGACCGCCATGCGCCACCGGACGGTCGCCGACGGGTTTGCAAGGACGGATGACTGGACGCCCGGAGTGCCCGGCGAGCCACCCGAAACCATGGCGTATAGAACGCGCCCGTCCGAGGACATCGTCGCAATACTCCACCGGGCGTCCGGGGGCGCACGCCTCGAAGAATCCGACATTGTCCGCCTTTTCTCGGCCCGTGACGCCGATTTCGACCTCGTTTGCGATACAGCAGACCGGCTGCGACGCGAGGCGGTCGGCGACACGGTGACCTATGCGGTGAACCGCAACATCAACTACACCAATATCTGCCAGTACCGCTGCACCTTCTGCGCCTTCTCCAAAGGCCGGGGGCGCACCGCCCTTCGCGGGCCGGCCTACAATCTCGATCTCGACGAAATCGCAAGCCGCACGGCTGAAGCCGCCAGCCGCGGCGCGACCGAAATCTGTCTCCAGGGCGGCATCCATCCGGAATTCACCGGCGACACCTATCTCGATATCTGCCGCACGGTCCGCGCCGCAGCGCCGGGCATTCATGTTCATGCCTTCTCTCCGCTGGAAGTCAGCCACGGCGCACGGACGCTTGGTCTGTCCGTTTCGTCCTTTCTCGAACGCCTGGTCGATGCCGGCCTCGGGTCGCTGCCCGGCACGGCGGCGGAAATTCTCGATGACGAGATGCGGGCAATCCTGTGCCCGGACAAGCTACCGACCGCCGAATGGCTCTCGGTGCTCGAGACCGCCCATGGGCTCGGGCTCCGGACCACCTCGACCATCATGTTCGGCGCGGTAGAAGCGCCGGTTCACTGGGCGCGGCACCTTCTGCACCTGCGCGACCTGCAGGACCGCACCGGCGGTATCACCGAATTCGTGCCGCTGCCTTTCGTCCATATGGAAGCCCCGCTCTACCGGCAGGGCCGTGCTCGCAAGGGGCCGGACTGGCGCGAGGCCATCCTGATGCATGCCGTGGCGCGGATCGCGCTGCACGGATCGATAGCCAATATCCAGGCCAGCTGGGTCAAGATGGGGCCGAAAGGACTCGCCGCCTGCCTGCGCGCCGGCGTCAACGATCTCGGCGGCACGCTGATGAACGAGAGTATATCCAGCGCAGCCGGGGCGGGATTCGGTCAGGAATTTTCCGGAGCCCGGATGCGGATGCTGGCAGAAGCCGCGGGCCGACCGGTCCAGCAGCGCACCACACTTTACGCGCCGGCGCCGCAAACCCACGCCGTTGCCGCAGCGGAGTAACGTTCGATGGCCTTCGAAAAACACACCGTCGCTGTGATCGGCGGCACAGGCAAGCAGGGTTACGGTCTCGCCTTGCGCTGGGCCGTCGCCGGCCACGACATCATTGTCGGATCGCGCGATGCAACCCGGGCGGAGGAGGCCGCTGCCGAACTTGCTGCCAGGGCCGCCGATGCGGCGCCCGAGATTTCCGACCGGCTCGACGCCGCCGAGCTTGAACGCCGGCTGGTCCGTGGCATGTCTGAACCGGGTGCGGTTCGCGGTATGGACAATGTCGCCGCAGCGCAAACCGCCGATATCGTCGTCCTCGCCGTTCCGTTTCAGGCGCAGACGGAAATGATCGCGCCGCTGAAGGACGCCGTCGCCGGAAAGCTAGTGATCGATGTGACCGCGCCGCTCGTGCCGCCGCGCGTCGGCACGGTGCAACTGCCCGAAGGCGGCTCGGCGGTCCTGACCACCCAGCGGATTCTCGGCGAGGACGTCATCGTCGTCGCGGCGTTCCAGAATATCGCCGCCCAGCATCTTGCCGATCTCGACCACGACATCGAGTGCGACGTGCTGGTGTGCGGCGACAAGCGGGCGGCG
>Ga0181579_10003401_pt1 | contig 12610 bp, 11 predicted proteins | sample 071ome_24_FD_132996 | JGI IMG/M metagenome (GOLD analysis project Ga0181579, IMG submission 132996) | Coastal salt marsh microbial communities from the Groves Creek Marsh, Skidaway Island, Georgia - 071402CT metaG (megahit assembly) | ecosystem: Environmental > Aquatic > Marine > Intertidal... | reverse complement strand
TTGCTGTTTGTGGCCCTTGTTCTAATTGGCACACGCACAGAAATCCGCATCCGTCGCGCCAGCGCGCTTCTTGCCCGATAGAGAGGATAATTCATGTTGCCAGATTTAGGAAAATACGCGTTCGCTGTTTTGGGATCATATGCGGCGGGTTTGGCATTGCTTGCGATCCTTGTGATTTGGATGGTCATTCGCAATACCGCCGCGCGCAAACATTTGGAACAGATTGAGGGTGCGCGTAATGGCCAAAATTAAGCCGCTGATGTTGCTGCCCCCCTTGATTTTTATGGGGCTCGCAGGTATGTTTTACGTTGGGATGCAGCGCGATAACCCAAATGATTTGCCATCTACCTTTATCGGGCAATCAGCGCCCGCGATCACGACGGAAACCTTAGGGTCCTTCCCGGGTGTTGGGGCAGGGGATCTAGGCGCAAGCGAAGTGATCTTGGTCAATTTTTGGGCCAGTTGGTGTCCGCCCTGCCGCGCCGAACATCCTGTTTTGTTGGAATTGCAAGAACAGGGCATGACGATTTATGGCGTGAACATCAAAGATAATCCCGCCCAAGCAATCAAATACATTAATGATGATGGAAACCCATTTGCGGGGATCGCGTTTGATCCGCAGGGGCGCACGGCCATTGACTGGGGCGTCACAGCCCCGCCTGAAACATTTATCGTGGATGGGGACGGCAGAATCCTATTTCGTTATGCAGGGCCATTGGTTGGATCAGATTACCTACAACGTTTTTTGCCCGCGTTGGAAGAGGCGCAGTCTAACTAAGACCTGACACAGGCTGTCAGAGGGGCATTGCCATTTCGGTCCGCTCCACCAAAAAATCGCAGAGCATATTGTATAAAAAAGGCCCGCAAAATGCGGGCCTTAGTCATGGGAGAGGTTCACTTAGTAGTGAACAGAAAGGCTATCTAGCGGCGTTGTTTTGGGTGGTGCGAACTTGGTAAGGTCGATGCCCTTTACGGCTGATTTATATTCTTCTACGGACGGTGTGCGCCCAAGGATCGCGGACAACACAACAACGGGTGTGGAGGCCAATAGAGATTCACCCGCCTTTTCAGGTGAATCTTCAACTACGCGGCCTTTGAACAGACGCGTTGATGTGGCCAGAACCGTGTCACCCTTGGCCGCCTTTTCTTGGTTACCCATGCACAGGTTACAGCCAGGGCGTTCAAGATAGAGTGTGTTTTCGTATTCTGTACGTGCCGTTGTTTTTGGCGCTGCATCGTCGAATTCAAACCCTGAATACTTTTGCAACACTTCCCAATCGCCTTCGGCCTTCAACTCATCAATGATGTTGTAGGTTGGTGCCGTCACAACAAGTGGAGCGTTGAATTCAACGGACCCTTGCTCTTTTTCGATGTTGCGCAGCATTTGTGCGACGATTTTAATATCACCCTTATGCACCATACATGACCCGACAAAGCCCAAGTCCACTTTCTTTTCAGACTTATAATAGGACACAGGGCGGATGGTGTCGTGCGTATAGCGTTTGGACACATCTGAGTTTGTCACGTCTGGGTCGGCAATCATGGGTTCGTTGATCAAATCCAAATCAACCACAACTTCTGCCGCATATTTTGCGTCCGCGTCTGGTGCCAAAGCAGGTTTTTCGCCTGATTTGATTTGCGCGATGCGTACATCCGCGCGATTCACCAACCCTTGCAGCATTTGAGCATCGTTATCCATGCCCTTGTTGATCATGATTTGGATGCGTGATTTCGCGATTTCCAGGGATTCAATCAATGTTGCGTCCTCTGAAATACAGATGGAAGCCTTGGCCTTCATTTCAGCTGTCCAGTCAGTGAATGTAAACGCTTGGTCGGCTAACAATGTGCCAATGTGCACTTCAATGATGCGGCCTTGGAATACGTTGTCGCCGAATTGATCCAACATCTGCGCCTGTGTGGCATGCACAACGTCGCGGAAATCCATGTGATCGGCCATTTGGCCCTTGAACGTGACTTTCACAGATTCTGGGATCGGCATTGTTGCTTCACCCGTGGCCAGTGCCAAGGCAACTGTCCCTGAGTCCGCGCCAAATGCGACACCCTTGGACATACGTGTGTGGCTATCGCCGCCGATGATGATCGCCCAATCATCGACTGTAATGTCGTTTAGAACCTTGTGAATAACGTCTGTCATTGGATGATAGACACCTTTTGGATCGCGGCCAGTGATCAAACCGAAATCATGCATGAATTTCATCAAACGCGGCGTGTTCGCCTGCGCTTTGATGTCCCAAACTGATGCTGTGTGACAGCCTGACTGATAGGCGCCATCCACCAATGGGGACAGAACCGTTGCCGCCATCGCTTCAAGCTCTTGAGAGGTCATCAAACCTGTGGTGTCCTGTGAGCCAACAATGTTTACTTTCACACGCACGTCTGATCCTGCCAGCAATGGTTTGTCTGCGGCAACACCAACCGAGTTGGCGTTAAAGATTTTTTCAACCGCTGTTAGGCCTTTACCATCGCTTTCGATTTCTTGGGATGGGGCAAAGGCAGATTTCAGAGGAATACCAAGGATGTCACAGGCAAGGCTTTGGAGCTTTTTACCAAACACAATCGCATAGGATCCGCCCGCCTTCATGAATTCGGTTTTCTGCGGAGTGAAGGATGCGGACATATCGACCAGCTCTTCGCCGTTTGCGCTGAATAGCTTTTTCTTTTTGGCATTGATCGTCAGAACCGTGCCCGTTTCAACCGAATATTTCTGTTCCAAGATGGGGTTGCCGTCGTTGTTTAGGATCGGCTTGCCATCTTCGCCCATCTTTTTGACCCAGTTTTTCAGATCAACACCGATGCCACCTGTCACGCCAACAGTGGTTAGGAAGATAGGGGAAATACCGTTTGTGCCTGCAACAACAGGGGCAATGTTTACAAATGGGACATAAGGGCTTGCTTGTTTGCCGGTCCACAAGGCCACGTTGTTCACACCTGACATACGGGATGATCCGACACCCATGGTGCCCTTTTCCGCGATCAACATAACACGTTTATCGGGGTGTTGAAGTTTCAGCGCCTCGATTTCTTTTTGCGCTTGTTCAGAGATCATGCATTTGCCGTGCAATTCACGGTCAGAGCGAGAGTGCGCCTGATTACCAGGTGAAAGAAGGTCGGTTGAAATATCACCTTCTGCGGCGATATATGTGACAACTTTGATTTCTTCTTTTATGTCCGGAAGTTTTGTGAAGAATTCCGCGTTTGAATAACTTTCTAAGATGTCTTTTGCGACGGCGTTTCCTGCGTTAAACGCCTCTTTCAAACGGTCTGTATCAGCGTCATATAGGAACACTTGGGTCTTTAGGACCTCTGCGGCTTGCACTGCCAAATCCGCATCATCGCCTAATGCCACGTCCAACAAAACGCGCACAGATGGGCCGCCCTTCATGTGGGACAACAATTCGAACGCAAAATCGACTGATATTTCTTCAATCTTGGTTTGGCCCAAAACGATTTCTTTCAGAAACACTGCCTTGACGCCTGCTGCGCTGGTTGTACCTGGAAGTGTGTTATAGATGAAAAACTTCAAAGATTGCTCACGATGCGTATGTCCCGTGTCTTTGATTTGCGCGATGATCTCTTCCGTCAATGCGGCGTCATCAATGGGTTTTGGGGCCAAACCCTGCTCTTTGCGTTTTTCAATTTCTTCCAAATATGCAGCGTATAAGCTCATGGGTAACTCAACTTTTCGTATCTGTTTCAGTCCTAATATGACCCAGCGACCAACGAGATCGGATCGAATCATATCTAATTCTGTATACCTATGTATGCAAAGCCGATTTGCGGCGCAAGAGCCCCGGGTCAAAGGTCACAAACGTATCGATCACTTAATGAATTTCGCAATAGCAAGCAAACCAAACAGCCTTAAATCACAACAGATGCGACGATAGGCATCACCAGACTTGGCCAAGGTCACAATCAGCACTTTTGCACGGCTTGTCACAATTGCTCTCAAATGGTTGATTGGGAATTGTGAAGCAAACCTTCTATGTAGTTTTTGAGCAACGAGTTTAGGCACACCATGATGAATATCCGATCGACGATTTTAGGTCTTATCACATTGTTGATGCTGTCCGTCGGGCAGGCACATGCAGAGCGTGCCTTGGTCGTGGTCGAATTATTCACGTCCCAAGGGTGTTCATCCTGCCCGCCAGCAGATCACGTTTTGGGTGAATTGGCCCAAGAGCGGGATATCATCGCGCTTTCCTATCATGTGGATTATTGGGACTATATGGGATGGAAAGATATCTTTGGCCGCGCAGAAAACTCGCAACGTCAGCGCGTTTATGCAAACCGCATGAAGAAAAAGAACGTCTATACCCCGCAAATGATTATCAACGGTAACGCGGATGTTGTCGGGTCGCGACCGATGGACGTGGCCAAGGCCGTGATGGATGCGAAAAAACGTACAATGCCCGTCGCTGTTAAAATTACACCTGTTGCGCAGGGGTTGTTGATATCTGCGGTTTCAAATAGACTGCAAAATGATACATATGACCTTATCGCGGTGGCGATCACGCCCAACGCAGAGGTGCAAATCAAACGCGGCGAAAACCGTGGGAAAACCATCCGCTATGCGAATGTCGTGCGTGATTTCAAACCGATCGGACAGTTGTCAAATGGACAGGCCCGCCTAACGGTACCTGTTTTTGATGGGGCCAAATTGGCGGTTTTTGTTCAGGCGCAAGGGCAGGGGCCAATTGTTGGTGCGGCGCTTCAGGATTAATCGTCGTCCAGATCAAAAAACTGATTTCACCTGCTGAAATCTGGCCCTGAATACCTGGCACAAGCGCGGTAACGGCCGCTTCACCTTCTTTGGTTTTCACTGCACTGCGGTCCTCTGTTTCGTCACGGATGGTTTCGGCCATATGTTGAGATAATCCGCCTAGGATAAATTCACTGACCTCTTCCATGCCATTTCCGTTTGCATAACATAGGGCAATGACAATGACCGCTTTGGCGCGGGCGCTAATGTCTTGCGTGGGGACTGGGTCAAAAATGTCGACGTCTTGAGACATGTAACCTGGGGCACTGTTGCACCCCAAGGTTTAGATTGTAGCAATTAAGGATAGGTTTCCCAAACTGGATTATTCGCCAAAAACACGCGCGAAAATCGTGTCTACGTGTTTTGTGTGATAGCCTAGGTCAAATTTCTCTTCGATATCCGCGACAGAAAGCGCCGCTGTCACATCCGCATCGCCCAAAAGTTCGGTTTTGAAGTCTTTGCCTTCTTCCCAGACTTTCATCGCGTTACGTTGTACCAAACGATACGCGTCTTCACGGCTGACACCCGCTTGGGTTAGGGCCAAAAGAACCCGCTGTGACATAACAAGGCCACGGAATTTGTTCATGTTGGCCAACATGTTGTCAGGATAGATCACCAATTTATCAACCACGCTGGTCAGACGAGCTAGGGCAAAATCCAATGTCACGGTCGCATCTGGGCCAATGTTGCGCTCCACAGAACTATGCGAAATATCGCGCTCATGCCACAGCGCCACGTTTTCCATCGCAGGCACCACCGCCATACGCACAAGACGCGCCAAACCTGTTAGGTTTTCTGTCAAAACAGGGTTGCGTTTGTGCGGCATCGCAGAAGAACCTTTTTGACCCTTAGAGAAGAACTCTTCGGCCTCTAACACTTCGGTGCGCTGCATGTGGCGCACTTCGGTTGCGATGTTTTCAATCGAACTTGCCACAACGCCAAGGGCCGCAAAAAACGCCGCGTGACGATCGCGTGGAATGACTTGGGTGCTTATCGGTTCCGGCTCTAGGCCCAATTTTGCACAGACATGTTCCTCAACCCGAGGATCAATGTTGGCAAATGTGCCAACTGCGCCTGAAATTGCGCCTGTTGCGATTTCTGCACGTGCAGTTTCCAAACGGCGTTTGTTGCGATCCATTTCCGCATAAAACCGTGCAAACGTCAGGCCCATTGTTGTCGGTTCGGCGTGTATGCCGTGGCTGCGCCCAATGCGCACGGTCATTTTATGTTCTTGCGCGCGACGTTTCAACGCCGCCAAAAGTTGATCCATATCATCGAGCAAAATGTCAGCTGCGCGCACAAGCTGGATATTGAAACATGTGTCCAAAACATCCGAACTGGTCATGCCCTGATGCACAAAACGCGCCTCTTCTGATCCGACATGTTCGGCAAGGTGGGTTAAAAACGCGATCACGTCGTGTTTTGTGATAGCCTCAATCTCATCAATACGGGCTACATCAAATTCAACGTCTTTTGCCCTCCAAACCGCATCGGCGTTCTCGCGTGGGATAACACCAAGATCGGCCATCGCATCGCAGGCATGAGCTTCAATCTCGTACCAAATGCGGAATTTTGCTTCTGGTGACCAGATTTGTACCATGTCAGGACGCGAATAACGGGGGATCATGAGATTACCTTTCGTAACGTGTGGGTTGGTCCCGTTTACCCCTGATTGTAAAATTGGGCAAGTCGATGCAACATTCTGCGTCAATTCACCCATTGCATTGATTTTTCGCCATTTTGCGGGTTAACTTTAGGTATTAATTCTGTGGCCCAAAAGGATATATGCTGAAAATAAACTGGTCCAAATTCGTTTAATGTCCGCTATTCTGGATATTTTTGATTGTTCTGATCATCGTCACATTTGTTGTGTGGATGGCACCGATTTTAGAGCCGTATGATGTTCCAAACTTTAATCGTGTGCATGAAATGAATCCGGTGGTTTTGATCCGCTTGGTTATTTTTGAATGGCTGTTTTATTACTTGTTTGTGCCGATCATCGCAAAACGCGTTGCAACTCAGCGTATCGAAACCATGGTTTTGGGGGATCAAACACTTAAAGTTTAGGATATTCTTCGTGTTCCGGCCCTGGAACACCGTGTTTGCATTTATACGAAAGAGGGCGAGTTATTGAAACGATCCCACTTTCGCCATCTGATGCAAATTCTAAATGATATCGACGGGTTTCAACCGCATAGGTCTTATTGAGTAACAACCCATGCGATCCTGCATCTGGAAGGGGGCGCAGATCGTTTGAACATTGTTTTAATCAGGGGTGACAAAATCGCCGTTGCGCGAACGCGCCGCAGCGAGAGTGAAGACTGGGCCAAAGAAAAGCCACTGCTGATCCGTGCTTTAGATTAGGCCTGTCCCATCAAAACAGGATCGAACGGATATTTCGTTAGGTTTTCGTACCCATCCTCGGTGATTAACACCTGATCTTCCAGTTTGATGGAAAAATCACCACCCTCTGGGCTGACCAATGCTTCAACACACAGCACCATGCCTTCCTCAAGCGGGTAATCATAAGCTTCTTCGACAAAGTTGCTTGGATAGGCGATAAGTGGCCATTCATCACACAGGCCAACACCGTGCATCATGCATCCGTATTTCTGTTTTTGGAAATGATCATCCAGTTTGTGACCATTAAAGGTTAAATCGCGCATATGCACGCCCGGTTTCAACATTTCCATATTGTTCATGATGTGTTCATGGGCATGCTGCATCGCGTATACCATATCTGAGCGGGGTGGCTTATCCCCAACCCACCACGTGCGGCTGATATCCACGCAAATGCCATATGATCCCACCAAATCCGTATCAAAAGCGACGATTTCATTATTTTGCACAATGCGAGGACCGCATTCCTGAAACCACGGGTTTGTGCGTGGACCCGAGGCCAGAAGCCTTGTTTCAATCCATTCACCGCCGCGTTTGATGTTTTCGGCGTGCAGCACCGCCCAAATGGCGTCCTCACTCATATTGCCAAGTGGGACGTCGTGGCGCGTGATCCGCTCCATCTCGGCCACGGCATTTTCACAAGCAACCGAGGCACAGCGCATCGCCAAAATTTCATCTGGACCTTTAATGGAACGTGCTTTTTCGGTGACCTCCTCGCCCTCCATAATTTCAAACCCCTGCGCTTCTAGCGCGCGTAGGCCGTGCAGCATGATTTTATCAACCGCAAGCCGTTTGTTACCGCCTGCGTGTTCTTCCATCAACACGCGAACTTCGTTTGAAAATACGTCTGCGGCCACATCAATCTTATCGCCACGATCAAAGTAAAATAAATCCGCACCAGAACGTTGTTCGCGCACCAATGGATTGAATTCCGACAAGAAGGGAGAGTTTTTGTAATCCCAAATCACCATGTACCCATCCGCACACAGTAGAACCGCACGAAATGGGTTGTGTGTATTCCACAACTGCATATTCGTGCTATCGGTCGCATATCGGATGTTCAGCGGATCAAAGATTAACAATCCACCATATCCACGATCAACTATATGTTGTGTCAACCGTTTCCAACGATATGAGCGCATCCGTTCTAGATTGGGCGGCTGCAACCCCGCATCCTCCCACTCTCGAAAGGCCAACTGGGTTGGTCCAATTTCAACGCGGTTGTTATCATTGGGTGACCCATCATCCAGCGTGGCACCACGGGTTGGATCAATTTTACGGTAGTCGCGGAAGTGATCGTTCATATCAAAACTCCGAATAGGTCTTTTGTCATCGTGAATCGAAGGCATTATGCAGAACCGTCAAAAAACGACGAAATTTTTGTCGTGAATATGACTTAATTTTCATACGCTGAACTTGATCAGTTGCAGAATGCGTTTAGTCGGGTCAAGCTCAGAAGTGACCTGATAAATTCAAAGCATGTGATCATGATATTACAAAAATCCATCCCGTTTGACGCCTCATCCGAAAAACCACTCCCCGGTATATCACCATTGGACCCTTATCATTGGTTAATGATTGATGATGCCTATGTTGCGCAGATGGCGCTGCGTCAGGAATTGATTACAACCAAACGGGATCAGGTGATTGCAATTGACCCCGCCGCCATGCCTGCTGCACGGGAATTGTTGGGGCAGGTGTTGGAGTTTTTCACCCGCAAAGGGGCGATGCAGCAGATGGGCGGTGTGGTGCAAACCCCTGATGGGCGGCGTGTGCCTGTGGATTATGACGACCCGATGGGATGCATGGGGCAGATCGCACAAAATGATTTTGCCATCATGGAGCATCGGGGGGAGGAACATGTTCTAACGGCGGCTGTCTTGTGTTTTCCGGCCAGCTGGCTGTTGGCGGAAAAATTTATGAGTGGTTTGGTTGGTATTCATGATCCTGTTGATCCCTATGACGATCAAATCGCAAAACGGGTTCAACGCCTGTTAGATGGCATTCAGGTGGATCGCCCACTGTGGCGATTTAATAAATTGCGCTACGCAGATCCCGCCCTGTTTCAACCGCGCAGCATGCATGCCCGCCGCCCGAGCGAGGAACGCCACGCTGCACGCTATTTACGCAGCGAACGTCAAACCCTTATCCGCCTGCCCAATACTCGCGCGGTCGTATTCGGTATTCATACATTTGTTGTGGATACTCAGGCCTGAGCGAGAGCCGAAAGCCCAAGATGTTCAACTTTTCGGTGCATAGCCAAACGCATTTACACTATTGCATCGTGTAATCCCCCTCGATTACGCTGTCTCTTGGTGATCGGAGAGATGGGATAAAAAGGATGAAACGCATTTTATGCGGGGCAGTCGCGATGGTGTATTGGTTAACACCGGCTACGTCAGACACATTAAAGTAGATACTGATTGAAACAGGCTACGATGAAACGCCGCATGGACGGGATGCGGTAGATGTGGATGGTTGCATCATGATGACTTATCTTTGGGTGCGGTAAAAATCAGGGGAATTCCCCCTATGGTCGTCGTTTCAATTTGATATGATAGGGGCCGAATTGCCCTATAACCGTGATGCGCAATTTGTGGCAATACCCAGGCCTAACCGGGTCACCAAGATGCGGCGGTTGTACAGTTTCAAATGCGCACTCCAAAAACTTATTTGCATGAATTTCGTATTAAACGTCAGTCAGTTTTTTCTATATGAACTTTTGACAGGATGTGATTGCCAATGCAAATCGTTTCACACGTGCCTTTGAAGGCTATCACGCAGAACACTCTTTGTTGCTGGGTTAGGAGTGTTGGACCCTTTGCTATAGGGGCAACTCTGATCTGTTTACTTACAAATACCAAGTCGTTTCTATAAAAAAACGCCCCGCGAAACGGGGCGTTTTCTGTATCGATCAGACTGCGAATTAGCAGCTGTAGTACATACTGTATTCCACTGGGTGTGGTGTGTGTTCGTATGTTTCGATTTCTTCCATTTTTAGGTCGATATAACCGTCGATTTGATCTTTGGTGAATACGCCACCTGCTGTCAAATACTCGTAATCTGCTTGAAGTGCTTCCATCGCTTCGCGCAGTGAACCACAAACTGTTGGGATTTCGGCCAACTCTTCCGCAGGAAGATCGTATAGGTTTTTGTCCATTGCTTCGCCAGGATGGATTTTGTTTTTGATGCCGTCTAGGCCAGCCATCAATAGTGCTGCGAAACATAGGTAAGGGTTTGCAGAGGGATCTGGGAAACGTGCTTCCACGCGTTTTGCTTTTGGTGACTCTGTCCATGGGATACGAACACAGCCTGAGCGGTTACGTGCAGAATAGGCACACATCACGGGTGCCTCGAACCCCGGGATCAAACGCTTGTAAGAGTTTGTTGATGGGTTTGTGAAGGCGTTTAGCGATTTCGCGTGCTTTAGGATGCCACCGATGAAGTATAGTGCTTCGTCAGACAAATCTGCATATTTGTCGCCTGCAAACAATGGCTTACCATCTTTCCAGATGGACATATTGACGTGCATCCCTGTGCCGTTGTCGCCTGCGATCGGCTTTGGCATGAATGTCGCTGATTTGCCGTAGGCTTGTGCAACATTGTGGATGACGTATTTGTATTTCTGCAGCTCGTCCGCTTGTTTTGTGAGGCTGTCAAAGATCAGGCCCAATTCGTGCTGACACGACGCCACTTCGTGGTGGTGCTTGTCAACTTTCATGCCCAAACGCTTCATTGTTGATAGCATTTCTGAGCGGATGTCTTGGCCATCGTCCACAGGGTTTACAGGGAAATAGCCGCCTTTGACACCCGGACGGTGGCCCGTGTTGCCCATTTCGTATTCTGTATCTGTGTTCCAAGCTGCGTCAATTGCGTCAACTTCGAAAGCTACTTTATTCATTGAGTTTTGAAAGCGCACATCGTCGAATAGGAAAAATTCTGCTTCTGGACCCATGAATGCCGCATCACCAATCCCTGACGACTTAAGGTAAGCTTCCGCTTTCAGCGCTGTACCACGCGGGTCGCGCTCGTATGCTTCTCCAGTGTCTGGTTCAACAACTGAACAATGGACACAAATTGTTTTTTCTGCGTAGAACGGATCAACATATGCACTTGCTGTATCGATAATTAATTTCATGTCTGACGCTTCGATTGATTTCCAACCTGCGATAGATGATCCGTCAAACATAAAGCCTTCTTCGATGAAGTCTTCATCAACCTGATCTGACATCACAGTTACGTGCTGGAGTTTGCCGCGAGGGTCAGTAAAGCGGATATCCAAATATTCCGCGCCTTCGTCAGCGATCATTGCGAGCAAGTCTTTAGCGCTCATGGTTTTGTTCCTCTCTGTCTTAAAACTGTTGAATTAAAGGGCGTCCGGACCGCTTTCACCGGTGCGGATGCGAAGAGCTTGTTCCACAGGGCTGACAAAAATTTTGCCATCTCCGATTTTTTCTGTCTTGGCTGCGTCTACGATGGCTTCGATGGCCGCGTCAACTTGATCATCGTCTAAAACGACTTCGATTTTCACTTTCGGTAAAAAATCGACGACATATTCGGCACCCCGATACAATTCTGTGTGGCCCTTTTGACGGCCAAAGCCTTTGACCTCGATCACAGACAAACCTTGAACACCAACGTCCTGAAGAGCTTCTTTCACCTCGTCCAGTTTAAACGGCTTAACTATAGCCTCAATCTTTTTCATTGTTGCTCTCCTTATTAACTCCTAAGTGGCGTAGATCACATCGAATGTTCTGCGCCTAGTGATCGGGGCTGCTCTGCTCAAAATGACGGCAAAATCCCTCTTTAGGTGGTAAATTTTGCGCAAGATGACTAAATTTTAATCGAAATAAAAACTGTTGCGAATTAATTTCCCTAAAAAAACGCAGAACACGCTACACATACTGGATCCAAAAATGATCTGTTTCCACGCAAAACTTTTACAGTTGTCGAGAATCGATGTGGTGTTTGGAGATAGTTTCTAAATTAATTAGTTGGGGATTTTTTGCCTGTCTTTACAGTTTGTGTTTATCGTTCATTTTGTGATCATGGCATCCATTGCCTCGGCTGCCCTTTCGACAGAGCCATTATTATTCGGTCCAACTCTTATACCGAGTCATGCTGGGGAGTGCATCGAAATTTAACCTGTGAAAAAAAATCACTTTCGTGCGTTTTTGCTCTCGACATTCTGAAGCAAACTTTGTTAATCACCATCCACACTATCAGATAGTGACTGTGCGGGTGTGGCGAAATTGGTAGACGCACCAGATTTAGGTTCTGGCGCCGCGAGGCGTGGGGGTTCAAGTCCCTCCACCCGCACCACTTAAGTTTCTTACTTAGTTGATATTCCTTAGATTTTAATAGTCAGGGGTTATCACCATGTCACACATTCGGTACACAATCTGTCGGTCTGGTACCTACTATTACAAC
>Ga0181579_10003399_pt1 | contig 12610 bp, 11 predicted proteins | sample 071ome_24_FD_132996 | JGI IMG/M metagenome (GOLD analysis project Ga0181579, IMG submission 132996) | Coastal salt marsh microbial communities from the Groves Creek Marsh, Skidaway Island, Georgia - 071402CT metaG (megahit assembly) | ecosystem: Environmental > Aquatic > Marine > Intertidal... | reverse complement strand
TCGGCGGGATCAAGGATATGGGCGGGCTGCCCGACGTCATACTGGTCGTAGATGTCGATTATGAAGCGATTGCAGTCACTGAAGCTCGCAAATTAGGCATTCCAGTGATCGGACTTGTTGACACCAACAGTGATCCCGATGGCATTGATTTCGTCATCCCTGGTAATGATGACGCGATCCGTTCGGTTCGGTTATTCGCTTCAGCCTTTGCAGACACCATTTTGAACGCCAGACAAGACGGCTCGAGAATGGTAGAGAGCGACTTTGTTGAAGTGGAAGAAGCCGCACCTGAATCGACGAGTGCGCAAGCGGCTGAGGTTGAAGTTTCAGCAGCATCAGAGGCTCCGACTGAAGCATCGGTAGATACCGAAGCCGAGGTCGATGCATCGGAATCAGGGGAAGCCGAGTCAGCCGAAAAGGATCAGTAGACTCAATATCTGGACGATTGGTTGCGCTACGCTGAGAGCATCGTCGGGAGGCCGAAGAGCCTGCCAGCACCGCGCCTGCGGTCGACACCCAACGACACAGAAACTGATTAGAAACGTTTAAAAAGATCCCACAGCGGTCTCGATGAGAGAGCCCAAGCAACTTTTCAATTAGGCCTCTGGGGGATAAGTAGCGAGTCGGGCTTAGCGTCGCTCGACAGCCGCACGAAGGGTTAAAAGGAAGACAAAGATATGGCAGCGATTACTGCAGCGTTGGTAAAAGAGCTCAGAGAGATTACCGGGCTCGGCATGATGGATTGTAAAAAAGCATTGGTCGAATCCGATGGCAACATGGAGGAGGCGATTGATAGCTTGAGGAAATCGAGCGGCTTGAAGGCAGCGAAGAAGGCAGGTCGTATCGCGGCCGACGGGACCATTGTTGTGAAGTCGGATGAGAACGGCGGAACCATGGTCGAAGTCAACTGCGAGACTGATTTTGCAGCCAAAGATGAGAATTTCCTTGCGTTCGCGGACAAGGTCGCAAGTGCCGCCCATGCGCAAGAGGGCACTGACGTTGCAACGCTGATGGCCGCTGGTCTTGAAGCCGATCGAGAGGCGTTAGTGCAGAAAATCGGCGAAAACTGCAGTGTTAGACGAATTGTGAAGTACGCCGGACAGGTTGCCGCTTACATCCACTCGAATGCAAAGATCGGCGTTCTGGTGTCTCAAACCGGTGGTGACGAAACACTGGGCCGAGATCTGGCCATGCATATCGCGGCTTCAAACCCTCAATTTGTCTCACCCGAGCAAGTGGACCAAGCCACGATTGAAAAGGAGCGGGAGATTTATTCGGCTCAAGCGGCTGAAAGTGGGAAACCCGCAGATATTGTCGAGAAGATGGTCGAAGGCCGAATCAAGAAGTTCCTCAGTGAGATCAGTCTGACCGAGCAAGGTTTTGTAAAGGACCCAGACACGAAGGTTGCGCAACTTCTCAAGAAGGAAGGCGCTGAGATTCTCGCATTTTCACGTTTTGAAGTGGGTGAAGGCATCGAAAAAGAAGAAGTCGATTTCGCTTCAGAAGTTGCGCAGCAACTGGGCTAAACGCTGAGGTCAGAATGCCGCTAAAGAAACCCACGCCCAAATATCAAAGAGTCCTGCTCAAACTGAGCGGAGAGGCGCTCGGTGTCGAGGGCGTTGGAATTGACCCGAAGGTCTTGGACCGGACCGCATTAGAGATCGGTCAGCTGGTGGGGATTGGGATTCAGGTCGGTCTGGTCATTGGCGGTGGCAATCTATTTCGCGGAGCCGCCCTCTCCGCTGCAGGGCTCGATCGCGTTACGGGTGATCACATGGGTATGCTCGCCACCGTGATGAATGCACTCGCGATGCGTGATGCGCTTGAGCGAGCAAACATTCAGACGGTGGTGATGTCCTCGATTCCGATGAGCGGTGTTGTTGAACACTATGACCGCAGGCTTGCGATCCGTCATCTTCAAGAGGGTGACGTCGTGATTTTCTCAGCGGGAACAGGAAACCCATTTTTCACCACGGATTCGGCAGCCTGTTTACGCGGGATCGAGATTGAAGCGGATGTCGTGTTGAAGGCCACGAAGGTGGATGGTGTGTATTCAGCAGATCCAGTGACCCATCCGGAGGCTGTGCGGTACGACGAAATCACTTACGATAAAGTGCTGGAAGATCAGCTAGGGGTGATGGATTTGACCGCCATTTGCCTCGCCCGTGATCACGATATGCCGCTCCGGGTCTTTAAACTTGATAAGCAAGACGCGTTGCTCAACGCGGTGGTGTCTGATCACGAGGGGACTCTGGTGACGAGCGGTCTGCCTCATTCCTAAGATCGCGGAAGGTCCAGAGCGATCAGTCGTCGCCCTGATGGAGGATCCCTATCCCAGAAGCGATCAGGTTCTGATTGGGTCATCTGAAAGGTGTGAGAGGAGAACCTAATGATTAATGAAATCTTGGAAGATGCTCAAGATCGAATGGATAAAAGCATTGTGGCTCTCGAAGCCGCGTTTGCGAGGATTCGAACGGGGCGTGCGCATCCCAGTTTTCTGGATACGGTGGATGTAGACTATTACGGCAGCGTGACGCCGCTTAAGCAGATGGCAAACATCAATGTTGAGGAGGGCCGAACGCTCGTGATCGCGCCCTGGGATCGCACCACGATTCCGCTGATTGAGAAGGCGATTCTCAAGTCAGATTTGGGCGTGACGCCCAACAGTGGTGGAGAAAGTGTGCGCATCACAATGCCGCCACTGACCGAAGAAAATCGTCGAGATCTCGCCAAAGCGGCTCGTAATGAGGCTGAAAACGCCCGAATTGCAGTTCGGAATATTCGGCGTGACGCAAACTCCGATATCAAAGATTTCTTGAAAGAAAAGGAGATTTCGGAAGACGACGCTCGACGAGCCGAAGACCAAGTTCAAAAGTTGACCGACCTGAAGGTGAAGTCGGTGGATGCCTTGCTTGAGAAGAAAGAAAAGGAACTGATGGAGTTCTAGCCATCAGAGGAAGCGATCATGCTTAGATCTCGGGTGATCACGGCGTTGATGATTGCGCCTCTTGCGCTGGCGGCGCTCTTGCTACTTGATGCTTCCGCTTATGTCTTATTTATTACTGCCGTGCTCGCAGTGTGCGGTTGGGAGTGGGCCAATTTTGCCCATCTTCGTGGCTGGAGCCGAGTCGCTTATGGGCTCCTGATTGGGTTGATCACCAGTTTCGTGCCGCCCAGTGCTTGGTGGCTCTGGATCAGCCTGATGACTTGGGTGATTGCGGGATACTTGGTTCTGCGTTTTCCAAAATACCCGGCCACCCTCAAACGGCCCACCCCGATCCTGGCTCTAGGCGTCGTCGTGATGGTGCCTGCGGGTCTTGCTCTGGTTATGCTTCAATCTCAGCCCAACTACGCCGCCAATTTGGTCCTGCTGCTGGGGCTGGTCTGGTGCGCAGACATTGGTGCTTATTTCACTGGCCGTCGTTGGGGCAAACGCAAACTCCACCCCGCCGTCAGTCCAGGGAAATCTTGGGCAGGGGTTTACGGTGGGTGGGTCATCACGCTGGTCTTTGTCCTCCTCTGGCGGGTGCAAACGGGTCTCTTTGGGCTGTCGAATTGGAAGGTCGAACTCTTTTGGTTATTGATGGCGAGCGGGATGGTTTTTGTCAGTATTCTCGGTGATCTGGCGATGTCGATGTTCAAGCGAGTTCGAGACATCAAAGATTCGAGTCAACTCTTGCCTGGCCACGGCGGGTTCCTCGATCGCTTGGACAGTCTATTTTCCGTGGCGCCGATCTTGGTTCTCTGCCTGGTTTATGGGGGTTTGGTGTGAAGCCGCGTTCAGGACTGACCATATTGGGTTCGACCGGCTCGATCGGACAACAAACCCTTGCGGTCATGGCCGAACAAACCGACCTCTTTGTTTACGCACTCACCGCGCACTCACAAGTTGACCAGTTGATATCCCAATGCGAAGCGGTGGCACCTCATGTCGCGGTCGTCTCAGATCCGAGCCAGTACGCAGCGCTTGCTGAGGGATTAAAAATGCGAGGGTTAAAAACCGAGGCCAGAGCGGGTCGCGAGGCACTCAGAAGCGTTGCAGAAGCCGATGAGGTCTCTCACGTCATGGCCGCGATTGTCGGCGGAAGCGGGCTTGAGCCCACCTATGCTGCTGCGGCCGCTGGCAAAACGGTTTTGTTGGCGAATAAAGAGTCCCTCGTGATGTCCGGTGAATTGTTTCTATCGTCGATCGAGAGAACAGGCGGTGAAGTCATACCCGTGGATAGCGAACACAATGCTATTTTTCAGTGCTTGGGTAATTCTAGAGCGGTGGGGAGCACCGTCGCCAAACTTTTGCTCACTGGGTCAGGTGGTCCCTTTCTTGAGCGTCCAATGGATTCCTTCGACAGCATCACGCCTGCTGAGGCGTGCCTGCACCCGAACTGGTCCATGGGGCGAAAGATCTCAGTTGATTCAGCGACCATGATGAATAAGGGGCTTGAACTCATCGAGGCTTGCTTTCTTTTTGGAGTCCCGAGCGCAAAGATCGACATCGTGATTCATCCGCAGAGTGTTGTGCATTCTATGGTTGCGTTCGAGGATGGTTCGGTCCTAGCGCAAATGGGGCAGCCGGATATGCGCACGCCCATTGCCAGCGCCCTGGCGTGGCCCGAGCGAATGACCAGTGGGGTGTCCCCGCTCGATTTCGTGAGCGGCCTTCAATTGTCATTTAGAGCTCCAGATCATGATCGATTTCCTTTGCTTGACCTCTGCCGTCAGGTTGCCGCAGGGGGGCAGTCGGTAAAGGTGGCCCTGAATGCCGCGAACGAAGTGGCTGTGGACGCATTTCTTCAAGAGCGCATTCGATTCACGGATATCGAACGCATCGTGAAGACCACGGTTGATGCAATGGCTATTGAGGAACTCCCGTCGATTGAGGCGGTCCTATCATTTGATTCGCGATGCCGTTTGGAAGCCCAAAGACAGATGACTAAATGTTTCTAGATATTCTTCAAAGTGTGATCGCATTGATTGTGACGCTCGCCGTGTTGATCGCTGTTCATGAATACGGCCATTTTCAGGTGGCGAGGTGGTGTGGTGTCCACGTCGAGCGCTTCAGCATCGGATTCGGCAAAGCCTTAGTCCGATTTGAAGGTGCGCCGCCTGAGATTGAGCCTGTCCCGTCGGGTTCAGAGCCTCGAGTGAGAACGCGCGCCAACGAACCGCTCATGGGTACAGAGTATTGCGTTGCCATGATCCCGCTCGGTGGCTATGTCAAATTTCTGGACGAACGTGATGGATTTGTGCCCGAGGATCAACGGTCGTTTGCATTCAACACAAAACCGCTCTGGCAACGCGCACTCATTGCGTTCGCCGGTCCGTTGGCAAACTTCCTGCTAGCGGTGGTCGTTTACTGGATGGTCTTCGTGATGGGGGTGCGTGATTTTTCGCCCGTGATCGAGGTGGCGCCGGGAAGCCCGGCAAGCTTGGCGGGATTGCAATCGGGCGATGAGGTCCTTCGCTTGGATCAAGTGCCCATCACGGATTGGACCGCATTTAACTTACAACTCCTTGATCGGTTGGGAGAATCGGGCAGCCTGATCTTTGATGTCGCCAGAGCTGGGGATGCGGATGAGGCAGCTGTTGGCGCGCAAATTCCCATCGATCGATGGCTATCGGAGCTCGCTGATCCTAACCCAGCGTCCGAACTCGGACTGTCCCTCCACGTTCCCATCGTTCCTGCTGTGCTGGGAGACGTAAGTCCCTCAAGCCCTGCAGAGCAGGGTGGGCTGATGACAGGGGATCGGGTGCTGTCAGTTAACGGAGCCTCGATCGCAGGTTGGATCGAGTTTGTCGATCGTGTCAGGGCAAACCCTGATCAAACGTTGGCATTGCGATTAGAGCGCGGCAACGAATTGATTGATCGCTGGGTTACACCAGAAGCGGTTGATGACGACGGTGCGGAGATTGGGCGCATTGGCGCAGCGCTGGGTGACTACGAATTCCCATCGGACAGGGTGAGAGTGAGAGAGTATTCAATGCTGGGTGCTTGGGTTCCTGCCGTGCAAAAAACATGGGCAATGACGCGCTTCACTGTCGAGAGTTTGGTCAAGATGGTCCAAGGATTACTGTCCCCAAGGAATCTATCAGGACCGATCACGATCGCTAAGATTGCGGGCCAAACCGCAGAGCGAGGTCTTGATACCTACCTCGGCTTTATTGCACTGATCAGCGTCAGCCTCGCGGTCCTAAATTTATTGCCTGTACCCATGTTGGATGGGGGCCATCTGCTTTATTATGCGGTGGAGGCGCTTGCGGGCCGACCCATACCGGAACGTCTTCAATACCTGGGATTACAAGTTGGGCTGGTGCTGTTGGTGGGCATCATGCTTCTCGCCTTTTATAATGACCTGCTGCGGCTATAACGGATTTTTTGTGAATACTCTCCATCATTTTTTTCGCGCTGCGCTTTTCCTCAGCGCATTTTTGAGCGCGGCCATCGCGCAGGCGTTTGTGGTCACTGACGTTCGTGTTGAAGGCTTGCAGCGTATATCCGCAGGCACCGTCTTCGGGGCGATTCCATTCAATGTTGGCGATAACGTGGATGATGAGGGGTTAAGACGCATTATTCGCGCGTTATTCCGCACGGAGTATTTTGACGACGTCAAAGTTGGGCGTGACGGGAATGTGCTTCTTATTATTGTTAAGGAGCGTCCCACCATTGACAGTATCGAATTCGATGGCAACAAAGCGATCAAAACCGAAGCCCTCACCGAGGGTTTGTCTGATGCTGGGCTCGCTGAGGGCGAAATTTTCAAAAAAGTCACCCTCGATCAAATGGGGGCTGAGCTCGAACGGCAATATGTACTTCAGGGTCGCTACGATGCGGAAATAGAAACGGAAGTCGAAGACTTGCCCCGCAACCGAGTGGCGCTCAAGGTCAATATTGACGAAGGCAATGTCTCTGGGATTCGCCACATCAATATTGTGGGTAATTCCAAATTCGATGATGAGACGCTGAGAGAGCAGTTTGAGTTGAAACTGCCGACTTGGCTCTCCTGGTATACCAAGGATGGCCAGTATTCGAGAGAAAAACTCAAAGGAGACCTTGAGTCTCTTGAATCCTATTACCTAGATCGTGGCTACCTGAATTTCGAGATTACGTCGACGCAAGTCGCGATTGCGCCCAACATGGAAGATGTTTACATCACCATCAACGTGAGTGAGGGCGAGCAGTACGAAATATCGACCGTTGAGATCAGCGGTGAGCTGAGGGACATCCCAGAGGAAAGTATTCGGTCAATGCTGCTGACAGCACCAGGGCAAATTTTTTCCCGAGAGCTGATGACGTTATCAGAAGAGCGCATCGAAGCCGTGCTAGGTAATTCCGGCTATACCTTCGCCAGTGCCACAGGCAGTCCTGAGTTGTCTGAAGATGGTGAGTCTGTGGTGGTCAAGTTTTTTGTCGACGCCGGTAATCGGGCGTATGTTCGTCGAATCACGTTTTCGGGGAATACGCTGACTCAAGACGAGGTCTTGCGCCGCGAGATGCGGCAAATGGAGGGTGGCTGGGCTTCAAATTCATACATCGAGGCCTCCAAAGTCCGGCTGGAGCGGTTAGGATTTTTCAAGGAAGTCAGTGTTGAAACGCCGACCGTTGCCGGTGTGGCGGATCAGATCGATGTTGAATACACGGTAGAAGAGCAGCCCTCCGGCGCCATTTCCGCAACCTTTGGTTACGCTCAGGATTACGGCGCCATTCTGGGGCTTTCGTATCAGGAATCGAATGTTTTCGGCAGCGGGAACTCGCTCAATTTTAGCGTGAATCGAAGCTCCTATCAGACGTCCTACAATGTGTCTTTCTTTGATCCTTACTTTACGGTGGATGGCGTGAGTCGGGGTTATTCTGTTTACTATCGAAGCACTTCGTTTGACGAGAGAAATATTGCTCGCTTTTCGACGGATACCTTGGGAGCGACCGTGAGTTTCGGTTACCCCATCAGTGAAATATCTCGCTTTAATTTCACCGTCGGTGCTGAAGATACGAAAATCAAAGAAGGCATTTTCCCCGCTCAGGAGATCTCCCGATTTCTATCGGAGGAAGGCAATCAATTTAAGTTGATCACGCTCTCGGCGGCCTACCAGATGTCTGCACTCAACCGAGGCCTTTTGCCGACGGCGGGTCGATCGCAATCGTTATCCTTTGAGGCCACAGTCCCTGGAAGCGAGTTAGAGTTCTATCGGGTCAATTATTCGGGCCAGATCTTCTTTCCTCTGACAAGGCTCTTCACGCTTCGACTCCGAACGGATCTCGGTTATGGCGGGACCTTTGGCGACACGGAAACCTACCCGTTCTACAAGCATTTCTATTCGGGCGGTTTCGGTTCGGTTCGCGGCTACAAATCTAATACCTTGGGTCCCAGAACCACGCGATCACCCAATGACCCCTATTCGGACCCGGACCCAATTGGTGGGAATATTTTGATCGAAGGCAGTGCTGAGATCTTGTTTCCCCTCCCGTTTGTGGAAGATCAGCGGCAGCTTAAGTCGGCACTCTTTTTTGATGCAGGAAACGTCTTTAATAGCAATTGTCCCGAGATTTCCACCTATTGTTTAGACGTGAAAGACGGAGAACTGCGATATTCAGCTGGCGTTTCTGTCACCTGGATTACCGGGTTCGCACCGATCAGCTTCGCAATTTCCTATCCGGTTAACACGCGCGATGGCGACGAGCGAGAATCATTTCAGTTCGAATTGGGCCGAACTTTCTAGGGTTTCTGGCGTCTAATGCGTTGAATCCAACCTGGGGTTATGACAATATCTCGCCCCGTTTGGGAAGGCAGGCTCTGATGGGGTTGAGTGGAGCCTTGGCCGGCTGATCTAAAGGAAGGACGAAATGTGTGAGGTGCGTCATGAAGCGCCCCAAAGCCCGTCGTCTCTTAGGTTCTTAGCCGCGCGTCTGCAGTTGCAAAGGAAGACAAGCTTCAGCATGCGAGCGGGCAAAACCCATTAAAGTGACGCTAAGCTAAATAACAGATAATGAGGGAAGTAGCTGCCAAGGAAAGACGCCTGAATCAGGTGTGGCCGGCTTAACGATAAGAGTGAGGAGAATATGGTGCAAGCGACGTTAAAAAAATGGTTGATGATCAGCCTGTGTGTTGGGCTGTTCGGGTCAGCAGCAGCAATTGCCGAGGTCAAGCTGGCGTTTGTTGACGTCGATAGAGCCGTGGCAAGTTCAGAGAGCGCGCAGAAGTTGCTTCAGCAGCTGCAGCAAGAATTTTCGGCTGACGAAGAGACCATCAAAAAGATTCAGACTGAGGCTGCCGCGTTATTGCAGAAAATGCAAAAAGACAGCGAAGTCATGAGTGAAGACGAGAAGCGTCGTGTGCAACAGGAAATTGAGTCGCTCAATAACGATTTCGTCTATCAGCGTCAGAAGCTGCAGAAAGAGGTGGCGGCTCGTCAGCAAGAACTCTTTGCTGGCACAGACGGAAAAGTTCGCAAGGCCATCGAAGACCTGGTGCTTGAAAACGACTACGATATGATTTTGCCACGAGCGGCAGCGTTGTACGTTGGCGATCTTTACGACATTACACGTAAAGTGACCGAGAAGTTGAACGAAATGGATCGGGCTGATTAATCGTCGCCCTCATCGATTGTGACTCTCACCCTCGGAGATCTTAGTGAACGCTTCAGTTTGGAGCTCCGAGGGGACCCCAAGATCGAGATTACTGGGCTCGCCTCATTGGAAGCGGCGGGGCAAGGTGATCTGACATTTTTGTTTAATCCGAAGTACCGAGATCTGCTGGCGTCGAGCCAAGCCGCTGCCGTTTGCCTGACCGAAGGCGATGCCCATGGGATCGAGATGCCCGTCTTGATTGCAGAGAGGCCTAGGCTTGCTTGGGCGAGAATTGCGACGCTTTTTGACAAGGCCGAGCAAGGGCCGGGTATCGATGCTTCCGCCTCGATTGCAAGCTCCGCGGTCATTGGCGATGGTGTGGCCATAGGCCCTCACGCGGTGATTCGAGCGGGTGCGAGCATCGGTGAGAACACAGTCATTGGCCCTGGCGCAGTGATCGGTGAAGAATCGGCGATTGGGTCGAACACGACCATCCACGCTAATGTGGTGGTGTATCGAAGAAGTCGAATTGGCGACGAATGCATCATTCATGCGAATGCGGTGATTGGTGCCGATGGGTTTGGTTATGAATTCGACCCAGAGGTGGCCGCCCTTGTAAAGATCCCCCAGATTTACGGCGTCGATATAGGTGATCGCGTCGAGATTGGTGCAGGCTCCACCATTGATCGTGGCGCACTGAAAAACACGATCATTGAAGAAGGGGTCAAAATAGATAATCAGGTGCAGGTCGGGCACGGGTCAAAAGTGGGCGCGCACACGGTGATTTCTGGTTGTACAGCCATTGCCGGTAGTACAACGATCGGTCGATATTGCATGATTGGGGGTGCCGTAGGCATCATCGATAACATCACGATCGCTGACCAAGTTCAGATCACCGCGATGACCTTGGTTTCCAAGTCGATTGATCAACCGGGTCGCTACAGTTCGGGCACAGGGTTGATGGAGAGCACGCTGTGGAAAAAGAACGCCGCGGTTTTTAAGCGGTTGGAAAGTCTGTATCGAGGACTCAGGAAATCATCCTGAGGCCGTGGTGCTAGCCTGAATTGGGCCGCTAAGGAAAAAAGATGTTGGACGTTCAAGAGATTTGGAAGTTGTTACCTCATCGTTACCCTTTTTTATTGGTCGATCGGGTCTTGGAAATGCCTTCCGACCAGAAAATTATTGCCATCAAAAACGTGACCATAAACGAGCCCATGTTCACTGGACATTTTCCGGAAACGCCGGTTTTTCCAGGCGTTTTGCTTGTTGAGGCACTGGCTCAGGCGGCAGGTATTCTGGCGTTCCATACCCGCAAACGTTCGATCAATGACGGATACATCTACTACCTCGCCGGGACAGATCGGACTAAATTCAAACGCAGCGTTGTGCCTGGCGATCAGGTTCGGCTTGAGGTCGAAATTTTGAATTTGCGCAGTCACTGGATGAAAGCTGAGGGGAAAGCCTACGTGGGTGATCAACTCGCTTGTTCTACGCTTCTGACGTGTGCTGAGCAGCAATCCAACCGCTGATGTGGCGGAGAATGTGCTTTGAATTTTGTCCTGGTTGCAGGTGAAGCCTCGGGCGACCAGTTAGGCGCTGCACTCATCAACGCATTAAAAGCACGATTTAGCGATGCTCGGTTCTTAGGGGTAGGTGGCCCGGCTATGTGCGAAGCAGGGCTTGAGCCCTGGTTTGGTATTGAGTCATTTTCAGTCAACGGGTTTGTTGAACCGCTTCTGAAACTCCCAGCCTTAGTTCTCAAACTCTGGCAACTCAAAAAGCAAACGCTTGAAGCAGACCCCGTCTGTTTTATCGGCATCGACTTTAACGTCTTCAATCTACTTCTTGAGGGTCAATTAAAACGCGCGGGTGTGAAAACGGTTCACTACGTGTCACCCAGCGTTTGGGCCTGGCGTCAGGGTCGAATTCATCGCATCAAACGAAACGTTGATCTGATGTTGTGTCTGTTTCCTTTCGAGACAGAAATCTACGAGCGTCACGGGATAAACGTGACTTGCGTTGGGCATCCCAAAGCCCGCCTTCTGCAACAGTTCGAAGTACAAGAGGACTTGGCGCTTACCCGAGGCCCCGAACTTCACCTCGCGTGTCTGCCCGGGAGTCGGCGATCAGAGGTTGCGATGATGATGCCCCTCTACGGTCAGGTGGTGTCCTGTTTGGCGAACCAAGGTTATTCGGTGAAGGTGTCGATACCAGCGGCCAACGCACGTCTTGCCAGCGAAATCGAGCGCTGGCTTTCGGCTGCGTTCAAAGAGTCTGAGGTGTTGCTCAGTGTCGGCAATGCTGAGGCGGTCATGATCGAAGCTGATTGTGTATTGGTTAACGCGGGGACGGCGGCGCTTGAAGCCATGTTGCTGGATAAGCCGATGGTGGTCGTCTATCGAGTGGGATGGTGGACTTATCAAATTGTCAGATCATTGGTCAGGCTCGAGCGATTTTCGTTGCCGAATATATTGAGTGGACACGCCTTGGTAGAAGAGTTCATTCAGGATGCGGCAAAGCCTCAACCAATCGCAGAAGCCATTGTGCGTTCGCTCAATGAGGACGCATATAAAGCGCGTCTCAAGACCTTTCGCCTCATTCGTGAGCAATTGGCCCGTCCTCTCGATAGGCATGCGGTCCCGGCGATCATGGCCCTTATTGAAGACAGGCCGGCATAACCCCGATGTGGGCAGGCGTTGATGAGGTCGGGCGAGGACCCTTAATTGGGTCGGTGGTGGCTGCAGCAGTGGTGTTACCTCAAAGACACGGCATCGGGGGGCTTCGAGATTCCAAGAAATTGTCTGAATCTCGACGCGAACGGCTCGCGAGTGTCATCGAACATGAAGCGCTCGCGTTTTCTCTTGCGGAAGCCTCTGCCAGTGAGGTTGACCAACTGAATATTCACCAAGCTACCTTGCTTGCGATGCGGCGGGCCGTAGAAAGACTTTCGTTGAAGCCTTGGGGTCTACTGGTAGATGGCCGTCATGTCCCAGCAACCCGCATCCGAGTGGGCATTGCGATGGTAAAAGGCGACGATCGAGTGGATGCCAT
>Ga0181579_10003398_pt1 | contig 12613 bp, 9 predicted proteins | sample 071ome_24_FD_132996 | JGI IMG/M metagenome (GOLD analysis project Ga0181579, IMG submission 132996) | Coastal salt marsh microbial communities from the Groves Creek Marsh, Skidaway Island, Georgia - 071402CT metaG (megahit assembly) | ecosystem: Environmental > Aquatic > Marine > Intertidal zone... | reverse complement strand
TTTGAGGACAACCCAGAATATGCCCTTTCCTCCCTCGCGGCAGCGGCTCGTGGAGGGGCAGACTTTTTAACTCTTTGCGAAACCAATGGTGGAAAACTGGTCACCCCATTTCACTTAGCTACGAAAACCGTAGTGGAACGCTTTCCTGAATCCAAAATTGGAGTGCATTGTCATAACGATGCCGGAGTGGGTGTTGCCGTGAGCCTGACTGGCGTGGAAGCGGGTGCAGTGATGGTTCAAGGGACCATGAATGGCTATGGGGAAAGAAACGGAAACGCCAACCTGACCACGATTATTCCAAACCTTGAATTAAAAATGGAGAGGAAGACCAATTGCGGAAAAAATCTATCAAAACTCCGAGACCTCTCTCTGTTCATTGACGATTCCACAAACCTTAGGCCAGACATTCGTGCACCTTATGTTGGGGCAGCGTCCTTTGCTCACAAGGGTGGCGTGCATGCGGATGCGGCGTCCAAATCCACCCGCAGCTACGAGCATATTGATCCAGCTACGGTGGGAAATCGTACCCGAGTGCTTGTTTCCGACATGTCTGGTCGAAGTAGTATTATGCTCAAAGCCAAAGAGATGGGCATGGATGTGGATGGTAGATCACCAGAGATGAAATCGTTTTTGGAAGAATTAAAAGCCCTCGAGTTTCGAGGCTATGAATTTGAATCTGCAGATGCCTCTTTTGACCTTCTTCTTCGTAGGTTTCTTCGCGGTGAAGAACTTGCCTTTGATATCCTCAAATATCATGTGGGTGTAGAAGGTATCAATCAGGATGATGGTGTGACCTCCGAAGCAACAGTTAAACTTCGTATTAAAGATGAAATCCGGCATGTAGTTGCTGAAGGCAATGGTCCAGTATCTGCACTGGACCACGCCCTAAGAAAAGCTTTAGTAAAGGACTTCCCTTACATTGCTCAGGTAAAATTAGTGGACTTCAAGGTTCGTATTTTGGAAAGCAATCAAGGTACGGATGCAATAACCAGGGTACATGTAGAATCAACTGATGGTACCTCAACCTGGGGAACCGTTGGGGTGAGTGACAATGTGATTACTGCGAGTTGGGAAGCACTCGTAGACTCAGTTACCTATAAAATCCTACTCGAATCGGATTCAGCAACCTAGCCCAACAGCCTGGGTCCGGTTGGTTTCCAGACAGAAGCATTTGTGCTGCGAAACCATATCTCTGTGGGGATACCTAAATTGGCGGCCAAATGCCCGGGTCCCGAGTCATTACCCAGATAGTGATCTGCAAAGCTAAGAAGTTGCTTTTTTAATTCCACAACAGTCTCTGGTTCCACAATATGGACTCTTGGGCTTTGGGTGATTTCATTGGACTTTAACCTCTCTTTCACTTGCTGGTCCGCTTCTCCAAAAGAAAAAATGACTTCCCGATCCAGTCTAGATTCCAACCAGTTTTGAGCCCGAATAACAAAATCCACTATCGGTAAATTTTTATTCGAACCACCACTCCCAGGATGAATCCAATAGGTGCGGTCTTGTCCATTCCAATGATCATCGAGCACCGGATCGGTCTTATAATTTTCAGGCAATTCCCAACCTAGTCTTTGACAAGCCTGTTCCAAAAAGCTGTCTCCATCCTTTGGCCTTGGATCGATTGCATAACTTTGGGTTACACCGTGCTGCTCCATTTCTTGCTTCCAGCTTTCATCCGTCCAAAAACTTACCACAATTGACCCTTTAATGTTGGGTGGAGGTTTGCCATCAAGCTCATCGATATCCTCGACTTCGATCCAACTCCATTTCGAATCTAGCAATTTTGTATAATGACTCCTCGCATATAGACGAACCGAGTGCCCTCTTTGATAAGCAAGTTTCACCAAAGGAAGGATCAAAATAAAATCACCTAACCCTCCACCACGCAAAAATACGACGGGTGCTTTCACTCTTTGGTCTGCTGGTTGAAGAGTATGCAGAAATCAAACGTGCGTTCTTAAGCAGGCTTCAATTTCTTTTCGATAAAGGAACGAACCGCACCCGAGTCCACGCTGATTTTATATTTTTGAGGAGATTGATCGAGCAAGGCATCTAGAACAGGTGAAGTTGGCTTACCCAATCCAGCCTGCTCAAAAACCTGTGGGAATTTTGCTGGGTGAGCTGTGGCCAAGATGACGGCCCGATCAGTAAGTGATAAATTTTTGAATGCACAAGCTGTATGAGGGTCAACTAAGTATTGATGTTCTGTCCAAACCTTTTGGATCAATTCAGGAATCTCAGAGTCAGAAGTGGAAGAACTGGAAAAACCTGCAATAGAAAAGTCGTCAAAGGAGTATCTTCCTTCAGATCGAAATTTATGCATCACCTCATTCACTCGCTCTGCATTCCCCTCAAAAAAATAAAAAAGAAGGCGCTCAAAATTCGACGCCACCTGAATATCCATGGACGGGGCCAAGCTCGGACTTACATCTCCTAATAAATAGTTTCCTGAATCAAAGAGTCGATGGAGCACATCATTCTGATTGGTGGCCACCCGGAAGCCACCCATCTGAATTCCCATCTTTGTAAGTAACCAGCCAGCGAAAACATTTCCGAAATTCCCGGTAGGTACAACAAATTGAGTGACCTCACGATCCTTTGGAGAGAGCCTTAGCCATGCGTATAAATAGTAAACCGACTGAGCGAGGATTCTGGCCAGATTGATTGAATTCACCGCGGAAAGACCCATTGATTCACGAAAAGAAAGATCGCCAAATAATTCCTTCACCGTTTTTTGGGCATCATCAAAGGTTCCCTCAATCGCCAAAGGGAAAACATTATCAGCACCCGTACAGGTCATCTGCCTTTCCTGCAAAGGAGATACTTTCCCATCTGGATAAAGTATAAATACCGTGACACCAGACTTCCCTAGTAAACCAGAGATGGCAGCTGCACCGGTATCCCCAGAAGTCGCACCTAAAACACAAAGCTCACGACCCGTTCTTCTGATTTGTAATTCGTAGAAATTACCCAGCAGTTGCAGAGCGAAATCCTTGAATGCCAAAGTGGGTCCATGAAAAAGCTCCAAAACCTGCCAGTTTTCACTCAAAGGGACAAGTGGAGCAATTTCCGAATGTGAAAAGTTTGAATAGGCTTTGAAAATGGCATCGCGAAGATCTGAATCCTCTAGATCGGTCGCGAAGTATTTGAAGAATTCATAGCAAAGTTCTGGATAAGACAAGGTTGTCCAACGATCTAACTGATCTGATAGGTCGGGAAAGGAAACCGGCAGGTACAACCCTCCATCTGGAGCCAATCCTTGAGAAACCGCTTCAGAGAAATGGACCGGTTCGGCACCTCCACGCGTACTGAGGTACTGCATATGCATTAAGGTCGAATCCTACTTCCCCAAATCAAATGCTTGGTGAGCCACCCGGGTAGCTTCATCTCCGCTATCTGGTTCGACGGCCACAGATATTTTGATCTCGGAAGTACTGATCATGAGCATATTAATTCCAGCATTCGCTAGAGCATCAAAGAAAGTAGCCGCTACCCCAGAGTGAGAACGCATCCCGACACCAACCACAGAAACCTTGATAATATTGGTGCTTTTACCGAGCTTCCCGCCATTCCCATCTGCAAAATGTTCCTTCAAAGCTTTTTCTGCCCGAAAGGCGTCCTCCGTGGGGACAGTAAAGGAAAGATTAGCCAATCCCTGGCGACCGACATTTTGAATAATCATATCCACGATCACACCTGCTTCAGCCATCACTTTAAAAACTGCAGCAGCAGCCCCCGGACGATCGGGTAACTCAGTCACACTGATGCGGACTTGATTTTTGTCTGTGGCTACGCCGCTGACCAGCATATCCTCCAATGATTTTACTTTCTTTTTAACCATGGTACCTGATTTTTTGGAAAAACTTGAACGAACTTCGAATGGTATATCGTGCTTCTGTGCAAACTCGACCGCACGGGTTTGCATAACCTTGGAACCGCTACTCGCAAGCTCCAACATCTCTTCATAATTGATTTCTGGAATTTTTCTGGCGTCTGGAACAATTCTTGGATCTGCGGTGTAAACTCCTTCCACATCGGTGTATATTTGGCAGGCTTTCGCGTTTAATGAACCAGCCAATGCAATCGCACTTAGATCGGAACCACCCCGACCAAAAGTAGTCACATCCCCATTTTCATTAACTCCCTGAAACCCAGCGACCACCACCACATTTCCAGCTCGCAATTGTTTGCGTAAATCTCCTCCTTTAACTTCTCGTATCCGGGCTTTCGCATGCAAGCCTTCGGTGACAATTCCAACCTGCCAGCCGGTTCTAGAAATCGCAGGAACATCAATGGCATGTAAGGCCATACAAAGAAGTGCGATCGTCTCCTGCTCACCACAGGTCATAAGCATATCTAGCTCCCTTTCAGATGGGCTTTTTTGAATGGCTTTAGCTCGGTCAATTAATTGATTGGTCACCCCTGCCCGTGCAGAAACAACGACCAAAACACCCAAACCAGCATCCACTGTCGATTTAACCCGACGAGCTACTTTTTTAATCCGGTCCACATCTGCAACCGATGTTCCGCCATATTTTTGTACCACCACATTCATCTTAAGATACGCCGTTTGGATCAAACATTCGGAAAAGCACAGGCTCTTCCATCACACCTGGCAGATTTTTTAACTTTTCCAGTGCGAGAGAAATTAAGTGTTCGTTTGTTTGGTGAGTCGTGAGAATGAGACTGGCGGGTTCATTGTTCTCGTGGGGAGTTTGAGAAACGGTGGCTAGACTGATTCCCACATCTGCCATACACTCAGCAATTTTAGCCAACTGACCTGGTCGGTCATCCACCAGTAATCGCAAATAAAAACGACCATCTATTTCTTCAGGAGAAGCCGGGGAACAGGAACTCGAAGAAACATGCAAAAGTTTGGGCATCGACGAAATCTCTCTGGTATGTTTTACCACATCAACCAAATCGGAAATAACGGAACTGGCCGTTGGGTCCTGACCAGCTCCCCGACCTGTTAAAACAACCGTGCCTACTACGCTTCCATTTAAGCAAACCCCGTTGTGCACCCCATCGGTTCTCGCAATCGTCTCCTCGAGAGGAATCAATGCGGGGTGAACTGCCACAGCAACATGGTTGTTGGAGAAATTCCTTCGAATGACTCCAATCAATTTTATCCTGCAACCTAGGTCTTCAGCTGCCTTTAAGTCTTGATTGGAAATCCGGCGAATGCCTTCGACGGTAACTTCATTCAAATTCACCCAGATACCATGGGCCAGATAAGCTAAAATAACCGCTTTATGAGCCGCATCCACGCCGTCGAGATCGAGAGCTTCATCCGCTTCCACATAGCCAAGATCTCGGGCATCTCCAAGCACCTGATCAAAGCTCGCACCTTCTTTTTCCATGCGGGTAAGGATGTAATTGGATGTGCCGTTCAAAATGCCATAGATAAGGGGGAACTCGTTCGAGACCAAGCTCTCGCGTAGAACCTTGATGATGGGAATTCCACCGGCTACGCTCGCTTCAAAGCCGTAGCCCACACCTGCATCCTCCGCCGCTTTAAAAAGCTCCTGACCATGTTCGCAGATGAGTGCTTTATTCGCGGTAACCACAGATTTCCCCTGGGCAAATGCTCGCAAGGTTAGCTCCCTTGCCTCCTCAACTCCGCCAATTAATTCGCAAATTAAATCGATGTTTGGATCATCCACAATCGAGTGTGAATCCGTAGTAAGCTGATGAGACTCTATCGACACCTCCCTCTCCTTTTCAAGGTTGCGAACCGATGCACGAGTGGGGATGAGTTCAACTCCTAAAATTTTGGGCCAAAACTCAGCATTGCAAACCAAATGTTTCCATGTTCCCTGACCCACCGTGCCCAAACCCAATATACCAATCCGAATAACCTTGGTGGGTTCTTTATTTGATATGGTCATAAAAGATTACTAGCCTCTATTTTTGGCTTTTTTTTCGAAACGATTTTCTGTACCTGCACGGAGGCGCACTAGGTTGGAACGATGTCTCCATACAATCCAACCCATAACCACAAAGGCTAAAATTGTTTGCCCAACAACTCCTTGGTCACTCGCAGAAAAAACCAGGGAACAAACAGGGAGGCTTAGTCCAAAAGCAATCGATGCGACCGCCACATATTTGGTAAGGTAAAAGGTAAGTAGCCATACAAACAAACCAACCAATAAGCAGGCAGGCATTACAGCCAGTAATCCTCCCATGGCCGTGGCGACCCCTTTCCCTCCTCGAAACCCCGTAAAAATCGGATAAGTATGGCCAACGACCGCAGCGGGGAGTCCCCATAAGCCCAGAGTCAAATCTCCAGAAAACGAAAACAAGGGAAACTGAAACCAACAAACAGCGAGTACGCCTTTGAGGAAATCCAGCACAAAAACAGAGTATCCCATTGGCTTCCCCAGTGTACGTAAAACATTTGTGGCTCCAGGATTTCCGCTTCCAACAGAGAAGATATCGACCCCTGCCCGCTTCGCAATGATCACAGCCCAGGGAATCGAACCAATCAAATATCCGATGATTAAAACGGCAATGGTTTCGATGGAGAACATCCGACAAAAAATAATTACAAAAAGCTTAGTTCTGCCTAGATACCCGGGCTTCCTGAATATCAGAATCTGATACCAGCTTCTTCAAAACTTCAGCGGATGGTTCATCATCCAACTCTAAAATGGTTAAGGCAGACTCGGAACCCTCAGAACGGCTAAGGGACATGTTTGCTATGTTTACCCCAAACTCACCAAGAATAGTCCCTACTTTACCCACAATCCCGGGCTTATCCAAGTTGCGCACTACCAATAAGGTATCGACTGGACGGGCTTCGATCGCTTCTCCATCGACTTCCACAATTCTGGGGTCTGCATTCTTACCAATGATGGTTCCCCGGACGGACTGTTCTTTTCCATCTGCATCGATGGTTCGCACCTCAATCAATTCGTTGTAATCAACCGAAGAGGAAGAGGTTGTGGTTTCGACCTTAATGCCCATTGCTTTTATTTTATAAGGGGCATTGACATCATTGACTCCCTCATCTCCAGCAATTCCTTTGAGCCAGCCCTTTTGCACAGCCCTTGTTAATGGAATTGTATCAAACTCAACCATTCCTCCCCAATAGGTGATGTGCAAAGACTGGACCGTATTTTGGCATGCCTGACGGGCAAAAGCACCCAACCGCATGCATAGCTCAAGGTAAGGACTCAGGGTAACTAAGTCCTTGGGATCAATCGAAGGCATATTGATTGCGTTTCGTATACGCCCGCCCTGCAAAACCTCTGCGATTGCTTCAGCAATTTCCACCCCGACACTTTCCTGTGCTTCTTCAGTCGATGCACCCAAATGAGGGGTTAAGGTTAAATTTTCTAAGGATCGAAATTCGTGATCTTCCGGAAGAGGCTCCTGCTCATAAACATCCAGTCCAGCAGCAGCCACTTTTCCGCTCTTCAGGGCCTCAACAAGAGCTGATTCTTTGATAATTCCACCTCGGGCACAGTTAAAAACACGCACGCCGTCCTTCATTTTTGCAAATGCAGCCTCATCCACCATGCCCTTAGTTTCTGCAGTCATGGGCATATGGACGGTGAGATAGTCGGCCCGAGAAAAAGCTCCATCCAAGTCAACTTTTTCAACCTCGAGTTCTTTCGCTTTTTCGTCTGTTAAGTAGGGGTCATATGCAAGGACAGTCATCTCAAAGGCCTGGGCACGCTTAGCAACTTCCGCCCCTATTCTACCCATGCCAAGAACGGCCAGAGTCTTATTCCTTAATTCTGATCCTTTGAGAAGTTTACGCTCCCATTTCCCTTCCCTCATCCCGCTAGCTCCGCGGACAATGGGTCGGGTTCCACAAAGCATGTGAGTAAAAGTTAATTCAGCCGTAGCGATCGTATTTCCACCAGGAGTGTTCATAACGATCACTCCACGCTCGGTGGCTGCCTCTATGTCTATGTTATCAACCCCTACACCTGCCCGACCTACTGCCTTCAGCAGGGGAGCTGCTTCCATGACATCCCGAGTGATTTGAGTGTCACTACGAACGATGATTGCGGATGCATCTTTTGCATGTTGAATCACCTCTTCAGGTGATGAACCATAGGCTTCAACAACAGTAAAACCGTCCTGCTTTTTGAGAAATTCCACTCCGAGTGGAGAGATACGATCCGCGACAAGAATCTTCATAGGGTGGTAAATAATAAAAGGGAAAAAGATAGACTAAGCTATTCGGGTTATTTGGCAACGCGTAAAGAAAGCAGAGGATTTCGGGCTTTCCCCGCTCGCAAGTCAATGTCATGTTTACATCCCCATGTTTGAGAGTTTAACTGATAAATTAAGCACCGTTCTTCGATCGATTGGAGGCAAAAGTAAACTAACGGAAGACAATATTTCCGAAGCACTTACCGAAGTGCGAAAAGCCCTCCTTTCTGCCGATGTCCATTTTCGGATCGCCCGGGAGTTTATTGATGATGTCAAGGCTTCCTGCCTCGGTCAGGATGTTCTAAAAGCTGTCTCTCCAGGACAACAAGTCGTAAAAATCATCAACGATGAATTAGTCCGACTTCTCGGGGAAGGAAATTCAGAGATAAAAGAGGATCGTCCTTTGCGGGTGCTCATGGTGGGTCTACATGGCGCAGGAAAAACGACCACCTCTGCAAAACTAGCTAAGCACCTCTCCAAAAGTGGTAGAAAACCAATGTTGGTTGCCTGTGATGTCTACCGACCTGCCGCGATTGATCAGTTGGAATTCCTGGCCAAGCAAGAAAATTTCTCATTTTATGCGGATCGTGGAAACCAAGATGTTCCTGCTATCGCTAGGGCGGGTTGGGAAAGCTCCAAGTCTCATGGTTCAGATCTTGTAATTTTTGATACCGCAGGCCGCTTACAAATTGATGATGAATTGGTTTCCGAGCTTGAGGATCTAAAACGTAAGATCGATCCCCATGAAATTTTGTTGGTAGCAGACTCCGCACTCGGACAGGAAGCTGTCAATGTGGCTAAAACTTTTAATGAAAGACTTGGTTTAACTGGAATCATCCTCACAAAAACGGATGGCGACGCCCGAGGAGGTGCTGCCCTTTCGATGAAGAAAGTAACGGGTGCCCCCATAAAATTCATAGGCACAGGCGAGAAAATCGATGAGTTTGAAACCTTTCACCCAGACCGACTTGCCTCGCGAATCCTTGGTATGGGGGATGTCGTCTCCTTGGTTGAGAAAGCTCAGGAACACTTCGATGAGGAAGAATCGGCTCGCATGGCAGAAAAAATGCTTAAAGCCGAATTTGATTTCGAGGATTTCCTCGCTCAAATGAAGCAGATGAAAAAGCTCGGGTCGATGGGGTCCATTGCAAAGATGCTTCCAGGTATGGGAAATGTACAAGTTGGGGACAAAGAAGAAGCCGCCCTGGGTAGACACGAAGCGATTATTCTTTCCATGACCAAGCAGGAAAGGAAGTTCCCGAGAATAATCGGGGGTTCCCGTAGAAAACGGATTGCCGATGGGGCTGGAGTTCAAATTCGGGATGTTAATTTACTGATCAAACAATTTTCTCAAATGCAAAAAATGATGAGAAAAATGAAGGGTGGTAAAATGAAACAATTGATGAATGCCTTTGGAGGAGGGGGTGGAATGCCCGACCTCGAAGGTATGGACCCCAAGCAATTGGCTAGGCTTGCTAAGCAGTTTAAATAGATCCGCTTGGGTCTGTAAATTTTTTCAGGACGGAGAAAATCTGATCGATTTTTTCGGTATTTTTAACACCTGGAGCTGATTCTACTCCGCTGTTGATATCGACCCCTTGAGGAAGATTTCGTAAGATGGCTTCCTCAAGGTTACTGGGACTCAATCCACCGGCTAAAACCCAGAGATTTTCAGGGAATTCTTGTTTCAAATTTGAAAACCTCCCCCAGTCTGCAGTTTGTCCAGTACCTCCGAAGGATTTCTCAGAATAAGCATCCATCAGAAAAGTGCTCGCTTCTTCGAGGTAGTCGTGCGGGAAGTGATCCGAGGGTTTTAATTTGGGTGCAAGCCAAAGGTTTTCTTTGCCAACTAATTCAGACCATTTCTTTACCTCCTCTTTGGAAAGATCCAAAGGAAAGTGAAACTGAAATTTTTCAAACTCCAACGAAATTAAACTTTCGATCAATTTCTGATCTGGAGTCACTGCCACTGCAACTTTGATGCATCCTTTAAAATCGATCTGCCCAGACAGGTTTCGAAATTGTTCGATGGATAAATTTCTGGGGGATTGTGGGTGAAAAATAAAGCCCAGTGCATCGGCACCCAGATCGACACAATACTGGGCGTCTGTGGATTGGGTGATCCCGCAGAATTTAACCAGCTTCGGTCTCATCAGGATTTAGCAAAATATGTAATGAGGGACTTGCACAAGCCATCCAAACTTGGATGGGAAGATTCTAAACCAACCGTAAGCTCATTTTCCTCAAGCGTCTTGGTCGTTTGGGGACCAAAACTACATAAAATAGGAGTTAGGGCATCCGGTTCAAATACAATATCTTCCGACTGTTCAACATAGGAGAGAGCGGTGGAGGAACTTGTGAAAACAATCGCATCCGCTCCTTCTTTTTTAAACCTCAAAAAATCCGGAGCTTCCAGCACATCGGCAAAGTCAGTTTGGTAAACGGGCAATGTATCCACAATCGCACGCCCAACCCCTTCGAGCATTTCCACCATAATTTCACGATTCCGGTTTCCACTTACAACCAAAACATTCGCACTGTCTAGACTGTCCGTGGCAACCAATTCTTTAGCTAAACTTTCTGCGGTTGAATCTTTCGCTACCAACTCAACATCCAAGTTATATTGTTTGAAAACATCTGCAGTAGATTCGCCAACACAAGCAATTCTCATAGGACCAAAACTTCTTATATCCGAAAAAGCCCGGAAAAATAATTTCATGAATTCACGGGCACCATTCGCACTTGTGAAAACAACCCATTCATAACTGGCAATCCCAGCAAAAACCTCGGCAATTAATTTTCGATCTTCAGCAGGTTGGATTTGGATCAATGGAAGATCCAACACCTCAGCACCCAGACTTTCCAGGGCAGATCGCATTCTACTTTTTTGTCCGGATGCACGGGTAAGAGCAATTCTTCGGCCCAGAAGTGGTTTTTGTTCAAACCAAGTAACAGTTCGGGACAACCCAATCGAGTTCCCAACGAATATAATGGCAGGTGCAAGGAAGTTTTTCTCTTTTGCCTGCTCAACCAGATCTCCCAAAGGAGCCAGTAATTTTTTTTGAATGGGTAGGGTCCCATGGGACACTATGGCTGCTGGCTTGTCCCCTGGTAATCCTCCATCGATCAATTTTCCAACAATCTCCTCCAGCTTGCTCATCCCCATATAAATGCAAAGGGTACCTCCAACCTCAGAAAATTTCTCAAAGTTTACTCGTAAGGATTCTTTGGCTACATCTTCGTGCCCAGTAAGAAATGAAATCGAAGACCCAAAATCACGGTGAGATAAAGGGATACCCGCATAGGCAGCACAAGCTAGAGCTGCCGTAACCCCAGGGACTACTTCATAAGGCACTCCTTCTTTATCGAGAGCGAGCATTTCCTCGGCACACCGTCCGAAAACAAAAGGATCCCCACCCTTTAAACGTACCACCTTCAAGCCATCTTGGGCTTTTTCCACCAAGATTTTACTGATTTCCAACTGGTCCATGGTATGCCGCCCTGGACTTTTCCCCACATCAATTCTTTCACAATTGGAGGGAGCCCAATCATGTAATCTACGATTGGCCAGATGGTCATACACTAAAACATCGCAAGATTCTATCAACTCACGGGCTCTTAAGGTGATTAAGTTGGGATCTCCAGGACCCGCACCCACAAGATAAACGATTCCTTGATTTACTTCTTTTTTGTCCATTCGATTAATTCACTTAACCAGGCTTCTTGCTCTCGATTATCAATCTTCAAACATTTAATTCCACAAGCTTCATGGAAAAAGTGAAGGATACCTTGATCTTTAGAAAAATGAGCTCCAAGAGCGACCTGACACCCTCCCCCAAAGGCATTTAACACCGATCTTTCCATTAACACGGCTTGCTCGGTATCAGAATCATTTAAAGGAATAAAAAAAGGTTTTTCTTCGGTTCTTGCCTGAATTGCAATGGCTCCCTGACCAGGAGCAGGCACCATCTGTTCGAAATTCAAATGGGTAAAGGTAAGCCCTTCATATTCATGGATATTTAGGCGATTTAATCCAGCTGCTGCGAGCAGGGTGGCTTCTGCTTCTCCGCTTTGCACGATCTTTTGTAAACGGGTTTCTACATTGCCACGAAATTCGACCCAATTGGCACGAGGAAACATCAGGCTGGCCTGGGCTCTCCTTCGCGGGCTTCCACTTGCAATTTTGTCAGGAAGCGAGACTCCTTCCTTGATAACCAAAATATCTGCCGGGTTTTCCCGTGGTAAAAAAGCCACAAGATCCAAGCCTTTTGGTATGTCGGTGGGCATATCTTTTGCACTATGTACAGCGAGATCGGCTCGCCCATCAAGCAAAGCCAATTCAAGCTCTTTGGTAAATAAACCCTTCCCTCCCGTTTTCTCCAAAGACCAATCAGTCTGACGATCTCCCGTTGTAACCATAGGAAGTAAGACTACTTCCCTT
>Ga0181579_10003396_pt1 | contig 12617 bp, 11 predicted proteins | sample 071ome_24_FD_132996 | JGI IMG/M metagenome (GOLD analysis project Ga0181579, IMG submission 132996) | Coastal salt marsh microbial communities from the Groves Creek Marsh, Skidaway Island, Georgia - 071402CT metaG (megahit assembly) | ecosystem: Environmental > Aquatic > Marine > Intertidal... | reverse complement strand
CAATTTTCTTATTGGTTCCATTTTGAGACGGTTGACTAACGCCAGCCTGTCCAGCAGTATCCTCCGGGAATTAAAGCACAACAAGAATCAGTTACGTAGGGGAATGCCATGCCGTCTTTTTCTGTTACTCCGACCATCACTCGGGTCCTGCAAACAGCAGCAGGTGTCCTGCTTTTGACCACCACCCTGACGGCGTATGCACAGACCACACGTGACGGCATCTACACGGAAGAGCAGGCGGTCGCCGGCGGTGCGCTGTATTTGCGTTCGTGCGTGGAATGCCACGGCATCACCCTCTCAGGCGGTGAGGCGGGCCCGGCCCTGGTCGGCGGAGCGTTCTGGTCCCAGTGGGAGAACCAGTCACTCGCGGCGTTCTACCAGATCACGGCCAGCACCATGCCGGTGAACAATCCCAACGGCTTCTCTCCCGAACAGTACGCCAGCCTGGTGGCGTTCATGCTGCAGCAAAACGGACTTCCTGCCGGCGACAATGAACTGTCGGGCAGCGCGGGGGACCTCGTCACCATCAACATGCTGCCCTCGGAGCAGCCGGTGCGTGTCGCATCGCTTTTGGCAGGGGCATCCAGTGCCCAACGCACCATCGACGCCGAGTGGCTGGGGTATCACAACGACACCCATGCCACCCGTTATGCGCCGCTTGACCAGATCAACAGGGGCAACGTCGGCAATCTGGAAATTGCCTGGCGCTGGACCACCCTCAACCATGGGCCGAATCCCGAATTCAATTACGAATCCACCCCGATCATGGCCGACGGCGTGTTGTACGTAACGGCCGGCCGTCGTCGCGACGTGGTGGCCATCGATCCGGTCACCGGCGAGAACCTGTGGATGTTCCGTTATGACGAAGGCGCCCGGCGCGGCCCGCGCGTCAATTCCGGCCGCGGCGTGTCGTACTGGCGGGGTGACAATGGCGAGTCGCGCATCATTACGGTGACGCCGGGTTACTACCTGATTTCCCTCGACACGGCCACCGGCAAGCCGGACCCCGCCTTCGGGCAGAACGGCGTGGTTGACCTGCGCGTTGGCCAGGAAGACCGCTTCGATATCGACATCGAGGACATTCCTTCGGGTCTCACGGCGCCGCCGGTGATTGTCGGTGACGTCATCATTATCGGTGCGGCATTCCCGTCCGGGGGTTCGCCGCGCTCCATGACCGGACCGGCCGGCAATATCCGCGGTTACGATTTGCGCACCGGCGAGATGCTGTGGATCTTCCATACCATTCCGCAGCAGGGCGAGTTCGGCACCGAGACCTGGCGCAACAACAGCAACGAGTACACAGGCAATGCCGGCTCATGGGCAACGATGTCTGCCGATCTCGAACGCGGCATCGTCTACGTACCGGTGGAAGCCGCCACCGGCGACATGTACGGCGGCCATCGTCCCGGCGACAACCTGTTCAGCCAGACCCTGGTGGCGCTGGATGCAAAAACCGGTGAACGCATCTGGCACTTCCAGCTTATCCATCATGACATCTGGGACTACGATCCCCCCACCGCGCCCGTCCTGGCCGACCTGAACGTGGATGGTGCAATCATTCCGGCCGCCATCCAGGTGAGCAAGCAGGGGATGGTGTACACACTGAACCGCCTGACCGGCGAACCGGTATGGCCCATCGAGGAAAGGCCGGTACCGCAATCGACGGTGCCCGGCGAACAGACCTCGCCGACGCAGCCGTTCCCGAGCAAGCCGGCGCCGTTCGAGCGCCTGGGCCTGACCGAGGACGACCTGCTCGACTGGACGCCCGCGATCAAGGCGGAGGCTGTGCGCCTGCTCAATCTTTACACCTACGGGCCGGTCTACACGCCACCGACACTGCAGACGGAAAGCAATCGCGGCACCTTGTTCATGCCCGGCTTCGGCGGCGGCGCCAACTGGCAAGGCGTGGCTTTTGATCCGGAAACCAACATGTTGTACGTGCCTTCGACCTCGCATCCCATGGCCATCGGCCTCACGAAGGATTCCTTCTTCGAAGACAGTGATTTTGATTACGCCATGGCGCGCGGTTTCGGCGTTGAGGGACCGTTCGGGTTGCCCCTGATCAAACCGCCTTACGGGCGCATCACGGCCATCGACATGAACGCCGGAGAACACGCGTGGATGATGGCCAATGCCGATACCCCGGAAGAAATCAGGAATCACCCGCGCCTGCGCGGCGTCGATATTCCCGAGCGGACCGGTCACGGTGACCGCGGCGGCCTGCTGGTGACGAAGTCACTGTTGTTTGCGGGTGAGGGCGCCGGCCTCTACGGCGGCCAGACCGGCGGCGGTCCGATGTTCAGGGCCCATGACAAGGCTACCGGGGAGATCGTCGCGGAATTCGAATTGCCGGCCAAGCAGACGGGCCTGCCCATGACCTACCAGATCGACGGCACGCAATATATCGTCATACCTGTTGGTGATACTGGCCATCCTGGGGAACTGGTAGCTTTAAAAGTTGCTCAATAAAATTATTTGCTGCAAGCTCAAAGCTCAAAGCTGAAAGATGAAAGCTGAAAGATGGATGCGCTGAAGTATGGCGTGTTGTTATTTCAGCTTTTAGCTTTCGGCTTTCAGCTGTTTACCAACGGCTCTCACTGCATCTGTCCCAATCCCTTTCCCATCCCTGCGGGATGGTGGCGTCGTTGAGCAGGAAGCCCGTTTCCAGTTCCGGATAGATTTCCTCATACGTGGTGACGCGGCGTGAATTGATGCGACGGTTGATGTGGTGCGGCTTCACGTCGGTCAATGACTTCACGCCAAGCACGCCCAGCAGGTCGGCCAGCGCGTGAATCATCGAGTTGTGGTAGTTGAACACCCGGACGCCCTTGTCCGTCACATCCAGTTGTTTATAGCGAGCCGGATTCTGCGTGGCGACACCGGAAGGACACTTGTCGGTATTGCAGTGCCTGGCCTGGATGCAGCCGAGCGCGATCATCATGCCGCGTGCCGAGTTGACCGTGTCGGCCCCGAGCGCACCCAGTCTCACCATGTGATAAGCGGACAGGCTCTTGCCGGCGGCGATGATGCGCAGGCGATCACGCATGCCGATGCCGAGCAGGGCGTTGTGGATGAAATGCAGGCCTTCCCGCAGCGGGGTGCCTACCGAATTGGTGAATTCAATCGGGGCCGCGCCGGTGCCGCCTTCACCGCCGTCGACGGTGATGAAATCGGGTGTGATGCCGGTGTCCAGCATGGCCTTGCAGATGCCGAGGAATTCGCTCTTGTTGCACAGGCACAGTTTGAAGCCAATCGGTTTGCCGCCGGACAGGTCGCGCAGCTTGGCAATGAAGTGCAGCAGTTCGGTGGGGTTGGCAAAAGCGGAATGGGCCGGTGGTGAAATGACATCCTTGCCCATCGGTACCCCACGGATAGTAGCGATCTCCGCCGTCACCTTGGCCGCGGGCAGGATGCCCCCGTGGCCGGGCTTGGCACCCTGTGAAATCTTGATCTCGATCATCTTCACCTGGTCTTCGGATGCCTTGCGGGCAAAGCTTTCAGGTTCGAAATACCCGTGGTCGTCACGACAGCCGAAATAACCCGTACCGATCTGCCATACGAGATCACCGCCGAACTGGCGATGGTGATCGGTCAGGCCGCCTTCGCCGGTGTTGTGGAAGAAGCTGCCCAGCTTTGCGCCCCGGTTCAGGGCGAGGATCGCGTGCTTGCTGAGCGCGCCGTAACTCATGGCGGAAATATTGAGCGGTGAAGCGGAATAAGGCTTCTTGCATACCTCCTCGCCAAAAGAGCAGCGCAGGCTGTCCGGTGCCACGTGGACGGGCATGATGGCGTAGTTGATCCACTCATAGCCGTTCTTGTAGGTATCGATGATGGTGCCGAAGGGGCGCGTATCCTCCTGCTTCTTCGCACGCTGGTAGACGAGACTGCGGAATTCGCGGGGAATAGGCCTGCCGTTGAGGTCGGATTCCACGAAGTACTGCTGGATTTCCGGGCGGATGTATTCAAACAGGTAGCGAATATGCCCAATGACAGGGTAGATGCGCAGCACCGTGCGGCGCTTCTGCAGCATGTCGTAATACCCGATCAGCACCAGGGGAACAATGATCACCCAGAACCAGTGCAGCGGCGGCCACAACTGCGCCAGGCTGAAGACGATGAGGGGTACCGAGATGCTGGAAATAATGAATGTCTGGCGAACGGTCATTGGATTCAAAAGGGTGAGTGTTTTTGCTACGTGGCCGGATTAAAACATAAAGCCCCTTGGCGGGGCCAGACGGGGTCCGGCAGGCCAAGGAACTCCCCGGGCAAACCGGAGTCTTATGCTGGGCCTGTGAAGTTAACGGCCGGTGTTATTTTAACCGGTAACGTTGTAACATCCGTGGCCCCGAATTTCTGAAATTATTCTCGGATTCACCACCAAGGAGTAGATAATGCGCACCAAACTGACGAGCTTATTTGTTACCGTTCTGGCCTTCGTTGCCTTCGGCACCAGCCAGGCTTTCGCCCAGGGCTTCCAGCTGCCCAACATGCAGGTCACCAGCACGGCCTTCGAGGACGGCGGCATCATCCCGATTCGGTATACCTCGCACGGTGACAACATCCAGCCGGGCTTCACTATCACCGGTGCACCGGAAACCACAGCCAGTTTCGCCATCATCTTCCATGACATCGAAGTTGCCATCGGCGGCGGTACCGGCGACGTGACCCACTGGGTAGCGTTCAATATCACTTCGCGCGAAATCCCGGAAGGCAGCCTGCCGGCCGGCAGCATGCAGGGCAACAACATCCGCGGCCAGGCAAGCTATATGGGCTCGGGCGCACCGTATGCCGACCGTTACCACCATTACGTGTTCGAGTTCTATGCACTCAGCGACATGCTGAGCCTGCCGGAAGGCGCCAGCCGTGACGACGTCATGGCCGCCATGCAGGGCAAGGTAGTCGCCAAGGCTGCATACGTAGGCCGCTACGCCAACGCCCGGCCTCAGTAACAGCTATTGCGCTCGGCCAGGCGGCGTTAGAAGTTTTTTCCGAACCGCTCTCGTACTACCTGTACTGTTCGCGGTTTTTTTAACCGCTCGCGGCGCGGAAAAAAACTTCTGCCTACCCTGGCCGTCGCTCATGACGCTTTTAAGTCGTCATTAGCGTAAGTTAAGTCAACATCCAGGTTTCTTTTCATTGAGGGGGAAGCAATGAAAAAACTTACCATGCTTGCTGCACTGTGTGCAGTTACCCTGCCGGTGTCGGCTCACCACAGTTTCGCGCCGCATTTCGATGCCGACAAACCGGTCAGCATCACCGGCACCATCATCGAGTACGAGAAAAGAAACCCGCATGCCTACCTGAACATCCGGGCGGAGGACGCCGACGGCCGTGTCACCGAATGGCGCTGTGAATCCCATGGTTTTACCCAGTTGTCGCGCAACGGCATAACCCCCGAGATGCTCGCGCCGGGCGCTATGGTCGGTATCACGGGCTCTCAGCATCGCCGGGATTCCAACATGTGCTTTTTCGACAAGGTGTTCCTGGCGGACGGCCGCGAGCTGGACGTGAACGGGCCGCGCGGCCAGCAGCAGAATACCGAAGAGCAGCGCGATTACATCTTCGGTACCTGGATGCTGGTCCCCGGCGGTTTCGCCACCAGTGGTCCGCAGTTCATGATGGATTACCTGAACGAGGACGGTCGTGCTGCAGTGCTGAATTACAACCCCTTTACCGACGATCCGACCTATCGTTGCGAGCCGGTGGCAATTCGACGCACATGGGGCGCACCCGGTACACCGCTGTCCATTACACGGGAAGGCGACGATGTGGTGATCCGGCATGAATGGATGGATGCCGTACGTGTCGTGCACATGGACCAGGATGCAGCGCCGGCTGGCACCGAGCCGTCGATACTCGGCTATTCCGTGGGGCATTTCGAGAATGATGTCCTGGTTATCGAAACCACGCATTACACCGAAGGCGTGCTGAACCAGTTCGTCGAGGTGGAAGGCGAGCCCATGCGCGGGTTGCTGCATTCCGACCAGCTGCGTACGGTGGAGCGCCTGTCCGTCGACAGGGAGCGCAACCGGCTCATCATGTCCATGGATCATTTCGACCCGGCCTGGTTCACGCGGGATTTTCCCAACTACACCCGTGAATACCGGCCTTCCGATCTGCCTATCGAGCCGTTCGGCTGCATCCCGGAACAGTTGAAGTAAGCGGCGCCGGTTTTGACGCTGCTGCCGCCAGAATCCCTGCTCCTCCTCGGCCTGGTGGCCCTGTTCACCGGCTTCATCAAGGGCGGGGTGCCAGCGCTCGGTTCACTGCTGACGGTGACGGTGGCGCTGCTGTTCCCTCCCAGGGATGCCCTTGGTATCACTCTCATGTACCTGCTGGTTGGCGACGTGATCGCCGTTTCCCTGTACTGGCGCCTGGCGCACTGGCAGGAACTGAAAAAAATGGTCCTGCCCGTCCTGGTCGGCATCGGCCTGGGCGGGGTAGCCCTGGCCTTCCTCGACAATGAAAACCTCGGTCTTACACTGGGACTGATCGTCATCGTGCTGGTGTCGCTGGAGCCGATGCGGCCCAGGCTGAACAATTGGGCACTGGCTCATCCCGTCAGTGTCAGGGCAGGTTCCGGCATCCTGGCCGGCGCCGCCACCACCATCGGCAATGCCGCCGGTCCCATCCTGTCGTTGTACTTCCTGCTGCTGAAACTGGACAAGCTCAGCTTCGTCGGCACGGGCTCCATCTTCTTCATGTTTGTAAATGTCTCCAAGATCCCCATATTCCTGGGACAGGGAATTTTTCACGCGGAATATTTCCCCTCCGTACTGGTGACGGCGCCGCTGGTGCTGGTCGGTGCGCTCGGGGGCAGGAAGTTCCTGCAATGGGTATCCCAGGTCTGGTTCAACCGCATCATCCTGACCTTTACCGCCTTTGCCGGAATCTGGCTGGTTGTCCGCTATTTCACTGGCTAGAATTAAGTCGTTGTTCAGTTAGTCCCTTATAGACTTTTACCAGACGCTTTGCGGAGGAGTGGCCTGATGCTGCAGAAAAATCTCGCAACCGGGTTGTTGCTGCTGGCCTCGACGGCGCTGGCATCATGCGCTGTCAATCCCGTCACAGGGCGCAACGAGTTGTCCCTGGTCTCCGAAGCCCAGGAGCGCGCCATCGGCGCGGAACAGTATGGTCCCTCGCAACAGAGCCAGGGCGGTGAATTTTCCGTCGATGAAACCCTGACCGACTATGTCAACTCGGTAGGACAGCGCATCGCCGCCCTCAGTGATCGCGACCTGGATTACGAATTCGTGGTCCTGAACAATTCCGTACCCAATGCCTGGGCCCTGCCCGGCGGCAAGATCGCCGTCAACCGCGGCCTGCTCACCGAACTCAACAGTGAAGCCGAACTGGCCGCCGTGCTCGGTCACGAGGTGGTGCATGCGGCCGCCCGCCACGGCGCACAGGCCATCACCCGTGGCACGGTATTGCAGGGTGCTCTTGTCGTGGGTGCTATCGCTGCACGCGACAACGACTATGCTGATTACATTGTGGGTGCCGGCCAGCTCGGTGCCCAGCTCATCACCCAGCGTTATGGCCGCGATGCCGAACGGGAAGCGGATTACTACGGCATCCAGTACATGGTGCGGGCCGGTTATGACCCGCGCGCAGCCATGTCCCTGCAGGAAACTTTCGTCAGGCTGTCGGAAGGGCGCGCTTCGGGCTGGCTGGACGGCCTGTTTGCCAGCCATCCGCCCTCGGAGGAAAGGGTCATGAACAACCAGGCCCTGGTCGATGAGCTGATGCCGGGGCTGCAGGGCAGGGACCTGGAAACCGGCGAGGTGCGCTACCGGCAGGCGCTGGCATTCCTGTACGACAATGCCGATGCCTACGCCCTTTTCGATGAAGCGCACAGCGCCATCGCCGATGACGACTTCGATATCGCCCTGCTTAACCTGGGTGCCGCCATCGACATGCTGCCCGCAGAGCCGCGGTTTTCCGGTCTGAAGGGCGATATCCTGCTGTACCAGGGCAAATACCGTGATGCTGTGGATGCCTACGACGATGCCATTGCCCTGGACGACAACTACTTTGATTATTATCTGGGGCGGGGCGTGTCCTATGCCCGCCTGGGACAGCGCACGCAGGCCCGCAGCGACCTGGAACGCTCAACGGCGTTGCTGCCGACTGCGGTCGCCATGAATGAGCTTGGCAAAATCGCCCTCGTGAACAATCAGCGCCAGGCGGCCAAGCAGTATTTCCGCGAAGCGGCCCAGGCCCAGGGGCAGGTGGCACGTGAGGCGACACTGAGTTTCACCCGCATCGACCTGGAAGATAATCCCCGGGCTTACCTGAACGCCGCGGTGTATGCCGATGACGAAGGTCGCATCTATGCACGGGTCAGCAACAACAGCAGCCTGCCGGTTGAGGGGGTGGCCGTGGAATTTACGGCAGTGATCGGTGGCAGGCTGGGCAGGCAGACCCGCACTGTCAGCACCCTTGGCGGCAACAGCGCGGTAACGGTCAGTTCAGGGATGCGGTTTGCCGACGGGCAGCCATGGAGCGCCGACCAGATGCAGGCCAGTGTCGTAGCGGCCAGGGTCAGTGACTAGGGGGCGAATCAGGCACGCGCCTGCTGGATTTCCACGTACTCGATGAATTTGACCAGTTCCTCGTACGGGTGGAAACCGGTCGTCAGGTAGTTGCCGGCGATGAAACTGGGTACGCCCGTGATCTGCATCTGCCGGGCCCGCTGCCAGGCCGCATCCACGTCATCGCTGTGGCGGCGCTCATCCAGCACTTTTTCCGCCTCAGCGGCATCCAGCCCGGCACGTCCCACTGCATCCAGCAGGACCGTTTTGTGCGCCAGGTTTTCCCCGCGTACGAAGTAGGTGCGGTACAACTCCCTGTGCAGGGCCCTGCCGCCCGGGCGGGTGTCGGCCCACATGCCAAGTTCCTGCGCGAGGCGGCTGTTGTAGGTCTTGCTGCGATCGCTATGTTCCAGGCCGAGCCCGTCCATCAGGGCATACAGGCGTTCATGCACGGCATCCAGGTTGGGGCCGAGAAACGCGGCAAGCTCCAGGCCTTCCTCGGGCGTGTCGGGGTGCAGCGGAAACGGCGACCAACGCACGTCGATGTCATGGCTCTGCTCCACTTTCTCCACCACGGCACTGGCCAGGTAGCACCAGGGGCAGACGAAATCCGTAAAGATTTCCACGATGGTTTTGCTGCTTTCAGGCATAGGCAAGCTCCGATCTGAAGTGTCCGGGACGTCGCTCCCGCAGACACGACATCTTATACAGATAGCATTTCAATACCAACCAAATACAGTAATCGCAACAACCTGCCAATGAATTCCCATGGATGTAATTGCGCCCGCTTGAAGTATACTTGGCAGCTGTTTCCGTGACATGTAACCAGGCATAACACTTGAGAGTTTTAAACAAGCAAAAACTGGAAAAAGAAGTCAGGACACTTTTCAAACAGCTGCAGGACGAGGGACCTGAGGCACTCACGGAAGAGAGATTCAACAAGGCGCTGGCACAGGTTTTTGAAAAGAATGAATTTGCCCTGAAAGGCGAGGCGAACCACCTCGTCAGCATCCTTATCGCAGACCTGCGCGGCTTTACCTATATCGTCGAAAAAGAAAGCGCCGCCAGTATCATTCATATTCTCAATGAATATTTCGGTGCCATGGTAGAAATCATCGACCGCCATGGCGGCATCGTCGACAAGTTCATGGGTGATTCGGTCATTGCCTTCTTCGAAAGCAATGGCGACCTGCCCGGCAGTGTGCTCAACGTCCTGACCTGTGCCATCGAGATGCAGATCGCCATGGACGAAGTGAACCGCAAGGGGGCCGAGCTGGGCCTGGATTCACTGTATATGGGTATCGGCATCAATACCGGGGAAGTGGTGGCCAGCATCCTGGGTTCGGAGATCTACCGCGAGTACACGGTGATTGGCGCCAACGTCAACCTGGCCTCGCGCATCGAAGGACACACCCTGCGGGGCCAGATCCTGCTGTCCGAGCAGACCTGGAACCATGTCAGCAGCAAGATTGAAACCGGGCTCCTCAACGAGGTGAATGCCAAGGGGCTGACTGGCCCGCTGCGGTTTTACGAGCTCAGGGCGATCACTTCACCGACCAGGCTGGAACTGCCTGTGCGTGAAAACCGCAAGGCACTGCGTATCCCGGTACGCATACAGGTCTCCTACCAGTTGCTCGAGGGCAAGAGCATCCTGCCCGATATCTATGAGGGTGAGGTTATCGATATCAGCTATGGCGGCATGCTGATCAGTGCCGGGATGCCCGTCGACCAGTTTGCCGATATCAAGATGAGCATCAACCTGTCACCGTTCCACAAAACGCCGGTTGATCTCTATGCGAAGGCAATGTACGTTCAGGTCAAGGGAAATGGCACGGAAGTAGGTCTTGAATTCACCATCATCGATGACGCCACCAGTGCCACGCTCAAGAATTTTGTCGACAACCTGATCTGACATTTCTACCAGAGGGGAAATTATGCGCATTCAATTCGCCGGGTCTGCGATCCGTTCCTGCATGTTGCTTGCCATCATGTTCATGAGTTCGGCAAGTGTCGGCGCCGACAGTCCGGTGCCGGTGCGCCTGGACCGCGACAGGATGGCTGGCCTTGACCTGATCGCCGTACCGCCCGATGCCTATATCGATATCCTTGAAGCCGGGGAGCTCAACATGCGTGTTGCCACCCTGTTCGAGGGTGCCGAGTTGCGGGTGTCCATATTCGAATCCACGCCGGCCCGCACCAATCACCGGACCCGGCCCACCGATATCGACGAATTTGTCACTGTGCTCAGCGGCAAGCTCATCCTGACCGAGCCGAACGGCACCGCCCATGAATTCCTGCCAGGGGACTCACTGGTGCTGCCCGTGGGGTTTACCGGTACCTGGGAAATGCAGGGCAATTACCGGGAACTCGTCGTCATCATGAAGAAGTAAGTTTTTTTAATAGATATAGATAGAAGAGGACATTGACCATGAAGGGAAAGATTGCCTTCGAAGAACACATGGCTATTCCGGAAACCACCGAGGAGACGCGGGATTTTGCCGGCGAGTCGGCCGATTTCAGCCAGTTCACCAGAGAGATCCTGGACCTGGACGACATCCGCCTGGGTTACATGGATGCCACGGGCATCGAACTGGCCATCCTGTCGCTGAACGCCCCCGGGGTGCAGGCCATCCTGGACACCGATGAAGCCATCGAGGTGGCGCGCAAGGGCAACGCCGCCATGGCCGCTGCCATCGAGCGCCACCCCACCCGCTACCGCGCTTTTGCAGCCCTGCCGATGCAGGATCCGAAGGCAGGGGCCGAAGAGCTGGAGCGCTGCGTGAAGGAACTGGGCTTTGTCGGCGCCCTGGTAAACGGCTTCACGCAGAAGGGCACGCCCGACACAGCCATCTATTACGATATACCTGAATACCGTGAATTCTGGCAGACGGTCTCCGATCTCGATGTGCCGTTTTACCTGCACCCGCGCATGGGGCTGCCTTCCCAGTCGAAGAACCTGATGGACCATCCCTGGCTGCGCTCCAGTCCCTGGGGCTTCACCATGGAGACCGGCACCCATGCCCTGCGGTTGTGCGGTTCAGGCCTGTTCGAGGACGTGAAGCACCTCAATGTGATCATTGGCCACCTCGGCGAGTTCATTCCCTACAACCTGTGGCGCATGGACGCCCGTATGGCATTCTCGCCGCGCGGCTATCGCGGCAAGCGGCCTCTCGGTGATTACTTCCGTGAGCATTTCCACGTTACCACCTCCGGCAACTTCCACGATTCCACGTTTCGTTGCGCTCTCGAGGAGCTGGGCAAGGATCGCCTGTATTTCTGCGCGGACTATCCCTTCGAAAGGATGGAAGATGCGGCGGACTGGTTCGACAACACGCAGGTCATCAGTGACGAGGAAAAGCTGCAGATAGGTCGCAAGAACGCCATCGAGCTGTTCAAGCTCGACCTCGACTGAGGGAATTTGCTACTCCGCTGGGGGCAGGGGGGGCAGCCCCAGCTGGGCGCGGATCGCGGGCCGGTAGTGGTTGAGGTTGTATTCGACAAGATCGACGATCTTGTTGGTGCTGGCCTCGACGGAATGGGTGTCCTCATCGAACCACATCACGCCCTGCCAGACTGCCATGGACCGGGTTTCGTCAAGGATGAAGCCCACCACATGGATGACGGCCCGTGAATTGAAGTTGGCGCCCCGGTAATCTTCCACGAATTCGGCGATGGTCTGGTAGTTGCTTGGCGACAGGAATTCCTGCACCGATTCGATCGTGGCGCGCCTGCCGATGTCCACCGGCCGGATGATGAGCACCGCATCGAAACCGGCTTGCGCCAGCATCACGCGTACGGTTTGGGTGTCTATGTCACGGACACTGCGGATGACGCGATAGCTTTCCGACACCTGGTATTGGTTTTCGCGCAAGCGCTTGACGATGGCATCTTCAAGGAGCTTGCGGCTGGGAGCATCCACGTCCATGGCCATAATGGCGAAATTCACTGACCCGAGTTCGTTCTGCGCGTGGACGGGCATGAAAAATACAGACAGTGTCAGTAATAGAAGTGCACGCGAAAGTTTCATGATGGTTTCCTTTTATTGGCTTCCCGATGGAGACCGGTCAAGGAAGAGTCTTCATT
>Ga0181579_10003383_pt1 | contig 12645 bp, 12 predicted proteins | sample 071ome_24_FD_132996 | JGI IMG/M metagenome (GOLD analysis project Ga0181579, IMG submission 132996) | Coastal salt marsh microbial communities from the Groves Creek Marsh, Skidaway Island, Georgia - 071402CT metaG (megahit assembly) | ecosystem: Environmental > Aquatic > Marine > Intertidal... | reverse complement strand
GTTCATCCGCTGGGTCATGAAAGGCATTGCCAGGAAAGAAGGCGGGAGTACGGACACCAGCCGCGACCACGAATACACCGACTGGCGACAAGTGGCGGCGTACGCACGGCGGCTTTCTACCAAGTAAACAACCAGATCACCCATGACCTGACGTATTACACGGTTGTCACCCTCCTGCAGTCAGGGCAAAATCGGTATTCCTGTTGGCCCTGAGGGGAGTGCCATATGAAACACCGGGAAATTGCCGCCACCATGCTGGCGGGAATCATTTCAGCGACTGCCGCGAGCACTTCAGCTCACCATTCATTTTCCGCCGAATTCGATGAGAACAACTGCCGGGATTTCACCGGTATCCTCACCGATGTCGACTGGCAGAATCCGCACGCCTTTTTCTACATGGACGTCACCGATGACAACGGCGAGGTGCACAACTGGTCGTTCCAGACCTATGCGCTGATCACCCTGAAGCGCGCCGGTACCGGGCTCGACTACTTCAAGCGCAATGTCGGCAAGGAAGTCTGGGTGCGCGGCTGCCTGGCCAAGAATGGTCGAGACTATTATGCCTCTGCCGGCCTGATGCGCGCCGAGGACGGCGAGCTGAGGCAAATGGGGCAAATCCAAAACTAGAACGAAGCGTGTAGGCCGGAAGCAGGTCCGCAGGACCGATATCCGGCAAGGCAGACGGAGTCTGCCGCATCTTTACAAGAAGAAAGAAGAAAGAGGAAAGAGGAAAGAGGAAAGAGGAAAGGGGTCAGGCATGCAGTACAACTTTATAAAAGTGTTTCAGGTGGTTATCGTTGCCTTGGTGTTTGGAGGCGATGTTTTCGCCCAGGACGAGGAATACCTGATCAGGGTCATGCCATCCGGCGGGCCCGCCCCGCGCCTGGCTAATGGTAAGCCCGATTTGACCGGCATGTGGCTGCCCAACAGTGCCGGACAGGGCGTAAGTGGCCGCTTCGGCGTCGAACCTGCTGCCCGTCGCCAGTTCGATCCGGCAGTGACGCCGGAACTGCCGCCGCAGTTTCTTCCCGCCGCCCGCGCACGCATGGACAACATGTCCGAAATCGAACTGGAGTTGTCGAAGTCTTCCGTCAACTGCATGCCGCGCGGCGTACCCGCCATCTGGCTGCAGAATCCCTACGGCACCATGCTGGTCCACAAGGAAGACGTCTTCGTGCAGCTCTATGAAGTGCTGAACAACTTCCGCGTCATCTACACCGACGGCCGCGCGGCGCCCGAGTACCCCGAGCCGCTCTTCCACGGCAACAGCACCGCACACTGGGAAGGGGACACGCTGGTCATCGAGTCCACCACCTTCGACGATCGCACCTATATCATGCCCAACGGCTGGTACCACAGCGACGAGCTGAAGGTCACCGAGCGCTACTCACGCCCGTCCGAGAACTATCTTGTCGTGGAAGTGATCGTCGACGATCCCCAGGTGCTCGCCGAACCCTGGCATTCAGCCCCGCGCCGCTGGACCCTGACGCAGACGCCGATCAACGAATTCTACTGCACCAACAACCAGGAACTGGACGAGCTGGAAGAGCTGCGCCGGCAGCTGGAAGAGGAGAGTGGCGAGTAATGGCCGCCCTGGAGCCCGTCGTCGTCGATCGGGAAGCTTTCACCGTCATAGGTGTGGAGTACCAGGGCCCGATGGATAATTTCGAGGGCATCTCAGGCGTCTGGGGCAGCTACTCGAAGCGTGCCGGGGAGATCGAGCCCAAGGCGAGCGAGACCAACGGCTTCGGCGTGTTCTACTCGACCCCCGAGCAGGCGGAACTGGGCGAGACCTGCTACATGGCCTGTGCGCCGGTAACGGCAAAGACCCGGGTGCCCGAGGGGATGGAGAAACTGCAGGTGCCCGGTGGCAAATTCGCCATGCTCACGCACAAGGGCATCCTCACGGATTTGCCGAAAGCCTTTGAAACGTTGTTCCGCTGGATCGCCGATTCGCCCTATGAGGTGGCAGGAAGCCCGGGTTACGAATTGTATGACGAGCGCTTCAGTCCCTCGTCGCCCGAGTGCGAGATCGATATCTATATCCCGGTAAAACAGGGCTGATTCATGGGCGTTTTGCCCGCCAGGTAGCCCTGAATTATTTATTCCAGCCTCTTTACTGCGTCATTGGATTAGATACAATGCGCGGCCACATGAACATACGCACCTTATTTTTTCCGACGGCAACCCTGGCCGTACTGGTGCTGTTTTTACCCGGTTTTTCCCCAGTCTTTGCCCAGCCCGAAATTCCGGTTGTCGATGCCATGCCCGCCGAGCCGCAAAAGATCATCCTCGGCTGGCTGGAAAACATCCGCGTTATGCCTTCCCGTACCCTGATGCGCGCCAAGCTCGACTCCGGTGCCCGTACCAGCACCATCCACGCCGAGGACATCGAGTACAGCGAGTACACCGGCCAGACCTGGGTGACCTTCAGCATCCTCAAGGACCACGATGATCCCGACAGTGAACGTGTTCAGATGGAACTGCCGCTGCAGAAGCATGTCAACATCAAGCTGCGCTACACACCTGAGCGGGACGAGCGGCCGGTGGTAATGCTGAATATTTGCCTGGCCGGTACCATCTACGAGGTGCCGTTCAGCCTGACAGAGCGCTCGGATTTCAATTACCCGGTGCTGCTTGGCCGCGAGTTCATCCAGGAATACTTTCTGATCGATCCCAGCAAAACCTACTCCCAGCGCACCCGCTGTCCGCGCGCAGAGTAACCGGCCATGTTCAGATCCCTCAAGCTCCCGCTGGTCCTGGTACTGGCACTGCTCCTCTCCGCGATAGGTCTGTTCATCGCCTGGATGAAAGTGGACAGGCTGCATTTTCCGCTTCAGCCCGGACTGGAAACCGAGGTCTGGACGGTCGAGGCACGCCTGGACTTCACCGGCCGCAACGGCACGGCACGCGTCGTGTTTGCCCTGCCCGAGGCAACGCCTGGGTTCACCCGTATCGATGAGAGTTTTGTCTCCCGTGCCTTTGGTCTCACACTGAGTGAGGACGGCCCCATTCGCAACGCCGACTGGACTTTGCGCCGCTCGCGCGGTGACCAGTCGCTGTTCTACCGCCTGCATGTCTACCCGGAAGGCAATGCCTTCAGGAACACGTTGCCTGCAGAGGAGATAGACGAATTCCCGGAAGTGCCGGAATATCCGGAGCCGCTGGCTTCGGCGGTAACTGATGTGCTGGCCAGGGCGCGTAGCGAGTCCGCCGACATCTTCAGTTTCGCCAGCCGGCTGCTGGCCCTGTTGGCCGACGACTCGGATGAGAACGTCAAGGTGATCCGCGATTCACTGCCCCGAGACCAGTGGGAAGGACTGGTCACCGAGATCCTGGCCGGTGCCCGCATTCCCTCGCGTGTAGTGTATGGCGTCTCACTTCAGGAAGGTTTTATCGAGCAACCGCTCATTCCCTGGATCGAGGTCAATAATGGCCAGCGCTGGCGCGGTTTCGATCCACAAACCGGGGCCCAGGGCTACCCGGCCCGCTTCTTTCCCTGGATGCGCGGCAACCGTGAACTGGTTACTACCGACGGCGTGCGCAATCTCCAGGTCAATTTTTCCGTGACCAAGCTGACCATTCCCCAGGAGACCCTGGCGCAGCAGGTCGAAGGCACGCTGCTGACAGGGTTGCTGAATTTCTCCCTGTACAGCCTGCCCATCGCCAGCCAGGAAGTGTACAAGGTATTGTTGATGGTGCCGCTGGGCGCCCTGGTGGTGGCCTTCATGCGGGTGATTATCGGTTTGCCGACCTTTGGTACGTTCACCCCGATCCTCATCGCCCTGGCGTTCCGCGAGACACAGCTGGGCTGGGGCCTCATGTTGTTCCTGATTATACTGCTCACCGGCTGCCTGCTGCGCGTGGCGCTGGCCAACCTGCGCCTGCTGCTGGTGCCGCGCCTGGCATGCATGCTGGTCATCGTCATTGGACTCATGGTCTTCATGAGCCTGCTGAGCAACCGGCTTGGCTTCGCCCAGGGCCTGTCGATCGCGCTGTTCCCTATGGTCATCCTCACCATGACCATCGAGCGCATGTCGATTGTCTGGGAGGAGCGCGGCGGCTGGGAAACCTTCAAGGAAACCCTCGGCACCATACTGGTGGCGGTGTGCGGATTCTACGTCATGAACCACTACCTGCTCGAACACCTGATGTTCAACTTCCCCGAGCTGCTGCTGGTCCTGTTGAGTGTATGCCTGCTGTTCGGCAACTACACCGGCTACCGCGTGTCGGAACTCCTGCGCTTCCGCGATCTCTCGGTCGGTAAATCCTGATGCTGCTGACCTGGCGCCGGCTCGAACGCAAGGGCGTGCTGGGCATTAATGCCCGCAACCACGCCTACGTGATGCGCTACAACCCGCGACATTGCTACCCGCTGGTCGATGACAAGCTGAAGACCAAGCGCCTGGCCATCGCCGCGGGCATCGCTGTCCCCGAGCTTTTTGGCGCGGTCGCAACGCCCCATGACCTGTCGCACCTGACTGACATCATTGGCCACCGTCACCAGTTCGTGATCAAGCCGGCGCATGGCAGTGGCGGCGAGGGCGTCCTGGTCATCGACGGCATGCGCAAGGACCTGTATGTAAAACCGGACGGCCGCGCACTGACACTCGACGACATCAGTTACCACGCCTCCAATATTCTCAGCGGCATCTACAGTCTTGGCGGTCTCGCCGACAAGGCCATGATCGAATACAAGGTCTGTGTCGACAGCATCCTGGCGCCGGTCAGTTACCGCGGCGTCCCCGATATTCGCCTGCTGGTGTTCCGCGGCGTGCCTGTCATGGCGATGATCCGCCTGCCGACGCGGGACTCCGACGGCAAGGCCAACCTGCACCAGGGAGCGGTCGGTGTCGGCATCGACCTGGCTACCGGCGTGACTACGGAGGGCGTGTGGCGCAACCGCGTGGTCATCGAACATCCTGATTTTGGTGTGCAGCTGCCGGGCCTGCAGATTCCCGCCTGGGACAAAATGCTGACCCTGGGCGCGCGTTGCTTCGAACTCACGGGGCTCGGCTACATGGGTGTGGATATCGTGCTCGACCAGACCTTCGGTCCGCTTATCCTCGAGATCAATGCCCGCCCCGGTCTCGCCATTCAGATCGCCAACCAGCAGGGACTGCGCAGGCGCCTGGAAATGGTGGAAGGCTTTGAAACAGTAACCGGTGACGCCGAAGCGCGGGCGCAACTGAGCCGGGAGCTGTTCGGCTAATACCTGCATAAAAAGGGGGAGGGGGTTTGGGGGCGTTGCCTGTAAAAAGCAACGCCCCTTTTTTTTGCCTTCCTCAGTCTTCGTGAAACTGGAAGGCTGACGTGCTCATGCGTATCTCCCGCAAGAACAGGATGAAGGCCGCACTCAGGCACAGCATCGCCACCACGAACAGGAAGGCGATAAAGTTGTTCAGTTCGATACCAAAGACGGCGCCCAGGAACAGGAACACGATCACCAGGCAGATCAGCAGGGCGCAGGACGTGGCCAGGGTGATGGCCCAGTTGGTCCAGGAGGCGCGGATGTCGAGGCGGTTCAATTCGGCTCGGATGGCGGCCTGTTCTTCTTCGCTGGCACTCGCCTTTTTATCTTTCAGGAAGCGGCCGCGGTCGACAATGCGACCCAGCCGGTTGGACATCACCATCAGTGCGCCGCTGATCCCCGCGAGCAGGAATACCGGCGCGACGGCGAGCTGGATGACGCCGGAGATACTGCTGACCTGAAACAACGCGTCCACTTATATTCAATCCTGGTATTCGCTGATTTCGTCACATTCGAACGGCAGTATCTCCACCCCCGGTACGTGGATCCATTTTTTGGACAGTTGCACCGGCGTCATGAAATTGACCGCGTCCGTCACTGTCATCTGGTAATCCATGAAGGCGCCGTCCTCGATCATGGTAAAACGTTCCTCGATGCCGGCGGCACGGCTGAGCGGTATGCCGCGCTGGTTCAGCCAGGGAAAACCGATATGCGTGGTGCGGGCCACCAGCGTGCTGTCAGCCCTCCACGGTTCACCGCCTTCCCACCAGCCCCAGGAATAGCCGAGCAGGGTGTAAGGCGTGCCCGCCGGAGCGCCTGTTTCGCCGATATGGATGGTGCGGCGCAGGTCGTACTCCTCGATGCGCAGTACCACGTTGTCGCCGTCGCGAATGATTTCCATCGGCAACGGCTGCTCCATGATCAGCGGCATGCCTTTCGGGTTGCAGTTATTGGTGGGGTTGTCGCGGGCCAGGTCGAAGTTGTCGAGCACCTGGGTTGCCACTTTGGTGAGCGGGTACTGGTGCAAATCGTAATCACGGTTGATGGACTCCGGAAACAGGAAGCCGTCAGCACCGGTGAAAGTCCACATGCGGAAGATGCCCCATTCGGGATGGCTGCGGTCGCCTTCGGTACGAAAACGATAGGAGAAATCGCCGATCACCTCGTCCCTGAAATAGGCCTGCTGGCCGGTCTGCATGAGCAGCTCGGTGCCGTCTGGCAGCAGTACATTGGTGGCGAATGCCTCCACCTTGTCCGTGAGCGGCGGCCAGGCGGCGACACGAACGGTCATGCCTTCTTCCAGGGCGTCACGCGGAATGCCGGCGCGCTGCATGAGGGTGGGCGAGCCGCTTTCCAGATCCCATTCGATGCCATCTTCGGTTCTCAGGAAAATATGGATATGGGGATTTTCCCAGTGCAGGCGGGTGACCACGCCTTCCAGCTCCATGTGGGTGCTGTTGTCGAAACGCCCGAAAAAGCTGTGGTGGGCGAAGCCCGCTACAGGCAGGCAGAGCGCAGCGATCAGGATAAGCAGGCGGGGTCTGGACATGGTGTTTCCCTTTAATTATCGGTCTTGGCCTGGGGCAATGATACTGCAATATCTGGCGGGGGTTGAGCCGCGTTTCAGTCGGGCTTGATAGAGGAGCTTCGTGCGGGGCCATTTAAATGACATTACACAGGTTCTTCCACCCTGGTCATATGTCTGTGTTATTCTGTGCGCGTAACTACAGCAAACGGGCAGGCATAGTGAACAAGATCAACCCGGTGTTACTCCTCATCATTTTCAGCATCCTGATTTTCCTGGTGCGTAAATTCTTTTTCCCGGCATATTCCGATGAGATGATCGTCAACGCCCTGCAGGGTTTTCTCGCCATCCTCGGCCCTTTGAGTTTCATCTATATCATCATCGCCTTTGCTGTCTGTGCCTTCTTTTTCGTACCCATCCTCATGCCGCTGTGCCTTTTATGCGGGGCATTCTACGGCCCGGTCGAAGGCGCCATTGTCGCCCTGGCGGGCATCACGCTCAGCTGTGTGGCCTCTACCATTTCGGTGAGGCGGGTGTTCCGCGGCATGGGCAAGGTGGTGATGGAAAACGTGGAGTACAAGAACCTGCTCAACAAGCTCACCCAGTACGGCAACGTCGTGGTCCTGCTGGTGCGGCTCGCCTTTGTCGTGCCCTACATGCTGCAAAACATCCTCCTGGCCCTGACCAATATCAGCACAGGCCGTCTTGCGCTGCTGACCCTGATCGGCGCCATTCCGGGCGCCATGAGCTACAGCTTCCTTGGCGCCGGTCTCGTAAGCCTGGGCAACACCGACCTGTACGGCGCGATGGTCATGATTCCGGTCGTCGTGCTTTACATCGTCAACGGCGTGGTCAACCTGCTGCGCAAGAAGTCAGGGCTGGGTGATAAAGACCTGCCGGTATGAGTAGGTCGGATAAGGTGCAAAGCACCGCATCCGACATTGCTGGCGAGTATGAAGACAGGATACAGAAGGTGAGTAGGTCGGATAAGGCCCACAGGGCCGTCATCCGACATTGCTGACTGGAATAAATCGATAAAGGGATAAAGGGATAAAGGGATAAAGCGTAAGTCTGCGCTGCCAGGTAATTAAAGGGGAATTCATGAAAAGTCGTCTAGCACTTATTAGTACATTAATACTGGCATTCAACACATCTGTCCTGGCCCAGGACGATCTCGTGCGTGCCGCCTTCCAGGGTGTCGCCGAAATCGGCAAACAGTGGAACGGCGAGGTGAACACGAAAACGCAGGCGCTGTACACGCCGCTGCACCAGGCCGTGGATTCCGAAGGGCTTGTCCTGCACGGCGACATTTCCTATGGCCCGCATCCGCTGCAGAACTTCGACCTGTGGGTGAGCGATGCCGGATTCCGCGAGGGCGGGCCGGTGCTGATCTATTTCCACGGCGGCGGTCTCACAGGTGGTGACAAGGTCAGTGCCGCCACCGACAACCTCATCTACAGCAACATCGGCAAGTGGGTGGCGCGGATGGGCGGCATCGGTATCAACGCCAATTACCGCCTGGCGCCGGAAGTGAAATTCCCGGCCGGGGCGGAAGACCTGCGCATGATCATCGCGTGGGTGAAAGAACATATCGCGGAATACGGCGGCAATGCCGACAACGTCTTTCTCATGGGCAACTCGGCAGGCGCCACCCACGTGGCCAGCTACCTGTTCCATGAAGCATCACAACTGCCGGAAGGACCCGGCATCGTGGCCGCAATATTAAGCTCCTGCGGCTGCGGCGGTGGCTCCGCCGCCTACTACGGCGACGATGCCGCCATGCGCGAGGCCAACTCGCCGCTGGCCCTGGCGCGATCCTATGCAGGCCAGCAGGTGCCGGTGTACCTGTGGAGCGCCGAGTACGATCCCGCCTTCATCGAATCCAGCGTGGCCGACATGTACGCCACGCTGTGCCACAAGTACGACGACTGCCCGATGTACACCCAGTGGCAGGGCTACAACCATGTCTCGCATGTCATGAGCATCGACACGGCGGACACCACCATCAGCAACGGCCTTGTCCGTTTCTACCACGACATGATTGGCGACTGACGTCGCCCGAAACAGGGAAATGTGAAAAGGCGCTTGGAGCGGTGGCTCCATAGCGCCTTTATTTTGCCTTGTGGTTAAAGGCCTGGCAGCAGGTCGATGCTGATGGGATCGGGAATCGCGCAGTTGTCGATCTTCGCGCACTCTTCCTGCAGGTAGCGTGCGGTTTCGAAGAAGGGCTGCGGGGCGGAATCGTTGTAGGCCGGCGCATAGCGGCCCATGGCGAGATCGAACGGCGTGGTACCCGCTTCATCCACCACTTGCTGGATGGCGCCGTTCTCGATGAGGAAGCGCGCCACGTCAGTCCAGCCCTGCTTGGCGGCGCCGTGCAGTGCCGTCTGGCCATGAATCACCACTTCCCCCTCGTTGGCCGGGTGCAGGTTCTTGTCACGCTGGTAATCCACCGGGCGCACGCCGGGCGGCAGCGCCGGATCGCCGGACAGCGCATTGATGTCGGCACCGGCCTCCAGCAGCAGGCGAATGGCCTCGATGCTCTGTTCCTGGGTGCGGTATTTGCCGCGCGTCGGCGACGTGGTGTGACCCATGCCGGCGACGATCATCATCGGGGTCTGGCCTTCCATGTTGGGCAGGTCGGGCAGGGCGCCGTGTGCGAGCAGCAGCCTGGTCGAGTCGATGTCGCCGCCTTTCACGGCGCGCATCAAGGGCGTGGCGCCGGTAGTCAGCACCTTGTCAGAACCGCGGTCATAAATGGCTTCACGCAGAGGCGGCACCATCTTGAGCTGGCTGTTCGGCTGCGCGCCGCGGTCGAGCAGCATGACGGCGATGTCATATCCCGAGGTGGTGTCCTCGGTCGGGATGTCCGGGTGCCCGCCGATCGGCAGGGTATGCAGGTCGATGGCATTGAACAGCGGCGTGCGGCCGTACAGGTCCCACTTGTCCACATCGGCGCCGGCGTCGATCAGTGCAGCCGCAGTGTAGAAGTGCTGGTTGAGCAGCGCCATGTTCAGCGGCGTGACGCGTTCGGGGTCATGAGCATCGAGATCGGCGCCGGCTTTCGCCAGCATGTCGATGCAGGCGGTGCAGCCTTCACGAGCGGCGAAGTGCAGCGCGGTGAAGCCGCCCTTGTTCATGTGTTTGGGGCGCGGTTCGTTGAGCGTGGTGCGGTCCCAGTGGCGAATGGTGCTGACGAGATTGACGTCGGCGCCGTTGTCGATAAGTAACTGCAGCATCGCGGACTGCTGCTGCGCCGCCGCCCAGTGCAGCGCGGACTGGCCGCCCCAGCTTTCCACCGCGTTGATGTCGGCGCCATGATCCAGCAGCATTCGGGTGGCATCCAGCAGGCCGGCGCGGGCGGTATTCATCAAGGGCGTTTCGCCTTCGGGGTTGGCCCAGTTGGCGTCGGCGCCGTTTTCCAGCAGTACTTCCAGGATGCCGGTGGCGCCGATGATGGAAGCCTCGAGGATGGCGGAAGTGCCATAGTCGTTGACCGCATTGACGTCGGCGCCGGCCGCCACGAGCGCCTCGGCAAGTTCCGTGCTGCCCAGGTAGGCCGCATACATGAGCGGTGTGGTGCCGTCGGCCTGGGGCGCGTTGACATCGGCACCGTCGGCGATCTGCTGCAGTGCGGCGGTGATATCCCCGCTGGCGATGGTATCGGCGAGCTGGCCCTGGGCCAGGACGGACTGGGTGGTCAGCATGGCCTGGATAGAAAGTGCCAGGATGAACAGGTTGGTGCGCATTTTCATGGCTGGGTATCTGCAGGTATTTGTGGGCGAAAAGTCTGCGCAGTCTAGCAAAAAATTGGCTGTTTGCCTTGCCCGGGCGGCGGATTGCCAGGGCCTGGTTTTTCCATTACCTTGCCCCACTCCACGAATAAAGCGAAAACCCGGAGTGTCCCATGGCCGAAACCCGCGCCAATCCGCTGGTGGACAGCGGCAAGCCCCTGTTCTTCAAGGTTGCCAACCCCGAGGCGTTGGGATTTAAAGCGCCCGCCATCCGCCTGGGGGAAGCGGTGCGGCTGTGCGTGCGCTCCCTCTCGGTCATGCAGAAAGAGGCCCTGGTGGCCGCCGCCAGCACCGGCACGGTCTGGCGCCTGGCCAGTGACGAGGGCGCCTACCTGGACGGGCTCGACGCCGCGCCGTGCCCGCTGTCGTTCCTGACCACCGGCATGGTCTGTTCCTACATGAACGAGATCCTGGCCCTGGCGCAGCAGCGCGGCATCACCATCAAGAACATCCGCCTGGTGCAGGACAACTACTACACCATGAAGGGCTCGGCACTCAAAGGCACCATGACCGGCGGTGCGAAGGACGTGAAGCTGGCCGTACAGGTCGACAGCGACGCGGACCGCGATACCCTGCAACGCCTGGTGCAGGACGCCGTGGCGGCATCGCCGCTCAACGGGCTCATGCGCGGCGCCCTCGAAAGCCTGTTCACCCTCAGTCATAACGGGAGCGAGATCGAGCCGGACCGTGCGCTGCCCGTCGGCAGGCCGGCTGAACCGGATCCCGGCGATCATTTCGACAAGGCGCAGCCGACAGCGGATGAGTGGAGCGGCCTGTTAAGGAAAGGCGGCCTGACCCCCAAGACCCAGGAGACAGTCACCCTGGCCGGCGACAGCCTGAAAGACGAGCAGGACCGCATCCTGCACGTACGCGGTATCTGCACCCTGCGCGACGACGGCGTGAAGCAGGTGGAGCAGCATCTGTTCAACCCGCACGGCTCCATCTTCTATTTCCTCTGTGACGAGGCCCCGGAGAATGGCGGCAAAGGCCTGGCCCCGGACGCGGCCAGTTACATCTCCGCCGGCATCGGCTTCTGCTTCATGACCCAGTTCGGCCGCTATGCCAAGATCGTGAAGAAGCCGCTCGATGAATATCGCATCCTGCAGGACACCCATTTCTCGAAAGGTGGCGCCAGCGGCGGCACCGGCAAGGCCGGCAGCGCCGACCCCGTGGAGACCCATGTCTACCTGGTCACCGGCGAGAACGATGACTTCGCCCGCCAGGCGCTGGATATGTCGGAGCAGACCTGCTTCCTGCACGCATTCTGCAAGACCGACCTGAAAACGCGGATGTCGATCGAACCATTTTCTGGCTGATTGTCGCGCCGGGTGATACAAATAGCGGCTGGATCCCGCAGAGATCCATATAAAAGCAGAAGCATTAATAAAAAAAATAAATACAACCCATAGAACTAGCAGAAGGGGGAAGGGAATGAGTCGATCTGTCTCCACGTCATTGCTGGCCTGTGCAGGCATACTCGCGTCCGTGCTGTTGCAGGCCCAGCCGCCGGCCAGGGTGCCGTTGCCGGAAGCGGTGCCGCCGCCACAGCGCTTCGCCACATCCACCGAGCATTACGAGTACCTTTACAACTACCACAAGGGCGGCACTCCCCACACGTACGCGAGCGTGCCGAAATGGGAAGGCCTGTGGTCCGCCGACGGCAACAACAGCGGCAACCAGCTGTTCCTGGAAAGCAGCGATGGCGGACCGATCGGACCGTTCGGCGAAGGCGAGAACGTGGTCATCAAGCAAGGCGTGCTGACACCCGAGTACGAGGCCGCCTTCCAGTACCGGCGCGACCTCGGCGTCGACTACGACCGACTCACCTCCTGCGAGCCCGCGGGCATGCCGCGCTGGCTGCTCGAACCTTACGTGCGCGAGTTCGTCAACACGCCGTCGCAGTCCTGGTGGAACAACGACCTCGGCAATGACATGCGCCGCATATACATCAACCAGGAACACAAGAACATCGACGGCACCCACTACGCCGCCGGCGATTCCGTTGGTTTCTGGGTGGATGACATGCTCATCGTGCACACGGTCGATATCTTCCCTGGGGATTATTTCCGCGGCAC
>Ga0181579_10003370_pt1 | contig 12669 bp, 9 predicted proteins | sample 071ome_24_FD_132996 | JGI IMG/M metagenome (GOLD analysis project Ga0181579, IMG submission 132996) | Coastal salt marsh microbial communities from the Groves Creek Marsh, Skidaway Island, Georgia - 071402CT metaG (megahit assembly) | ecosystem: Environmental > Aquatic > Marine > Intertidal zone... | reverse complement strand
GCCGTCGCCGGGGCCCTTGACCGCCGCGCCATCGGCATCCGCGCGCAGGCCGCCCATATGGTAATGGGCGCTCGGCCGCACCTCCCAGGGCTCCTCGCATTTGGCGACCGGCTTGCTGAACGCCTGGCGCGCGTTGCGATAGGCGCCTGGCAGACAGGTCTCCAGATAGCGCATGAAATAGGCGCCCGAGCGCGGCAGTACCTTGTTGCCGGTCATGTCGAGATAGGCCCCGCCATTGGGGCTTCCCCGGCCATCGGCCACGGCCCGCATGATCGCGGCGGAACATTCGGCGCGGGTGCGCTGATAGACGCTGTCGAGAATGACCTTACCGTTTCTGTCCCTCAGCACGCCGAGATAACTGGCGCTCGCCGGCTCGCCCACCAGCAGCCCTTCATAGGACGGCGGCGAGGCGATGCAGAAGGGCAGGAACTGACACTGCTCCATGTCAACGAGATCGGCGCCGGCGCGCGCCGCGATGGCATAGCTGTCGCCGGTATTGCCGCGCATGGTGTCGGTCTTGGGAAAGAACAGGGTCGAGAGCCCGCCCGCCGCGATCACCACCGCCGAGGCCCGAACCGCGATCAGCTTGCCCGCCGAGGCGTGATAAATCAGGCCACCGACGATCCGTGTCCCTCCGCCATCGTCGGGAGCCGTCACCAGATCCAGGAACCAGGCATCCTCGAGATAGTCGACGCCGTTGCCTTGCACGACCGCGTTCCAGCTGGCGTGGCCGAAGGCGATGCCGTGGTTGGGCAGCCCGACCGAACGTCGCTGGTTGTGGCCGCCAAAAGCCATCGGCGCGGCTTTCGGGCCATCGCGCTCGTGATCGATGGCAGGGCGCAGGCCCTGGGCGCGAAACAGATCAAAGGCCGATTGGCTGTCCTTGGCGAAGGCGTCGGTGATCGATTGGACCGGCAGGTTGCCGCCGGCCATGCGGAGATTTTCGGAGAGGGTTTCCTCGGTGTCGGCATCCGTCGCGACGGCGCGGACCGTGGCGTTACCCTCGGAAATCTTTGTGTCCGAGCAACCGACCGGGTCCTTGGAGACCACCAGGACCCGCCCGCCGTCATCCGCCGCCGCGCGCGCCGCGATCCCGCCGGCGCCGCCGGAACCGACGACGATCACGTCATAATCCCGCCATTCAACCTCGATCGTCATGCAACGCCTCCCACGCGTTCGCCCCAATGCGGAATGGCATATGCGGATCGAGGGATCAAGGGCGCGGCTTGACGATCCGCTCGGGCCCGCACAAGACTGAGTGCTGGCCGCGCGGTTCCACGGGCGGCGTTTCACCGGAGCATTCAGGAGGGGGATTTAATTATGGCGGATAGAGTCGCGGGTAAGGTCGCGCTGGTGACGGGCGGCGGTTCGGGCATCGGACGGGCCTCCTCTCTCACCCTGGCGCGCGAGGGCGCGAGCCTTGTCGTCACCGACTTGAGCGCGGATAGCGCCGCCGAGACCGCCGCGCTGATCGTCGAGGCCGGCGGCAAGGCCCGCTCCATGGCGCAGGACACCACCGATGAAGAGGTCTGGAAGACGGTCATCGCCTCGATCCGAGAGACCGAGGGACGCCTTGATATCGTGCTCAACAATGCCGGCGTCAGCAATGGCGGCGTGCTGTTGAAGGACACCACGCTGGAGCATTGGCGCTTTGTGAACGGCGCGAATGTTGAGGGCGTCTATCTCGGCACGAAATACGGGATCGAACTGATGGAAGAGGCCGGAAACGGCGGCTCGATCGTCAATATCTCCTCGATTTACGGCAAGGTCGGGGCCATCGGCTCGGTGCCCTACAACGCCGCCAAGGGCGCGGTTTGCGTGATGTCCAAGGGCGCGGCGCTGGAATGCGGCAATGCCGGCAACGGCGTGCGCGTCAACACGATCCATCCGGGCTTTATCCTCACCGGCATGACCGAGGATCGGCTGATGCGGAACGAGTTTCGCGACTGGGCCCTGAAGCGCACCCCCATCGGCCGGATCGGTGACCCTCAGGACATCGCCAACGGCGTGCTCTACCTCGCCAGCGACGAGAGCAGCTTCGTCACGGGCAGCGAACTGCATATCGACGGGGGCTTCCTGGCGGTTTGAGCGGGGTGCGAGGCCGGCCGAGGGGAAGGGGTGACCTGCCGTGGAAAAAGTGCTCCATGCCATCGCGGGCGCGATCCTAGAGGAAACGGAATTGCTATTGGGGCCGATTGTGCTTGCGCCGGCTTTGGTTTTTGCGATTGTCTGTTCGATCGCCATCCGCGCTCGGGTCGAGAATGTTCGAGTCAGGTGATTTGAAACAGGGGGACACCGTGATTCGCATCCTATATCTAGTCGCCGCATGCATGTTTGCTTGGCCCGCCGTCGTCGCGGCCAATCCAGTTGGATCATACAGCGTGGCCGGAGAGAACCCAGAAGACAGCACGAGATATGACCGTACGGTTTCGATCGAGCGTTATGGTCAAGTCTATAACGTTTTCTGGAACATTGGGGGTGAAGAGTTCAGGGGAACGGGGATCGGCGCGGCAACAGTCAACGGGGAGATGATGTTCAGCTCCGCCACGAGCAATGACACTGCCATCTCCATCTCATTCGTATCCGAGAAAAAGATAGGCGTTGCGCTGTTAATCAAACAGGAGAACGGCCAATGGAAGGGCATCTGGAATTACGGCGAATCCCAGTTGATTGGTGCGGAAACGTGGTCACCGCGCTGACCGGCACGTGCTCCGGGGCATGGCGCGAGGACCGGGCCACGAGCATTGCGCGATAGGCAAGACCATTGGATTGTCGTGATACAGCAGCCGCCAACGCTGGCTGGAGTGCGGTTCGGTGATGAAAACCATTTGCTCACGTTTCTAGACCCCAACATGGCGATTTTCCATTCTCTTGAACGGGTATTGATATGAATGAGCCCGATTCAAATGGAAGGAAAACGGATACCGGAGAGGCCAAACCCCAACGCTCCGAAGCCGTATTCAGGGGGCTGAGCGTTTTGGCGCTCTGCATTGCCGCTACGTTTCTGTTTTATGAGACTGGATTGAACGACTTCGTGAGTTTTCGCGGTCATCCTCATGGCTTGCCAGCGGGTCCTTTTCTGGGTTGGTTGATCGCCTGGGCCGCTGGTTGGGGTTTCATGCGGATTCTAGTGTTGGTTGCCGCCAATCAACCGTGCGGTGGCTTGAAACGCGGTCCTGTGTGGGTGGTCTCGTCCATGATCGTCCTGGGCTTAATCCTCGCGTCCGGTTTCTGAGCAGAGCCTATCTTCGTCGAATTGGCCCATGCGAACGAGCCCGCGACCGTTGTCCATGGTGCGCTGATACCAAAGGGTACGGACAGTATCCGTACCCTCAGGTTAAACATGAGGTTGGTTACGGCGGCGGATTGAAACCCTGTGAATTGTCTAGGGTATGGGCATGATATCCATGATGTACATGTTGGCCAACGCCGGTTGCACGCCGGTTGCTTTCGCGCGGCTCCTCCGTCGATAGGTTTAGTTTTGGCATTATGGCAATTTCGGCGCGTCCTCTAGAAAGATAGCCAAGCTCAGGAATAGCAACGGCTAGCAACGGCCTGCTATTGAGGGAGAATTGATTTCATTGGGAAATTCAGACGAATAGCGGAAATAGCAACTTCCAGGGGCATGGATTTTTGAGATGGGTGAGTCGCAAATCGGTCGATATCGGCGAAAAGTTCAAGATTTTTGCGGGGGTTGAGTGCGTCGTGCCTGGTATTGTCAGCCCTAAAAGGGGGAGCATTTGGCGCAAACCATACCCTTTTGGCCAAAGAGCTTGCCAAAAGTACTTCAATGTTTTCAAAAGGTTAAGGGCTTTTGGGCTTTTGGAGCTTTTGGCCCATGGAAAAATAACTGGTAGAGCATCCCTGAAGAGTGCGGAGTGCCCCATTGCGGTAGTTTCTTCAGTCCACCACGCGGGAGGGGGAATCGGACACCCTATCAACGCGGTCGAGATGTTGAAGAATATTGAAGCCCTGATGGGCGGGGTGTTGGATATTCGGTGTGGTACTCAAAGTGGTACCAAATATTTTGTCTTTGAAAATTGTAATCTATATCAACGCTATAGGCGATAGAGTTGGCGGAGGGGAAGGGATTCGAACCCTCGATACCAGTTTCCCAGTATAACGGTTTAGCAAACCGCCGCCTTCAGCCGCTCGGCCACCCCTCCGCCGGATCGGCATGTGGACGGGATCGCTCCCATGCCGCACGGCGTATGTCGGGTGTTTCTAGGCGTGGTCGCGGGGTGTGTCAACGGGCTCTCGACGGCAATCGCGCGCAATTGGACAACCGCCCGAAAACCGGTCAATACCCACGCTTCAAAAGCGCGTTCAGGGCCTCTGTCACGATGAGGTTGCGGGAGTCGACCCGGCGATAGGTTTCGCCCGTGTCCGCCGAGGCGTCCTGCTGCCAGTCGTCGAGCTCTCGGGCCGCGGCGTCCAAGCTCATCGCGCGCTTCAGCACCTTGTCGGCGAGCATTCGGGCTTGCCATTGGATATCCGGGGCGACGGCTTTCATGGCGCCAAGGTTAGCACGAAGCCGAGAGGATGCGCGCCGGTTGCCAAACCCGCGCCGGGAAACGACAATCGCTCGAGTTTTCACGAACCACGTCTCAACCTATCACGCGAGGAACCAATGGCCGAGAGCAAGGCGTCACCGCAGGCATTGGGGGCCCGCCTCGCGGCCCCGGAGATCGTCGTCGCGCCCGGTGTATATGACGCACTGTCGGCTCTGTTGGTGCAGCAGGCCGGGTTCGATACCGCGTATCTCTCCGGCGCCTCGCTGGCCTATACCCGGTTAGGGCGTCCAGATATCGGCCTGATCGGCATGCGCGAGGTCGCCGATACCGTCACCGCGATCCGCGAGCGCATCGATATCGATCTCGTTGTCGACGCCGATACCGGCTACGGCAACGCGCTCAACGTGATCCGTACGGTGTGCGAGTTCGAGCGAGCCGGGGCGACAGCGATCCAGCTCGAGGATCAGGACCTGCCGAAGCGCTGCGGCCACCTCGCCGGAAAATCCTTGGTCAGCGCCAACGAGATGGTCGGCAAGCTGAAAGCCGCCGTCGACACGCGGCGTGACGGCGACACGGTGATTCTGGCTCGCACCGACGCCATCGCGGTCGAGGGCTACGAGGCCGCGATCGAGCGGGCCGAGCGCTATCTGGAGGCGGGCGCGGATGTTCTGTTCATCGAGGCGCCGGAGAACCGCGAGCAGATGGTTGACATGAACCGCCGCTTCGCCGGACGCGCGCCCTTGCTGGCCAATATGGTAGAGGGCGGCAAGACCCCCGTCAGCGGCGCCGACGATCTGCAATCCCTCGGCTATTCCATAGTGATCTTTCCCGGGGGCACGGTGCGTGCGGTATCTTTCGTGATGCAGGAGTACATGGCGCATCTGCGCGAGACCGGCTCCACCGCCCAATGGCGCAACCGGATGTTTGACTTCAACGGCTTCAACGCCCTGATCGGAACACCCGAAATGCTGGCGAAGGGACAGGCCTATGACGCGACCAGCATGGCTGAACAAGCGCGGGACGCTTAAGTGGAATGATCGACCCGGTTACCCTCGCGGTGCTGAACGGCCGTCTGGAGCAGATCGCCGACGAAATGGACGCGACCCTGTTCCGCAGCGCCTTCAACCCGATCATCGCCGAGGCTCATGACGCCAGTCACGGTCTCTATGATCCCGAGACCGGCGACACCCTGGTCCAGGGCAAGTCCGGGCTGCCGATTTTCGTCGGCGCCATGTCCTTCGCGGTCAAGGCGGTGATCGCCAAGGCCGCCCGGGACGGCGACATGGCGGAGGGCGACGTCTATATCTTCAACGATCCCTATGACGGCGGCACGCATCTCTCGGATTTCAGGCTGGTGCGCCCAGTCTACCGCGACGGCGCGGTGTTCTGTTACCTGGCCTCCGTCGGGCACTATCACGATGTCGGCGGCAACGTGCCGGGTAACTACAATCCCGTCGCCACCGAGAGCTTTCAGGAAGGCTTCTTGATGCCACCGGTCAAGCTGTTTGAGCGGGGCCGGATGCGTCAGGACATCGTCGACATCATGCAGGCCAATTCCAGGCTGCCGGGGAGTCTCTACGGCGATCTCAACGGCCAGATCAACGCGCTCGACCTCGGCGTCGCGCGGCTCGGTGAATTGCTGGACGAGTATGGCGATGTGACGGTCCGGTCCGCCATGAGCGAGTTGAAGGCTCGGGCCGCGACCTTGATGCGGGCCCATATCGCCGAGCTTCCCGACGGTGTCCATGCCGCCGAGGACTGGCTCGACAATGACGGTATCGTGGACGAGCCGCTCAAGATCGCGCTGTCGATCCGTGTCGAGGGCGAGGCGATGACCCTGGACTTCACCGGCACCTCGCCGGCCTGCCTCGGCCCGGTGAATATCTCGCGCTCGACCACCGTCGCGGCCTGCTATGTCGCGATGAAGCATATGTTCGTCGAAGTGCCGGCTAATTCCGGCGTGCTGGATCCCATCGACTTCGTCATCCCCGAGGGTTCGCTCCTGGCGGTCACCGCGCCGAAACCCGTGGGCGGCTACACCGAAACCATCCTAAGGCTGATCGACCTGGTGTTCATCGCTCTTGCCCAGGCGACGCCGGAGCGGGTGAACGCCGCGGCCTACGGCACCATCAACGCGTTGTCGCTCGCAGGCTATCGCGAGGATGGGCGGCGCTGGGTGATGTTCTCGTTCTTCGGCGGTGGTCACGGGGGGCATCCCGAGGGCGACGGCCTTAACCATGGCAACGCGCCGATCTCCACCGCGACGATCCCGCCGTTGGAGATCCTGGAGGCGGCCTATCCGGTGATGTTCCGGCAAAGGGCGCTGCGCGCGGATAGCGGCGGGCCGGGGCGGCATCGCGGCGGTCTCGGCGCGGTCTACGAGATCGAGCTGCTGGAGAAACAGGCCGACGCCTTTCTTTTCGGCGAACGGGGTCGTTTCGCGCCCCCCGGCGTGCTGGGTGGCGAGGCCGGCGCTCTCAACCGGTTCCGCTACGAGACGGAAGACGGCGAGGAGGCGCCGCCGATGGCCTCCAAGATGGTCGGCATCTCCCTTGATCGCGGCCAGGCCGTGCGCCTGGAAAGCCCGGGGGGTGGCGGATACGGCTCGGCGCTGGAGCGAGATCCCGCCTTGGTGGCCGAGGATGTGCGCCTCGGCTATGTCGGCGCGGAGGCGGCGCGCGAGCGCTACGGCGTGGCGTTGGACGGCTCGGGCAAGGTTGACGAGGGCGCGACGAAGGCGCTTCGAGGAGGCGGGGCATGAGCGCCGCCGGGGAGGGCACGCGCCAGCGTTATGTCATCGGCGTCGATGTCGGCGGCACCTTCACAGATGTCTTCGTGCTGGACGAGGCGGCGGGCAAGGCGGAGATCGCCAAGGTGCCGACAACACCGGCGGATCAATCCAAGGGTTTTCTCGAAGGCATCCGCGCGCGTGTCGCGGATCTCGGCGAGGTGACGACCGTCGTGCACGGAACCACGGTGGCGACCAATGCCTTGTTGGAGCGTAAGGGCGCGCGGACCGGCGTGATCACGACATCAGGTTTTCGCGACGTGCTGGAGATGCGCCGACGTGATCGTCCCAGAACCTGGGGGCTCTGGGGCACGTTTGATCCGATCGTCCCGCGTGACCGGCGCCTGGAAGTCGAGGAGCGCGTGCTGGCCGATGGGACGGTTCGCCAGGCGGTGGATGCCGACGCGGTGCGCGCCGTCGCGCGAGATCTGCTGGAGATGGGCTGCGAGGCGTTGTCGATCGTCTTCATCAACGCCTATGCCAACGCCGAGAACGAACAGGCGGCCAAGCTAGCGGCGATGGAGATCTGGCCGAACGAGCACATCACGGTTTCCAGCGAGATCCTTCCGGAAATTCGTGAGTTCGAACGGGCCTCGACCGCGACGTTGAACGCCACCTTGCAGCCGACCGTGGGCCGGTATCTGGCGGCCCTGGAGAACGCCCTACGCGAGGATGGTTTCAGCGGCGAGGTGCTGATTGTTCAGTCAAACGGCGGTGTGATGTCGGTCGACACCGCGCGGGCGCGTCCGGTGCGAACCGCCCTGTCCGGGCCGGCGGCGGGGGTGATCGCGGCGGCCTATATCGGCGAGGCGGCGGGGTTTCCGAATCTCGTTACCTGCGACATGGGCGGCACCAGTTTCGACGTTTCCCTGATCGCCGACGGGCGCGCCTCGCTGGCGCCGCAGACCTCCATCGGTTTCGGCATGATCGTGCGCTCGCCGATGATCGAGACCATCACCATCGGCGCCGGCGGCGGGTCGATCGCGCGGGTTGATGCGGGTGGCTTGCTGCAAGTCGGGCCGGAATCGGCGGGCTCGGACCCGGGGCCGGTCTGCTATGGCCTCGGCAACGAGCGTCCGACCGTAACCGACGCCAATGTCGTGCTCGGGCGGATCAACGCCGAGCGTCCCATCGGCGGGCGCCTGGATCGCCTCGACGTGGCGGCCGCCGTTACCGCCATCCGCGAGAATATCGCCGATCCCCTGGGCCTGGACGTGATTCAGGCGGCGGACGCGATCCTCAGGGTCGCCAACGCCAAGATGGCCAGCGCCATTCGTTTGGTCTCCATTGAGCGCGGCCATGACCCCAAGAGTTTCGCCGCCATGCCCTTCGGCGGCGGCGGCGCGCTGCATGCAGGCGCGCTGATCCGCGATGTCGGCCTGTCGCGGGCGGTTGTGCCACGCTTTCCCGGCGTGACAAGCGCGCTTGGATGCGTGATCGCCGATATGCGTCATGACCATGTCCATACCATCAACCGACTTCTGGACGATCTCGATACGGCCGCGCTGGACGCCGAGATGTTGGAACAGACACGCGAAGGGCACGGGGTGCTCGATCGGGCAGGCGTGGCGTTTGAAAGCCGGAGCGAGGAGTTCGAGCTAGACATGCTCTACCTCGGTCAAACTCACACCGTTTCCGCGCGCCTGCCGGTAATCGTCGGCAAGGAAACAACAGGGGTCGACCGCGCGATCATCCATACGGCCTTCGAGGAGAGTTATCGCGCCGCCTATGGACGCCTGCTCGACGGTATTCCGACGAGGGTGATGAACCTGCGAACCGCGGTCATCGGGAGGCGGCCACGTTTCGATCTTTCGCTGCTCGCGCCCGCCGCCGACGCGACCTTGGAAGGGGCGGCGCGCGGCACCCGCCGCGTCCATACCGGCACCGACTGGGTGGAGGCGGCGATCCATGATCGCATGGCTCTACCGGTCGGCGCGAAAATCGCGGGTCCCGCCATTCTCGAACAGCCGGACGCCACCATCTATATCGAGCCAGGCTTGATGGGCGAGGTCGACCGTTTCGGCAATGTCCTGATCGCGGAGGCGTCATGAGCGTCGATCTGAAAAGCTTGGACCTGACGCGGACAGCGTTGATCCTGGGTGACCTGCAAAACGACTTCATCCATCCCGATGGGGCCTATGGTCGAAGTGGTACCAGCGACCCAGATATCGCCGCCCTGCCGGGGCGGGTCGCGCCGGTCGCCCAGGCGGTTCGCGCCGCCGGTGGTTGGGTGGTCTCGACCCATTTCACCCTGGTGCCAGGGCGCGATGGAGAACCTTTCATCTCGCCGGATCTGAAGTCCGTGCGCCCGTTTCTGGAAAAGGGAGATTTTCTTCCCGGCGGCTGGGGACAGGATCTTGTCGATGAGCTGAAACCCGCCGACATGAGGGTGGAAAAAGTTGCTTTTTCAGCATTTTATATGAGTAGGTTGGAGTGGATTCTTAAGAAAGCCGATATCGAAAATCTGGTCTTCACCGGTATCGTCACGAATGGTGGCGTTGCGTCGACATTGCGCGACGCCCATGTCCGGGATTTCAAGACGGTCCTTTTGAGCGACGGTTGCGCGGCCTTTGGCGCCGATGTGCACCAGACCGCCGTCGACGCGCTGAGACCGGTCGCCACCGTCGTCACATGCGCCGAGTTTCTGGCGGCGATCAGCTATCACACCCGAGAGGCGCCGGCCAATACGATTGCCCAGGGCGTCGTGCCGGATGGCGAGGGCTCGGGATAGTTGGTTTTCCTACCGTTTGAACCGTATCGCCTGTCCCTCTGCATCTCTCGTGGCCCAAGACAGCAGGCCAAGTCCAACCTCGCCGATCTCCACGTTAATCACCGCGTCGGCGCCAAGTTTCGCCGCCTCCTCGCGGAGGCGTTGAGCGGCTTGCTCACGCGTCGGGTCGGGATGAAAAATAGTTAGTTTGTTCAGCGACACGGAAACCTTGCCGAGCACCTCATAAGGACGGCCCTGGAGATCGCCTTCGACCAGTTCGATCCTAGACGGATTGACCGCGTACGCGGTTTGCGTGCTGGAATCCGACACCGTGGTTGGTTGCGGCGCCTGGCCGGTCGGGGTGACTTGGGCCGTGGACCAATTCTGAGTTGCACAAGCACCCAACAGGGTAACGAGAAGGAAAACAAGGAATATACGAGCGAAGGGCATTGGCCTCTCCTGAATGCGAGCCATTTCCTATCTTAGTACCGTTACAGTGAATTTTTCACTCATAAAAATAAAAATACCATCTCAATCCAATTGGGTTGAAATTCAGCTGGCCACGCACTGGATTTAATAAATTAATACTCAATGGTTGGTTGCTGTTTTCGTCGAACCCCTCTGCTCCGCTTCGTCGATCCCAAAGGGGACATCGCCCTTGATTGTCAGGCGGTGCATGACCCGGCGGTACCCCGGATAGTCGTTCAACGCCATGTGCAGCACCTGTCGGTTGTCCCAGATGCCGAGGCTCCCGACCTCCCAGCGCACGCGACAGGTGAATTCCGGGCGGGTTGCGTGACGAAGGAGAAAGCTCATGATTGGAGCGCTCTCCTCCTCGGTCATGCCGTCCAGGCGAGGCGTGTTCTCGCGGTCGTTGATATAGAGGCTCGGGCGCCCGGTTTCGGGATGAACCCGGATGATCGGATGGGTCGCCGGCTCGGACGGTTTCTCCACATCCGTTACCTTGCCGCTCATCTTGCCGGAGCGTTTGGCGGTCTTGTTGTAGCGGTTGAAGCTGCGCACGCCCCGCAACATCCGCTTCATGCCGTCGGACAGGGCGTCATAGGCGCTGGTCATGCTGGCGAACAGGGTATCACCGCCGAACGGGGGAACAACCTTGGCGTAGAGCATGGTCGCCATGGCGGGCTCGGGGGTGAAGATCTGATCGGTGTGCCAATGGGCGCCGAAACCGCCTTCCTCGTCCGGTTCCTTGATGATTTCGATCAGTTCGGGATGTTCCGGGATGCCCTTGAGGTAGGGATGCGTGTGCAGGCCGTTCCAACGCTCGGCGAAGGCGACTTGTTGGGCCGGTGTTATGTCCTGATCTCGCAGCACGATAACGCCGTGATCGAGCAGTGCCTGGTGAACTCGACTAAAAGCCCCGTCATCCAGGCTCGCGGCGTCAACGCCTCGGATCTCCGCGCCGATCGCGCCGGACAGGGGGGTGATCTCCATGGCCATGATGGTGACCTCAAGGATGATTTCGTTACATCGAGTTTAAGCGAAAAACAGTTTGGGCCGCGATCAATGTTATGATCATGTCCAAGGCTGGTTGGAAATATGCAGAGCAACGCCATGAGCATCGATTTCACGCCCGAGCAATTGCAGATCCAGGAAAGCGTGGCCCGGCTCTGCGCCGAGTTCGGGGATGAATATTGGCTGGCGCGGGACAAGGACGAGCGGTTTCCCGAGGACTTCTGCCAGGCCATCGCGGATCACGGCTATATGGGTATCGCCATGCCCGAGGAATACGGCGGCTCGGGCCTCGGGATCACCGAAGCAGCGATCCTGATGCAAGAGATCTCGCGCTCCGGCGCGGGCAATGGCGGCGTTTCCTCGGTCAGCCTCGGTATCTTCGGCCTCAACCCCGTCGTCCGCTACGGCAGCGAGGAGCAAAAGGCCCGCGCCTTGCCGCGGATCATCAGCCGCGAGGATATCGCCTGTTTCGCCGTCACCGAGGCGGAGACCGGGCTCGATACCACGCGCTTGAAAACCCGAGCGGTGCGTAAGAACGATCGCTATGTCGTGCACGGCCAGAAGGCTTGGACCACCACCGCGCAAGTGGCGAACAAGATCCTGCTGATCGCTCGTACCGCCGAGGAAAGCCCGACCGGCAAGCCGATTGACGGGTTGTCGCTGTTCTACACCGACCTTGATCGCTCGAAAGTCGAGATCCGCAAGATCCCCAAGATGGGCCGCGAGGCGGTGGACAGTAACCTGCTTTTCTTCGACGGCATGGAGATCCCCTTCGAGGACCGGATCGGCGAGGAGGGCAAGGGGTTCCGCTATCTGCTGCATGGGATCAACCCAGAGCGAATCCTGATCGCCGCCGGTCTGGTCGGCCTCGGTCGTGTCGCGCTGGAAAAAGCCACGGCCTACGCCAAGGAACGAACGGTTTTCGGCCGGCCCATCGGCATGAATCAGGGGGTGCAGCATCCTTTGGCGGAAAGCTGGGCCGAGCTCGAGGCCGCGAACCTGATGGCTTTCCGCGCCGCGCAACTCTACGACCGGGGCGAGGATTGCGGCCATATGGCCAACGCGGCAAAATACCTGGCGGGCGAGGCGACCTTCAAGGCCTGTCAGACCGCGATCATGACCCATGGCGGCATGGGCTATGCCAAGGAGTATCACGTCGAGCGCTATCTGCGCGAAGCCCT
>Ga0181579_10003369_pt1 | contig 12670 bp, 13 predicted proteins | sample 071ome_24_FD_132996 | JGI IMG/M metagenome (GOLD analysis project Ga0181579, IMG submission 132996) | Coastal salt marsh microbial communities from the Groves Creek Marsh, Skidaway Island, Georgia - 071402CT metaG (megahit assembly) | ecosystem: Environmental > Aquatic > Marine > Intertidal... | reverse complement strand
GACGCCAGCCACCTCTACGCCAACATGGAAGCACTCAACCCCTTCCCCATCGTCTACAACGTCGGCGACATGCTCGATGGCTACCGCCGCCTGAACGAACTGGCGGAAAGCCCGGACCATGTCGTCCCCGGCCACGACCCCTTGGTGATGGAACGATATCCGGCATCCGCGCCGGAGCTCGAAGGCATCGCCGTGCGCCTGGACCTGCCGCCGAAAGGCTAACCCGCGCTTCCGTGCAGACGCGGCCGGTAGCCCGCCGCCAGCACCGCCCGGGTGGCGGGCGGCGTCAGCGCCCGCACGCGGCCGGCTTGGGCCCGCGCCATGGGCGCGCCGTAGCCCGAGGGTGCATAGGGATAGAGCCGCGCGCCCCAGACCAGCCAGGCGGTTTCGGGCCGCGCCGGCAAGACGACGAAGGCGCCGTCCGGAATGTCTTCCAGGCAGGCCTCATGGCGGCGCTGGGCGTGCTTGAACGGCACGGCGCGTTCGGCATGCAGCGCATCGTCGATCTCGGCGGCCTTCAAATCCGATTGGCCGAACACTTCCATCCACAGCGCCTTGAAGCGCTTGTAGTCGGCGTTGCGGCATTCGGCGCAGGGGCGGTGACCGGCGGCGAAGGCCACGGCCTCGTCGAGGAAGAACAGTTCGGTGTAGCGGTTCGGCGTCATCACCTGACGGCGGCGGCCGCGGAAGGCGACCTCGCAAACGAGCCAGTTCTTATGCGCCCAGCGCCTGTGGCCGAGCCGGCGGTGCTCGTCGTGCAGGACACCGCGGTTGCCCATCATAGTGCCGCGCGCCGGATCGTCGACGATCTCGCCGAAGGGCGTGACGCGGTTCTGGAGCGTCACTGGCCTAGTGCTTGGGTGGGGACGGGAACGTTGTCGATCAGCCGCGTGCGGCCGATCCAAGCCGCGGTCAGTACCCGCGCGGCGCCGCCGCCCGAGCCGACCGGCGCCAGCGTCGCGGCGTCGCGCACGGCGACGTAGTCGACCTTGTCGAAGCCGGCGTCGATCAGTGCCTGGGCGGCGCCCTTGGAGGCCGCCGGATCGCCCGTCGCGGCGGCTTCAGCGACGCGGGTGATGGTGGCGAAGAGGGTCGGCGCGACCGCACGCTCCGCCTCGCTCAGGTAGGCGTTGCGCGACGCCATGGCGAGGCCGTCGGATTCGCGCACCGTCGGCGCGCCGACGATCTCGATGGGGATGTCCAGGTCCTTGACCATCTTCCGCACCACGCAGAGCTGCTGGTAGTCCTTCTCGCCGAACACCGCCACGTCGGCCTGCGACTGCATGAACAGCTTGGTCACCACCGTCGCCACGCCGGCGAAGAAGTGCGGGCGGAACTCACCCTCCAGCACGGTGCCGAGTTCGCCGACATCGACCCGCGTGGTGTGGCCCGCCGGGTAGATTTCCTGCGCGCCCGGCGCGAACACCAGGGCGGCGCCGGCGTCCTCGAAGCGCTGGGTATCGGTGGCTTCGTCGTGCGGATAGGCGGCGAAGTCCTCGCTCGGCCCGAACTGCGTCGGGTTGACGAACAGCGTCGCCACCACCGCGTCGGCGCGGGCGCGCGCCTCGTGCACCAGCGACAGGTGGCCGTCATGGACGCCGCCCATGGTCGGCACCAGGCCGATGCGCTTTCCGTCCCGGCGCCAGGCGCCGATGTGCTCACGCAGTTCCGATATGGTGCGGACGATTTCCATGCTTGCCGTCAATCCTTGGGTTGTTCCACGCCGAAGCAGTGTTCGAGGCCGGGAAAGCGGCCCGCGCGTACGTCGGCGGCGTATGCCATGGCAGCCTCTTCCATGGCGCCGCCGAGTTCGGCATAGCGCTTCACGAACTTGGGCGTAAAGTCCGAAAACAGACCGACCATATCCTGGGTGACGAGAATCTGTCCGTCACAGGCCGGTGACGCACCGATGCCGATGGTCGGAATGCCGACGGCCTCGGTGATGGCACGGGCCACCGGTTCCACCGTGCCCTCGATGACGAGCGCGAAGGCGCCGGCCTCGGCGATCGCATCGGCATCCGCCATGACCTGCCTGGCGCCGGCGTCGTCCTTGCCTTGAATCTTGAAGCCGCCCCGATGCTCGGCCTTCTGCGGCAGCAACCCGACATGCCCCAGCACCGGCACGCCGGCATCGACGATGGCCTTCACCGTCGGCGCCATCTCCGCGCCGCCCTCCAGCTTGACGGCCTGGCAGCCGGTTTCGGCGACCACCCGCGCCGCCGAGGCGATGGCCTGATACGTGGAGGTCTCGTAACTGCCGTGCGGCAGGTCGACCACCACGCAGGCACGGGAACTGCCGCGCATTACGGCCTGGCCATGGGCGATCATGATGTCGAGCGTGACGCCGCGCGTCGTCTCCAACCCGTAAACCACCATGGCCAGCGAATCGCCGACCAGCAGCAGGTCGCAATGACGGTCGAGGGACTTTGCCATGGGTGTCGTATAGGCGGTCAAGCATACCAAGCGCTCGCCACCCTTGGCGGCGCGGATGCTCGTACTGTCCACCCGTTCGACTTCCGGGCGATCGATTTCAGCCATCGGCCCCATGTCCCCCTCCTGGCGGCCATTTCCGGGGCGCCCGCATACGGGGCCGCCCAACACCGGGGCGAAAACCTAGCGTAATATTGTGCGGCGCACAATATCTCGGCGGATCAACCGCCGTTTCGCCCGGAACCCCGCCGCCACCGGCGCCACCGCCCCCGGAACGCCCAATAGAGCACGCCGACGAACAGGACGAGCATCCACACGACGATATTGTCGCGGATCGCCTGCAGGATCGGGTGGTCCATGGTTCGGCTCCGGTCGGTTCTGCGCTGGACACCGATTATGCCACAAATTCCCCGATCGGCGGCGTTTCATCCGCCGGCCGGGACCACTAAACTCCAGAATCATGCGAACCGACCTCAAATTCCTCGCCGTCGTTCTGCTGCCCTGGCTCGCCGCCTGCGGTCATTCGGGCGGGCCGGTCAAAGGCGCCTTCATGATCAGCGCCGCCAACCCGCTGGCCGCCAAGGCGGGGCGCGACGTACTTGCCGCCGGCGGCAGCGCGGTGGACGCCGCCGTCGCGGTACAGATGGTGCTCACGCTGGTCGAGCCGCAGTCGTCGGGCATCGGCGGCGGCGCCTTCCTGATGCACTACGATGCAGAGACCGGCGCGGTGACCAGTTACGACGGCCGCGAGACCGCGCCGCGCTCGGCGCGCCCGACCATGTTCCTGCGCGACGGCAAGCCGATGCGTTTCCTGGACGCTGCGGCGGGCGGCACCTCGGTCGGCGTCCCCGGCGTGCTGCGCATGCTGGAACTGGCCCAGGCGAAACACGGCCGGCTCGCGTGGCGGCAACTGTTCCAGCCGGCGATCGACCTCGCCAAATCCGGCTTCGACATGTCGCCGCGCCTGGCCAAGCTGCTGGCGCGCGAGAAACGGCTGCGCGAGACGGCGGCGGCGCGCGGCTATTTCTATACCAAGGACGGCGAGACCAGGCCCCAGGGTACGCGGTTGCGCAACCCCGGCCTGGCGCGCACGCTGGAAGCCGTCGCCGACCGCGGCGCCGACGCCTTCTACACCGGCACCATCGCGCGCGGCATCGTCGAAACCGTGCGCGGCGCGGCCAACAATCCGGGCGCCATGAGCTATGCCGACCTCGCCGCCTACCAGGCGCGCGAGCGCCCGCCCGTCTGTGCACCCTACCGCAAATGGCGGGTCTGCGGCATGGGGCCGCCGTCGTCCGGCGGACTGGCCGTGGCGCAGATCCTGGGCGTCCTGGAACCCTTCGACATGGCCCGTACCGAACCCGGATCGGCCGACGCCGTGCACCTGGTGGCGGAAGCCGGCGCGCTCGCCTTCGCCGACCGAAATGCCTTCGTCGCCGATGCCGACTTCGTGCCGGTGCCGGCGGCGGGCATGCTGGCCAGCGACTACCTGGCGGCGCGCGCCCGGGAGATCGGCCCCAGGCACCCGGCGGCCAAGCGCGAACCCGGACGCCCGGCCGGATCGCAGGCCGCCGTGCCCGCGCCCGACCACGAAAAGGGGTTGTCGACCAGCCATTTGGCCATCGTCGATGCGCGCGGCAACGCGGTGTCCATGACCACCAGCATCGAGACCGTGTTCGGCTCGCGGCTGATGACCGGCGGTTTCATCCTCAACAACCAATTGACCGATTTCGCCTTCCGCCCGGTGCGCGAGGGCCGTGCCGTGGCCAACGCCGCGGCGCCCGGAAAACGCCCCCGGTCGTCCATGTCGCCGACCCTGGTCCTCGACGAGAACGGCCGGCTAGTCATGGCCGTCGGCTCGCCCGGCGGTTCGCGCATCATCGGCTTCGTGGCCAAGACCCTGATCGCCGCGCTCGACTGGAAGATGCCCATGCAGGCAGCCATCGACCTGCCCAACTTCCTCAACCGCAACGGGGCGACGGAGATAGAAGCCGGCCCGGATGTCATGGCGCTCAAGGCCGCACTGGAAGCCCGCGGCCATGCCGTAAAGGTGATGACCCGCGAAAGCGGCCTGCATGGCATCCGCGTGACCCCGGCCGGCCTCGAGGGCGGCGCCGACAGGCGGCGCGAAGGCGTGGTGTTGGCGGATTGACGCCAGTGTGCCATTTTAGACCTGCCGCTGGGCCGGAAATGCGATGAATCCCCTGAACTTCACAAAACTTTACGCCTTGGTATTCGTGACTGTTTTCGTCGCCGCGGTCAGCCTCACGGCGCTGTTCACGAAGCGAGATATCGCCGGTTTCAAGGACAACCATCGGCGCATATTCATCAGCGAAACGAGCAAGGCGAAGGCCGCCATCGAACTCTTTCTCGAAGAGCGCAAGCGCCTGATTCGTACCTTCGCCATCGAGAATTCGACCCTGCTGACGGTCTTGGCTGCCGACCCGGAAAATCAGGTGCTGCGCGATGAAATCGACGCCAGCCTGAGACGTTGGTTTTCCTCCCATTTCACCTTCACCATTGCCGACGGACAAGGCCGGGACCTGCTCGACGACCTGGAAGGCTTCGTCGGAGAGATCTGTAAAACCGGGATCGTCGCGTTTTCGAAGAAGGCCGAAACGGGCCTCAACGACTATCTGCCGTTCATCCATCCCCAGCCGCACAACTATCACTTTGACCTGATGGCGCCCTGGCGCGACGGCGACACCCTCAACGGCGTGTTCTTCGTCAGCTTCTACCCAAAACTGCTGGAGAACATTCTCCGCTCCTACGAAACGCCCGGGCACAACCTGTTCCTCACATACCGCGCGCGGCCGGGCCTGATCGAGATCACCGCCCACGGCACGCGCGATGTGATTTCGGCGAGCCGCGACATTTATCTGACCGACCGCGAGAAACGCGATGCCATCATCGAACTGGAAGTGAACGGCAGCCTTTGGAACATTATCGGCACCCCGGACGCCGGCTTTTTCGAAGCCTATTCGCGGGAGAAATGGGAATCCGCGACCCTGATCATCGCCGCTATGCTATTCCTTCTGGCATTCGCCATTTGGGCCGGTTTCCGCCTCGAGGCGCGGCGCCAGAAAGCCCATGAAGAGTTGCTCGCCGAGCGCGAGACGGCGCTGAAAACCGAAGCCAAGGCCGCCGAAAAGGCCAAGGGCGAGTTTCTGGCCACCATGAGCCACGAAATCCGGACGCCGCTCACGGGGATCGTCGGGTTCTCCGACATGCTCCTGGATGACGACCTGTCGCCGGACAGCCGCGACAAGGTTTTCAAGGTCAAGGATGCGTCGCGCGCCTTGCTGACCATCATCAACGACATTCTCGACATGTCGAAGATCGAAGCCGGCAAGCTCGAGATCGAGCATATCGACTTCCATCTGCACAATCTTATCGACAGCAGCGTCAATCTGTTCCGCGACAAACGCGCCGGGTCGTCGGCCAAGCCCCTGCCCGTGTTTCAACACCTCAGCGACGACTTCCCCAAGGGTATCAAGGGCGACCCGACGCGCCTGCGCCAGGTGCTACTCAACCTCATCGGCAACGCCGTCAAATTTACCGAAGCGGGCAGCGTGTCGCTGGAGGGCAGCGTCACCACCGGTGAGGACGGACGGCCCTACCTCCTGATCCGGGTTACCGATACCGGGATCGGCATCAAGCGGGAAACCCTCGACGACCTGTTTTCCGCCTTCACCCAGGCCGACGCCACGATCACCCGGCGGTTCGAGGGCACCGGTCTCGGACTCTCGATCTGCAAGCGCCTTGTCGAACTCATGGGCGGCGAGATCGGCGCCGAGAGCGTTTTCGGCGAGGGCAGCACGTTCTGGTTTACCGTACCGTACGTGGAACCGACCGGCCCGCTCGTCGATCCGGCCGCGGAGGAGAACGGCGCGACGAGCCTCGTGGCCACGCGTCCGCTCAAAATCCTGGTCGCCGAAGACAATAAGGTAAACCAGCAGATTGTCGCCGCGATCCTCGGCATGTTCGGGCATAGCGCCAACATGGTCGGCAACGGCAGGGAAGCCATCGCCGCCGTCCAGGAGGGCGGCTATGACCTTGTACTCATGGACGTGCGCATGCCTGAAATGTCCGGTCCGGACGCGACGCAGGCGATCCGCCGGCTCGACGGCGATGTGTCGCGGATCCCGATCATTGCGCTGACGGCGGACGCCATGGCCGAACACATCCGCAGCTACCTCGCCGCCGGCATGAATGCCGTGGTCAGCAAGCCGATCGACAAATTGAAACTGGCGAAAACCATCAACGAAGCCGTGGGCGAGGAAATCCATGCCGGCGGCGGCGCCGTCGCGCCAACCGAGGACGGCGCCGTCGCGCCAATCGAGGACGGCGGCGCGCGCCCCCCGGACGACGCCGTGCAGAATGCCGCCGTCGACGATTTTCTGAAGCAGATTTCGGCCATGGCGGAAGGCGAAAGCCCTGATTTTCCGGATTCCACCGCCGACGGTGGATAACTTTTATTTTCCAGGATATGAACCCGATCGGCATTTCTGGTACAAATGAAGTGACTTCGGTCGACAAACCAAGACGTAGAACACCAAGGAGAACTCTGATGAAGAACCTTATTTTTGCCGGCCTGGCCCTCGGTTTTGCGGCCTCACTCGCGGCGACACCCGCCGCCGCCCAGAGCGCCAACGCCGAAGAAGTTAAGATCTGCAAGGAAACCATTTCGGAAATGACCGGCGGCAAGCCGCCCGCCGAAGCCGTGAAGCTCTGTGAACAGGGCAAGCTCAACGAAGCCATCGAAAAGGCCATGGCCGGCGGCTGATCCGTACGACCGGTTAATTCCGGACCCACCAACTGAGAGCGGGCAACCAATCCACAGAGGAGGTCCAAATGACTTTTTCCAAGATTACCGGCGCAGCCGCGTTGGCGTTCGGCGCAGCATTCGCGCTGAGCGTCGGCGTGGCTGAAGCCACACCGACCAAGGTCTGTTTCAAGACAGGCAACGGCAAGAACTTCATCGCCCTCGACAGAAGCGGCCCTCGCACGGCGGCATCCGGTTCGGCACGCCGGTCGCCAACGGCATGCGCTTGAACATCTACCCCATGCAGGCACGCAACCAGCTGATGACCGGCGCCGAGCGCGGCGGTGGCAACCGCCTCGCCAACCTGCGCCGGACCGCGCCGAACAATCCGGTGGTGTTCTTCACTGCGGCGGTGGCCGGCGGCGGCAACCCGAACAAGGTCGCCGCATTGAAAAAACGCGTCGCCACGTTGAAGCAGCAGATCGGCCAGAATCGGCAAGCCATCAGCAACTACAAACGCCAACACATGGTGCTGAAGAAAAAGGCCGCAGAAATCGGCGGGCGCGCCAAGGCGGCCATCGACAAGGACAAAAAGATGCTGTCCGTACTGAAAAAGATCGAGGCTGAGCTCAAAAAGGCAATGGCCAAGTAAGCGACAGTCTTTTTCGAATGCCGGAAAGGCCGCGTTCCCCCGGGAGCGCGGCCTTTTTGCGTCAGCGCTTGGCGACGATGAACAGGCGGCGGAACGGGAACAGGGTCTTGCCGTCGGCGCGCTTCGGGTAGGCCTGTTGCACGCGCGCCGAATAGTCGTCGAAGAAGGCCTTGCGCTGGTCGTCGGCGGCGAGCGCGTCGAGATAGACCTTCAAGGCCGAGCCGCGGGTGTATTCCGCGACCGCGTTGTCGCCGTCCAGCACCTGCAGAAACTCGCTCTCCCAGATGTCGAGCGCCGAGGCCAGCGGCTGCAACAGATCGTAGTAGAACTCCGGTCCCGGCACCGGCGGCAGGCCGCGCGCGCCGCGCATGACGTCGGCCCAGGGGCTCGCCTCGATGGCGTCCTGCATGAGCCCGTGACTGGGTGCGGTGTGGTTGCGCGGCATCTGCACGGCGAGCACGCCGCCGTCGGCCAGGCTTTCCATCAGGCCGGGGAACAGGGTCTTGTGGCCGTCGACCCATTGCAGGGCTGCGTTGGCGTAGATCACGTCGGCGGGTGTTTCCGGCCGCCAGGTGGTGAGGTCGGCCTCCAGCCACGATGCGCTCGGATGCGCTTCCTTGGCGCGCGCCAGCATGCCGGCCGAATTATCGACGCCGGTGACCTCGGCGCCGGGCCAGCGGCCCTGCAGGAACTGCGTCAGATTGCCCGGCCCGCAGCCGATGTCGTAAACGGTTTTCGCGTCGTCGACATCGATGCGCCCTAACAGGTCGAGCGCCGGCCGCAGGCGTGGGCCTGCGAACTTGAGGTACTGTTGCGGATCCCAACCTTCGTTCATGGCGGGCGAATTCTGCCCGCCCCGAACCGGCTTTGAAAGCCTTAATCGCCGCCCTCGCCGGCGGCGGGGAGACGGACTCGAAAAACCGCGCCGGGCCGCGCCTCGACGGTCAGTTCGATGTCGCCGCCGTGCGCCCGGAGCACGTCGCGCGCGATCACCAGGCCGAGCCCGGTGCCGCCCTCGCGGGTCGATCCGGAGAACGGCTCGAACAGGTTGGCCCGCGCCTTGTCGCTGACGCCGGGTCCGTCATCGGCAAGATCGACGATGACCGCGTCGCCGGCGAGGGCGGCGGTGATCGAGATGGTCTCCGCGCCGGCGTCGCGGGCATTGCCGATCAGGTTGGAGAAGACACGGAACAGCTGGTGGCGGTCGGCGACCAGGTCGACCTCGAACGGCACCCGGTTGTCGATCTTGATGACCCCGGCGCCAGGCGTCGGCTCGTCGGCGTCCTGGCGGAAACTCGCGGCCGCCTCGTTGATCAGTTCCTGCAGATGAAAGCGGCTGAGCGTCAGGACCGGCGCCGCATCGGCGGCATGATCAAGAGTCTGGCTGCAGAGCCGTACGGCGCGGTCGACGGCGTTGTATAGCCTGGGCAGCACGCGCTTCACTTCCGGGTTGCTGACCGTCGCCAGTTTGTCGAAGGCGAGCACGGCGGTCGCCAGGCTATTGCGCAGATCGTGGTTGATCTTGGCGACGGCAGCGCCAAGCGTCGCCAGGCGCTGCTGTTGGCCAAGGGCCTGGCGCAACTCGCCCTGCATGATCGCCAGTTCGCGCTCCGTCATGCCGATTTCGTCGGACCGCTCGCTTGCCTCCAACTGGCGGGTGGCATCCTCGGGCGCGCGCCGGAACTCGTTGATGCTCCGCGTGATACGCTGGATCGGCTTGACCATCAGCCAGCGCAGCGAGAGATAGACCAGCCCTGCCGTGAACAGCGAAATGACGATGGAAAGCTGCAGGATGCGCGTCGAATAGGCGTACATGGCATGGCGCAGCGGTTCTTCGTCGATGATCATCTCGACCGTCACGTCCTGACGTTTCGGCGACATGCCGATGACCCGCAGCACCCGGTTGCCGTCATGGTACATGGCCATGAAGGCTTCCCCGATCCAGCGGAAGAAGCCGCCGTGCATGAGGTCCACGGTAACGTCGACCTCGGGCGGCATGTCGTGGGCGAGCATCAGGGTGCGGCGCTCCGGTCCCTTGAGGATGATGCCGTAAGCGCCCGTCTGCTTGAGCAGCACGTCCTCCAGGTGGCGGTCCGGCATCTGGTCTGGCAACGCCTCCAGCGCCAGCGTCGCCAGGTGCGCGCGCAACAGGCTCTCTTCGAGATAGGACTTGCGGAACCGCGAAATCGACGGCGCCCAGATCAGGAACTCGGCCAGCATGACGAACAGCACGGTGAGGATCAGCAGCCGGCCGGACAGACTCCGCGACCATTTCGGCATGCTGGCGCTTTCTTCGGCCATGAAGGAACTACCCCGGGTCTTCCAATCAGCTTCGCCGTCATCCTAGCCGAATTTGGCGAGAAACCGCACCACCTTGCGCGTGCGTTCCGAGAAAAGTCCGGGCGTGTAGTAGCTGCCCGCCGCGCGTTTCGACGCCTCGCCGCGCGTCGGATAGGGCGCGATCATGGTCGCCACGGCGCCGATCTTGAGTTTGCCGGAGATCGCCAACGCCCAGGTCTGGATCAGTTCGCCAGCGTGCGCGCCGACGATGCCGCAACCGAGGATGTGGCCCTTGGGCGTGACGATCGCCTTCACCAGGCCGTCGGTCTCGCCTTCCGCCTGGGCGCGGTCGTTCTCGTGGAAGGGCCAGCGCAGGACGCGGATATCGTGGCCCTGCTCGCGCGCCTGGGCCTCGGTGAGGCCGACCTGGGCGAGTTCCGGCGCCGTGTAGGTGACCCAGGGCAGGCCGGCGTAGTCGACCTTGGCGGGCAGCCGGAACAGCGCGTTCTTGATGACGACACCGGCATGGTAGCCGGCCACGTGGGTGAACTGGTAGCCGCCGGCGACGTCGCCGATGGCGAAGATCTTCTTGTTCGACGTGCGCAGCCGGGAATCGACCTCGATGCCTTTCGGCGAGAACGCAACCCCCGCCGCCTCCAGGCCGAGGCCGTCGACGGTCGGCCGCCGGCCCGCCGCAACCAAGAGCCGGTCGCCGGAGATGATGCGTTCGGCGCCGTCCTGTTCGGCGACGACATCGATGCCTTCGGCGGTCTTCTCGACGCGCACCACGCGGGCGTTCTCGCAAAGCTCGACGCCGTCGGCGACCAGCCGGGCGCGCACGACCTCGACCAGCTCCGGATCGTCCTTGGGCATGATGGTGAACATTTCCAGCACAGTCACCTTGCACCCCAAGTGCCGGTGCGCCTGGGCGAGCTCGGCGCCGATCGGCCCGCCGCCCATGACGATCAGGTGCCGGGGCAGCGTCGTCTGCTCGAACACCGTCTCATTGGTGACGTAAGGCACGGTATCGATGCCCGGCACCGGCGGCACGAAGGCCGAGGAGCCGGTGGCGATAACGAAGCGCCGCGCGCGGATGCGCTTACCCCCGGCTTCCACCTCCTTCGGCCCGGTGAATTTCGCCGCCGCCTGGATGACGTTGACGCCGAGGCCCTCGAAGCGTTCGACGGAATCCATCGGCGCGATGGCGGCGATGGTGCCGTGCACATGGCCGAAGACGCCTTCGGCGTTGACGCCGCCGATCGACGCTTCGACGCCGAAGCGGCCGGCATGACGCACGGCTTCCGCCGCATGCCCCGCCGCGAGCAGCGCCTTGGAGGGCACGCAGCCGGTATTGAGGCAGTCGCCGCCCATCTTGTGTTTCTCGACGAGCACGGTCGAGGCGCCCATCTGCGACGCGCCGGCGGCCACCGACAGGCCACCGGACCCGCCGCCAATGACGCAGATGTCGACGTCGAGCCTATCGCCGCTCATTCGGTCTTGCCCCCGCTGCCGCCCCGTTCCTTGAGGCGCTTATAGACGATTGGCACCAGCGACAGCACCGCCAGGCCGACGATGGGACCCAGGATTTCGGGCTGGAAGATGATGCCAAGGTCGGGCGTGCCGCCGGCATCGAACACGGCGCCCAAGCCGTTGCCGACGGAACAATAGACGGCGCTGCCGGGGATGATGCCGAGCAGCGTGCCGATGACGTAGGTGCGCAGCGGCACGCCCAGAAACGCCGGCACCAGGTTGACCAGCCAGAACGGGAACACCGGCACGAGGCGTAGGAACAGCAGGTAGCTGAGCGCGTTGGCCTGGAAGCCCGCCTCCATGCGCTTGATGGAATTGCCCATCTTGGCGTGGAAGAAGTCCGACAGCGCGTAGCGGGCAAGCAGGAAGATCGCCACCGCGCCGGCGGTCGCCGACACCACCACCAGCAGCGTCGAGGTCAGCGTGCCGAACAGGAAGCCGCCGGCCAGCGTCATCCAGGTGGCGCCGGGCAGCGAGAACGCCACCACCAGCGCGTAGCCGATCATGAACAGCACGGCGGCCAGCACCTGGTTCGCCTCGGTCCATTGCAGCAGGTCCTGGCGATGGCGGGCGAGAGAATCGAAGGACAGGTACTCCGGCCCGCCGAGCGCGAAGAAGGCGGCCGCGCCGGCGGCGATCAACGCCAGCGGCGCCAGCCGGCCGAACGACAGCTTGCCGCCCTTTGAACCGGCCTTGGACCCGGCCGCGGGAGCGTCGGATACGGCGTTGGCGTCGCTTGAGTTTTCCATGAGCGTGACCGTTTTCGAGAATTTTTCGCGTTTCGAACGGGGCTTAAGCATGCACGTCCCGCCGAATTGGGCCAATAACGTTCGTGTGAGGGTTTGGTGATCGGCAAAAAAGACCGCATTCGGGGCGTTGACACCGCTTCCGCAAGCCCGTATACACCGGGCGAATTTCGTTGGGAGTAAGTCTCGTGAAACGCACGTACCAACCGTCCAAGCTGATCCGCAAGCGCCGCCATGGCTTCCGCAGCCGCATGGCGACCGTCGGCG
>Ga0181579_10003366_pt1 | contig 12675 bp, 11 predicted proteins | sample 071ome_24_FD_132996 | JGI IMG/M metagenome (GOLD analysis project Ga0181579, IMG submission 132996) | Coastal salt marsh microbial communities from the Groves Creek Marsh, Skidaway Island, Georgia - 071402CT metaG (megahit assembly) | ecosystem: Environmental > Aquatic > Marine > Intertidal... | reverse complement strand
TCATGACGGTAGAGAACCCGGTGGAATACCAGGTGCAGGGTCTGAGCCAGACGGAAGTCAATGACAAGGCTGGCATGACCTTCCCCCGTGCCCTGCGCGCAATCCTGCGCCAGGACCCGGATGTCCTGCTAATTGGCGAGATCCGCGACGAGGAAACAGCGCAGATCGCCATGCAGGCGGCGCTCACTGGCCACCTGGTATTTTCCACCCTGCATACCAATGATTCCCTCAGCGCCATACCCCGCCTGCTGGACCTGGGGATCAATCCGGTGATTCTCGCCGAGTCGCTGGCCGGCATCATGTCCCAGCGCCTGTTACGCACCCTTTGTCATCATTGTCGCCAACCGCAACAGAGCATTACGGACCCGGCGGCGAAGGCTTTTCAGGAAGTTACCCGTGCCGCACCGGGGGCACACCCGGTTGGCTGCAAGCAGTGCGGCTATAGTGGCTATCTTGGTCGTACCGTGGTGGCAGAGATCGTAGAAATTAACCAGGCCCAGCGAGAGCTTCTGCTTGGAGGTGAAAGCGATATCGCCAGCTTCAAACAAGCCATGCGCGGCAAATTTGTCTCCCTGTTCATGGCAGCATCGCGACTCATCATCTCTGGCATTACTTCCGCCGAGGAAGCGTCCCGCGTGCTGGGCCAGCAGTTCTGGTTCGCCTTGGCGGACGAGTATGGCGGTGAATTGCCAGACCTCAGCGCGATTGACAATGCCGGAGCGAGCAAGGCTACCAGCAACGCGATCCTGATCAGCGGCCCAGGGAGCGATTCAGCGACGTCGTTGCAAAATGGTCTGACGGAGTGCTGGCTAACGGTGTACGAGGCTGCCGAACCCGCGGAGGCTGAACAGCAGCTGCATGCGCACGAAAACATCGATCTGGTGGTGGTTGACCTGCCAGAAGGCCTTGATGATGAAGAAGTTGTAACGCTGGTCGCGGACTACCGTCGCCATCTGGCCTGGTCGCGCCTGCCTGCGCTGGTGCGACTCCCGCCTGACAAAGCGCATTGGGAGGCGCTTCTACGCACCAACGGTGCGACCTCCAAATTCGTCAGCAAGGAGAGTCCGGTCGATGAAATTATCAGCCTGATTCAGCATGCGGTGACCGATAAAGTTGACTTTAAATGGGGGCAGGAGCAACAGTAATTGTGTTTGCTCCCTCATATAATATTATTAAGTAAGCAAAGACTAGATAACGGAGTAAGGGACCAATGAAAATTCGAGCATCAGGACAATCCGGCTTTGGCATAATGGAATTGCTGGTGGTTCTGGGAATAATAGCCATATTGGCTTCTATATCGGTACCCGTTTACCGCACTTATACCAGCAATGCCCAGGCAACAGAGATTGTTCTGCTTTATGATTCACTGCGCAGCGGTCTCGCGGCTGAATTCGATCAGGGAGAAACTGCCGACTGCGCGGACGTATTGGGGGCGGTAGGCGCAACGAGCCGCGATCAGGCCCTGAGCGATCATTTGGCACGAGTTTCCATTGCATTCAATGCCGTGGGTGGGGTTGGAACCAATGGCTACAGTCCTGCCATGCTCGTATGCGGGCGCCAGGATGCCCAGGGTAATCTCGGGCGGGCTGTCGCGGAATCAACCTTTGAGGAGCTCAGCGCTCTTAATAGAGTGCTACCTGGCGCTACTATAACTGATAGCATGGTGGTTTTTTCGGCACCTCTGGGTGATCCTAACGTGCCCCTGTGCCGGATTCCGGTTGGTGGCACGGTCGATGGTTGTGGTCAGCCGGTTGCGGTGCCCACTATGCCTACTGTGGCTGTGCCGACCCAAGTGACACAATCCGCTCCAGTAGCACCTCCACAAATTCAAATAGCGGTGCCGAAGTTGCAGGCACCGGTGATGCAATTTGCCGGGTCAGATGTTTTCGTGCGACCTGCTGGCGACGGCAGGTTGGATACCGGCGGGGATCTTGATCAAATGTCGCTCGATATGAGTTTCATCGGTGACGGCAGTATACCAGCTGCTTCCGGCGGGTCAGGCCCGGTCATGTTTAACTATGGTGACAACAGCAATGGTCACAATGCCATTTCGCTATGGAATCCCAGAAGTCTCACTATCGCGCTGGCGAATGCCAATTACGACACTGGAATCAATGTCGTTGATGGCCAGACCCATCGCGTAACCGTATCGTGGGATAGCGCGTCCGGCGCCCTGGATGTGTACGACAACGGCCAGCTAGTCAAATCTTTCTCCGATGTAGCACGAAATCAGACGCTGGCCGGCAATGGCTTTATGGTCGTTGCTCACAAAGGCGAACCGGGGCAGTACAACAGCGGCGAGGCATTTGCAGGCCAAATATTTCATACTTCATTTGCCAGAACGGCGGTTACTGCGGCGCAGGCCGCCACGCCTCTAGATCGTGTGCTCGATACTGGTAGCGGCTTGCTATTGGATGTCAGGGCACAGGGTTCATCTATCGTAGAAACGACCGGACGCCAAGCAATAGAAACCGGTGGCGTACAGGCTGTTATATCCGATGTGGACGGCAATCTGGTTCAGTAGTCGCAAGTAAATAGGGACAGGCGAGAGAAGAACCAGTCCTCGATGCGCTGTGGCGGTGATAACGCTGGCTGAGAAGAAAGCAGTGAGGGTAAAACTAAGGTATTGTGGTTCTGCCCCACTTTCTTTTTTCCCGGAGACCCCATGGCTGAACACGAAAGCGAAAACCTCGCAGTTTTCTGCGACTTTGAGAACATCGCTCTGGGCGTGGAAGACGCCAAATATGCCAAGTTCGATATTAGCCTGGTACTGAGGAAACTTTTACTCAAGGGCAGCATCGTCATCAAGAAGGCCTACTGCGACTGGGATCGTTACAAGAGTTTCAAACCAGCCATGCACGAGGCCGCCTTCGAGCTGATCGAAATTCCTCACGTCCGCCAATCCGGCAAGAACTCAGCGGACATCCGCATGGTGGTAGACGCTCTGGACCTCTGCTACACCAAACCCCATGTAGATACCTTCGTGATCCTGTCCGGAGACTCAGACTTCTCGCCCCTGGTGAGCAAGCTCAGGGAGAACAACAAGGTGGTTATCGGTGTCGGCGTGAAGTCTTCCACCTCTGACCTGTTGATGGCCAACTGCGACGAGTTCATTTTTTACGACGACCTGGTACGCAGCGAACCCAAACCCAAGACACGCCGCAAACGCGGCACCAGCGCCAAAAAAACTTCTGCCAAAGATTCCGCCGAAGACAAGCAACAGGAGGCCTTCGACCTGGTGCTGGAGACCTTCGAGGCGCTTCAGGCCGAGCGCAGCAGCGACAAAGGGATCTGGGGCTCGATGATCAAACAGGCTCTGAAACGCCGCAAACCAGGCTTTAATGAAACCTACTACGGCTTCAAGACTTTCAGTGAATTGCTGGAAGAAGCAGAAAAAGCCAAATTGCTGAAGCTACAGTATGACGAAAAGTCCGGCGGGTATATCGTGATGGCTACCTAAAAAGGCGGACTGGAATGGGCCACGATAAAGAGACAGCACTGTGTTTTCACGCTGGCCCCTCTCCTCTTTATCGCTTTTCTCTTCGGCGTTGAACATAAAGTGGCAAAAATACAAAAATAGATCTGTCCTTATTTATGCTACACTCCGCGCCCGCTCAGCACTGCCAGGCTGAATGGACATCAGCTTCCACCCTACTTTCAGCCCAAAGAGCCTGACATGACAACCGACACGGTAACGGCGTTCGACCAGCTTCAGTTAGCTGCGCCCCTGATCAAAACCCTGCAAGACATCGGCTATGAAACACCCACACCCATTCAGGCCAAGACTATTCCTCTGCTACTGTCAGGCACCGATGTCCTGGGCCAGGCGCAAACCGGCACCGGCAAGACCGCGGCCTTCGCCCTGCCGATCCTGTCTAACCTGGATCTGAAACAGAAAAACCCCCAGGCACTGGTGCTGTGCCCAACCCGGGAACTTGCGATTCAGGTGTCAGAGGCTTTTCAGACCTATGCCCACAAGAGCAAGAGTTTTCATGTCCTACCTGTATACGGTGGTCAGGAATATGGCGGCCAGATTCGCGCACTGAAGCGCGGCACCCATGTAGTAGTAGGCACGCCTGGGCGGGTGATGGACCACATGCGAAAGGGCACCCTGAAGCTCGATGAGCTTACTACCCTGGTACTGGATGAAGCCGACGAAATGCTGCGCATGGGCTTTATCGACGATGTGGAATGGATTCTGGAGCAAACGCCACCGAAGCGCCAGATCGCCCTGTTCTCCGCCACCATGCCAGCGGAAGTTCGGCGCATAGCCAATAGCCATCTCAGTAATCCGGAACAAGTGACCATCGAATCGAAGCGGGCCACGGCCGACCTCATTCGCCAGCGCTTCTGGCCGGTAAGCGGTACTCACAAGCTCGATGCTTTAACCCGCATACTGGAAGCCGAAACCTTCGACGGCATGATCGTATTCGTTCGCACGCGCATCGCTACAACAGAACTGGCCGAGAAACTCTCAGCACGCGGCTTCGCCGCCACCGCCCTTAATGGCGACATCGCTCAGGCCCAACGCGAACGCACCATTGAAAAACTGAAGAAGGGCAAGCTGGATATTCTGGTGGCTACAGACGTCGCCGCCCGTGGTCTCGATGTGGATCGCATCAGTCACGTCATCAACTATGACATCCCCCACGACACTGAGGCCTATGTGCATCGCATCGGCCGAACCGGCCGTGCCGGCCGCAAGGGCGATGCCATCCTGTTTGTGGCCCCAAGAGAGAAGCGTTTGCTGGGTGCCATCGAACGCGCCACTGGCGGCAAGATCGAGATGATGGAGCTACCTTCCACAGAACTGATCAACGACAAGCGCATCGCACAATTTAAACAGTCCATCACCGACACCCTGGCCGCAGAAGACCTCAGCCTTTACGCCAAGGTTATCGAACAATACCAGGTAGAACACAATATTCCCGCTAATGAAGTGGCTGCAGCGCTGGCGCACCTGGCCCAGGGTGGTTCTCCCCTTTTGTTAAAGCATCAACCCACGCCCAAGAAAGATAAATCCTGGGACAAGGCAGACAAAGGCGGTCGAGATGATCATGGCCGCTCTCGCGACAATTCCCGTGACAATTCCCGCGACAAACCTCGCGCCAACCGCAAGCGCGGCAATGAGGAAGAAATCCGCAGGAAGAAAAACGCGCCCCCGGAGAAAGGTATGGAACGCTTCCGTATCGAAGTCGGCCACAATGACCATGTCATGCCTGGCAATATCGTCGGCGCTATTGCCAATGAAGCTGGGCTTACCAGCAAAGACATAGGCCGTATTAACATCTTCGAAAGCTACAGCACCGTAGACTTGCCCAAGGGCATGCCGAACGACATCTACAAAGATCTGAAGAACACCTGGGTTGCCAAGAAGAAACTGAACATCACCCGCGCGGATGAAAGAGCAAAGGGAAAAAGTGAACCGAAGCGGAAAGAGTCAGATGATGGCGATAAGCCTATTCGAAGAAAACCGAAGCTCAAGAAGGAAACGGATAAACCTAAGTCTGGCAACAAGGCGAAGCAGCGTCATAAAAAGACGTAGAATTTCACACTGGAATTACCTCCCGACTTTCACCCATGTATTCAGACCTCACGCCTGTGCCCAGGCCACCTGATCGAATCCAAAGTGTCTGACCAACCGCCGAGCAGGTAAGGCTCAAGCGCTTTGGCGATGCCGGAATCGGCGCACCATTGTAAGTACTTGCGATAGTGCTCGGCCAAATCCTGGCTTTCTATCGCAGTGAAACACGCCTTGCTTTCGTCCAGGGAGACATCCAGCCCCTGACAGCCTTCAAATCTCCGCGCAATTAAGTCCTCAAATTGAGGGTGTCGCCCGGTTTCCAAAGCAGGTAATGTAGCGTCTGATCATAACCAGACCCCAGAATCAGACCCCGTAAAAAGGGTCCACCAAGAGACCAAAGATTATCCATGACCACATCACTTTTTCTACTCGCTGCGATTGCCGCCGTGCTTGTCTATCTCGCTATCCGCTACCGTGCGCCGGATATGCGAAAGTTCGACCATCCTGAATCAGACACTATGATAGAAGCGCACGAAGTCAGCGATCAGCATGACGACGTGGTTGCGAAACTGACGGCTTACCATGGTCAACCGAGACCCAAGGGCATCAAGGTGGTTCGCAAACGCTTTGAAGAGGTCTTTGCAAGCGAGATCGACATTGAAACACGCGCCGTAGACGTTGACGGCATCAGCAGTGAATGGGTGCTCGCGGAGGGTGCTGACCCGAACCAGCGCATCCTGTACATCCATGGCGGGGCATTCATAGTCGGCTCGCCCAAGACGCACCGCTACATTACTTCTGAACTGTCAAAGCGCACCGGCGCATCGGTGCTTGCTATCGACTATCGAAAACAGCCGGAGTTCAAAACTATCCACTGTCATGAAGATGCGCGAATCGCCTACCAGTGGATTCTGAAAAACGGTCCTGATGGGCCCGTGCCGGCAGATTCCCTTTTTGTTGCCGGTGATTCAGCGGGCGGCAACCTGACCCTGGCGGTCATTGCCTGGGCCCGCGATAACGGCTTGCCTGCTGCTAACGGAGCGATTGCCCTTGCGCCACTGACAGATGCAACTTTCAGCAGTCCGACCTGGAAAGAAAATGCTGAGACCGACCACTTCCTCGGCCCCAGCTTCGCGCCGCTATTGAAAATTCCAGCAATAGTGCGCGCCATAATCGCCCGCTTCAGTAGTGGACTGCCGAGCAACCATCCGCATCTGTCACCCCTGTTTGGCTGCTTGAAAAACCTGCCGCCCACTCTGATTCAGGCGAGTCAGCACGAGATGCTTTATGGTGACTCGAAGCGCTATGCCAACAAAGCAAACCATCAGGGCAGCCACGTGACTCTTCAAGTTTGGCCTAAGCTAGTGCACGTTTTTCAGGGCTTCAGCAACCTGCCTGAAACTGACCACGCCTTCGAGCTGATCGCTGAGTTCGTTTCAAACAACAAGTGAAAGAAGAGGAATGAAGAGCAAAGAAGAAGGCACGCCCATAATTTAACCAGACAATTGATGGGTACAAACTTGGTTGCGCAGGTTGAGGAACCTCGGATTTTTACCAAGTATTTTGCTTACCGGGCTATAAAGACTCGCACTGCCGCATCGGGCTCCACATCCACAGGGCAAATGCCATTGGCTGTACAACTTCGCGTGGTGCCGAAATAGGCTGAACCGGGGTCCAGTGCTTGGGTATCCGTGAAAGTAAACAAAACCTTATTGCCAGCCACTTTAGCGAAACCCAGCTCATGACTTGAATGGCTGGAACCAACGGAAGCCCAGCGTCGGCTTACCGACCGCCAGACTAACAGTGTGAGAGGTTTCTGCGGGCTTAACTCGTCGCCGATGGCGAGAGCATCCACGTTAATTGACTCACCTCTTGTGACATAGGCAGTCGCCTGGGTAATCGCAGACTCTTTGGCTTGCACGGCCGCGGGATAGAGGATGGTCAACCCGGCCAGCAGCAGGATAATTCGGATAGCGTTCTTCACAGGAATAGAATAAACCGATTCCACGATCCAGACCATGAATTACAAAGAGAACGGATATGAATAAAGGCACCTTCGGTCACAGGGCAGAAGCTTGGCTCTGTGCTTTACAGTATCTTTTGTTTCCGCAGGGCCTTTTGCAATAACCACTAGCTATCGATTATTACCAGGTTAGATCATCCGGAATTTGAAACTCGGCATAGTGATCATCTTCATCAATAGTGGTATTTTCTTGCGCCTTAAACAGAACCACCTCCTGATCACGCTGCTCGATCTTTAGCGCCACACCCATAGGAACCAACACATAGTTGCGATCCTTGCCATTTTTTTGCACAACGATTGCAAGGGTGCCGCGACTCAGTTGATCGACCTGAGCCTGGCTCACATACATATGTTTAATGACATTAGCATCGGTAAAATTGAATTTCTGATCACCCTCTTTGCTAATCGCATTCATCTCAATAAGCTGCTTGATCTGCGCGGCTATTGCGTTTTGCTCTGCCTGTTTATTCTTTTCCAGGTTCAGCTGCCGGTCTCTTTCGACTTGCTCGGCCTTAGCCTTTTCCAACGCTAACTTAGCTTCATCCACAGAGGGGTTCCTGGTTTTGCGGGCAAGCTTCTCCTGTTTATTTTTAGCGCGCTTAAGTTGCTTGGCTTTCTTGTCGTCGACCAGGCCAGATTTTTTGAGTTGATCTTGTAGAGAATTAGGCATAAGTGAGAAAGCTATATGAAAGAAGTATATGAAAGAAGAGATAGACTTATTTAGTAGGCCGTCGAAGACCGTATCACATAATAGATAAAAAGCAGATACGCGATAGATGCACAATACGATGAGGCTCCCCCGAGCGCAATACTCGGTGTGCTCAAAGTAGTCTGCCACAATAAATAAGGTCTCTGGTCATGAGCGGAGGCCTCGATACTTTTCAGCCCTATTGGAATAGTCCCGGGCTTGGCGAGTTGCGGTAGTCCATAATTTGGCGCAAACAACTTTGAATTATTCTCGACGAATACCTACACTGTGCGCCACCGTTAAATCGAGCTTTCTGTCATAGCCAATGCCAAGCAAATCCTGTGAAAAATGTGCTGCCGTCTTCTCCTGCGGCATCGATGGCGAGTGCTGGTGTGCACGCCTGCCCGCAGTCGGCGATCCTGCCGCGGGTGACTGCCTGTGTCCTGCCTGCATGAAGGCAATGGTGGTTGAACGAATCCAGCAGGCAGTGCAGCAGTTCGAGGCGGGCGAAATCACCAACCCCGCGGCTCCCTATCTCGGTCAGACTCAGGCTCAGTCGCTAATAGAAGGTATCGACTATTACATCGAAGCAGGCGGCCTGTTGGTATTCACCGCCTGGTATCACCTCAAGCGCGGCCACTGCTGTGGAAGCCGTTGTCGGCATTGCCCCTATGGGCACGTAAACGTGCCGGCTTCCGCCAGACCCTGAATTCTCAACCGCACTTGTGCTTAAGTTTTGTCTGCCCACCAAGTCCTCCTTCATGACCTAAGCTATACTTTTAGTTTACGATCTCCGGGTCAGGAATATGCCGCCTCACCATACTCGCGAAGCCTTGACGCCCGATCCCCATCTTGACTAAATCTTCCTTGGCAAACCGGGCTGCTTCTGCAGAAATTGGTTTTGGGTTGCGCACCTTCATGTGCAGTTCGGCAACCCGCTCCATGTAAACGAAACGGCCAACCGCTTCCGCGACGCTATCACCACCGGTTAACAATCCGTGATTTCTGAGAATTATTGCGCTGTTCTGACCCAGCGCTTCAGCAATGCGCCGCCCTGCTGGCACACTTTGCACCTGCACTTCCTCGTCATTCCACAACGCATGGTCTTCGAAAAAGATACAGGACTCCTGCGAAATTGGCTCAAACATTCTCGCTTCTGCTGAGAATGGTGATCCCCAACCCGTGTGAACATGAACTGCGCTGACTAAATCGGGCCGCGCCTCAAGAATCGGATGATGAATATAATAGCCCGCTATATTGATAGCGCCTTTTCCTTCACCCTCACATTCACCTTCAACCAATTCACCATTTGGGCCAACCAGAACGAGATCGGAAACCTTCGCCGCGTGGTAGGAAACGCCCCAGCGCAACATCCAAAAGCAATCGGTTCTTTCAGGATCTCGAGCACTGATGTGACCGTCACCCAGATCACCCCATCTATGCGCGGCGAACAAGCGATAACCCAGGGCGCAATCTCGTTTGCGTCGGGCGCGGATTTCTTCGATGGTGTATTTGGCTTTAGCACTCGCTTGCTGAATTGCTTCTGACACGATTACTCCTGGGTTATGAAGTAGCTTATGAAATAGGGACAGAACTATTTATTGGGGTCATTTATTTGCTAGATCCCAGATCCAACTCTATGAAATAGCACAGACTCACGCCCCGCTCAATGAGTCTCCATGAGAAACCTGGCGGATAGTAAATTAACATGAACTGAGCCGAACAAGGACATTTGATACTCTGCTGATAGGTGGGGCTACCCTGATTTTAGAAGAGTTGGCTTTGACGATGCTGTAAATTGGATCTGGGATAGGGCTGGCGCTTGAAATTAGGCAGCGGCCCATTTTCAAGCGGGTGAAGACGCGTAGACACTACTACCAACCTGAAAATACAGATCTGTATTGATTGCAGCTATAAGTTGTTATGTTGTGGGTGTCCCCAAATCCGTGGCCAAGATAAACTAGCGCAACGCAATTCAATCAAAGAGGCCTGGAGGTCTAATGCTGCTTACTCCCTTTCACCTGGCAATTCAGGTTCGAGACATTGACGAAGCCAGAGAGTTTTATGGTAGTAAATTAGGCCTGCCAGAGGGGCGCAGTGCGCCAGATTGGATAGACTTCAGTCTGTTCGGTCATCAGCTGGTAACCCATCTGAATCCGGCGCTCGGCCGAGAGGGAAAAGTGGCTAGTATTGCCAATGGTGTTGATGGACATGGTGTACCAGTACCCCACTTCGGGGTCGTGCTTGAGCTGGAGGACTGGGAGGCGCTCGCTGAGCAGGTCAAAGGCTTTATCGATGGTTTTGTGATCGAACCCTATATACGATTCAAGGGACAGGCTGGCGAACAAGCGACCATGTTCTTTCTCGACCCCTCTGGCAATGCCCTTGAATTCAAGGCATTTCGGGACATAGAGGGACAGCTGTTTGCCAAATAGGAAATAAAAAGAAATAGGGGGAGATTTTCATGAAACTCAAGCAACCCGTTGTCATCGCAGGACTGTTGCTGCTGGGCATGCTCAGCAGCAGTCTCAGCCACGGCCAATCAATCGGCATCCCCGTAGCGCCTTTGGGCACCGGGCCCTGGGTCTTCGATACGGCCGAGCAGCACAGGATTCGTGTGAGTGTGGTGGCAAGCAGCCTGTCTCATCCCTGGGCCATCGCCTTTCTGCCGGACGGCGGTATGCTGGTCACCGAGCGACCCGGCCGCCTTCGACTCATTCGCGACGGCGTGCTCGACCCTCAAGCCATCTCTGGTGTGCCGATAGTCAGGGCCGAGGGTAACGGCGGACTGCAGGATGTGGCCCTGCATCCCGATTTCACCGAAAACCGCCTGATCTACCTGACCTATACCAAGCCGATGGAAAATGGTTGGGGTGCCCCGGCGCTGGCGAGGGGCCAGCTCGATGTGGATACCCTCACTATCACCGGCCTTGAAGACCTCATTGTGACCCAAGCCTACGAGGGTAACTCGGGCCTGAATGCTCGCATCGCCTTCGGTGCCGATGGCAAACTCTACATGTCCTCGGGCGGTAACATCGACAACATTGCACAAGAACCGATGAACCTGCGCGGCAAGGTACTGCGGCTGGAAGACGACGGTTCAGCTCCTGCAGACAACCCCTTCGTGAACCGAGGCTATCGCCCAGAGATCTACACCCTGGGGCACCGCAACACCCTGGGCCTGATGCTTCATCCGGTGACGGGAGAACTCTGGCAGCACGAGAACGGACCCAACGGCGGTGACGAGATCAATATACTCGTCCCGGGCCGTAATTACGGCTGGCCAGAGTTAAGTTTCGGGCGGCGATACTCCGGCCCACGTATTACCGAGCATCCGACCCGCGAAGGGGTAGAGTCGCCTATGCTGGTATGGCTGCCCGCTATCGCAGCTGCAGGCATGACAATCTACACCGGCGAAAATTTTCCCAATTGGACTGGCAACCTCTTTGTCGGCTCGCTGCGTCAGGGTGGCATCGCGGGCACGGGACACTTGCAGCGCATCGTCTTTAACGAACGCAATGAGGAATTAAGACGGGAAAGTATGTTGACCGAGTTAAGGCAACGCATTCGCGAAGTAAGGCAAGGCCCAGATGGGCTCCTGTATTTGTTGACGGATGAGGATGATGGGGCAGTGCTGCGACTTGAGCCTTGGCGGTAAAGCAGACGATAAGCAATTCGACTATATGTGAATAGTCTTGATTGCTTTACCTGCTTTCCTCTCTCTGTAAAAAAGAAATTAGTAGATAAATAAATTTGTCCCCACTTACATTATTTACAAAAGGTAATCCAATCATGAAGAAATCGGTGTGTCTTCCCCTACTGGCGATTTTCTCGCTGCAACTTGCAGTTCAAGCACAGGCTCAGGAAGCACCAGATCCCTGTGGACCCGCCAGCGTTCTCAAAGATGGCTATGCCAACAACGTGGCAGAAGATTCTCGCTGTTTTGAACTGCGATTCTATACGGCAGAACCTGCCGTCAACGGTAAAGGTGGTGTGGATGACTTGCACCAGCGCTTCCGGGAAAGACAGCAAGCTCTGCTCACCCAACACGGCGCCGAATTAGTCGGCTATTGGCAGCGGCTAGACAACCCTAATACGATCGTGTGGCTGTTGGCGTTTAGAGATCGTGCCCATCGCGATGAAGTCTTCAGGACCTTTCGCGCCGATCCGGAATGGGTGGCGCTGCGGGAAAAATACAATGTGCCCGTAAACAGAGAATTGTTTTTCATGAGCGCCACCGACTATTCAGCCATCAAATAAGGCAAGGAATCCACGCCATGAAACTCTACGACCTCCCTCCTTCTCCCAATGCTCGCCGGGTGAGAATATTCATCGCCGAAAAGGGTCTGGACATACCAACCGAGCCGGTGAACATGATGACGGGTGAAAACAAGACTGAGGGTTATCTCGCCAAAAACCCTTTGGGCAAAATGCCCGTGC
>Ga0181579_10003355_pt1 | contig 12694 bp, 14 predicted proteins | sample 071ome_24_FD_132996 | JGI IMG/M metagenome (GOLD analysis project Ga0181579, IMG submission 132996) | Coastal salt marsh microbial communities from the Groves Creek Marsh, Skidaway Island, Georgia - 071402CT metaG (megahit assembly) | ecosystem: Environmental > Aquatic > Marine > Intertidal... | reverse complement strand
GAAGCCCTCAGGGCGACAATTTTTTCTGGGGGCAGTTGATAAATATTCATGCTGAGAACTGCCCCTCAAATAACCCCCGCCCCCCATCTAGTTTCCTGTCATTTTCCTGTCATAATCAGTGCAGGACAATGCAGCCAAAAGGTAATTAATGCATTTATTTATCTAGGTAAAGTTTTGTTGCCTAGTCAGTAACCGATTTCGAATCCCGCTCTCTCCGCCATTTTGCGTTCCGCAAAATGGCTACACCGCGGGGTGAGGACCCGCAGGGTTCGACGGAAGGATCCCACCCTTGGAGCCCATGCAAAAAAAGTTGGAGCTCGACCTCACACCTACGCAATGACGCCTTGCATCGGAAATAACGCCTATCGCAAAACTAATTTCGCGGGGCTTCTGATACCATATCCCAAAAAAGAATGATAAAATGGCGGGAGACTGGAGATGGACACGCGAAGCGTGGGTCCGAGGGACTTGGGCAACAGCTCAACTCCGCAGTCGAAGTCAGGCATGGAAGATGACCTTCATCATCAAATGCAATTTCGCTGGATTCCTGAGAAAGTTTTCGGATACTGTTTGAATCGGATTACAACCCGCTTAAGGAGAGCAGATCGGGATCTCTCAAGCCAAAGCAGCTTCAGGCGCTGGGCAATCCATCCTCTCTTAAGTCTCCTGCTATCGGCAAACACCAGTCCACTCCTTTCTCGCGCGCCGCCCTGGCGAATCGCGGCAATGGCTCCCACAAAGGTTCTAACGATAATCGGTATCCTCCAAAGTGGTACGGAATCATTCTTTTTGCTCCGAGATCGGCAAACGCGAGGATCGCTTCCTCCGGGTTCATATGTCGCGTCTTTAAAAACCACCTCGGAGCATACGCGCCGATCGGCAGCAAAGCCCAATCAATCTTCCTCTCCGCGCCGATCTTTTTGAAATACCCCCCATACGCCGAGTCCCCTCCGAAATACAGGGAATCCCCGCGATTAGACAAAAGGTACCCAAAAGCTTGGCGCCCTAATTGCCAGGGGTAGCGCCAACCTCCATGCAATGCCACAACGCCCTCGAATCTCAAATCCCCCAACTGAATTTCCTCCCCAGGAGCTAACTCCTGGGCTCGAGCTCGTAATAACTTGGGTAAAAAACTCCCGCTCCCTCCGGGCAAATAAATGGGTACGCCATCGAACCGCTGAAGGCTCCGCCAATCTAGATGATCCAAGTGGGCATGGCTAACCAATATGGCCGTCGGCCGTAATTCCGAGATCCGCTTTTCCGGCAATGGGCACGCTCGTCTTACAGGCCCAATCCAACGAGCGAACACAGGGTCCAATAGAATCCTTTGCCCTTCCCATACGATCAAAAAACTTGAGTGACCTAGCCAGTGGATACTCGGACCGTTCCGTTCTGCACCCTGGGTGAAGACAACGCGGGCCCTATCTTCGGCAGATAACCTATCCAAGCCCAATGGCCGTTCCCAAGCTCCGAAACCCGGGGTTTTCTCAAACATCTTTGACCAGAGGCAATCCGAACCGGGCCAAAGCCCCGCTTCGCTGCTTCCTATTCTCTATTTTGATCCAACCTCCGTGCAACCGCAAAATACTGTCGCAAAGGGGCAAGCCTAGTCCCGATCCTCTCCGTCCATGCTGATCTTTTTCATTATAGAATCGCTCGAACACTCTATCCAATCGATCCGGAGCAATCCCTGGTCCCTCGTCTCTCAACTCAACCTGGCACTCCCCATCCTTCTCAAAAGACCGAAGCTCAATCGTTCCACCTTCAACCGAAAAACGAATCGCATTGGAAACTAGATTAAATAGGACATGCCGCATCCAGACAGGATCAAACCGAGCCTTGCCTGAAAAGGCGTTGATGTATTCGAATGACAATCCCTTGTCTTCGCAAAGGGCCGAAGCGTCGGTCGAAAACTCCTCCAGAAATCCCGAGACCAAATGCGTTTCTACGGAAACCTTCAACGCCCCGCCATCAGCCTTGGCGAGGAAGAGCAAATCGTTGACGACCTTGTTAAGGTTATCGACTATATCCATTTGCCCATCGGCCATACTCTGGCATTCCTTGTCTTGAGAACGCCGGCGAATTTCCTCCGCGTTTAGGCGAATGAGCGAAAGAGGAGTCTTCAGCTCGTGAGAAGCATCTGCCGTAAATCGCTTCACTTCCTCGAATGAACGTTCTAGGCGGTCGAACATGGAATTGAGTAGCAAAGCCAGTTTGCCAATCTCATCTCCTGTATTCTGAATTTCTATACGATCGCTCAATCGGTCAGCCGAAATTCTCGCTGCCGTTCTCTCGATGCGTTCGATCGGTCGCAAGGCCACCCGACTTAGCAGAAGCCCTATGACAGCGCTTGTAAGGAATACGGCCGCCAGGCTCGCCAATCCGATTCGCTCCAGATTCTCCTGCAAGGTCATTAACCCCTGCAAGGACGAGGCGATTTGGATATCGAAATCCCCCACCGAGTAAACTCCCACTCTCAAAGGCCCCAATTCGTCCTCGACCACCGTCGATTTGCCTTCGGGGTAATGAGAGGGAAGCTCATGAGATCCCAAATTCGACGAGGTGAAAAAAGCCCTTCCGCCCGAATGGGACACTTGAAAAAAGAATAGCGATGCATCCAATTCCGTATGCTCGCGAATCGCCTCAATCGCTTTTTCTTCGTTGCCTACCGAGGCGTAGCTCTCGACGCGGGGCCGAATTTCCTCAAACTCTTTGTCATTCAGCTGGTCCACTCCCTGCAGGTAACTCTCCTGAATTAGGAATCGTCCTATCAGGATGAAAACGCCGACCGTCGCAGTCGCGGCGAAAGCGTACCACAAGGTCAACCTAGAGGATAGCGTCTTCATACCAGCATGTACCCGACCCCGCGCACGGTTTTTATCAGCGGGGCGCCCTCTTCAGTCTCGATCGCCTTCCTTAGCTTCCGAATATAAACATCTATAAGATTCGTTTGCATGTCATATTGAGCGTCCCAAATCTTCTCGCCGATTTGGGTTCGAGTTAGAACGCGCCCCCGGTTGTGCAATAGCACCTCCAGCAAGGCGAATTCGCGATTGGTCAACTCTATGTCATCTCCGCGATAGCTCACCGTATGTCCCAGGAGGTCCATCCGAATGCCCCGGTGCTCCAAAACCGTCTTTTTCTGTTGGCTAGTCCTCCTCAATTGCGACCGCACCCGGGCAAGCAGTTCTTCGAAACCAAACGGCTTAGGCAAATAGTCATCCGCCCCGAGATTCAATCCCGTAACCCGATCCTCCAGCGAGTCTCGAGCGCTCAAGATCAAGACTGGCTCATTAAATCCGCAGTTCCGCCACTCCCTCAACAAATTTAAGCCATCGCCATCCGGAAGACTTAAATCCAGAATGACCAAATCGTAGCCACCTTCGCTGAGTAGATCGTTGGCTTCTTCGCAATTGCGGGCCCACGCCGTCGTATACGCGTTTTCCTGAAGACCTTTCTCAACAAAGCGAGCCACTCGCGTCTCATCCTCTACAATCAATATTCTCATGGCTCGGCAAATGGGGCTCTTACGGAGTTCAGCAATTCCACTACTGCGTTAATTTCCTCATCGGTCAAACTCTCGTGTCCCGGCATAGACGTTCCCGCAATTCCGAATTTCACTATCTGGGCCAAACGTCGATCGCGATCCACAGGTCCCATAGAGTCCGGAGCGAATAGAAACGGCCCTTTTACCAAATCGCGTGGCGGGCGGGCCAATTTAAAGGCAAGGACACCGCCACCTCGTCCATCAGGCCCGTGGCATTGAGCGCAGTGCCGACTGTAGACCTGCTCCGGAAGACCCTTTTCTGCGTCGCGATCGACGTTTGGCGACCAATCAACAACTTGTTGCCACCAGGCTCTAGGATTCGCTTCATGCAACGAATCCAAATAGTCCAGCAACGCCTCTCCGTCTTTCGAGCGTTCTCCTTCGAACAAGTGTCTGTAAGACGGCATGCGGCTTCCTGGCGATACGGTTCCCGGATTGGTCAAGTGCAAGCGATTCCACTCTCGAGATCGGCGCGTTCCCACTTTCGCTAGATCAGGGCCTTGCCTACGGTTCCCGATCAAAACAGCTTTTCCTTCAACCAAGGGCCATTCAGTCGGCAATCCCCACATCTTCGTATCAAGCGTATCCTTACGAATATATTGGGAATGGCAATGAATGCACCCCTCCGCGATATACAGGATTTGCCCGCGAGAGATCGAATCGGCCGAATCGCTTTCGGTTTCAAGTGAGCCAAGCCACAAAGCTGCAACCAGGAAAATAGCCCCGCTTATAAAAAACTTGTCCATACTGACCTTATCCAGTCGCTTCTCGAGAGACGCTAATAGTAATCCAGGGCCGTATAGCCAAGCAGCTCAGGGCGACTGCCAATGCTATCGCTAAAAATCCTGTTGGAATTCTTTGCAAATCCCTCGCCATTCCAATCCCCATTGCAGATCCGAACCAGCCGCCCAAGGCGAAAACAATTCCTGCCCGACTCGAGATCTTCCACAACCCCTTCTCCTCTGGAGCCAAAGACCCGTAGGCCACTAGGGCAGTTGAGTACAAAGAAACGCCAGTAATATAGAGCAACGTCGCCATGGTCCCGTAACCTACCCCAATTTGAAGGAAATACGCTCCTAACTCTAAGAGCAGCAGCGCCCCTAAGAGAATCGAGAACACCCAGCCGCGATCCAAGGCCCAACCTGCTGCAATGGCCATCAACAAGTGGATGCTCGCGATACCCCAAAGTTGACTATCGCTTTGCCAGCTAGCGGATTTGAGGCTATCCGTTTTTTGAATCACGTAAAAAGCCGCTGAATCCAGCCAGATTAATCCCAGAAAAAGCAAGGCGACCAACCAAACGCCTTTTGTCTGGAAAAGTCCCTTCTCTGTCCGATCGCCTGCCGCTTCTCGCCTTAAACGCATTTCATCCAATCGGCCGATCTTCAAAGCCGCGACGACCCCTACGCAGCAAATCACCGCCCCCGACAAACAATGATCCTCCGGAGACAGGTTGAATACAATGGGTATGTTGCAAACAAAATAGGCGCCTCCAACCGATAGGGCCGCGCACCTGCCTATGCGCCCAGCCTTAACCATGGACCTCAGCATAGGCACGATCGATACCGTTAGCGACCCCAGAAACCAGCCAACCGCTGAAGCCACCACAACCTGTATCCAAATACTAGATGCTATTATCGAAATAGCTGCCGCCAATCCGCAGCCCACGAAGTCAATCGAAGCCCGTTCCCTTGCCCCCTGCAAACGGAATCGCCGAGCGGTTCTAATACTGCTGGCAATTCCGGCGAGTCCCATGGCAAGCATCGCTAGCTCGATCTGGCCACCATCGCTTTCGAGCTCCTCCAAGCGATGCAGGAAACCGAACTGAGCGAAAATCAGAAAATAGGAAAAGGCGCAGCCAGCGATAAGCGTAGCCAACCAAGGCGGACTAGCAGGTTGAGGATCGGTTTTCATTCCGGATTAAGCGTTTCGAGGAAATCCAATAAATTTGAAAAATCGCGACAGCGCCGTCGAACGCGGAAACGGAAGCCCAACCAACTGCCAGCATATCGTTGGCCAATAAGATCCCTGTAACGATGGAAACGCACACCCGCGCCCATGCCGTAGCCAGCCACGTGAAGCTTAAGGTCTCTACCAACCCGGATCGATGGAAAAAAAATATCCCCCATAGATATAGGCTGCCATTGGAGAACACGAACGCCCCAATAAAGCGGATCAAGGCCAGCGTGTAAGCCGACGAGTCCAACCCCATCAGCCGCAGGGTCAATTCGGGAAGGCATATCAATCCCAGCCCAGTCAGACTGTCGATAATCCCTAGCGACCAGCTCCATACCAACAAGAATCGTCCGTTTTCCAGCTTCTTCATGGCTTCTCAAAATTGATACGGCATCGATAGTCCGCTCCGTCCGCTGTTCTATTCGTGATTTCGATCCCGCCGACTTCCGCCGAGAACGCCTTGCGCCTTGTGGCAAACGCATCGTCAAGCGCCTCGATCGCAACCTTCTTCGCGAACACGGTTGCGCTCTGCCAAACCCAATACGCGCTAATCCCGAACATCGCTCCGCCGGCAAGCAAGCGGGCTATATAGGCAGTCTCCGTCAGCTTATCGAAATCGAACAAAGCGCCTGGCTGATTTCCTTCCCTCCAGCCCTGTAAGGTTAGAACGGCTACAAAAGCGAGGCAGGAGAGATTCCACGCCCAGGCAGCTCTTGGTTGGCCCAAGATCTCCCGAACGCTTTTCGCTGAACCCATCTCCAGGAGGATAAGCATGTTAAAAGCGGTTACGGCCCCTGCCATGGCCAAGTGACTATGAGCTACCAAAGCATTCGTGAATTTCAATGTATCCAGAAACATAGGCAAAAAAATGCCCCAACCATCGATTGCCAAAAGGGCCCACCAGAAGAAGAAGGATCGCTTCCATAGTTTTGACTCTGAGCTCCATTCATAGCTTTGCCACAAAAGCGCCACAAACACAGGCCATATTAACAAGCTCCCCAAGCCTAGAACTTGATCCCATTCTTCATTCGACGCATTCCCGTGCCCGATAGACGCGTATAGAAAAACGCTGCCAGCAAACGCTATCCAGAAGGCCAATAGCAGCCCTTTCCGACGCCCTTTCTTCCACCGCAGTCGCAACAAGGGCCCCGGCAACAAGCCCATTAGAAAAACGAGGCACAAAGTCGAAGCCAGCAATGAATGCCCAGTCGCTCCTCCGCTATCGGGATTGACCGGTGGATATATCGTCGGATTCGACAAAATGAAAAGAGCCAGTGGCACGCCGAGTAGAGATAGCAGTATTCCCGTTTTCAACACGATCGCTATCCATTTCCTCGATCGCTGCCCGCCAGTAGCCCAACGCCTCCATGATCGGAAGAAAGCTATTGCCAACAAGCTCCACACGGCAACTTGAGCCGCGATAAAAAACGCTCCTCCCCATCCTGTCCAATTCAGGAACGGTTTACCGGTAGCTTGCCCAGAAAGCCAAGTAACGCCCCCGGCCAGCAAACCAATCGACCAGAATCCCAAAGCCGATACGGTCAGAACTTCGGCTTCACAATCTTCTTCGAAGAAGCGCATTAACAGCAATCCAAGAAGAGGCAAAGAACACCATCCGTACAATTGCCAATCCATGTGCAATGGAACCCAACGCCCGTAAGTCAAAGGGCTCAAAAGATCCCCCAGTCGTGGCCAAATCAGAAGCATCGCCAACCAAAGCCCAACAGCATTCGCTAGCGCTAGCCAGACCACACTGCAGAGCGCCACTACCTTCTGGATACTGTTGGATGGGTTATTCGGCATTGCCCGCTAAATCTCCTTCAAACATCCGTCTCTTACCTGAAATACCCGATCGCAGGCATCAGCAAACCGTCGCTCATGCGTTGCCATCACTACCGTTCTCCCCTCTTTCCTAGCCAAGCGGACCAGCAAGGCGAATACCGCTTCTCCGCTCTTCTCGTCCAGCGAACCCGTCGGCTCATCCGCCAAAACGACGCTTGGACGATGCATTAGAGCTCGGCACAGCGCTACTCTTTGGCGCTCTCCACCCGACAATTCTTGTATCCGCCTATCCTTACGGTGATCGATACCCAGGTCTTTGGCTAGTTCTGCAAACCGCTTATCGTACTGATCTGGATCCCCTCTAGTGGCTATACACGTCACCAGGCAGTTCTCCTTCAAGGTCAAATCCGGAATCAAATTGTGGAGCTGAAAAACGAAGCCAACCTTTTCTCTACGCAATGCGAGTCGATCCCTTTCCGCAGCCGGATTCAGACCCCCAACGTAGATTTTTCCAGAATCAGGCACATCCAAGCCCCCCATCATGTACAACAACGTAGTCTTCCCTGAGCCCGAGGGTCCCCATAGGGCAACCACCTCTCCTTGAGCGATTTTCACCGATACGTTTTTCAGAACCTGTATCCGCCCATCGTCGAAGCCCTTGTACACGTTTCTCACTTCCACCACGGTTTCGCTGTTCTCGCGGCCTCCTTTATTCATAGCGCAACGCTTCCGCCGGTTGTATCTGCGTCGCTCGCCAAGCCGGGTAGCAAGCTCCGCCAGCGCTGGTAACGAATGCAACAGCGCCAACACCCAATAATATCCACAGATCGTATACCGGCTTAACGTATCCATTGAGTTGAGGCAGGTCTTGCATTATCCGCAACGCTCCAAACCCTAGGCCGAATCCCAACACTGCTCCTAAGCTAGCCAGCAGTAGGGATTCCCCGAGGATCATAGTCCCGATCTGCCACCGGGAGAAGCCGCAAGTCCGCAATATAGCAATCTCCTTGATTCGACTGAAAACCGACATGAGCATTGTATTCGCGACTCCCATGCCTCCCAAAAGAAACGCGCAGATTCCGACTGCCCACGCAGTGGCTGAAAGTATCCTAAATTGACTGTAGCTGTCGCTGAACTCGTCGTTTTCCAAAGCCATCAAATCCGGAAATTCTTCTCCAATCTCCGATTTGAATGCTCCGCCCAGCGAAAGGTCCTTCAGCTTTACGGCGGCTATAGAACTGAATCCTTCTTTGCGAAAAAACTCTTGCGCCAGGGCAAGCGGCATGAACACGCCCCCATTTTCAAAACCGTTCTCCAGCTTCAGTATGCCTCCCACGTTCATCGCCTTCCTGCCGATGGCCAATTCTTCTCCAACTCGGGCTCCCGAAAACTCCGCTGCTCGAAGACCAAGATATACGGTATTCCCCTCCTTGCCGAAGCTCGCGCGATCCCCGTGAACCCATTCCGCATCGTCCAAACGGGGATCATTATCGGCGATCCCAAAGCAGGTAATTACAGGGTTATTCTCGGAGGAGACTATTCCGAATAACATAGGATATATTGTATCCACATTTTCCATTCCGCTAATCGCCTCTATCGCGCTTTCGGAAACGCTGGAAAAAAAGAGGTCCGATACGTTTCGCTCGAAAACGAGGAAATGGCTGTCATTCGCTAGAATACGCTCAAACATGCCAATGGCTCCAAGCACGATACTGAGAACCGTCAGCATCGCCGCTACTCCAAACGCGATTCCCATGGCGCCGATCGAGGCCCGAATTCGATGTCGAGCCAAGTTGATGACTATCAGTCTGGGAAATCTCATGCCCGAATGGGTTCGCCCTATGCAGCCGCGCAAGCGGCTATGAGAGGTTCCACTTTCTCTATCAAAATCGCTTGGAACTGCGACAATACCGCAATGCCGTCCAACTGCTGAAGGCTGCGTTCCGACATCTCGATAAGACTGCTGAGCAAACGAGCTGCCGCATCTTCACCTATAGCCAAAACCATATTTGGGCGCCCAAGCAATCGATCCCTCTGCGTCGACTTGCCTGAGGACGCCTCGCTTAACCGCAGATCTTTCAAGTCGTCCGCAACTTGATAGGCCACTCCCCAGTTATCAGTTAGACGGGCCAGATGCATCTTGTCGTAGCGGCTCGCATCGCAAATGATTGCCGGAAGCAGCAAACAGAGACGAATAAGCGAGCCCGTCTTTTGTTTCGCTATCCTCTTTACGGAATCCCCTCTCCCAAAAGAGCCGCCAAAATGGATGTCGCGCGACTGGCCGTCCAGGATACCGCCAAACCCCAGGCATTCGTCTACCAAGTCTGCCGCTTCGCGTCGCTGTTTCGGCGGCGCCATTGAAAAAACATCCCAAAGAATCGTATACGCCCGATTGATGAAACCTAGGGCCACCAGAATCGCCGACCCCTCCCCGAAGTCACGATGGACACACTTCCGCGAGCGACGGAATTCCGCATCATCCATGCAGGGCAAATCATCTAGAATGAGGGATGCCAGGTGAAAGAGCTCTATGGCCGCCCCCAGCGCTTCCGCCTTGTCCTTGCCCATTCCCAGGGCCTCGCCTACGCCCATGGCGAGATTGGCCCGCCCAAAGCCGCCTTGTGTATCCAAAGTGTGGTGCGTCGCCGCCAATAGATTGGGTTCCAAGTCCCTCGGCAGCTCCACATAGCGTTTCAGTGATTCCCCAGTAAACCGTTTCAACATAGTATCCTTTTTTTATGCAGCGACGTATCAGCCGCGCGGTCTTCAGACCTTAATTTTGCGCCTGTCGCATCGCTAGGTTCGTCAAGCAAGACAACCCGTTCCTCAAGCAGTCCCCATTCAGAAGTCATGTATGATCGCTGCCGGCAATTTCACCAACGAGATGGAATCGCGGCGTCACGCTGGGGTTCACTTTGAAAATCAGCAGTTTGATGATTTCCAGTCCCCAATCCTCATAGTCAAAACTAACCGCCCCATCGAGAACGACTTTCTTTCCTTCGCGCTTTACGCTGAACGGGATTTCAATATCGCGCGAGACGCCGTGCATAAGAAAACTGCCTTTGCCAATCGTTCTTTCCCCATTCTTGACCACCTCCTTTAGTTCAAAGCGGGCTGTGGGATAGGCATCCGCATCGATCCAGCGAAGCATCTTCGAATCACGCTTGCCGCTATTGGAATCCAAGTCTGCGAAACTGAAAGAGAAAACCGCCTTCCTTACCTCCAAGGAGCTAGGATCAATATCGATGTCATGCTCGTATTTGGTCGCTACGCTTGTGAAAGAGTGAGGTGGGGATGCCTTCGCATCGACTGCTACCTCAGAAACGGACGTATCGACAATAAAATTACCCGCCCAAATCAAGCTTCCTGAATGTACAAAAACCCAACCTGCGACGAATTGCTTCCAAAACTTCATACGGGAGCATAGCCGCGCTGCATGAATCGAAGATGAACCTAAGATTAATTTTTATTCATGCGAAATTCATCATAGTTTCATTCCAATCCGCTAATAGTATTCGGATATGAACACTCGTCCTACACTTCGGTGGCTCGCCGCCGCAACGATCTTTCTCGCCGCTGCCGTTTTCTGCCAAGCAGATCAGCTCAAACCCGGGGACTCGTTTCCAAAGCTGGAGGCGCAAGACCAGCATGAAACGGCCTATCCCATGCCTGAGGGCACAAAACACATAGCCGTGAGCTTCAGTATGGGCGCTGGCAAGAAGGCGAACGCCTACTTTTCAAATAAGGGAGCCCGATTTCTGCCGGAGCGTAATGCGGTCTTCCTCTCCAACATCTACGGCATGCCAGGTGTCGCTCGTATGTTCGCGATGCCAAAAATGCAGAAGTATCCCCATCGCATCATGCTAGCGGATGAAAAGGGACTGCTGGATGATTTTCCGCAAGAAAAAGGAATGATTACCGTCTTCGATATCGATGACGATGGCAAGATTACCGCCATCAAAACGTGGGACCCCGCAAATAGCGAAGCTCCATTCTAGAACTTCAATGCTGCTTCCAGCGGCCTAGCCTTTGCAACGGCTTGGTTTCTTTGCTTTGTTTCTTATGCAAAAACTATCTCGCCTCTATATGGGCGCTAGGTTGCATCGGTATGCGGCCCCATACTGCTCGACCTAGCAATTTCAATAAGCGCCTAGCCGGAAAAAAACCGCCAATTCCCATTGGCGGCTGTGGCACACTCCCACATCGGCCAGGCCGATTCGCTTTCCTGCTACGCCTCTATGTTCTAGCGATGTAGTAATAGTTTTGGATGTCGTGTTCTAGCGAATACCGGTCTACACTGCCGAAACCGGCCGCTTTCAAGAAGTCGGTGGTCATTTCTTCGCCCCACATGGCGCCCACCCCCAGACCACCTTGGGCCAGCGAAACGGTCATGCAATGCAGACAGGATATCGTATAGAGCAGGGGCCCAATCGGATGATCGCGATTCTCGGCGACGTTGCTGGAGGCCCCGATGTCCTGCATCAGAAAAGTGCCATCCTCCGCCAAAGCCCGTCGAATTCCATTCAAGACCCGATCCGGACGGGCTTGATCGTGGATGGCGTCAAAGGCGGTGATCAGATCAAACCGGTTTTCGGGAGCGTCTTCGTCAAAGGAAGTAAGATCCCGTTTTTCGAAAACGATATTCTTCAGCCCATCGTCTTGGGCTGCCTGGTTGCCAAATTCGATTGCTTCGTCGCTCAAATCGTAGCCCACGAATTGGCTTCTGGGGAATCGCTTGGCCAGCGTTCGCAAAGCGTAGCCTCGCCCGCATCCGACATCGAGCACGCGAATGCCGTTGTCCAGTCTCACGACCAAGCCTGGATCTAGTGGCAGGATATGCTCTTCCAGGGCCGACACGACTGACTGGCGGCTATCGGTCGCCATTACCTCGTGAAAGCGAGGATACTCCGAATAGGGAACTCCGCCACCACGTTGAAAGCAATCGATGATCTTGTCTTCAACGCTACCCATAAGGGAAACGTACTGAGCCAGGTGAGCCAGGCATTCACCCTCGCCCCTTCGGTGAGCATGGCGGCCCGGGAATCTGGCAATCGGAAGCGTTGGCCTGAGTCATCGACCTCTACGATGTCTCCCGTCGCCATGGCCCCTAACCACTCGCGAACATAGCGCTCGTTTAAACCGGCTCGCTCGGCTATCGCTTCGCTGGACGAAAGCGGCATCCCTTTCAGCCGTCGCCCCTTCCTTTCTCTGCCCCTTCAACAAGGCCATGCAAGCCTTCACCGTAGTGGCCACCGCGAGAAGCTTCCCATCCACCCCATGGGTATCGCCCACTTGGCCGATGGCTTCACTGCTTTGCTTCCATTGACCCAGTCGGAAAAAAGCGAACGAAACGCAGCTTAAGCAGGAGTGGGTCAATTCATCCAAACCTTCCATCCGGCAGCGATCCAG